>ERZ1669249.4-NODE-4-length-324050-cov-6.614923_pt1 | contig 324050 bp, 297 predicted proteins | sample MGYA00579293_ERZ1669249 | MGnify/ENA primary metagenome ERZ1669249 (study PRJEB41166, sample SAMN08046057) | hot springs metagenome | biome: hot spring; feature: neutral hot spring; material: thermophilic sediment; isolation source: thermophilic sediment from... | reverse complement strand
AGATCATGCCTAGTCTCGTGGGCTCGGAGATGTGTATAAGAGACAGATGCAGACCAGTGGTGGCTGGGAGATCTACCGTGTTCTGGAGAAGCGACCGAAGGGTTACCAGCCGCTCGAGGAAGTTGCCACGGATATAAGAAACTATTTGTCGCAGTCCAAGGCGAACGAACTGTGGCAGAAATGGATCCAGGAAGAATTCCTTAAATTCAAGCAGTCGAGCGACATCAAAGTTTACCTGCTCACGGAACCTCAACTCGAGGGAGGATCGCAGCAGCAATGATGTTGAAAACGATAACGATGCACTGGACAGGGAATTCCCTCATCCTTGTCGATCAAAGAAAGCTCCCACACGTGGTCGAGAACGTGGTGTGTGAGACTTACCAGCAGGTCGCTCAGGCGATAAAGGATATGGTCGTGCGCGGCGCCCCAGCGATAGGCGCCGCGGCGGCCTTCGGTTACGTGCTCGGTGCGAAGCAGTTCTCGCACCTGAAGGGTGAGGATCTGTTGAAGGCCATGCAGCAGGTGCACGACACGATCGCTCGAACGAGGCCGACGGCCGTGAACCTCTTCTGGGCGCTCAGAAGGATGCACGAAAAATTCCTGACGAACCACGATGGAGACTTCGTGAACGTTCTCGAGCAGGAAGCGATGAAAATAGCCCAGGAAGACATAGAAACCAACAGGGCGATAGGCAGACACGGTCAAGCCCTTCTCAGAGATGGAGACACGGTTTTGACTCACTGCAACGCCGGAGCACTGGCGACGGTGGATTACGGTACAGCACTCGGTGTCATACGCGCCGCGATCGAAAATGGGAAAAGACTGAAAGTCTACGTTGACGAGACGAGGCCCTACCTTCAGGGTGCGAGGCTCACCGCGTGGGAACTCGTCCAGCTCGGTGTGGAAACGATCCTCATCTGTGACAACATGGCGGGCTGGGTCATGAAGCAGGGAAAGGTCAACGCCGTGATAGTGGGTGCGGACAGGATCGCCGCCAACGGTGACGTCGCCAATAAAATCGGAACCTACACGTTAGCGGTGCTCGCGAACAGACACGGTGTGCCTTTCTACGTCGCCGCACCGACTTCGACCATAGACCCGAACGTGAAGGACGGTTCACAGATCCCCATCGAAGAACGCGCACACACCGAGGTGACACACGTTGGAAACGTGAGGATCGCTGCCGAGGGAGTGAAGGTCTACAACCCCGCTTTCGATGTGACGGAGCACGAACTTGTGACCGCGATAATCACCGAAAGGGGAGTTGTCAGACCGCCGTACGATGTCAATCTGAGGAAGATAATGGGGGTTGAAGTTTGAGGATAGATCCTCTGGAGGATGGCAACATTAAAAGTCCTCAGGTGAAGGGCAAGAAGCTTTCGAAAAGCAAGCTTTCCACCCGCGCCAGTCAGGAGACTGGCTTTCTCGATGTGCTGGAAAAGGTCGAAGAAGACACGTACAACCAGCTCTTAGAGAAGGCCATCAAAGACGTCGTCGAAGCGGGCAACGAGCTCGTTCGATCACCGACTCACGAGAACTTCAAAAAATACCGCGAGAGCGTGAAACATTTTTTGAAGCTCGTCGAGAAGAAGCTCTACAGGATCGAAAAGACTGTGAGTGTGGATCTGCACGTCGTGGCGAACCAGGTAGATGAGAAACTGAACGAGATCGCCAGCACCCTGTTGCAGCTCGAAAGTGGAGCGATAAAATTGGCGGCGAAGGTCGAGGAGATTTACGGCTTACTCATAAACATCTACAGGTGAGGACTGTGGAAAAGATCTTTGAACGTCTCAAAGATTTCCTCAAGAGATCCATTGGCAGTTCGGTGTGCGTCAGATCGCGCGACGAAAGTCTGTTGAAGCGCGTTGACGGTGTTGTTGCGGGCATCACGAAAGAGTACCTGATCTTCACGGAACCCTCGATAGACGAAGTGAGACAAGCGGAGGAATTCCTCTACACGGCTTCTGCTGACAGCGTGAAAATCGTCGTTCTGCACAGGTTCGAACGTTCTTCCATGGAAGCGATCAACGCCTTTTTGAAAACGCTCGAAGAACCCCCATCTCACAGTCTGATAATCCTCTCCTCCCTCAAATTCCGCGACCTGCCCCAGACGGTTCGTAGCAGGGTCAAGGTGTTCGATCTTTTCGTTCCAAAAGACTTTTACGAAGAACTCAGGAAGAAGGTTTCGGTGGAACCGGAGCTGGTGCTCAGGCTCTGCGAACTCGACTTCGACGTGGCCGAGCATGTGGACAGATCGAACGCCACTCTGCAGCCCGTTCGCTTCGAACCTTCTTCTTTTCTCTCACTCTTCAAAGGAGAAACTCTGAAACCAGAAGAGAAGGTTCAGGCGTTGCTCGCGCTGAACGATCTGTACTCTCGTTTCGAGAAGGGCGAGATAGACGATCGAAGTTTCGTGGAGCTTTACATGGCGCTGGTCGAGCAAGCCAGAAAGGTCGATCTGGCGAGGATGCTGGTTCAGCTCGCGATGCTCTGCGAGATCGTCCTTGAACATCGTGGCGTCAACGATCTGTCTGTTTATAGATGGTTCGACTCGATCCTCAAAAACAGGCTTCTGAATTTCAACACGCAGCTCACCTTTGCGAACCTGCTCGTCAAAATCAGACGCACCGCAAGGAGGTGAAACCATGGACATGATCGCTGTAGTTTACGGGGTAGAGTTGCTGCCGAAAGGAAAGATTCATTACTATGCGGAAAACGGTGAGGACATAAAACCCAACGATCTGGTGCTCGTCATGAGTGAGTTCGGACTCGACGTGGGGCGTGTCCTGTTCGGGCCGAGAGAACTCAGCATAGAACAGATCGGTAGCGAACTGAAGCCCATAATCAGGAAACTCACCGAGGAGGATCTGAAACAGCACCAGGAAAATTTGAAAGATGCGGCCGAGGCGCACGAGATATGCAAGCAGAAGATAAAGGAACACAATTTACCCATGAAGCTTCTCCACACGCGTTACATGTTCGATAGATCGAGGCTGGTGTTCTATTTCAGTTCAGAAACGCGAGTCGATTTCAGAGAACTCGTGAAAGATCTGGCGCGCATATTCAAAACCAGGATCGAGCTCAGACAAGTCGGTGTTCGTGACGAGCTGAAGTTCATGGGAGGCATAGGTCTGTGTGGCCTTCCGGTCTGCTGCAGCAAATTCCTGCGTGAGTTCGACAGCGTCACGTTGAAACACGCGAAGGCGCAGCAGCTCATGATCAACACCGCGAAGATCTCCGGAGCGTGCAGGCGGCTCCTCTGCTGTCTCACGTACGAGTACAATTTCTACAAAGAGATGCTCGAAGGCATACCCGATGAGGGTGACACCTTCGTTTACGAAGGTAAAACCTGTGTCGTTCAGTCCATAGACGTGTTCAAACAGAGAGTGCTCGCCGTCTCACAGGCTGAAGATGCCATGTTCTACGTGCCCTTCTCCTACTTCAGGGGAGGCGGTGAGAATGGTAGCGCTGGCTAAGTTCCTGATCTTCATAGGCGTGGTGCTCTTGGTAACTGGGACGGTTCTCTATCTCATAGGCAGGTTCACACCGCTTGGAAGGCTCCCGGGAGACATCGTGATAAAACGTGAGAGGTTCGTCTTCTACTTTCCGATCATGACGAGCCTGCTTTTGAGTTTGGTTTTGACGGCTCTGTTCTTCATCATCTCGAGGTTTGGAAGATGAGAAACGGGAGGGATACGCGTGAGGAACTTCGACAAAGAAGCGGTGAAAAGGCTCAAAGAGCTCGCTCGAATCTGTCGTGGTGATGTGCTCAAGATGACCTACGTCGCTGGTTCGGGGCATCCTGGAGGTTCCATGTCCTCCATCGAAATCTTTTTGAGCATCTACAGTTTTGCCAACATCGATCCGAAGAATCCTTTTGATCCGCTGAGAGATCGCGTTGTGATCAGTCACGGTCACACCTCTCCCGGCGTTTACGCCGTGCTCGGGAGACTGGGCTTCGTGGACATAGATCAGGTCATCGCAGGTTTCCGCCACCATTCGAGCATCTTCGAGGGTCATGTGACGCGCGGCATTCCGGGTATCGACTGGTCCACGGGAAACCTCGGTCAGGGTCTGGCGGCGGGAGTTGGGTTCGCGCTGGCCGCGAAGATGAAAGAACAGGATTACCACGTCTTCGTTGCCATGAGCGACGCTGAACAGGCCAAGGGACAGGTCGCCGAGGCTCGGAGAATCGCGAGGAAGTTCGGCTTGTCGAACATCACGGTCGTCATAGACTACAACGACGCCCAGATCTCCGGAAGGGCGCGCGACGTGATGCCTGTGAACATAAAAGAGAATTACCTTGCAGACGGCTGGAGAATCATCGAGGTCGACGGTCACGATATAGAACAGCTCCTGTTCGCACTGAAGGAAGCCGTTGAAGACAAGGTCAGTCCCGTTGCTATCCTGGCGCACACGGTGATGGGTAAGGGTGTCTCCTTCATGGAGAACGACGTGTCCTACCACGGAAAACCACTCACGAAAGAGCAACTTGAAAAAGCGCTCGCCGAGCTGGGCATCGAGAACGATGTTGAAAAATACTTGGAGATGAGAAAGAAACTGCCTCTTGCCAAACATGAGCCACTGAAAATTGAATACGAGGTCAAGTTGAACATCCCTGCGCCGAGGACGTACACGGACAAAACGGACAACAGGAGCGCCTTCGGCAGGGCCCTTCTGGACATCGTGAAGGCGAACAGAAACAGTGAAACGCCGGTGGCCGTCGTCGACTGCGACCTCGCATCCTCCGTCAGGACCGACATGGTGATGAAAGAAGTTCCAGAGAGGTTCGTTCAGATCGGTGTACAGGAGCACGCGGCCGCGACCGTTTCTGGCGCCATGTCTGCCGACGGGATCGTGACCTTCTTCGCCGACTTCGGCGTTTTCGGTGTGAGCGAGACTTACAACCAGCACAGGCTGAACGCGATAAACCACACGAACCTGAAGGTCGTCGTGACACACTGTGGCCTGAACGTTGGAGAAGACGGAAAGACTCACCACGGACTCGATTACGTTTCTGCGCCGGCGAACTGGCTGGGTTACAAGGTCATAGTGCCTGCCGATCCGAACCAGACGGACCGTGCTGTGAGGTACGTCGCCTCAGTCTACGGAAACTTTCTGATCGCCATGGGCAGAGCGAAGCAATCGATCATAAAGAGCGAAGATGGAAAACCCTTCTTCGGTGACGACTACGTTTTCGAGTACGGGAAAATCGACGTGCTCAGAGAAGGTGACGAAGTGACCCTCGTTGGTTGCGGTGCGATCGTGGAGAACCTGGTCGCGGCGGCGGACAGGTTCAAAGGCAGGGTCACCGTTCTCAACGTTTCGTGTCCGTTCGATCTGGACGAGGCCACGCTGAGAAGATACTGTGACAACAGAAAGGTGCTCGTCGTGGAAGACCACGCGGCTCCACTGGGTCTGGCAGCGTTGCTCGCGAAGTTCATGATGCAGCGAAAGATCTTCCCGTCCCACTTCGAACAGATCGCTGTTGAGGAGCACGCAGTTTCTGGTCCCTACGAGGCTCTGTACGAACTTTACGGTCTGAGCGCCGAGAGGATCGGCCAGAAGGTGGCCGCGCTTCTGTCATGAAAGAGGAAGAATTGAAAAGGCTGATCGAATTCATGGAAAAGTTGCAGTACCGTTTTCTCGAGCCGAAGTTGCTCTTCACCGCACTGTGCCACTCTTCGTACGCACACGAAGAGAGGCAGCGCGGCAGGAAGGACGTCGAATCTAACGAGAGGCTCGAATTTCTGGGAGACGCCGTCGTGGACTTTTTGATAGCGGAGCACCTATACACCAGTTATCCTGAAGCACCTGAAGGCACCATGTCCAAGATCAAGGCCGCGGCGGCGAGCGAGGATGCCCTCGCGCTGATCGCGAGAGATCTTGGTTTGAACGAATACATCTTTCTCGGACACGGAGAAGAGCTGAGCGGTGGACGCGAGAGAGAATCCATACTCTCGGGTGCTGTAGAGGCGCTGGCTGCGGCGCTGTATCTGGACGGGGGACTGAAGGTCACAAAATCGGTTCTGCTCTCTCACCTCGCACGTTACATCGAACAGATCGCCGAAGGAAGGATCGTCTTCGACCACAAGACCACGCTGCAGGAGATAGTTCAGGAAAGGTACAGAACGCTGCCCGAGTACGTCCTCGTTCGCGAGGAAGGCCCGGCACACATGAAAAAATTCTTCGTAGAAGTGAGGGTGAAGGGCCAGGCACTCGCGGTCGGCGAAGGCTCTTCGATAAAGGACGCCGAGAAGAACGCCGCGAAACTGGCCCTCGAAAGGTTGAAGGTGATGGACAGTTGAAGATTCTGCCCGTCTTTTTACCGCAGAAGGGCTGTAAGAACAGGTGCATCTTCTGTTCCCAGCAGGCCATAACGGGCCTGGAAAAACCGCTGGGCTTTGAAGAGCTCGATGAGCTCGCGCAGAAGTACTCGAACACTGCGGGCAGGTTCGAGATCGCCTTCTACGGTGGAACCTTCACCGCGATGGACGAACATGAACAGGTGCGCTATCTCGAGTGGGCCAACCGGTACGTGAAGTCCGGCGTTTGCACGGGTATAAGATTGTCAACGAGGCCGGACGAGATCGACGAACCGAGGGTGAAGATTTTGAAAGAAAACGGTGTGAGTTTCGTTGAACTCGGGGTGCAGTCCTTCGACGATGAAGTGTTGAAATTGAACCGGCGTGGTTACACTTCCGCTGATGTGTACAGATCGTGTGAAATCCTCAGAAAGTACGGAATAGACTTCGGCGTTCATCTGATGGTCGGTCTGGTGGGAGACGAACCGTCCAAAGACGTATTCGGCGCCCGACAAGCGGTCGAGGTTGGCAGTGAAAGTTGCAGGATCCATCCAACGCTGGTGTTGAAAGATTCACCGCTCGAAGTTCTCTACAGGTTCGGTGAGTACACTCCCATGGATCTGGAAACGGCGATCGACGTGTGCAGCGACATGGTATCGATCCTCGAGGGCCACGGTGTTCGTGTCGTAAGGCTTGGACTCTACGTTCCGCCGGAGCTGGTAAAGAACGTGGTCGCGGGGCCACACCATCCAAGGTTCGGGGAACTGGTCAGAACGAAGCTGGTTGAAAAAGTTTTCTACTTTCTGAACGCCAGCGCCGTCGTTCACACGCGCAGAGAATCGAGCTGGGTTTCGAGCCTCGACGTTCCAAAACTCGAAGGCGCAGAGTTTGGCTTCATCGTGAAAGAAAGTTTTGTTCCCTGGCAGTCATCGCTCAGGCTTTACGCTGAAAGCATCCTGCAAGGGGTGATTCAATGTTCGAAGAACTGAAGGAAAAGGTGCTCAGGGAGATATCTGAGGCGCAGGACATCGCGCAGCTGGAACGAATCAGAGTGAACTACCTTGGAAGAAAAGGGATTTTGACCGAACAGATGAGGAGCATCGGCAAGCTTCCACCACAGGAGCGTCCCAGGGTGGGTCAGATGCTCAACGAGCTGAAACAGATCGTGGAACAGGCACTCGAAGAGAGAAAGAAGTTCCTCGAAGTCGAGGAAGAAAAGAGAAACCTTCAAAAACTCTGGATCGATGTCACCCTGCCCGGCGCGGTGAGGAAGGTCGGCCATCCGCATCCCATATCCAGGGTACTCGAAGAGATAGAAACGATCTTCGTGTCCATGGGCTTCAAAGTCGTTGAGGGCCCGGAGATAGAAGACGCCTGGCACAACTTCGACGCTCTGAACACGCCCGAATGGCACCCCGCAAGAGACATGCACGATTCTTTCTACCTGGCGGACAAGCTTTTGAGAACACACACTTCGCCAGTCCAGATAAGAACGATGCTTTCAGAGAAGCCACCCATTGCGATCGTTTCTCCCGGAAGGGTTTACAGGAGAGACTACGACGCGACGCATCTGCCCATGTTCACACAGGTGGAAGGATTGTACGTGGATGAAAACGTCAGCGTGGCGCATCTGAAGTACACGCTCGAAATCTTCGCCAAGCGGATGTTCGGTCCGGAAAGAAGGATCAGACTCAGACCCAGCTATTTTCCTTTCACCGAACCCAGCTTCGAGGTCGATGTTTCCTGCGGCATATGCAACGGCAAAGGCTGTCCGTCCTGCAAATACACGGGCTGGCTCGAAATCCTCGGAGCGGGGATGGTTCACCCGAACGTTTTCAGGAACGTTGGATACGATCCAGAGAAATACACAGGTTTTGCTTTCGGTATGGGTGTCGAACGCATCGCGATGTTGAAGTATCAGATCAAAGACATTCGCGACTTCGTGAGGAACGACGAAAGATTCCTCGAATGCTTCTGAAAGGGTGATCGAAGTGCAGGTGCCAGTGGAATGGCTCAAAGAGCTGGTCGACATCGATGTCCCTGTTGAAGAGCTTGCCCACAGACTCACGATGGCCGGTGTGAGTGTGGAGAGGATCTTCAATCCCTTCGCATCCGGAAAGATCGTCTCTGCTCGCGTTGTCGACGTTCGTCCCCATCCGAACGCCGAAAAACTGAGAGTGTGCAGAGTCTTCGACGGATCGAACCACCACACAACGATCACGTCGGACACGAACGTGAAGGAAAGCGACCTCGTGGTCATAGCGTTTCCAGGCTCCAGATTCGCCGATGGCAGCGAGGTTCGACAGACGTCCATCAGGGGTGTGCTGTCAGAGGTGGTCATGTGCTCCCTCCAGGAGCTCGGTTTAGAGGAAAAATCGGACCACGTGTACATCGTGGAGGAAGACATCGAGCCCGGCGTGGACATGATCAGGCACTGGCGGTTGGACGAACCTGTGCTGGATCTGGACATCACGCCGAACAGGCCAGACTGTCTCGGGATCATCGGTGTTGCGAGGGAAGTGGCCGTTCTGCTCGGGAAAGAACTGAAACGACCCGAGCCAGAAATAGAGTGCTTCGATGAACCGGTGGAAAGATTCGTCTCGGTTCACATAGAGGACGTTGAAGGCTGTCCACGTTACTGCGCCGCCTACGTGCGGTCCGGCGGTGTGAAAGACAGTCCCGTGTGGATGAAGCGCCGTCTCATGGCCTGCGGTATCCGACCCATAAACAACGTTGTGGACGCGTCGAACTACGTGATGCTTTTGACGGGCCATCCGGTGCACGTGTTCGACTATTCGAAAGTGAAAGATGGGAAGATCGTGGTCAGGTGCGCGCGAAAGGGTGAGCGGGTCGTTCTCCTCGACGAAAGGCTCTACGAACTCACCGGCATAGAGACGCTCATAACCGATGGTGAGAACATCCTCGCGATCGGTGGCGTGATGGGTGGCCGCGATTCTGGCGTGACTTCAGAAACGAAAGAGTTGCTCCTCGAGGTCGCGTATTTCGATCCGGTCAGGATCAGGAGAACTTCGAGGGCGCTGAACGTAAGGAGCGACGCGTCTCACAGGTTCGAAAGAGGTGTGGATCCGAACGATGCCGAGTTCGTGATGAAGCTTTTGATACACACGATCCAGCAGGTCGCGGGTGGTTCGAGCGCGAGAGGTTTCGTCGATGTCTATCCACGCAGAATAGAGCGAAAGACTGTGAGACTGCGCAGAGAAAGGTTGAGAAGAGTTCTCGGCGCCGATGTTCCAGACGCCGAGGTTGTTCGCATTCTCGAATCGCTTGGCATGGAAGTGGGGAGCGATGGAGCCGGCTGGAACGTGCTCGTTCCGACCCACAGACCCGACATTTCCATCGAGGAAGACCTGATCGAAGAGGTCGGCAGGATCTTCGGTTACGAGAAGATCCAGGCGGAAGTGCCGCGGATACTCGCGCTCGCCGGAGGCTGGAACGATTATCAGAGGTTCAGGCGAAGGGTGAAACAGCTTGCACAGGCTTGCGGTTTCAACGAAGCCGTGAACCTGTCTTTCTGCAAGTCTGCCACGGTCAAGCAGTTGATCGGTCAGGAACCTTTGAAGTTGAACAATCCCATGATCGAGGACATGGACAGTCTCAGACCTTCGTTGCTCTTCGGTTTGATCGATTGTGTCGTGTACAACGTCAGGAGGCAGAACAGAGATCTCAAGTTCTTCGAAGTCGCAAAGATTTACGGCTTCGAGGACGGTTCCATGTTCGAACGCGAAAAACTCGGTTTGATCGCTTCCGGAAAACTCGAGGAAGACGATTACACAGACACCAGGAACGTGTCCTTGCTCTGGCTCAAGGGCGTGATCGAGGAGATCGGAAGACATTTGAATCTGTTCTTCGAGTTCGAACCTGCCGACATCGACTGGCTCACGCCTGGCAGGCGCGCCGAGATCTACCTCAACGGTCAGAAGGTTGGTTACATGGGCATGCTGAGTCGGAAGTTCAACGAGCTGTACGACATCAAAACCGAAGTGTACTTCGCCGAACTGGACATGCAGACGATGTTTGAAAATTACAATCCTGTTCCTTCGATCCCGACGCCCGGTGCGTTCCCGTACGTTCGAAGAGACATTTCCCTGCTGCTTCCAGTCGGCAGCAGGGCGATCGAGATACTGAATTTTTTGAAGAATTCTCACAGCTTCGTCGAAAAAGTCGGTGTCAGTGACGTCTACACAGGCAAGGGTCTTCCTGAAAACACCGTCAGCGTCACGTTCTACGTCATCTACCGTGCTCCGGACAGATCGCTCACCGACGAAGAGGTCAACCAGCTGTTCGAAGAAACAATTCAAAAAGTCGAGCAGACCTTCAAAGTGAGGCGAAGGTTCTGATATGCTCCCGTTCGAGTACGATAAGAGCAAACCGTTCAACATCCAGAAGAAGTCTTTTCTGGACTTCAACCTCGTCTCTTTCGATGCCGTCTATGAACCCGATGTGGAGGAAAGCAGGCGCGTCTACGTGTACGAGTTCCTCGCGAACGAACCGAAGCTCGACCTCATCTTCGTGCACGGCATAGGCAACAGGAACATATCCTATCTGCTCTGGTTCGCCGAGAATTTCAAAAATCACGGGATCAACACTTACTTTCTCATTCTGCCGTACCACTGGTTCCGTGCCCCTTCATCCTGGCGGGGCGGGGAACCTTTCTTTTCAACCTCTCCGAAGCACTGTTCTGTCAAGTTCCACGAAGCCGTCAAGGACGTTCGAAGGACGCTCGATTACGTAGAGCAAAGCTCCAGCCTTCCCAAGACGATCATGGGCTTCAGCTTCGGTGGCATGATCGCCACCATGGCGCTCGCGATAGACGAGAGGTTCGAAAAAGGGATTTTATCGTTCACGGGTGGGGATTGGCGCTGGATCAACTGGTACGCGCCGCACACGGAACAGCTCAGAAAAGATTACATGCGCCTGAGCAACGAATACAACTGCCGGGACGAAGAAACCTGTGTTAAGAACCGTGCAGAGGCGCTCAGGAAGCTGGACGGGCTTGAAAGCGTAGAGGATATATTCGACCTGCAGCCAGCCTGTTTCCACTACGATGCCATATCGTACGCGAAGTTCGTGCGAAAGCCGATCCTGTTCTTCAGAGGATTGTTCGATAGGGTCATCATCTCGAAGAGCTCGCGCACCTTGATCGAACGTCTCAAAGATGTCAGGCAGATCCTGCTTCCGTGTGGCCACAGATCGTCGTACTTCTTCAGAAGATTCATCCTGAAGCAGTCGCTGAAGTTCCTGCTCGAGGGGTGAACGTGATTGATCATCGTTCGATACGGTGAAATAGGATTGAAAGGAAAGAACAGAGGAATTTTCGAGAGAAAACTCGTTGAGAACATCAAAAAGGCCCTCGAGAAACACAACATTCACTGTCAGGTTCACACCACACAGGGCAGGCTCGTGGTGGACGCACCCCACGAGGCGGTGGACATCGTCAGGAAGGTTCCGGGCATCGTGTCCGTCTCACCTGCCTGGAAGATGGACTATGGAGATGTGCCCAGATTCCTTTCAGAGCATCTTGCCGGTATGAACCCATCCTCTTTCAGAGTTGAAGCGCGGAGGATCAACAAGGCATTTCACAAAACCTCACAGCAGATAAACGAGGAAATCGGAGCCTTCGTCGTTCAGAACTTCGGCTGGAAGGTGGATTTGGAAAATCCAGAGCTGGTGATAGGCATCGAGATGATAGACAACGAAGCGTACGTGTTTTTTGAGACGAAGAAAGGAATCGGTGGCCTTCCATCGACAACGCAGGGAAAGCTCGTGCTGTTGTTGAGTCCCGGCATCGACTCGCCCGTTGCAGGTTTTCTGATGCTCAGAAGGGGTGCGAGCCTGGTCGCGCTCCACTTCGATCAGGGTCATTCCGAAACCGTCAAGCAGATGGTGAACGTTTTGAACGATTATTCTTCCGAACCCATAGAGTTGATCGTTGTCGATCATCATGAATTCTTTTCGCCTTACGTCATCGAGCTCGAAAGGATGCACAAAAGAGAATGGACCTGCGTCCTGTGCAAAGTTCTGATGCTCAAGAAGGCAGAACAGGTTGCAAAACAGAAATCCGCCCTCGGCATCGTGACCGGTGACAATCTGGGCCAGGTCGCGTCGCAGACGCTCGAGAACCTTTTTCTTGAAAGCAGTGCGGTGAACGTTCCCATATACAGACCCCTCATAGGCATGGACAAAGATGAAACGGTGAAGATCGCGAAAGAGATCGGCACGTTCGACATCTTCCTGAAAGCTGCGAGACATTCCTGCCCGTTCAGACCTTTCTCCGTCGTGACGCGTGGTTCACCGTACGTGTTGAGAAGGATAATCGACACTTTCAAGGTCCAGGGCCTCTGGCAGGATTGAAGCCTTCGGGTTCCACATCGTTCCGTAACGGTGATGTTTCACATCCGCAATGGGCACCTCCCGTATCTAATTAATGGGAGCGCTCCAGAGAGAAACGTTCGAACGTACCGTTTCGTATCTGGCCCCATTCTAATTCGTTCAGACTGTGGGTATTTTCTGATCAAGAATGCTCTTTGAGAGCGCTCCTTTGAGGAAAAAACAATATGACGGTTTTTGATACCACGCTCAAAGAAACGATCAGAATTCTCTGAGGTGATGATCGAGGTTTCAGAAACACTTTTTCTGGATCGAAAGAAACTATAATCTCGATGTTGATCCAAAAGCCCCGAAAAGGGGCTTTTTTGTTTTTGCAGGTTCCCTCAACAACGATTTCTTGACTTCGATGTGTGTTCAAAAATCTATTCCACAGACTCAGAGATGCTCACCACTCTCAGTGCGATAAGTATGAAGCAACGTTGAGACCTGCCAAATTTCACCGCCTTTCCACTCAGTCAAAAGGGAAAACAGTGTTATACTAAGTCAACAAGGATTTCACCGGTGGTTCTTCCAAGGGGGGACCTGTGTGGGCAAGGAAAAACGCTTAATCCTGCTTGTAATGTGCATGCTGTTCTTCGTTGCTATCGCGCAGAGCGAAGAAGTCTTTCAGCAGTTCATACACCTTCGAAGCGCTACAGGCTCATTAGTGGACTTCGCAGTTTCTGATGATTTTGTAGTGTTGGTTCTGCAAGCACAGAACGGATACATCGTTCAGGCTTTCAAAGAACCTGAGGGTAACTTGCTCTGGCAAAAACCTTTTGATCAGGTGTACTCCAACATCAGCAGAGTAGCAGTCGTAGGTGGATGGTTGTGCCTCTACGGAAAAGAAAAACCTTCGGATTTTGAGAGGACATATGTGCTCAATTTGAACAGTGGCAAGGACGAGTTTTCGAACTTCAAAAGCGATTTTCTGCACAGGATGTATCCAATGGTAGGACATTTTGAGAACCGGCTCGTTTTGAGGAGGGCTTCTGACTTCTACATACTGGACGTGAAAGAGAAAAAATGGTTCAAAGACGATCTGACAAACGGCAAATCTTTCATAGCCATGGTCGGTGAAAGGGTTATATTCATGGATAAGAAAAACAGGCAACCTCTGTTTCTTTCTCTGAAAGATGGATCAGTTGGATGGACCAGCCGCAGGTTCACCGATAAAGAAATAGATTTTCTGTACAACGAACCACTCTACCTGAATGATTCTTTTACAGTCAAAAACTTCCCGGTTTTGCTCACTTCAAAAAAGGGATTGAAATCAACTCCAACGAGATTTTTCGTCCTGACCGAAACAGGACCTTGCAAGATCTACGAACCGCAGGATCTGATGATGACGGTTGAAAGATGGAAGATCGTCTATCAAGACACGGTAGGATCTGGCACGAACTCGGTGCTGGTGGCTGCGGTTCGTCCAGACACACCATCCATCGCTGACAGATTGATCTTACTCGCCTTCGATTCAAACGGCAATCTTTTAGCGCGTCGCGAGTTCGAATACGCCGATCTTCACTGCATAGGCTTGAATCAAACCAGCAGGTTGGTTCTGATCTACGGTGATTACCAGAGCGGCTTTCTTGTAAAAGGTTTTGATGTTCCTTCTTTGAATGTGTTCTTTGAAAAAGACTACGGTGAATCGCTACTGGCGAAAGGTTTCAGCTCACAGAAAGGTAAAGATCTTTACATCTGGACTTTTTGTAAGATGAGCGAAGACGATTCCGCGTTGCCTTCCATCGTTGGGCTTGATACGAACAATGGGCAGGTGACGGCCTTCTATCCGTTTTCAGAAACGCTCGGATTCATGCGTGAGGGTGCGGCGAATTCTTCGAGTCTCTTTGTTCCATTTGAAGGAGAATCTCAGCAGCTCACAATCTTGCGCATACCCTTCACAAACAGAGGCTGGTGGAACGCCACGTTGAAGGTCGCTGAACCGATCTATCCAAACTCGACGGTGCGTGTGGATCATTCGCCGATGATGGCTATCCTTTCAGCAAGTGCCGGTGTGATCTCACAGAACAATTTCTGGACAACTCCCGACAGACCAGGTAGATACACATTGACTCTCACCTTAGGAGAACTGAAGCAGGATTTCACCGTAACGGTTTCGGCGTACGAATTTTCATTGAATCTCCCAGAATTGGTTTACACAAACAGTACTGTTGAAATTTCCTACACACCAGCCGTTGCGAGCTTGACTGTGAGTGGAGGAAGCCTTGAGGGCAACATCTGGAAAACACCCCGTGAACCGGGTGTTTGCATACTGACGTTGACAACTGGAAGAGATGCTCGCCAGTTTCTGGTGAACGTTCTGCCAAAAGACACAGACAGAGATGGTGTGAGCGACTGGGACGAATATCTTCAGGGTACAGACATTGAGAATCCCTACACAGACTCAGACTCACTGCCTGACGGCGAAGACCTTTCACCGACCATAGATCCGTCGGAATCCATTTTTAAAGATCTTCAAGAACCAGGAATGGTGAGAATCGAGCAACCTGTCATCTTCTACGGACTGCACGGTTGGGTGGACGTCTACACGCTCGATGTCCCATCCTTCAATCTGGTCTTTCTGAGACGAACTGAATCGGACGGTGTCAGACACAGCAAGATGGATGAAACCAGCTACAAGAAAAATCTCGATCACGTGTTCAGTCAGGAAAAATTCACAGTGTACGATATGAAAAAGAGCGCAATTTATCAACCTTCGTGGTCGAACAAACCAGATTACGATTCCGAGTTCCAGTATTTCTTTCTCGCGGATAAACTCCATCCCAACGAGTACAGATTCTACTACGATTTTCTGCAAGATTTTCAAATTGTGTACATGAAGAACACTGAATCGATGAGATATCCAGACGTATTCAAATTCTATCGTTACATAATGTATCCGATCAGATTAGCCAGAGGGCACAGATCAAAAATCACCGTGCAGTTCACAGATGGTTCGATGTACAACGAGCTGAGCTACACCGACGACTCACACTACAAAATCCCAGGTTTTCTCTACTCTTTCTTCGCTTCGAATGACTTCAACGACGATAACAATCTACCTTACCACCAGGGTATAGCCGTGGCGTTCATCGAAAAAGCTGGGGTCTTTCGTTTCGTCATCGATGTGCCGAGCGATAAAGCCATCCGCGAACTGAGTTATCTGAAAGTCACACCGGTGTGGATAGAGAAGGATGGAGACTCAGTTTCGTACACTCCCATGACCGTGAGATGGGATGTAACGGCAATCGTACGCGAGACAATCTATTTGCAGGAAGACGTGGGAAACAGCAAAGTAGTCCGCGAAGAACTGAGCAGTTTCGATGCGTTGCGCAGTGCACCCATTTCAATTGTGAATTTCGCATCGTTCTCAGATGTCAAGAGCTCTTCAGATTGGTTCGGCATTCTGCAGAAAGATCAAGACTCTCGAGACATCACAGTCGTTGAAATGTCTCAGACTGTGCAAACTGTTGTCCTGGAAGGTCTTGAAATGGGTAAGAAGTTGTGCTCTCTGACAGAAGCGAGTGTCAAAACAGTTCGCAAGGTGGACGATCTTGATAAGTTACCCGATGGCCACTGGGCAAAGTCCGATGGCTTTTCGGGTGTAAAATCTGCTTTCGAGGTCGCTACCGGCATCGTGTCGATCGTCACGAACGGCCGTGAGGCGTGGCTCGCCTTCAAGCAGGGAGACTACGTGAATGTCAGCTATTACGCGCTCAAATCGGTTTCTTCAGTTGTGGCATCGGCTCCCGAGATGGTGAACCTCGCCAGGACGACGTTGGGTTACAGTGGTAAAGCGACCCAACTGGGAGTGATCGCTTCGAAAAAGGGACAGGTGGCGCTCGCCATAGCCACCGGCGTGATCGAGGTTGGCTACGATGTTTACAAGTACTCATCGACCGACGATCCCATACTCAAATCGGCCTACGGTGAAAAAATAGCGGCCGACACGTTGGACACAGTGATTTCGGTGTTCAGCGAGCTCTATCCACCGGTGAAGGTCGTGCAGATAACCTGGGCCGTAGAGATGCAGATATATTCGTGGATCTTCGGGAAGGATCTGGCTTACAGGGTTTGTCAAAGCCCTGGGAGCGCGATAGTCTTCCTGTGGAAGTATTTCGTGACCGATATACCTTCGCAGTTCGCCGAGGAGGCGTACGATAACGCGGTGAGCAAATTGATGGAACTGATCAAGATCAGTAACGATGCGTTCAAAGGACAGTACATAGCAGTCTTTGTCGATCCACAGCTCTGACTGACAGCACTGATCGAGTAAGATGGATCGCCTTTTCACATTCTCCATGACTCGAACTTCGTAAGGTCTATCGCGAGGAATCTCCGCCTGGATGGAAGAACTAATTAACTGACAGATTCCAAAGAGGTGGGAAGCATGCTGGAGGAAATCGCCAAACTCATTCAGAAGGGCGAATTCGAAAAGGCGAAGCTGTACGCGGACAAGATCGAATCTGCTGTGGACAGACACAACGTGCTTGGAATCATCTTCTATCAGGAAGGCAAGCTGGACGAAGCGTTGAATCACTTCAAGAAAGCCTTAGACCTCGATCCGACTCACGACGATGTTCTGTTCAACTACGCGAAATTGCTCTACGAAAAACAAGACTACTTCGAGTCCTGGAGGTATCTGACACGAATAAAACACAAAAGCTGGGAAGTGTTCGATCTTCTTGGAGACACCCAGCTCAGACAGAACAATCCAGCGATGGCACTGCATTACTACAAAAAGGCCTGCGGGTTCGATGCCCCCGAGCAGATGAAGCAGAAATTCGAAGAAGCCAGAAGATTGTTCAAAAGGAACGAAAGGATAGCCATCTTCTGTCTTCCCGGTCTGGACAATTTCATAAAGGATATAGCGCAGATTTTATCCAGCATCTACGATGTGAAACTCGTAGTCACCACCGAGGGCAGACAGATCCAGGAAGCCTACAGCTGGGCAGACATCGTCTGGCTCGAGTGGGCAAATGAAATGGCTGTGGAGATAACGAACAAACTGCCGAAGGCGGGAAAGAGAATTCTGTGCAGGTTGCACGGTTATGAATCACTTCGCACAGACTTCCTTAATAACATCAAGTGGGATAAGGTTGACCATGTTGTTTTCGTCGCAGAGAACGTTTTGAAAACCGCCCTTGAAAACTGTCCCAAGCTCAGATCTGTTCCCCGCTCTCTGGTCTGGAATGGCATAGACCTGACCAAGTTCACTTTCAAAATAAGAAAACCAGGTTTTAACATTGTTTTTGTAGGACACTTCAACTACAAGAAGAATCCTGTTCTTGCCGTTCAAATACTGAAGAAGCTGACAGATATCGATCCTAGATACAACTTGTCCTGGGCTGGCCAGATGCAGGATGAAAGGATGCAGAGGTACATCTGGTACATACTTGAAAGAATGGGAATACAAGATAAATTCGAGTTTGACGGGTTCATCACGAACGTCGAAGCCTATCTGGAAGACAAAAATGTTTTTCTCTCCACCAGCATACATGAAGGATACGGTGTGGCGATACTCGAAGCCATGAGCAAAGGAATAAAACCCGTGATTCACAACTTCTATGTGGCAGAAGAATTCTATCCTAAGGAGTACATCTTCCACACTGTCGACGAGGCGGTGGAGATGATAACATCACCTGACTACGACTCCGTGAAGTACCACGAGTTTGTAGAGCAAAGCTGCTCTCTTGAAAAGCAGATCGCCGCGATATCAGAAGTACTCCAAAACCATCGTAGAAACGATGCGCGAACTGAGGGACGCGTCAGTTCTAACGAAAAGCCACAAGTAGAGAATACCTTCGCGAAAATATGGCAGAAGTATCTTGAGCTCGATTCTTTCACGATTATGAATGACCTTTCTGGGAAGAGTCTGAGGTCGGAGTTTGTAAGTTTACTCGAGCGCTTTTTTGTGCTCAATCAATCACGCATTCTGGAAGTTGGAACTGGTACGGGAGCGTTTTCCATCGAACTTGCGTTGAGAGGAGCACACGTTGTTGGCATGGATATCGCTCCTTCGTCGGTTGAACTTGCATCCCGAATCAGTGCGGATTATCATATTGAAAACGTCAAGTTCACTGTTGGTGATGGTTTCCAGCTGCTCAAGATGTTCAAGCCGCAAGAATTTGATATTGCCTTCAATATAGGTGTGCTCGAGCATTTCGAAGATGAAGATATTGTCAGGATGCTGAAGCAAATGGGGGAAGTCGCAAAATTCGTAGTCGTGGGGGTGCCCTACAGCGGTTCACAGGCCTATAAACTGGCTAAAGACACTTCCCAGAAGCTTGGTACCTGGGAATACGGTTTCGAGAGAGACTTCTGGACCCTGGAGCCGTTGATCAAACGCGCGGGGTTGATACCGCTCTACGAAGAAGTCATTGGGGTGTTAGTGGAACCAAATTATCTGAGAAGAGTTAATCCATCAGAAGTACCTGTGAAGACAGCTGAAAACTTGCATCGATTCTTCCAGGGTGACAGGGTTGGATGCTGGTTAATTTGCATCGCAACAAAGTGGGAGAGCTGTGCGGATGATTTCGCAAAATTGGAGAATCGCGAAAGGATACGGTTTGAAGGAACTAAAACAAGCTTGGTAACTGTTCCGGAACCGCTGGTTTCGATTGTTATACCCGTTCTGAACGGGGCAGGTTACGTAAAGCGCACCGTAGAGAATCTAAAGGGAATCAAGTATGATAATCTTGAAATCGTGTTGGTTGACGATGGTTCAACGGATGGGACCGCGGAGTTTTTTGAAGGACTAATAAAAGCAGAACCTGCTTTGCGAGATAAGGTTTCGATAATCAAAAACGAGGAAAACATCGGAACTTTTCACTCGAGACTGGTCGGTACTCGTCATAGCAAAGGAGAATTCGTTTTCTTCCAAGACATTGACGATATCGTCCATCCTGAAGGGATAAGCAGACTGACTGTCGATTTCACTAACTTTCCGAAGAGTAAACCCCTTCTGACTGTCTCGTGCGCCTTGATGGAGAACGGGAGTTTTAACGGTGAAGTATGGGCTAGCAATTTTTACAGGACCATCGGGGAAATACTCGTTTCGGAAGTTGTGAGTCTTTCGGGTAAGGTATCGATAATAAACACGCTTATAGAGCGAGAGCGTCTTTTGAGTGTTTATCAAGAACTGGATAAAATTTTTAACAGTGTCGGTGTAAGGAGAATGACGATCGCTGAGGATTCTATTCTCTCTGATTATCTTTTGCTGAAAAGTGTTGTTAAGAGAAATATACCTGTGTTCTACACTTTTCTAGGGTACGAGCGCAGTAACGTGCATACCAGTTCCAAGAGAATATTGGGAAGGGTACAGCAGATTCCCATACACACAGCTTTCCTTATGATAATGATGGAAAGAGAAAGACTACTGGACAAAAACAGTCTCAACCAACTTGATGCCATCATCAAACAGAACGCCAGCAAAATCTATGGTCAGGAATTAGGTCGAAAGTTTTACGAGAACTATCTTGACTTCAAAGGCCGTTTCGCCGAGATTCTGCTGTGAATTCTGCTTTCCACATCCACGTTTGAACCCTCGTTTTAACCTTCCTACAGCCGCTGGTGCGGCTTTTTTATTGGATCGTTAACCTTTTTGTTTCGACGAGTCATGCTGAAACACCCTAAAGTGTTTCCTCCCTGTGCCGATATTGAAGATGAAGGCCCATGGGCCCGTGGGTGAAGAGAAACATCGCCAGGGAGGCGGTGTGAGGTACAGGGAGGTGCGTGTATGCGTATCAATCACAACATCAACGCACTGAACGCATGGAGGAGCATGAGCGAGACACAGTACGCGATGAGCAAAACGCTCGAGAAGCTCTCTTCAGGTTTGAGGATCAACAGGGCAGGAGACGACGCGGCAGGGCTTGCGATCAGCGAAAAGATGAGAGGTCAGATCAGGGGCTTGAACATGGCAGTGAAGAACGCACAGGACGCGATATCGCTGATACAGACGGCAGAAGGTGCACTGACAGAGGTACACTCGATCTTGCAGAGGATGAGAGAGCTTGCGGTACAGGCAGCATCCGACACGAACACGGACGTTGATAGGAACCAGATTCAGGCAGAGCTGGACCAGTTGAAGGAAGAGATAGACAGGATCGCAAGGACGACGGAGTTCAACACGATGAAACTTCTGGATGGAAAGATCGAAAGCTTCAGGGCATCTCCAGATGCGAAGGTGGTTACCGCTGGAAATATCAACTTGACGCTTGGAGAAGTTAGCTCTGCAGCAGTTGAAGGAACCTACGTTGTTGAAGTTGGGCAACTTGATGGTTCAGAGACAAGCGCGCTGGATGTTAAGATAACGCTCTTCACTGCGGGTGGTATGGACTCCACCATAGCGACACTTGGTGCAGGCAGTGCCGCGATTGGCAATATTACGTTCAAATGGGATTCAACTGTTTTCAAACTTGCCGATTTTGGCGGCGCTCTACCGCTGAATGAAGTTATCGACAGCGCCGTAGTCAGGGTGGAAGCACTTTACACGGCTGCAAAACAATTGATCTTCCAGATCGGTTCGAACGAAGGTCACAACATGATCGCGGGTATCGACGATATGAGAGCAGCCGCACTTGGGCTTACCACTGCATCACTGAAAGTCACCGATCAGAACAGTGCAGAAAGAACGATCATGGTTATAGACGCGGCGATACACAAGGTGAGCAGTGCGAGGGCAAGGCTTGGAGCAGTTCAGAACAGGCTGGAACACACGATAAGCAACCTTGGAGTTGCGGCGGAGAACCTGACAGCGGCGGAGTCTCGAATCAGGGATGCGGACATGGCGAAGGAGATGATGGAGTTCACGAAGCAGCAGATACTGATGCAGTCGAGCATGGCGATGCTGGCGCAGTCGAACGCGTTGCCGCAGACGGTGCTGCAGCTGTTGAGATGATCGATCGACTGAACACGAAGGCGGGCTTCACGCCCGCCTTTTATTTTTGTTTTCGTGGTTTAGAATAAAATCAAGGAGGTGCGGGGCTTGACACAGACTACCGTGCTTTTCGACAACGGCACTCACAAATTCTACTTCCTTGGATGGGAGGAGAAAGAGGAAGAGATCGTTCAGACGAACCAGTACCTGATCGTGGATGGGAACGAAGCGGTGCTGCTCGATCCAGGCGGAGCACACGTCTTTCCAAGGGTCTTGGCGAACGTGTCAGAGATAGTGGATCCATCGAAGATAACTCACATATTCTATACCCACCAGGATCCCGACGTGACCAGCGGAATAATCCTGTGGCTTTCCATAGCCGAAAACAGCAAGGTTTACATCTCGAACCTGTGGGTGCGCTTTCTGCCGCATTTCGGCGTTTTCGATCAGAGGAGGATCGTACCGATACCAGACCACGGAGACACGATCAGGTTCAAGAGCGGAAACGTTCTGGAGATCATACCGTCGCACTATCTGCACTCGACGGGAAACTTCACGCTCTACGATCCGACGGCGAAGATCCTCTTTTCCGGAGACATCGGAACGTGCGTCTTTCCCGCCGGTAGAAGGTACAGAGAGACCGAAGATTTCGAATCGCACGTGAAGAACATGGAGCTGTTCCACAGAAGGTACATGACCAGCAACGTTGCCTGCAGAAAGTGGGTCGATATCGTTTCGAAGAAGCAGATAGAGCAGATCGCACCACAGCACGGAGCGGTCATGAAGGGCGGCTGCGTTCAGAAGTTTTTCCAGTGGCTCAGGGAACTCAGGTGCGGAATTGATCTGATCGATCAGTTCTACGGGAAGTGATACCTGTGGACAGAAAAACGTTCGAAAAGATCTCTTCAGCGTTCTTCGCAGAGAATCTGATGACCAGCTTCATGAACCAGCTCGATGAGGCGCTCGTTTCGAGGGTGATCGATCTGCAGAAACAGATCGGCTCCGTTATGGAAAATTTTTCTAAGATGAGCCAAGAGCTTACGGAGCTTCAAGAACAGTTCTCCAGGGACAGCGAGGCGCTCTCTTTGGCCTTCGAATCCATCAAGAAAATGAACGACGAGATGCAATCACAGCTTTCAAGATTCGGTGCGAGCCTGGAACATGCGAGTGAAAGGTTCGACAGCGCCCTGGATCAGACGTCCAGAACGATCGAGAGCTTCAAAGAGACGCAGAACATGGTCGAGAAAATCAACAACATCGCGAAACAGACCAAGCTTTTGGCGCTGAACGCTTCCATAGAAGCCGCGCGGGCGGGTGAGCACGGACGCGGTTTCGCGGTGGTGGCTGCGGAGATACAGAAGCTCGCGGGGGAATCGAGCAGCGCGGCGCAGGAGATAACGAAGAAGGTGCAGCAGTTGAGCGAGATGATAGAGAAATCCCTGGAAGGTTTGAAGACCGTCGGGGAACTCTTCGAACTGTTCAGGGGCTCCACGGAACAGATGCTTTCTTTCCTGAAACAGAACGCGGAGCTCATCGTTCAGGCGAGGAGGACCTTCGAACAGGCAGAGGAAAATTTCGAAAGCCAGAAACGTTCGATAGAAGAAACGCACAGAGTTCTCAGCAGCGCCAACGAGAAGTTCGACGCGATGCTCAGAGTTATAAGGTCTGTGGTCAGGGCACAACAGAAGTTGAAGGATGTGAGGCTGTAGGTCTGGTAGATCCATCTTGTCACGAACCGGCCGAACGAGCCGTGAAGATGCTTTGCGAACGAACGAGTCTTTGGGAGCTTCGAAGATCGCAGGTTGGTTGAGATCGGTTGTGTTTCGTTTTTTGCTTTGATATACTATCAGTGGTGATAGTAACTATCAGGGGTGATAGTTTGCTGTTCGATCCACAACCGAAGAGCAACCGCGACGATCTCTACGATAGAGAAGAGGAACTGAAACAACTACAGCTCAGCGAAGAACCCATCGTACTGATACTGGCTCCCAGGAGGTTCGGGAAGACTTCCCTGTTGAAGGTGTTCTTATCCGAAACGGACAGGCCCAGCGTTTTCTTCGATTGCAGATCGATCTCCGTGAACACCGCGAAGGAAGACTTCCTCCTGAGCTTCGTTCGCCAGGTTGGGAAGTTGGTGGAAACCTACAGTTCCTTCATGAACTTTCTCAGGCGGATCAGGGGCTTGAAGGTGTTCGGTATGGAGATCGCGCTCGCCGACGAGAGGAAACCAGACCCTGTGGAGGTTTTGGAGAAACTCGACGACTGGGCCGAGCGTCAGGAAAAGAAGCTCGTTTTAGCTTTCGATGAAGTTCAGTTTCTGAGGTTCCTCAGGAAAGCCGGCGGGATCGATCTTCCTCGTTTGCTCGCTTACGCCTACGACAATCTCAAAAATCTGCAGTTCATCATGACGGGTTCCGAGGTGGGTATCCTTGAAGATTTTCTCGCTCTCGAAAATCCGAATTCACCACTCTACGGAAGGTACGTGAGAGAGATCCACGTCCCACGGCTCACGCCCGAACAGTCCAAGGACTTTCTCATCAAAGGGTTCGCCCAGTACGGGCTGAAAGTTCCAGAAGACGCGATCGAGGCCGCTGTGAGGAGGCTGGACGGAATAATAGGCTGGCTCGTTCACTTCGGCAAGCGGACCCTCGATTTGGGCGCGCCGAACGAAAGGATCCTGGAGCAGATCGTGCAAGAAGCGAAGCAAGCGGTGCTGCAGGAACTGGAGAAAATCTTCCAGCTGAGTGAGAGGTACAGGCACGTTCTCAGAGCCGTCGCGCTGGGCTTACACACATGGAATGATATCAAAGAGGCTGTGGAGATGAAAGAGAGGATGAAGCTGACCGACACATCGTTCAACAGGATCATCAGCAAGCTGGTCAAGATGGGTTACCTTGAAGTGGAACGCGGCGAAAAGAATCAATATTTCATCATCGATCCTGTGGTCAGAGAAGCTATGATAGATTGATTGAAAATTTAACCCGTCTGTGGCACAGCCATCACGCAAGCTGAGGAAGGAGGAAAACGCGTGTCGATCGAGTTCGTCGAGAGGGATGGTACGAACTGTGTCAAGTACGACGCGATAAGGGCAAGGTACGGCGATGACGTCATGCCTGCCTGGATCGCGGACATGGACGTTAGGGTGTGCGATCGCATGGTCGAAGCGTTCAAAAAGAGAGTTGAACACGCGGTCTTCGGCTACACGTTCAGACCGGAGGAATACTACGCGGCGATAGCTGACTGGTACGGAAAAAGGCACGGCGTTTCGATCCAGAAGGAATGGATCATCAATGGACCGGGCGTGATGCCGATGATGGCGTTGCTTGTGAATCTCCTCACCGAACCGGGCGATGGGATCGTCGTACAGCCACCGGTCTATCCACCATTTTTCAACGTCATCAGGAGGAACAAAAGAATCGTCGTGGAGAACAGGCTCAAAAAGTTGAACGAAAAGTACGTCATGGACCTTGAGGGATTAAAGAAGCTGTTGTCCCATCACAAGGTCAAACTGCTGATCCTTTCCAACCCGCACAATCCTGTTGGAAGGGCGTGGACGTACGTAGAGCTGAAAGAGCTGTCGGAAATTTGCTCGAAACACAACGTGACGATCATCAGCGATGAGATACACGCAGACATCGTGTACGAACCGTTCAGGTTCACTTCGATGCTGAAGGTGGGACTTCAGAACGTGATCGTTCTCAGCTCGGCGGGAAAGAGTTTCAACGTTCCGGGCTTGACGAACGGTTACGGGATCGTTCCGGACGAGAAGATCAGAAAGCTTTACAATCAAGCCCTCGAAGCCTTCGAACTCACGACGCCGAACATCTTTGGAACGCTCGCTCTGCAGATCGCTTACAGCTCCTGCGAAGAATGGTTAAAAAGCCTGCTGGAAAAACTCCGCGAAAGCAGAGACTTCGCTTACCACTTTGTGAAAGAGAAGATGCCGCTGATCGATGTCGTTTTGCCAGAGGCGACGTTTCTGATGTGGCTCGATTGTTCCAGGCTGGGTTTAGAAAATCCCCACAGATTCTTCCTCGAAAGGGCGAGGGTGTATCTGAACAACGGCGCAGACTTCGGCGAGCCGATGGGTGTGAGGCTGAACTTCGCCTGCTCCATGGAGAATCTGAAAAGAATACTCGAAGCGATGAAGAAGGCTTACGATTCGATCGTGAACCGCACCTGACGACACGATGACACGCAACGTGTGAACGTGTAACTCAGGAAGAAAAAGCGAAAAACCCGCCATCGGGCGGGTCTGGTGCCGAGGGCGGGAGTCGAACCCGCACGAGGGGGTCAACCCTCAACTGATTTTGAGTCAGTCGCGTCTGCCAGTTCCGCCACCTCGGCGCTCACTGAAATTTTATCACACACACCTGTCCGGTTCAAGTGAATCTATCTGATGGTCAACAGTATCAGAACCGGAAGGCTGATCATGGAGAGCGCCGTGGACAGCACAACGCCCTGGGCGGCGAGTTTGTAATCCCTGTTGAACATCTTCGCGAAAACGGCGGTGTTCACACCCGAAGGCATACCCGCCATCAGGATGGGTAGAGCCTTCACGATCTCTGGCAGATGGAAGTTTTCGATCAGAAGAAACACAAGCGCAGGTGTTGCGATCAACTTCAGAATCGATGCGAGATACAGGTCCATCTGGGCGACGAGATCTTTCAACTTGGCTTCGGCCAGGAACGCACCGACCAGAAACATGGCGAGCGGGGTGGTCATCGAACCGACGTTGTCGAGCACAGATTTGATCAAGCCGGGCAACCTGAGCGGTGTGAGGAATATGAACAGGCCGAAGAGTGTCGAGAGCAGGCCAGGGTTGATGAACATGTTTCGAACGTTGAGCCTGCCGCGCGCCAAGATGCTCACACCGAGTGTCCAGGTCAGAACGTTGAACCAGATGTTGAACACCGCACTGTAGAAGATCCCGACATCCCCATAGATGGCGTTCATGATCGGATAACCCAGATAGCCAACGTTGCCGAAGATGATCATGTACATGTAGACGCCACGCTGGTGCTCTTCGAACCTTCTCAGATGGGCGAACAGGAAAGCCAGCAGGGTTGAACACGCGTACATGATGGCACCCATGAGGAATATTTGAAGCGATGTTCTGGCAACGTCTCTGGAGAATTCCCTGTCCATCGAACTTATTATCATCGCCGGCAGTGTGACGTAGATGATCAGATCGGAACTGCTCTTGGTGAATCCATCGCTGAGGAGATCGATTTTCTTCAGCGCGAACCCGAAAGCTGTCAGAAGGAAGATCGCTAAGACCTGGTTCAGCACAACGTTCGTCATCCGAATCCCTCAAAATGATGATAAACTAAGATCGAGCACAGAAAGCACTCTTTATTGGGAAAGAAACAACACTTTCACGATGGGAGGCCGTCATGAAAGTAAGTTTACTTCGCTGTGATTCTTACGAAGAAGCCACGCAGATCCTCAAGAACGCTCTGAAAAATTTCGCGGACCTTTTCAGACCAGGTGATACCGTGCTCGTCAAACCCAACATGCTTTCGGCTCGAAGACCGGAAGAAGCCGTGACAACGCATCCGGCGATCGTGAGAGCCGTTCTATCCTTCCTCAAGGAGATCAGATGCAACGCGATGGTGGCGGACAGCCCCGCTTCGGGTAACTTTCAAAGAATAGCTGAAAAGACGGGAATGAAGGACGTGTGTGAAGAATTCGACGTGCCCATTTTCGAGCTCGATCAACCGGTTCCGGTGAACGGAGAGGTCTACAAGAAGATAAACATCGACAGGAGGATCTTCGAGGTCGATAAGATCGTGAACGTGGCCAAACTGAAGACCCATTCTCAGATGGTGCTCACGCTCGCGGTCAAGAACACCTTCGGTTGCGTGCCGGGTCTGGAGAAGTCTGGATGGCACATGAGGTGTGGAACGAACGAGAATTTCGCCGCGCTGCTCGTCGACATTCACAAACTGGTCAAGCCCACATTGAACATCGTCGACGGTGTTGTCGGGATGGAGGGCAACGGCCCGGCGAACGGAAAGATAAAACGTTTCGGTGTGATTGCGCTCAGCACCGACGGGTTCACACTCGATTTTGTGCTGTGCAAGAGAATGAGCGTTGATCCACTGATCATCTACACCGTGCGTGAATCCCTCGAAAGGGGTCTGATCGTCGATCACGATGTTGAAGGAGACTGGACGTCCCGCATCGAACTTCCCGTCACCGCTCCCGTACTCCCGGTCCCGGAGGCGCTCAGATCGCTCGCGAGGCGTCTGGCCCGATCGCCCAGGATTTCCAGAACGAAGTGTGTTCGCTGTAGAATATGTGAAGAGAGATGCCCTGCGAAGGCGATAGACATAGACAGGTTGAAGATCGATTATGAAAAATGCATAAAGTGCTACGTGTGCCACGAGGTGTGTCCACAGGGAGCCATAAGTCTGGTGAGGCGCATCTTCTGAAAGGAGTGAACGAGTTTGAAATCGGGACACGTGAAGATCGAGTGGGTCTACAGGTTCATGCCGATACTGAGATCGATCGAGGAGGAATACGGACCGAAGAAACCTTTGAAGGGTCTGCGCATAGGCATGTCGATCCACCTCGAGGCGAAGACCGCGAGGTTTGCACTCCTGCTCAGAGACCTTGGCGCGGAAGTCATAGTGACCGGGAGCAATCCTTTGAGCACGCAGGACGACGTCGCGGAGGCGCTGAGAGAAAGAGGGTTAACGGTGTACGCCAAACGCACCGAGGATGAGCGAGTGTACGTGGAGAACTTGAAGAAGGTGTTGATGACCCAACCGCACCTGATCCTGGACGACGGTGCCGATCTGACGGTGATGGCACACACGGAACTCCAGGAAGCTTTGAAGAACCTGCGCGGAGTCACGGAGGAGACCACGACCGGTGTGAGAAGACTGCGCGCTCTGCACAGGAAAAACCTTTTGAAAGTTCCTGTGATCGCCGTGAACGATGCGTTCACCAAGCACCTGTTCGACAACCGCTACGGCACGGGACAGTCCACGTGGGACGGCATCATGAGGAACACGAACCTGACGATCGCCGGCAAGGTCGTCGTGGTGTGCGGTTACGGCTGGTGTGGCAAAGGCATCGCGATGCGCGCCAGGGGGCTTGGGGCGAGGGTCATCGTCACCGAAGTGGATCCGGTGAAGGCGCTTGAGGCGGTCATGGAAGGTTTTGAAGTGATGAAGATCTCTCAGGCTGCGAAGCTTGGAGATTTCTTCATCACGGCCACGGGGAACACGAAGGTGATAAGCGAAAAAGAATTCCTTCAGATGAAAGACGGTGCGATCTTGGCGAACGCGGGGCACTTCGACGTCGAGGTGGACGTGAGAGCGCTGGAGAGAATGTGCGTGGAGAAGTACGAGGCGAGGCCCAACGTTACAGCCTACAGGCTCGCAGATGGTAGAACGCTCTATCTACTCGCTCAGGGAAGGCTGGTGAACCTGGCGGCCGCGGACGGTCATCCCGCGGAGATAATGGATCTGTCCTTCGCGGTGCAGGCGCTGTCTTTGATCCATCTCGCGACGAACGAGCTGCCCGCTGGAGTGTACGCCGTGCCTGCTCACATCGACGAGAAGATAGCCAGGCTCAAGCTGGCGAGCATGGGTATCGAGATAGACACGCTCACCGAAGAGCAGAAGAACTATCTGGAAGAGTACTGAGGTGATCGGTGTGATCTTCGAAATGCTCTCGAGTGTGCGTTCGAGAGGAAAACTCGATTACTGCGTGCCTAACGTGTGGATCGAAGGTTGGTACGCAGGACCGCGCAGGATGGAGAACGACAGGGCGTTCGTCGATCCTGCGGTGCTCTTCTCAGAACTCAGAGAATGGCTCAAGCAGAACAAACTCGTCGATGCGGAAGCGGGAAAATCTCTGAGCCTGCAGGAGAACCAATCGGGCAGGAACTGGGTCAGAAGGGCAGTTCTCTATAGCAGTTTGGTGCGCACGAACAGCGCGTACAACCACAAAGGCTTCGGCAGGTTCGAGCAGGACGATGTGCTCGGATACAGAGAGAGTGGAACGTTTCTGAAGATGACGTTGCTGCTGCCACACCTCAAAAGGCTTGGAATCGACGTGCTCTACTTGCTACCGATCACGCAGTCGAGCGAGATGTTCAAGAAGGGAGAGATCGGTTCACCTTACGCGGTGAAGGACTTTTTGAAGATAGATGAAAGGTACCACGATCCTTTGCTCGACGGCTGGAAGGTTTCGGACGAGTTCGCAGCCTTCGTTCAGGCCTGCCACATGCTCAAAATCAGGGTGGTCCTCGATTTCATCCCGAGAACCGCCGCGCGCGATTGCAACCTCATCCTCGAACATCCAGACTGGTTCTACTGGGTCAAGCTCGAAGAACTGGCAGGTTACGCACCTCCCAAGATCGAGCATCTGGGTTTCTGCCAGCCGACCTTCGAGCAGATGAGGGAGCTGTACGATCTCGAAGTGGTTCGAACGCACCTGAAGAAGTTCTCGTTCGACCCTTCCAGGCTCGATCCACAGAAGTGGGAAAACTTCGTGAAGCATTGTGAGGAAGAGAATTTCATGTACCAGATCGCGAAAGAGTTCGGAGTCGTAACGGCGCCGGGCTTCTCCGACTGGGTCAACGATCCACAACCCACCTGGGACGACGTGACGTTCTTCAGGCTCTATCTGGACCATCCACTCACCGCGAAGGGAAAGGTCTCGAAAGACCAGCCACCGTACGTGCTCTTCGATGTCATCAAGGCGAGCCGCTTCCCTGGAGAGGTGAAGAACGCCCAGCTCTGGGAATACATAGCGTCCGTGCTGCCACAGTTCCAGAAGAAGTACGGAATCGACGGCGTGAGGCTGGACATGGGCCACGCGCTGCCGCAGGAACTCCAGAAGATGATCATGGACAACGCACGTTCTGTAGATCCTTCGTTCGTCTTCATCGCGGAAGAGCTCGAGCCGCACAGGGCAACCGAGGCGAAACAGGCCGGTTACGATGCGATCGTCGGAAACAGCTGGTGGATGCTCCCGAGGTTCCCCGACAAAACCTACGAATTCTTCCAGAACCTTTCTGGCAGCATACAGCTTCCGTTCCTGGCGGCTTGCGAAACTCCCGACACCCCCAGAACCGTCACGAGGAACGAGGGACAGAGGCTCAAATACCTTCTGCCGTTCCTGTGCGCGTTCGTGAGGAACGGCATCTTCGCGATCAACTGTGGGCAGGAAATAGAAGAAAGCCAGCCCATGAACCTCGGACTCGACAACGATGCGTGTGGCAGGTTCACTCTGAAGTGCGACGATGAATTCCAGGGAAAGCTTGCGTTCTTCGATCATTACGTTCTTCACTGGAAGAAGACGGAGCTCATCGATTTTCTCTCGGAGCTCTCCAGCACAAGGAACAGATTTCTGGACGTGTTGCTCGAAGGAGAGTACAGACCGGTTTATTTGAGCTGGCAGGATGGAACGGTCTGTAACGCGTCTTACTGGAAGGACGATCTCGCGCTGATCGTGCTGGCCAACTTGAAACTGAGTGAATGCAGCGTGGATGTGCTGTTGGAAAACACGCGTGGTCGAAAGGTCGAAGTACTCGAAGCCACAAGCTGGGATGGAAATCGCTGGAAGCAGGAGAAGGTCTCTGACGTGATAACGTGCCAGCTCGGACCGCTCGGTTTCAAACTCTACGTTCTGAAGCTCGGGGTGAAGGAAGGTTGAAGAGAGCGTACCTTTTGAATCTGAAGCTGTACGATTCTGCCGACGCGCGCTTTCCACTCGATTTTGACCAGGTACAGAAAAGGAAGAAGTCCATACTGGCCGAGTTTCTCAGCCTGGATGCGGATGAATTTTTCATGGTGAATCTGTTCGGAGATCTCGCGTTGCCGAAGCATGTTGCCGAGATTCTGTCCCTGCTGCCGTGGAAGGGAAAGTTCAGGCTGAAAGACGAGAACGTTCCGCTGGAACAATTTTCTCTCCCGTCGAACGTTTCGCTGCTTGATGAGCTAACGATCGAATTCATGAGTTTCTCTTCCAATCCCGTCGAGGCGGAGCTTCCATCTTTTCTCATAGAAGAAGATGGACAACTGCTTTTGAAGAGGGCTTCAACGAAGGGTTGCAGGCCAATCCAGAAAGAGACGCTGTCTTTGCCGGAGGAGGGACAGATCGCTTACACGCTCGAACCGGTTCAGGAAGAAAGGCTCGAGCAGGCCTCTCAGCTGCAGATCCACGTGCTTGAGTCTTACCGGTCAGTGGAAAAGGAGACGGTGAGGAAGCTGTTCGAGAGGGCTCCGGAAAAGCTGAAGGCACTGCTTGTGGAAACCTTGAATCTGCAGGGGTGAAGTGAGACCGTGCACATCCGCAGGCTGTACATAAAAGGATTTGGAAAATTGAAGTCATTCGAACTCGAGCTGAAACCAGGTTTGAACGTCGTCTACGGTCCAAACGAGTCCGGCAAAACGACGCTGTACAATTTCATCAGATCGTGCATCTGCGGTCTGTCCGAAGAGGAATTGGAGAAGTATCGACCCTGGGATGGTTCCGAACTCGACGGCGGGATCGTTGTTCTTCATGGAGGAAAAGAGCTCAAATTGTTCAGCACCTTTGGTGAGAAGCCGTTCGAAAGAAACTTCGCAGACAGTCTGATCTTCCTGAGCGATGAAGAAGATCTGACACTCAGAAAGGCAGAGGATCACCTCATCGCACGGATGAAGAGCAACCTTCAGCGCGTGGAAGAAGCTCAGCTGATCGAGGATGCCCTGAAGAAGATTCCGCGCTACGCGGAAGAACTCCTCTCTCAAAGGAAACAGCTCGAGGAGCAACTGAACCGGCTCGACGAGCAGATCGAAGCATTCTACCGGGCGAGAAAACAGCAGTTTTCTAATTTCGTGGAAATTTCCAGGCTCAAGCAGGAGCTTTCGTTGCTTCAGGAAGAGAAGACCAAGTTGCAGGCTCAGATCGCGAGGCTGAACGAAAAGATCGAAGAATTCCTGAGACAACGACTCGAAGAACTCGATCGAAGATTGAGAGAAGTTCTTCAAACACTCGAAAGAGAGAAAAAGCTTACGATTTTGAACGGGGCGCAGTACGAGCAAATTTCGAACGTGAAAGCCCAGCTGGATCGACTGAACACGATCATCGAACAGCGTCGGAGCAGAGTCGAAGAAGTCTCAAAATTGCTCGAAGAAACGGTGAAACAGCGTGACGAACTCATGCACACGATCAGAAGTGAAGACGTCGAGACGTTCAAGTTGAAACTGAAGAACCTGCGTCTCACGTACAGGCTTCTGGAATCGAACTTCCAGAAGTTGAAGGAATTCGAATCCAGGTACGAAGCTTCCTGGAAAGCGTTCGAGGGACTCCGTGAAGATTTTCTGGAAGAAGTGATGAAAGAAACTGTGAATTTTCAAGAACAGGAAGAGGCGCGGTTGCAGAGCAGGTTGAAACTGCTCGAAGAGAACGTCTCTGAGAGTAGAAAGAAGATCAGCAGGTCTCGCATCATCGCGATCGTTTCCGCCTTAGCGGCTGTGGCTTCGACGATCCTCGGGTTCGTGGTGGCGAGCTGGTGGTTCTTCCTCACGGGAGGGCTCGGTGCGATCACTCTGATTTTCCTGACGAACGTGTGGAGGTTGGACAAGCAGCTGTCACGCGACGAAGAAGAGATGTTGAAGTACCAGCTGGAGCTGCGCGCGATAGAGAAAAGGAAAAGCTCAGCCACGCAGAGACTGCTCGCGAACTTTGGCGTCAAGGACGTATCGCAACTGAGACAGCTCTACCAGCGTTACAGAGACTGGCTCAGCGAAAAGGACAGGTTCGAAAGGTTGAAACAAGAACTCGAAATGGAAACGAAGAACATGCTGGAACAGCTCAGACCATACGGGGCAGAAGAACTGTCCGACGTCCCGAGTGTGATTCTCAGGCTCGAGGAAATCGTTTCTTCGATCGACGACAAGAGCCTGAAGATAGCACAGCTCAAGGAAGTTTCACAGCGTCTGCAGGATGAACTCTCAGATCTGCAGAGACAGAAACTGTCGCTGGAAGGCGAACTGAGAGAACTGCTCGAAAGGTTCGGTCTGGAAAGCTTCGAGGAGGTCAGTGGGGCGTACGAAAGGTACCGTCGCGTTGAGGAGTTCGAGGCCGAAAGATCGAAGTTGGAACGAACGAAGCAGTGCCTGCAAGAGCGCAACTTCGAATGTCTGTTGAGACAGTACCAGACCCTTTCGACCCTTTTGGACGAAAAGGCCGGGTTCGAAAACCTCTCGAAAGATGTGGACAGGCAGATCGAAAGTTTACAAACGCGTCTCAGCGAACTGGAGTCGACTCTGAACGAAGGGACGTTGCTCGAGAGAGTGGTCGAGCTGTTGAAGGAAAAATCGCTGATCGAACTGCGGAGCCGAATCGTTGAAATGAAGCTCGAAAGGTTACCATCACTTTCGCAATTTCTGCACTCCGAACTTGAGAGATTGACGGGATCTTATGTGAAGAAGTTTGCGAACCTTTTCGTGCCAACTTTCAGGATGTTCTCAAAGCTGGCAGAGAACGTGGTTGTGGATAAGGATCTCTCCGTGAGGATCGTGGCTGGGAACGATCTGCATCTTTCCACCGATGTGCTGAGCAGGGCGACGATCGACCAGTTGATCTTATCCTACAAGACGGCGCTTCACGATACGCTCGAGCTCTCTGAACCCCTCCCCCTGATCGTGGATAACTTCCTGATAAGGTTCGACGAAGAACGGCTGAAAGTGGCCGCGGAACTTCTGAAGGAAATTTCGCAGACGCGACAGGTACTGATAATGACGAGCGATCGAAGGCTGATAGATCTTCTGGGCGTGCAGCCCGTGGCTCGACTGAACGCGACTTAGAAGACCATGAGCCTGTCTTTTCCGGAAATCTTGGCGATCTGGAGCGCTTGAAGGGCTGCCTTTGTGAGCTCCTGTGAAGTCCTACCGTGGTCGGGAAACATGGCGATGCCTGCGCTCACCGACACCTTCGTCTGGAAATCGATCCTGCGAACTTCCTGAAGGAGTCTGTCGGTGATCTCGATCGCCTTGGACTTGGTCACGTTCCTCAGAAGCAGTGCGAACTCTTCGCCACCGAACCTTGCAGCCACGTCGGTTTTCCTCGTTTTCGTGCGCAGTATGTCCGCGATCTTTTCGAGTAGACGGTCTCCCGCTTCGTGTCCGAAGCGCTGGTTTATGAGAGACAGATCGTCCACGTCCAGGATCACGACGGCGAAACGGTTCCCCTTCGCGATCTCCGCATCTACGTAGCTGAGGAAAGCGGAGTGCGTCAGCAGGAGCGTGTGAGAATCGTAGGATTGTCTCGAGACGATGTCTCGATACAGTTCCGATCTTTCCAAGAGCTTGTATACCTGGTTCGCTACAAGTTCCATCAGCTGAACGTCTTCGATCCGCGGCCTTTTTCCACTCTCCGGCGCGTCCACGCTGATGTAACCGACCATCTCCCCGAGGGGACTGTATATTGGGACTATCAGAAAATCTTCGGGACGCCAGGCGTCAGGCTCGTCACCTGCTGCCCGGTCGATCAATACCGCGCTGTACTGCGACGGCACTTCGATCGTGCCTTCGGGTATGAAATAAGAGTTGCTCACCCTGAACCGCTCCTGTGTGAAACGCAGAAGATGTTCGATCGGTGGCGGGTTTTCTTTCAGCCTTGAGAATTCTTCCTCGCTCATCCCATGGTGCGCCACGCGCTGGATCACCCCGAGCTCTCTGTTCAGAACGCTGATCAACACGTACCTGAATCCTGTGATGTCGCTCACGACTTTGGCAAAATGTCTCAGAGTGTCGGCGATCGAGGCACTCGGAGGATGGTTCACCAGCTGTACCACCGTGGCGAGCTTCTTTCTGAAATCTGTGTAAGTCTGCTGGAACTTTTCCAGTTCCTTCACCTTGGATTTGTAGCCGAGTAGAAGGTTGTAAATCAGAAAGCTCAGCATGAAGGCCAGAACGATCCACAGGCTCTGAAGCTGCTGAGCGAACATATAAAGACACACCAGGCTGGTGACGAACAGAACATCTTCAATGAAGGACCAGCGTGACTTTTCAAGTTCTACGAGCACAGTCAGAAGGAAAGCGGTAGAGCTAAACAGAAGTGTTTTAAAGAAAACATTACCTGCCAAGCTGGACAAGAAGTGGGCCAGGGCGTAGATGCTGTATCGCTTCAGAAAATCGTGGAACCTGTTCGAGAAAGTACTCTTTTCAAAACGCAACGAAGATCCGAGCGCCACGATCAATGGCGTGAAGCTACCGTTACCGAACGCGGCGTGTGGCAGGGCAACGAAGAGACCAGTCGCAGCCGTTCGTCGATTTTTTTGAAGGTTGAAAACCGCGACGCTGTAGACGAGGAAGGCTGCATCGAGCAGGGTGAACCTGAAGGGTTTGAGCAAGTATGTGAGCAGAGCTGCGAGAGCGATCAGAAGCAGCGATTTTTTCAACCTCTCCACTCCTTCATCTCTGTGGTGGAAAAGTCGAACGGGAACTCGACCCACCTGTTTTCCAGAGAGGATTTGTAGATTGCCAGCACGATCTGTACAGCTTTAGAACCTGATTCTGCGTCGATGTACGGTTCTCTGTCCTCTACGATGGCCTTGCAGAAATCTTCGTACAGCGGCCCGTGGCCATGGCCGTACACCGTCTCTGGATCTGGCAGGCTCATGAAGGGATGTGAATCTTCGTTTGGAAATCTCCATACGAGTATCCTGTTGACGGCGAGTCCTCCTATCTTAACTGTGCCTCTCTCGCCGAAGATCGTCAGAACTTCCTCAAGGTTCCTGTCGAACACGTTCGACGTGGCCTCTACGATCCCCACACAACCAGATTCGAACTCGACTATGCCCGCAGCCAGATCTTCCACAGGGATGTAAGGATGGTTCAGATTCTTTATCAGTCCGAAGACGCGTTTGGGTTTCTCTCCCAGCATCCACTGCAGCAGATCGATCCCGTGGATCGACTGGTTCATGAGCACGCCCCCGTCCTGTTCCCAGGTTCCGCGCCAGGCGTCCTGTCTGTAGTACGATTCGTTCCTGTTCCAGCGCACGCTCACGACACCGTGAAACAGCTTACCGAAAGCTCCACTTTCTATTTTCTTGCGGAGCTCTTGAACTGGTGGGTTGAACCTGTTCTGGTGGCACACCCCAACCTTCAGTTTCTTCCGTTTGGACGTATCGACGATCTCTCTCAAATGTTTCGTGTCGAGGGCGAGAGGCTTTTCCACCAGCACGTGCTTGCCGAACTCCATCGCCTGCATCGTCATTTCGTGGTGCAAACCACTCGGTGTGGCGATGGAAACGAAGTCCACATCGGAGCGCCGCAGCACGTCAACGTAGTTCGTGTAAACTTCTGGTTTCACACCGAGCTTCTTTTCGAGAATCTCCGCGGTTCTCTGTGCCCTCTCTTCAACGATGTCACACACCGCGACTGGTTCCAGAAGATGACGATTTCGCTCGATGGCTTCCACGTGCTTCGAAGAGATCCTGCCGCAGCCGACCAGCGCCATCCTCAGTTTCACGTCCGAACACCCCTCATGATCTTCCAGATCCGCTCAGAAGTTTTCCCATCACCGAATGGATTCTCAGAAGGATCCAATCTTTTCTCGCTCGCGAGCACCATGGCACTGTAGACCGAATCCTTGTCAGTGCCAGCCAATGTTCCAAAACCAGATTCTATGAGTTCAGGTCTCTCCGTGGTCTTTCTCGCGACCACGACGAACTTGCCGAAAGACGGTGCCTCTTCCTGCACACCACCTGAGTCGGTCACAACGAACCAGCAACCTTCGAGCAACGCCAGAAAGGAAATATAATCGAGCGGTTCTATCAGGAAGAAATGCCGGTTGGATCCCACGGTGTCGAAAACGATCTTTCTGACGTTGGGATTCTTGTGGACGGGCAGAACCACTGGAACGTTCCTTTCTTCCGCGAATTTCGCGATCCCGGAGAGTATCGAAACCATCTTCTCACCTATGTTCTCTCGCCTGTGCAGAGTCAGAAGTACGTAAGTGTCGAAGGGCACGATCTGCGATCTTATTCGAGACAGTTCGAACCTGCTTCTTATCATGTTCAGCGCATCGACGACGCTGTTACCGACCACGTGGATGCGTTGTTCTTCGATGCCTTCCTTCAGCAGATTTTCCTTGGCCTTCGTCGTCGGTGCGAACAGATAAGTGCTGACGACGTCCACGACCCTTCTGTTCATCTCTTCGGGGAAAGGATCGTAAAGATCGTGACTCCTCAAGCCCGCCTCGATGTGGGCAACCTCGACTTTCGAATGGAATGCACAGATCGCGCAGGCCATCGCCGTGGTGGTATCACCCTGCACGAAGAGCACCTCCGGCTTTTCTCGTTGCAGGATGGGTGGCAGTTTCTGCATGATGCTGGCGACGACGCTGTCGAGAGTCTGATCGTGCGTCATGATGTTCAAATCGTGCTTCGCCTCTATGTTGAAAACGTTCATCATCATGTCCATCATTTCCCTGTGCTGTGCCGTCGCGACTATGAACGCCTCTTCGCCTTTCTCCACGAAGAATTTAAAAACGGGCGCAACCTTTATGACCTCCGGACGGGTGCCGAACACGAAACAGTACCTCACGATTGTTCGACCTCCAGCGACGTCCTGTTACCCTTGCTGTCTATGGCGACGCGCATGAACAACCTTTCCACCTCGATCTCGTACACAGCGTCTTCGCCCAGATCTGCGTAGGTGAGGATCCTTGTTGATGTGGGCCGGACCTCGGACTCAGGCACGAAGAGCACGCGAGAAAACCTTTTGAAAATGCTTTCATCCAGGCTGGCATCGAAGGCTATCACAGAAACTACACCGTACAGGAACGCTTTCTCAAGGAAATTTTCGAATTTCTTTGACGGGATCGGTTTCACAAAATTCTTTTCGATCCTTCCGAAACAGACGATCTCGTTCTTGATGAAATCCGGTACCAGACCCTCGGCGCGCTCGTAATTGATGATCCTCTGGAAGGCCGCATCGCTCAGAAGGATGATCCTTCCGGTAAAAACGATGGAATCCGATACCTTCAGCTTTCTGACGACGTTCAATGACACTGGATATTTCATGAACAGCATTTCACACTGCTCCTTTCATCCTGTCAAAAGTATTGTCAGTTTCTCTATGAAATGAATGAACGGGTTCATTATCAACGGCATGATCCAGAGGAACAGAAGTGCCAGCATGAAGAGCACCCCGTAAACTTCGTACTTCATATACCACTCCGTGTAACCTTCAGGAAGCAACGCTCCAAGGATGCGCGAACCGTCGAGGGGTGGTATGGGAAATAGAGAAAAAAGAGCGTAGGTGAGACTGAACCTCGCAGCCTTGCTGAAAGTCTCAAAGGCGAGTTCGAAGTTACTCAAAGAGCGAGCCAGAATTCCATAAAAAAGAAAGCAGACCATACCGGTCGCGGGACCAATCGACGAAACCAGAAGAAAGTGCTTCTTGCCTTTCTTCAAGTTCCAGGGCCTGATCGGAACGGGTCGAGACCAGCCGAAGTTGAGGAAGATGAAGGCAACCGTCCCGATCGGATCCAGGTGCACGAACGGATTGAGGCTGGTTCGGCCGACCTTTTGAGGTGTTTGATCGCCGAGCCTGACCGCCAGCCGGGCCTTGAAATATTCGCGTGGCACAACTGTGAGAATGACAGCCACGAACCCTGTAACGATCTGTTCCAACAACGATGACAACGTCACCATGGCACCTCGCCTAAAAATTCTATCACGCGAAAAACGTCATTGAAGTTTCAGAAAGACCGTCTTGCCTTTGAAATCGATCGCACCGGGCTCTGGATACTGCTCGCTGACTTTCCCCACCCCTTCGATCCTCACGTCGGAGATTCCAAGTTGCTGGAGTATCAAGAGTGCATCGCGCAGGGTCAGTCCGCGAAGATCCGGCATCGCATGCGTCGTCACGCTCAGCGGATGCTCTTTTCGCAATTGAATCAACCTTTTCACTATCGACGCGAAGATCGGTGCGGCGACCTCTCCAGCGAGGTACGCCCCCGCCGACGGTTCGTCCACGTACACCATGATCGTGTAGAGGGGATCTTCAGAGGGGAAGTAGCCGACGAAGATCGAAAAATATCTATCCTTGCCATCGGCCAGCTTCTGCGCCGTTCCGGTTTTACCAGCGACGTTCACTCCCAGGACGTTCGCCTTTTTGCCCGTCCCCTGGCTCACGACTGCCTGCAGTGCTTCGCGTATGAACCTGCTCGTTTCTTCACTCAGAACGCGCTTTTCCACTGGTGTGTTTTCTTCAACGATCGTCGGCCTGACGTATTTTCCAGAGTTGGCCAGCGTGTTGAATGCCGCCAGGAATTGCAGAGGGGGTGTTCCGATACCATGCCCGATGCTGATCATCGCGAAATCTATCTTCGACCATTGACTGGGTTTCCTCAGCACTCCGGATATTTCTCCTGCGATCTCCACACCCGTTTTCTCTCCGAAACCGAACTTTTTCAGCCACTCGTAGTAGGCTTCCTCTCCGATTTTTTCTTTGATCAGCCTGGCGATCATGATCGTCGCGCTGTTGCAGGAGTGAACGAGCGCTTCTTTCACATCCACGGTGCCGTGTGCGTCGATGTCCCTCACAGTTATGTCCAGTTCCGGAACGGGTTTTATCTGTCCTGTACATTGAAAGACTTCATTCCCTTTGAGAACGCCACTCTCGATGGCGATCGCGTACACTATGGGCTTCAGGGCCGAACCCGGTTCGATGTAACCCAGCACCGTGTCGTTCCAGTTCCTCGTCGTGACCATGGCCCTGATCTTCCCAGTCTTGGTTTCCATCACTATGGCTCCCGCGCCGACCGCGCGGTTCTGTTCTTTAGCTCTCACGATCTCCTCATAACATATGCGCTGTAAGTCGAGGTCTATCGTCAATCGAACATCTTTTCCGTCCACAGGATCTCTCAGAAATACGAGCTCTGGCAACAGGTTCACGAATCCAGAAAACTTTAGAAAGGCCTTCCCATCTCTTTTACCTCTCAGTTGCGCGTCCAGCGCCTCTTCCACGCCACCAACTGCACGATCAGCGATTACCAGCCCCAAGATCTTATCCATGCCGAATTCGGTGAAACGCTTCCTTCGTGCTTCGAGTTCTACCGAAACGAAAGGCAGCATCTCGGTGGGAACGAGCTTGAGGATCTCATCTCTCGAAGGGCCTTCACCGAGTCTGAGGAACCTGCTTCTCGATGACAGGACCTCTTCGGCAGTTTTCTCGATTTTGAAGTTCCTCAGGAGAAGACCAAGGTACGGTTTGAGTCTGTCGGAATTGCTGCTTCTCACGTAGTCGAGATCGAGGTACGCCACGTTCACAAACTCGTCGTACGCGCAGAGTCTGCCCTGTGCGTCCAGGATCTTACCTCTCGAGGCGGGTATGCGGATCGTCCAGAGGGGCCCAACGGTCACGTTAAAGCTTCTCAGTGAGAGCAACACAAACGCGCCCACCGAGAAACACAGGAAGGCAAAAGTCAGGAATTTCAATCGGCTCGAGATCAGCTTACTGTTCATTAGAACCTGGGCTGATCACCTCTCGTGAGGACATCAACAGCGTTTGTTCCAACTTGAGCTGGCGAATCTGTTGCTCGAGTTCAATGATGCGCGTCTGCAGAACTTTGTTTTCTCTCGATAGGTTCGCCGTTGACTGCATCAACCTCACCAGTGGAAAGATGGATACTACCAGCACTGCGAGGAATACCATCACGAGGGCGATCCTCACGAGGAACAGCGAAAGAACCCGTTCAACCGAGTGACTCCTCCGCTTCGCTATGGACTTTACAGGGGTCAACCTTCCCCCCTCCTCTCACACCCGCTCCGCTACCCTCAATTTCGCGCTCCTGGCTCTCGGATTCAGTCTTATCTCGGCTTCCTCAGGTGTTATCGGCTTCTTCGTTAACTGCTTTAGTTCAGAACAGGTTCTGAAAAACTCCTTGACGATCCTGTCTTCCAGCGAATGGAACGATATGACTGCAATCCTGCCGCCCGGTCGCAACATCCCTGGAACCTGGGCGAGAAATTTTTTGAGATTTTCAAGTTCGTTGTTGACCGCGATCCTTATCGCTTGGAACACACGCGTTGCGAAATGTCTTTTTCGAGCGTATTTGTCCGGAATCGCTTTCGCCAGGACCTCCACCAGCTGCTTTGTGGTCTCTACGGGTCTGTTACGAACTATGAACCTGGCGATACGCCGGGCGTACCTTTTCTCTTCACCGTATTCGAAGATTATTTTTCTGAGAGCCTCTTCGTCCCAGAAATTCACCACATCGTACGCTGTCAGAGTCTGCTGCCTGTCCATTCTCATGTCGAGTGGACCGTCTCTGTTAAAAGAGAAACCTCGCTCCGCTTTCTCCAATTGCATCGATGAAACTCCAAGATCCATCAAGATTGCATCGACTTGCGAGATTCCAAGTTCTTTCAGAACTCTGGCTGCGTCCACGTAGGAACTTTTCAACAGTTTGGCACGACCTTCTTCGATGAAACGTTCGAGCCTTTTCTTTGCAAAATCCAGAGCCTCATCGTCGATGTCCAGGCCTATTACGACGCTGTTGTCGATTCTGGTCAGAACGGCTTCGGCGTGTCCACCCAGTCCCACGGTACAGTCGAGAAACACACCGTGAATGTGTTTGAAAAACTCAACGATCTCGTTAACGAGTACAGGAACATGAACGACGTTCATCCGATTCGCTCCGCTGACTTTCTGCTGTATTATATGGCTAAAATCTTTAGAAAAGCAAACTGCATCGTTCGTTTTGAATAAAACGAAAAAGCTCTTCAGACGTTGAGTTCCTTAACCCACCGTAAAGGTAATCTCATGTTTACAATTTTCGATCGAAACCTGTCCACCCTTCACCAACCTGCCAGACTGTTAAAAAGAAACGGCCGCGGTTCTCGCACCAACAGACACATGGACGTGAAGGGAGTAAAATAAACTGTGCGTTCTCGCAGAGCACAACCGGAGGTCGAAACTGAGGACTGTTCTGCTGTGCATCGTTTCGAAAGGAAGAGAACCATGACCAAGTTGAAACTTTTCATCTTCGATGTTGGCGGAGTGCTGTGCGATGGAACGTCTGTGGCTAATGCGATCGCGGAGTATCTCAGTTTGAGCCGGGAAGAATTTCTGACGCTGGCACGGTTCGCCGGGCTGAGAGAACTTCAGACTGGAAAGATCAGCTCTGTGCAGTTCTGGTTGAATTTTTCGAAAATCTCTGGCAGGCGCATCGATGAAGATCTGTGGGTCAAGTTTTTCAGGCCCGTGCTCAGACAGGAAGTGGCCGATTTGATCAAGAGACTGAGAGCAAAATACAGAGTGGTTGCGGGTACGAACACGATAGAACCACACTATCAAATTCACATCGCACAGGGTCATTACAGCGTGTTTGACCGAGTCTACGCGTCGCACCAGATAGGCCTTGTGAAACCAGACGTTGAGTTCTTCCTGTACATTCTCGAGAATGAAAGGGTGGAGCCGGAAGAAACGATCTTCGTGGATGACACGCCTGAGAACGTCGCTGCCGCACAACGGATTGGCATTCGCTCGGTTCTGTTCGTTAACGTTCAGGACCTTGCGGAAAGATTGTCATCGTTGAGTGAAGAATGATGCGAAAAGTACGCTTCAAAACGAAAGCCCCCGCGTGGGGGCTTCGTAAATGAATATCACGTCGCCTTCAACCGCGTTGCTTTACACACCAAAGCCCAGCCACAATGGATAAAACGTCGGAGTTGCCCCTTCGTAATACACAGCGAAGAAGAATCCCTTGTTTGCAACACCCTTCACTGTGATCATTGGCCAGGTAACGCAAATGGAAGTCGCCGACGTGCTGGCAACTATTTCGACCATGTACACCTTGTCGACGAAATCGGGTTTGCCAGTTATCAAGTAAGGTAGCCACTTCGCATCGCTTGAATAGTCGGTCACAGCTTTAACGTTCAGAGTCGGTGTGGCAGTGTGAGCATAGGTCATGATTTCCCTGAGAACATCCACGATACCATCTGCTACGTTGATCAGACCAGTATCGGTCGCAGGCTTAACGTAAACAAGTTCTGTGGCTGGAGCTGTGAAGAGTTTGGAGATCAGATCTTTGGCCATCGCTGTCGGAGAAGTTCCGAAGAGGTCCGCACAGCCGGAGAGCGTGAGCACGATCAGGAGAGCAACCATGCTGAGCACGACGTACCTGTACTTCACGATTAATCCCCCCTTTGGATTTGGTTCAGCTCATTATACAACATCTGCAAAAACTGAGTCAAGCGAGATCAGACTGAGAACAGTCAAACTATTTCTTAAAACCCTTCTCGAGCAACCTTTCGATCACTTCACTGTTCACGACGTGTTTCGGTACCCTGCCGTTGAAAAAGTCGATGATCGATCCGGCAGCCATCATGTTCATGCGCAGGATCGCTTCGTAGGTGTGTGCGCCCACGTGCGGGGTCATTATCAAATTGGGACAGTCGAACAGGGGCGAGTCGGGTGGCAAGGGTTCGAGATCGAACACGTCCAGAGCGGCACCGGCGATCTGACCGCTCCTGAGGGCTTCAACGAGAGCGTTTTCGTCCACAACCCCTCCACGGGCCGTGTTTATGAGATAGGCGGTCTTTCTCATCAGTGAGAGTTTCTCACGATCGATCAAATGCCTCGTCTTCTCATTCAAAGGCACGTGCAGGCTCACAAAATCGCTGCGTTTCAGCAGTTCATCCAGTTCTACACCTTCCACCCCGAACTCTTTCAGAGCGTTCGCTTCAACGTACGGATCGTGAACCAGAACGTGCATACCAAGACAGATCGCTCTCCTTGCAACTTCCTTTCCGATCGAGCCGAAACCGACGATGCCGAGCGTCTTACCGAAAAGCTCGACCCCGACACTCGAAACGAACTGGCGCTTCTCGTAAAGGGTCCTGTGCAGCTCGACAAGTTTTTTGGACAGGGCGAAGATAAAAGTCATCGTGAGTTCCGCTACAGAAACGGCGTTCGCGTTCGGTGTTATCGTTACGGGGATTCCGAATTCGGTGGCCGCGTCGAGGTCTATGTTGTCAACCCCAACGCCGTGCTTTGCTATGATTTTTACGTTAGAATTCTCCAGCATTTCACGTGTGATCTTCTGTAGCCCCACGATCACCGCGTCGAAATGCTTCAGATCGTTTGGCTCTATCTTTTCCTTCCTTTCAATTTCAAAGCCGTTCTCCTGCAAAAGCCTCACAGGTTCGTCGGAGTACTTTCCAAAGGTCCTTGCCAGGATCAGGATCTTTTTCACCGGACCGCCCCCGTTTCAGTATTTCAACTCGGATATGGCCAACCTGCTCTTTTTCAGATTCTCTATGGCCTGTGGATCCTTCACGGCCAGCAACGTGTATATCGTGTCCAGTATCACCAGCTGGACTATTCGGGACGTCATCGCATCGGTTCTGATCTTCGTTTCCTTGGTGTTCGTCACGAGCACGACCGTGGCGAGTTTCGCAAGGCTCGACTTGCTGTTTCCCGTTATTGCAACGACTGGTATTCCCATCTCGATGGCTTTTTTCGAGAGTGCGACGATCGATTTGGTTTCACCCATGTGCGAGATGGCGACGACGAGATCGTCTTTACTCGCGTTCGCGAGCAGTGTGACCATGATGTGCTCGTCGTTAGAAAAGAGGCAGTGCTTTCCGAGACAGGTGAACTTGTGAAAGGCATCGAAGGCGACGGCTGCCGAAGCTGCAAAGCCAAAGAAAAGAATTCTCTTTGCCTTCAGAAAAAGATCGGCGGCTTTTTCCAAACCTGCCACGTCAACCGTGTCGAGCGTGTCGAGGATCGCACGCACCGTTGCCTTGAAAATCTTCTGAGCTATCGTTTTTGTATCATCGCCTTCGCTGATGTCTTCGTAGACTATCTCGAGGGGAGCCTGCGAGAGTTCCTGAGCCAGCAGCACCTTGAACTGTTGAAAGCTCGTAAGACCTATTTTCCTGTAAAACTTCACGATGGACGCTTCGCTCTTGACCCCAGAAATCTGGCTCAAATCACTTATCGAACACTCAAGGACAGTCCTGGGATTTTGGAGCACTGTGTCCGCTATCTTTCGTTCTGCTTTTGTGAAAGTCCTGTAATTCTCTCTTATCGCCTGAAGGACGCTCACGGACCGTCCCCCCAACGTCAGGCTGTCGTTGCACCTCCGTCTATCACAACGTAGCTTCCTGTCATGAACGCTGCTTCATCGCACGCTGCAAATAGTATAGCAAAAGCGATCTCTTCCTCCTTTGCGAGTCGTCCTACGGGTTGTCTCGCCATCATCTCTGCAAGCACCGCGTCAGGATCTTTGGATGCTCTGACCCTTTCCGCGAGGCCCTGAGAGTAAGTCGTGCCGGGACAGACCGCGTTCACCCTTATGTTGTCCTTGACGTAGTCGATCGCGAGCGACTTCGTCAAGCCCAGCAGTGCTGCCTTGGAGACGCTGTAGACGCACCTGTTGGGTATTCCTTTCAACGCCGCCACCGACGAAACGTTCACTATGACGCCCCCACCCACCTTCTTCATCTCCGCCACGGCATACTTTGCCAAGAACATGGGACCTTTGACGTTGACAGCCATGGTTCTTTCGAAGTCCTCTTCGGTGAGGTCTTCTATCTTTCCAGAAGGCACGATGCCCGCGTTGTTCACCAGTATATCCAAGCGACCGAACGCCTCAACGGTCTGTTTGACTATTTTCTCGGTTTCGGGAACTTTTGAGACATCGCCGTGCACAAAGACGGCGGTTCCTCCATTCTTTCTGATCATCTCCACGGTTTCGTTTCCTTTCTCGGCAGATATATCATTAACAGCGACTTTGGCACCCCTTTCTGCGAACATGATCGCTGCTTTCCTTCCTATGCCGGAACCAGCTCCGGTGATCAAAACGACTTTACCCTGAAAGTTCATCCTTCACCCCTCCTCAACCAAAGATGAGTTTTGGTATCAAGAGCGACAACTGCGGGAAGAAGATGACCAGAAGGATCACGATGATGGTCGCTATCAGGAACGGCCAGGATGCCTTCACGTATTCCTCCAGAGTCGCTCCAAGAACGCTACAACCTGCGTACATCGAAGCTCCAACTGGCGGCGTCTGGTTACCCATCGCCGCGGAGAGAATGAATACGAGTCCGAAGTGTACAGGATCGATTCCGAGCCTCCTCGCCACCGGCAGAAGCACCGCCGTCGTCATCAGAATGAGTGCGGTCGCATCGATGAACAAGCCCGCGAAAACGAGAAATATCATTATGATGATCATGAGTACATACGGATTGTTCGATATGCCGAGCAGGAAATTCGCCAGAGTCTCAGGTACCCTTTCCCACACCATGCCGTAACTGAAGATGTTCGACATCGCGAGGATCGCTAAAACTGCTCCAATATCTCCCAGAGCGTTTTCCAGGGTCTCAGAAAAGAATTGTTTCAGGCTCATCTCTCTGTGTATCAGAAATCCTACGATCAAACCGTAGATCACGGCGAAGGAACCAACCTCGGACGGTGTGAAGATGCCCGTCCTCAAACCCAGTATGAGCAACACCGGGAATATCAACGCCCAGATACTCTTCGACAACGCATGTGCTATCTCTCTGCCCGAAGCGCGCCTTTCTCTCTCGGGCCGAAGACCCAGTCGCCTCGCGACGAAGTATATGACGAACATGTACGCAACCATCAGTAGCAGTCCTGGAATGATACCGGCAGCGAACAGTCTCCCGATGGAAACCTGGCCGATGGTACCGTAGAGAATGAAGGCTATACCGGGTGGTATTATTGGCACGATCAGGCTCGTCCACACGTTCACTGCTACAGCGAAACCTCTCGGGTAACCTCTCCTGAGCATCTCTGGGCCGAGCATCCTGGTTTCCATAGCCGCGTCGGCGATGCTCGAACCCGAAACGCCTCCCATCAGTGTTGAAAGAACCGCCGAGACCTGACCGAGTCCCCCACGCATGTGGCCGACAAGTGACGATGCGAAATCTAACAACCTTTGAGTGACACCGGCGGAGTTCATCACGCTGCCGGCTATGATGAACATGGGTATCGCGAGGAGCGTGAAATTGATGATCTGTGACAGAGCCTGCTGGATGGGTATCGTGATCGGTAAATACGGATGCTGCAAAAACCAGATGAAGCCCGCTATACCTATGGCGAAAGCAACCGGCATACCCAGAAGCATGAAGACAACGAAACTCACGAGCATCCAGAACATGTCATTTTGCCTCCCCGGCTGGTCTATTTTTGAACTCGCTCAATATTTTTTGCAAGGTCGATCTTCCCAGAAGAGCCGCTCCGACAGGAACAGCGAGTGTCACCCAGGCGTAGCTGAAGTTCGGCATTCCCTGAAATTTTCTGAACCTCTGTGTCCATGTCAGTTGGGCGCCCCAGACAACCATGTAGATGCAGAAGGCCAGAATTATGAGCAACACGATCACTCTGATCACTTTCTGAACTTTGACAGGTAACCTTTTCACGAAAAGATCCACGGACATCATCTTGTTTTCACGCCAGGCAACGTCCATTGCGAAGAAACACGCCCAGGCAAACAGGAAAGAACTGAAATCGACGGCCCAGTTCATGGGATTCCTCAAAAACCTTGCCACACCAGAAGCAAACACCATGACTATCATCGCCACCAAAAGCCATTTCGCTGCAACCTTTTCGAATTTCACAAGGTATTCATCGAGCTTCTTCACCGTCTATCACCTCAGTAATAGTTATAGAAAAACCCAGTCCCCCATTCCGAGGGACTGGGTTTGAGTTCACTGACCTCTGACTTCCTTGATCAGCTGTTCGAGTGCATCCATGATTCCAAGTTTTATGTAAGCTTGCTTGGCAGCTTCCATGAACGCGGCCTTGTCAACATCGCTGATCACGGTTATACCTTTTTCGATGCATTTCTTTTTGTACTCTTCGCTGAGCTCCTTCATGATCTTCAGGGAAACTTCAATACCGGCTTTGTCGCATTCTTCTTCGATAATCTTTTGATATTCAGGTGGCAGGCTTCTGAACCATTTCGAACTGACGACTTCGAAGTTGATCAGAAGTATGTGTCCCGTCTCGGATGCGTACTTGACGACTTCGTACAGAGAACCGTTGTAGACGTTAGCGTAAGTCAGCTCTGCCCCGTCGCACGCTTTCGTTTGAATCGCTGTGTAGATCTCACCGAAGGCGATAGCAACGGGTTGTGCACCGAGTGCCCTGATGGATTCCTGCCAAGCGGGCGATGGAGGTGTTCTGATCCTCAAACCACTCAGATCGGCAGGTTTCCTGATGGGTTTGTTCGTGAAGAAATGTCTGTAACCCTGGACCCAGAAGAAGGACAGGACCTTGAAGCCGTACTTGTTTTCGAGTTCGTCGAGCCATCTCCTCATGGACGGTGATTGTTTAACTTTCTGGAGAGCTTCGATGACCTCTTCTGGAGTCTTCGCACCCATGAAGTCGATGAAGTAGGCAATGTTCATGACACCGATCGGAGGAACGTACATGCCCATTCGCGCGGAGTCTGTGTTCTGGCCGATTGGTGCGCCAGCTCTGATCTGCTCCAGGATGTCCTCTTCTACACCGAGTTGAGCACTGTGGAACACTTCGATTTTGACATCCCCGTTCGTTCTCTCCTCGACCGCTTTCGCCCACTTCAGGAACGCTTCGTGGTACGGTTCTGTGGCTGCGAGAACGTGGTTGAATCTGAGCACATACTTCGGTGCGGCGAACAACGTTGCGAGGGCAACGGCAACGAACGCAAGCACCAGGAACTTCCTCACGGTTACTCCCTCCCTTTTGGAAAAATATTTTCACAACTCCCCCCACGTTCGTGTGGGTTGTCAAAAAAATTATATACGAAGGATCGGTCAAAGTGTCAACGAGAAAATGACGGCCCACTCAAAAAGCTGGGACGTTGATTTCCACGCGTCAGGTGTGAGTTTCAAGCCTGGCCTTGACATCGCATGGGCCGCTGGCAAGGTGTGTTAACATTGCAGGATTGTTTCTGACGTCGTAGTGAAAGCGATGTGAAACGCGACGCAAATCAGCATTCCAGAAACTTGTTCCTGGTAAGATCATGATGCGATCGTGAAGAGGATGATCTATGGTTGATCTCGTAATCACTCTGAACATCTTTTTCGCCACGGTGTATGCAACGATAAAGGAGCCGAAGATAAAGGTAAAGAACGCAGTCATTTCGCTCGATCAAGCGAAATCTTCGTTGCTTGCCCTCATTCTCCTGATCGCCACAGGTGTGGTTCCACTCACCTTGATCAGAACCTCCCTCATGAAGCAGCTGAACATCGTGCCGTGGCAGATACTCGTGATCTTCTTTGGTTCAGCCTACATCTGTACCAGCCTGGACGCGTCTGGTCTGCTGAAAGTGATCGCCTACAAGTTTTTGTCGCTCAGCAAAGGTGATGGCAAGAAACTCTTCTTCAACACGATTCTGCTCGCAGGGATCATGACGATGTTCACATCCAACGACATAGTGACGTTGACGCTCACACCCATCATCGTCTACATGTCGCAGTATTCTGGTATGGACCCAATACCGTTGCTGATCAGTGTTTTCTTCACCTCGAACACGTGGAGCATGTTCTTCTACATAGGAAATCCAACGAACGTGATCGTCGCTCAGGCTTATTCGTTCAGCTTTTTTGAGTACGCCAGACTCATGTTCATCCCCACCATCGCGGCCATAGCAGCTTCACTGGTAGGCTTCTATGTTCAGTACAGAAAGAAGATCCCACAGCGTGTGGAAGCCAGACTCGAGCTCGATATAGACGAGGCTCTGAAAAGCAAGCTGTACGCCTGGCTTTCTGGTTTGACCTTCTGTGCTTTCTTCGTGACCGTGTCCATAGGAGATTTCATAGGTTTACCTCTGTGGAAGGCTGTCGTTCTGTACTGCGCGATCTACGCGCTGTTGAACCTCGCTTTTTCGGGCAAGATGTCGAAGGCGAATTTCGAAGACAGTCACAGCCTTTCTTTCTTCATCGATGTTTTCAAGAGAGTTCCTTGGAAGATTCTCCCCATGATCATAACTTTCTTCGTCTTCGTGCAGACCTTCTCCATGTACGGTCTCACAGATCTTGTTGGTAAGCTGTTCAATTTCAGGAACGACCTTCTCACTTCTTTCTTCACCACGTACGTTACGGCTTTCGCCGCGAACATCATGATAAACCAGCCCATGACGATCTTCTTCGCTCACGCGCTCTGGCAGAAACCGATCAGCTACGCGTTGAGTTTGGTGGTCGGTTCGAACATCGGTGGGAACATAACTCTCATCGGAGCACTCGCCGGCATGATGTGGTCACGCATTCTCAAAAACTATGGTATAGAGATGAACAACGTCAGGTTTATCAAGAACACCTTCTTCGTCGCGATGCTGACGCTGATTGCGTCCAGCTTCGGAATCTGGATCTCCGTGAGGTTCCTTCACTGAGTCGCTGGTATCTCGTCTCAGTTGATGTAACATAAACCTGTGGAGGTGTCGCGAGTGGGACTGCACGTGGGAGTGGATATAGGCACGACGGCTGTGAAGGTCATCGTTTACGATTCTGACGCGTTGAGAGTTCTGCTCGATGTGAGCGAATCTTACGATGTCTTCTCCGTTGGGCCTTCAATGTTCGAACAGGATCCTGTACAGATCGAAAATGCGGTGTTCGAAGCGTTGAAAAAGGTTGGGGAGAAGTTCCCACGCGTGGACAACATCGTGCTCGACAGCATGTTGCATTCTCTTCTATTTCTCGATGAGAATTATCGGCCCGCCAGCAACGTCGTTCCCTGGGTGGACGAAAGATCGATACCTCAGGTTCTTCAAGTGAAGAAGGACAGACAGCTCGTGAGGACCCTGCAGAACAGGGCGGGTTGTGCCGCCAACTTTGCCTATCCCATTTTCAAACTCATGTGGTTCGCACAGAATGAGCCTGAGAGGCTCAAAAAGGCTCACAAGATCGTCTCGATAAAAGACTACATATTCTACAGATTGACCGGCACGCTGGCCAGCGACATCTCGGTGGCCTCCGGCACAGGGTTCATGGACATACGCACCAAGACGTGGATGGCGGACTTGCTGAAAGAGCTGACAGGCGTGGGCGAAGACAAGTTAGTTGAACTCGTCCCGCCAACGTTCGCGAAGAAATTGACGAAAGAAGCAGGCGAAAGAACTAACATTGCCAGTGGGACCGATGTGTTCATAGGCATCTCGGATGCAGCGGCCTCGAGCATAGGTTCAGGTGCGGGTATCGATGATTCGATAACGATCTCCTCGAGCAGCAGCGCGGCGATCAGATCGATCGTGAGTGAGCCGCCAGAGCAGTACCCTTCACCCGGTGTGTGGTGCTACGTTGTGGACGAGAATTACTACATCGCCGGAGTTGCAACGAGTAACGGTGGTATCGTGTTCGACTGGTACGTGAAGCTCTTCTCAAAGTACGATCACGCCCAGATCATAAAATTGATCGAAGAGAATTTCTACAACGTGGACGCTTCGCGAGCCGTGCTCTTTTATCCTTTCGTTTTCAGTGAGAGATTCCCTGAGCTGGATCCAAGCCTGAGCGCGAGGTTTCTGAACCTCCGCGGCGATACCACCGACTGGATGGTGGCACGAAGCGTTTTGGAGGGCATCATCTTCAACTTGAAGAGGATCTTCGATGTGGTGAAAGTTGTACCCAGAAAACTCGAAAACGTCTATTCGACGGGTGGACTGACGAGGGCGGACGTGTGGACGAAGATGCTTTCCAGCGTTATCAACGAAAAGATCATCGTACAGAGTAAGAGACAAGGTACAGCTCTGGGAACGGTATGGCACCACCTTGGAGAAGATCACAGAAAGAGAGCCATGGAAGCTTTGAAAAACGAACTTGAAGTTTACGAACCCGATCAGAGGTTGGTACCCTATTATCAGAAACTGTACGAAGCCTGGCTGGAGAAGCTCTGAAGAATCATGAAGCGAACTGAATCTGATACAGCTGGTAGTACACTCCCTGTTTCGCCAAAAGCTGGGCGTGTTTTCCCTCTTCGACTATCCTGCCGTTGTGCACTACCAGTATTCTGTCGGCGTTCTTCACGGTCGAGAGCCTGTGGGCGATCATGATCATCGTCTTTTCCTTCGCGAGTTCTCTTATGGCCGTCTCGATCCGCGTTTCTGTTTCGACATCTATGTTGCTGGTGGCCTCGTCGAGGATCAGTATCTTCGCATCGAACAGCACCGCACGAGCAAGGGCTATGAGCTGTCTCTCGCCGGCAGAGAGCGTGTAACCTCGCTCCACGATCTTGGTGTAGATCCCATCACTCAGGCGGGACACTATGTCGTACGCGTGGACTTTCTTCAGCGCTTCGATCACCTGCTCCTCGGTGTAGGTTTCGTCGAACAGTCTCACGTTGTCGAGGATCGTTCCTGTGAAGAGTATCACGTCCTGCGGGACTGCGGCTATCTGTTTTCTGATCTTCATCAGATCGTATTCGAACATGTCCTTACCGTCTATGAGGATCCGACCCTTCTGGGGTACGTACAGACCGTTGATGAGGTTCATCAGAGATGTTTTTCCTGCCCCGGTCTCGCCCACGATGGCGGTCAGCTCTCCCGGTTTGAAAACGACGTTGATGCCTTTCAGCACCCACCTGTCGGAATCGTAGCTGAACCACACGTCTTCGAACCTCAGTTCGCCTTTCTCGATCTTGAGCTGGCTGTTCGTTTTTCCAGCCGGTTCGGGCTTTTCATCCATGAGTGAGAAGATCTTCTCGCACGAAGCAACCGTGTTCTGTACGATGTCGTACTTCTCTGAGATGTCTTCCAGAGGCCTCATGAACGTGTCTATGTAAGCTATGAATGCGTACAGTTCTCCAAACTTTATGGTCTCCTGCAGTATCATTCTGGCGCCGAAGTAGATGATCACGCTCGTGGCCAGGTGCCTTACGAAACTTATGAACGGTCTGAAGATTCCGAACACGTACATCTGTTTGATCTGCGATCTGTATAGCTCTGAACTCACCGAGTCGAACTCTTTTCTCTTGTAATCTTCGGCGAGGAAGAGTTTTATCACACCCATTCCACTGATGTGTTCCGCAAGGTAGGCGTTCACTTTGGCCAGGTTGGTGCGAACCTCTCTGTAGACCTTCAGATCGAAGTATCTGAACAGGACCATCGCGGCCGCTATGATGGGAAAAACGAAGCTGGTCGTGGCGAAAAGTTTCGGGCTCAGTCGAATCAAGAAATATATCGTACCAGCCAGGAGGAACACATCCTTCACCATCGCCGTTATGACGCTGGTGAAGAACTCCTGAATGTTCTGCGTGTCGTTCACGATCCTCGTCGTGATCCTTCCTGAGGGATTTCTGTCGAAGAACGACATGGGAAGACTTAAAACTTTTCTGAAGAGTTCCGTGCGCACATCGTGGACGATCCTGTTGCCCAGATACGACGTGATGAAAGTGCTGAGATAACCGAAGAGGAACTGCGCTGCGAAGACGGCAAGCACTACCAGACTGAATCTGTAGATCCCGTTCAACCGTTCAGCAACTGGTAAGGTTTCGTTGTTCAAATAACTGTCTATGATCGTTCTGATCAGCTGTGGTGGCAAAAGGTCCACTATGGCCGAAGCCAGGACGATCAGTATCGCCAGGACGAAGAACAGGGTATACGGTTTGGCGTATTTGAGCAATCTGTTCAAGGTGACCACCCCGAAAGTTAGTTCCACGAATTATTTTATCACTCCATCTCGAGTTTGAAAAACCTGGTTCTGTTGAACTGATCTTTGAAAAAGCTGAGCGTTCCAAGGCTCTGAAGCAATTCTCTCAGACCGCTTTCCTGTTCCGGTGACATCTCCATGATTATGGTCTTTCCTCTGAGCAGAGAAGGAACGGAGAAAAAGTTTCTGTAGAAATCGAGACCGTCTTCACCCGCGAAGAGTGCCTCCGAGGGTTCTTTCTGAACATCGGGGGGAAGTTGCGCGAGAGTGGAAACGTACGGTGGATTGGAGACGATCAGTTGCACACGGTCCAGAAAATGTAAGAGTGGCTCGAGGTACGGACCTTTCAGAAGCCCTATCTGAACTTGGTACTTCTCGGCGTTCTTTTTTGCAACCCGGAGAGCTTTTTCACTGATGTCGGTTGCGAAGACCTCACACTGCGAATTCAGAGCGATCGCTATAGCGATGCAGCCGGTTCCGGTGCCGACGTCTGCAACCAGCTCGATATTCTTTTCCTCGATCACTTGCAAAGATAAGTCCACCAGAACCTCTGTCTCCATTCTCGGAATGAATACTCCTTCACACACGTACAGTTCCAGACCGTAGAAATAGCATTTTTCCGTGATGTACTGAAGAGGATAGCCACTCGCACGTTTTCTCGCCAGCGAAATGGCGAGCTGGCTCTGCGCTTCGGAAACTTCTTCTTCGAAATCCATCAACAGGCCTTCACGACTTCTGCCTGTAACTTTGCTCAATATAGAAAGAGCCTCCGAACCGCTCGATTCGGAGGCTTCCTTGAGAATATCTTTGATCTTTGTGTAGAGATCTCTGAGCTTCATATGCCGAACTTTTTCCTTACTTCCTCACTCATCCTGTCTGGCGTCCAGGGTGGATCGAAGGTGAGGTTGATCTTCACGTCCTTGACGCCTTCGATCTGTCTGACCTTGTCCTCCGCGTCCTGAAGTATGAGTCCCGCGAGCGGGCACGCCGGGGTAGTCATCGTCATCGTTATTGTGACGTTGTTCTCCTCGTCGACAACCACATCGTACACGAGCCCCAGGCTGACCACGTCCAGACCTATTTCGAAGTCTATGACTTCCTTCAGGGCTTCAAGAACCTTTTCCTTGGTGATCACTCAAAACACTTCCTTTCACGAGAGCTTTTCGAGCATGTCGCTGAGCAACGCAACGTGAGACATCTCTTCGCGAACTATGAGGTCGATCTTGTCTTTGCCGAGTCCCTGTGGGATCATCTCTTTGAGACCGAGGTAGAAAATTATCGAATCCTTTTCCACGTCTATCGCTATTCTTATGACTTCTGAAACGGACCTCACCTGTTTGAACCTCGTCGTGGGATCGAGTTTCGGATCGAACACCTTGCCACTCACCATCGCCCTCAGGTACGCTGCGGCTTCACCTTGAGGGTCGAGGAACTGCGAGATCTCGCGTTCTTTTCCGGCAAGTTCAAGCCTCATTTGGTGGAATCTCTTTTCATGTTCTTTTTCCATTTCTGCAAGCTTCAGAAAGACCGATTTCTTCGTGTACTCCGGGAACATTTCCGCCGCTCTGTTGTAGAAAGCGACTCCGTTTCTTTCGATCTGCTCTGCCATTTCAAAAACCTCATCGATGTTGAACATAACGCTCACTCCCTCTTCCCAAGTTCCGAATCAAGCATGATTATACCAGCGAAGTTGTCCCCGATGCGTTCCAGTAACGACATTATTTTCTGCGCGCTGGCTTCTTCTTCGATCTGTTCGTTCACGAACCAGTTCAGAAAGACGAGTGCCGCGTTATCGTTCAACTTTCGTGCCAGCTCGACCAGCGCGTTTATGCTCGCCGTGACCTTCTGCTCGTGCTCGTACGTGTGTTTGAACACCTCGAATGGGGAAGACCAATCCTTCCTCGGTTCGGCAAGGGCGAAGAGTTCCACCCTCCCTCCACGTTCGTTGATGTGCTCGAAGAACTTCATCGCATGATTCACTTCTTCCTGTGCTTGTTTCTTCATCCAGTGCGCCATTCCTGCAAGATTCTCGTGTTCAAAGTAAGCGGCCATGGAAAGATACAGGTAAGCCGATTCGAGTTCCTTTTTGATCTGCTCGTTGAACGCCCTCTCGAGCTCCTTTGGTATCATCGTGTAACACCTCCTGAATCGGATTATACGAAAAACGCCCCCAACGGGGGCGTCGGTTTCAGACCTTCTTGTGGCAGAACCACCAGTCGTAGCACTTGTACTGCTCTTTCCTTTTCTTCGCCTCTTCTATGCTCGTCGCGGGTGGAACGATGACTTCGTCGCCTATCAGTTCGTTGTTGGGCCAGTTTGCGGGTATCGCAACTTTGTGTTCGTCGGCCACTTTGAAGGCTTTCGCCATTCGCAGTATCTCGTCCAGGTTCCTTCCAACTTCCTGCGGATAGTACAGTATCGCGCGTATGATACCGTTCGGATCGACGAAGAACACCGCCCTGACCGTGTTGCTACCCTTCGCAGGATGGATCATTCCGAGCATCTCAGCGACCTTGCCCGTGTCGGCGATGATGGGAAATTCGATCTGTACACCCGTGTTTTCCTTGATCCACTCAACCCATTTGATGTGCGAGAAAACCTGGTCCACGCTGAGACCGATCAGCTCAAATCCGAGTGCCCGGAACTGGTCGTATCTCTTCTGGAACGCGACGAACTCGGTCGTACACACAGGTGTGAAATCGGCCGGATGGCTGAACAGAACGAACCATTTACCCTTGAAAGCCTCTGGCAGCTTCATCTTACCGTGAGTCGTCATCACCTCGACCTCTGGAAACCTTTCACCTATCAGTGGAATACCCATAAGAACACCTCCCTCAGGTTCACTTTCAGGTTCACTTTTGCGTTCCAATTATAGTTTACCATATGCTATGGAGTGGTTTCATATTGTAACATCAACATTCTCATACTTTTTCATATTGCGTCGGATCGCCTCTGATGGACTGTTCATTCCTCACACGCGGTCGCGCTTCGTGGGAAACGTCACACCAGCGAACCTTTTCGTTCGAAGAAGAAGGGAATGAAACCGTGCAACGATGCAAGGCGGTGGGTTGATCTACTTCACTGTTTCAGTTCGTTCAAGTATTTCTCTTCAGGGTTAACGACAACGCCCGAACCAAATATGGCGGACACGAACGCGTTGGAAGCCAGCATTCGCTGGTGTTCTTGCATCGATAGTCCCCTGACACCCGCGTACGGTTTTGTCCTCCTGGCGAGAAGGTTGGCATCCTTCAAATAATGCACGAACAGGCCCAGCCACATGCCTGCTATGGCTGCGTCGTGATGTTTTTTGGCAAAGTCCAGCACGGCTCTCAGAAATTCGGATCTCGGTGTGTATCCACGCTTTTCGGATTCCGTTACGAGTGCCACGAGGAACCTCACGATGAACTCGAGAGTCAGACCGAGAAGCACAGTGTGGGTGAAGATGTTTCTGTGCTTTCCCACTCCAAAGGTGAGATCCGTATCGGGTAGGCCACCTTCGAAATCGAGACCTCCGCCGACCAGGAAAAGGGTGAGAACGATTATCACGAAATCGATCAGCGTGTCCACCCTCTGCTCTGGGCTCATCTGTTCCCAAACGGTTTCGATCTGCTCGAGCTTTTTCTTAAAACTCTCCTTCGTATCCTTCCACCACGTACGCGGTGCATTCCTGCCTTCCTGCTTTATGGTTCTGTACAGATAGCTTACGAGCCTGGAGGAGCCTACGACCAGGAACTTCACAAAGTTAAAGATGTCCCTGATTTTCATCTGGAACGTTATTCTTACCGCTTCCTTAAGGGCGCTCAGCGCGATGTCACTTATTTCTCTGTCGGAGATGGTCTCGCGCAGCCCTGTCAGATCTTGTTTCAATTCTTCCAGCACTTTCTCTATCCCCCCACCACTTTCAATTTATCATACAGCGTGTCGAAAATCTTCACCGTGGGGATGAAAGCAAAAGCTTTGGAAGAAACTTGCGTACCGCGGCGAGCGCGACGCCTTCTTCCCATTCCGCGACCGCTCTCTGGAAGGTGGTATCACCGATGAATTCCGAATTGAACCTTTCTTTCACAAGTGTCTGAAGCATTTGCACCATATCGTCGTTCACAATACCCTCCCCGAGGAAGAACACGTTGCGTGGTTTGAGCACCATGATCAGGTTACCGAGAACGAGTGAGAATCTTCTGAACGGTTCAAAATAATACGTCTTCACCGAGTCAAAGTTCGATCGGGCACAGCTTCTGATCTCTTCCACGACCGGCCTGTACTTTTCTTCTTCGTTCATCACGAAATCTTCAAAGTCCACGTCTTTTTGAAGATACCGTTTGAGCACGGCGTACTCCGACGAATGGTACTCAAGACACCCAGTCTGTCCACAGTAACATCTTCCCTCGCCCGCAACGATCGAATGGCCTATTTCGAAATGCCTGGCATGTCCGCCGCTCCAAAGACTGGCTCCGATACCAGTTCCGTAGCTGATCACCAGGAACTCTTCCCTCCGACGGTTCGAAAGAGAGTATGCGAGTGCATCGACGTCGTTCATGAGCAGAACGTGGTTGATTCCAAGATTCTGCCCCAAAATTTTCTGAACGTCGAGCTGTCGAACGTTCATGAGGTGCGATACTACGACCTTTTCCTCGGACACTATTCCGGAAGAGCACACGCCGATGCCGAGCAACTTCTCAGTTTTCAACGTTTCAACGACGTTCAGCAACGCGAACGTGTAACCTCCGTTGCTGCGCATGTGCGAGAGGATTCGAACAGACCGTTTCTTCACCGGGCGCATCTTTGCGTCGAACAGAACCCCGCGAACTTCTTCACGACCCATCTTCACTCCGATGACGTACCAGGCGTTCGGATCGATGCTCAACAGCTGTGAGGGTCTACCTCTGCCTGGCTCGGTTTCGGTCACGTCGATGAGCCCTTCTGTTGAGAGTTCCCGCACGATGTAACTCAGAGTGCTCAACGAAAGCTCTGTCAGGTTTGAAAGCTGTACTCTGGACATGGGACCGTGTTCGAACAGGCATTTCAATACGCGTAGTTTGTTTTCTCTCCTCAACGCTGGTGCCGGCAATTTCTCACCCCAGAACCTGGAGGAAAGTTCTGAGATAGTTCATCAAATTCACAGTGGAAATGAACTTCTCCAGAACGGTTTTTCTTCCAAGCTCTCCCATCCGTTTTCTCAAGCTTTCGTTCCTCACCAGTTCGAGTATATACTCAGCGAGCGCTTCTTTCTCCCACGCCAGATAACCATTCTCGCCGTGTTGAACCTGGATCTTGACGCCACCAACGGGCCTGGCCACGACGGGCACTCTTTTGTACAGAGCTTCGCTGATCACCAGTCCGAAACCTTCCCTCGTGGCGGTGTGAAGGGCCACCGTGCTGGCGCGCTGTATCGCGTTCACTTCCTTGCTCCCAACACCTCTCAGGTTGGTGCAGAACTTTATATCTTCGTCCATCCCCGCGTACCGCAAGACCTTTTCGAAAAATATCCAGCCCTCCGGATCGTCCAGCGCCATGGCGGAGACGATCGCGAGCTGGATCGATCCAAGCTCCCGCTTGATGATCCTGTAAACGTCGATTGCGGAGAAGAGGTCTTTCCAAGGATCGAACCTGGCGACTACAGTTACCAAAGGTTTCTCCATATCGATACCGAGTTTCTTTAAAGTCTCCGCGATGAAGCTCGGTTCCAGCTCGACGTTCTTCTCGCTCAACGGATCGATGCTGGGTGGGAACGCTGTACATTTTTCTTTCATGTCCATTGGAAAGTATTCTTCCAGATGGAAGATCATCCTGTCGTAGTTCGAAACGTACTGAGAAAATCTGCCCCAAACGTTTTCGTTCGGTGTCGAGAGGTCTATGTGGCATCTCCAGATCCATTTCGTGTCGCTTCTGGATCTGGCAAAGTTGCGTATCGCGGCTGGTTGTGGATCGTGTATCACAACGATGTCTTCGTCTCCTTCGATGAGTTCGGCATTCTTTTTGCAGATTTCCTCGTAGAACTTCCACTCTTCTTCCGTTATCTCAATGCCTGCTCCCTGCAGGGTGTTGTGAAACTTCTTCGTGATGTTGAAAAACTCCACAGGTGCTTCTATCACACGCCATTCAGCGTCTAAACCGATCGATCTCATCAACGGAACGAGCGTCTGCAGTATCTCAGCCACACCACCACCGTAAGGAGTCGCGTTGATGTGAACCACCTTCAACCCTTGCAAAGGCTTCGCGAGTTCCTTGATCTGTTCAACCTGTTCGCCGACCAGGTTCCTGTACTCTTCGACGGACCTCTCTTGAAGTTTCACCCTCATAGGTTTCCTCCTTTCACTTGAGCGACCAGCCGATCATACCTTTGATGTAGTAGCGTTGCAGCAACAGATAGACTGAAATCGGAACCACCATCACCATGATCGCCGCCGATGAGAGCAGACCCCAATCGACGTGATAAACACCTCTCATGAGCGGTATGCGCTGAGTCGCGAGCAGTTTGTCGGGTGAATATATCAGTATCAGTGCCAGGAAGAAATCACTCCAAACCCAGGTGAACTGCAGCGCGAAAGCCGAACTCACTGCCGGCATGGCGAGTGGAAACGCTATCTTGAAGAATATCGTTATATCGCTGGCACCATCTATCCTCGCAGCTTCTTCCATCGATTTCGGAATCGTCGTGAAGAAGTTCCTCATGAAGAACGTGATCCACGGTATACCCCACGCGGTGTGAACGATGATCAGTCCGAGGTACGTGTCCACGAGGTTCAACGCGTTCATCATCTGAAAGATCGGAACGGCGATCGTCTGCTGAGGTAGTGCGAGTGCCACGACTATCAGTGCGAGTAGAGGCGTTCTCAGTTTGAATCGGTACCTCGAAAGGCCGTAACCTGCCATCGTGGCAAGAAAAAGGGGGAGAAACGTTGCGGGAACTGCGACCATGAGAGAATTCAGCATGCCTTTTGAAAGCGACGCCGTTGGATGGTTCCATGCACCCACGAAGTTGTTCAGGGTCGGCCGAAACGTCGAAAAGTTCCACCATCCTTTCAGCAGTTCATCGAGTGGTCTTATTGCCGTCATGAAAACGCCCACGAACGGTAGGATCCAGATCAGTGCCAGAAGCCAGCCAACGAGAGAGACCAAGAGCGTTTTCGATTTCATGTCTGATCCTCCTTCAGGGTTCTGAGCAGCGGAAGGCTCACCAGCAAAGTTGAAACCGTCATCAGAACGGCGACAACAGCCGACCTGTTGAAGTCCATGGCCCGGAACGCGTACAGGTACATCTGCAACGCCAGCACGTTCGACGCGCCACCTGGTCCACCCATCGTCGCCACGTACACGATGTCGAAAACTTTCAGTTCCCAGAGCAACGTCATGGTGATGACGACGATCGTGATGGGTCTAAGCATGGGAACGGTTATCTTCGTGAAAATTTTGAACGGTGACGCCCCATCGAGTTGTGCTGCCTCATAGAGATCCTTCGGAATGGTCTCGAGACCGGCCGAGTAAAGGACAGTGGAAAAACCTGTCCAGAGCCACACAGAACCGAGGATCAAAGAAAGCAGGGCCGTGTCGGGATGGGCAGTCCACGTTTTAGGTTGTACACCAAACAGCTTGATGAACGCGTTGAAGATGCCGAGATTCCGATCGAAGATGAAGTTGATCATGACGCCACCAACGATCATCGGCATGACCATTCCAAGAAAGATGATCGATTTGATTATGGAACCTCCACGTACGTTTTTCAGAAGAACGGCCAGCAGAAGCCCCAGTGAAAGCGTCACAGGAAGGTGGATCGCGATCCACAAGAGGTTATGAACGAGGGCTCCGAGGGGAAAGCCCCTCCGGAAGCCCTCAGCGTTGATGATTTCCCTGCTCGACAGTACCCTGACATAGTTGGCAAAGCCGACGAATTTGCCGCTTTCGTTGAGGAAGCTCAGTGCGACGGTCCTTGCGACCGGATAAACGACGAACACAGCTATCAGCGTGAAAGCCGGTAGTAGAAAGAATGCAACGTACTTTGTCCTGACTTTCATCCGATCACTTCTTTGGTGCCTTCTCCTGCAACGTTTTGATAACTTCACTCAACCTGTCTGGAGCTACCCAGAGCAATTTGAGCTGATCCCAGAACGCGGGCTGGAACTCTCCACCGATCGAATCGTCCAGATCTGGCAGCACGGTCACACCCTGCACGATCTTCGCAACCTCTCTGTCGACCGGTGGATACACCGACAGATCGATGCCGACGGCAGTGGCGATGTGCCCACCCTGTTTCACCTGCATTGCCTGTCCTTCCGGACCGCAGAGCCAGGCGATCAGCTTCTTCGCTTCCTCAGGATACTGCGTGTACTTCGGAACGAACGCGTAATCCGCTCCAAACACCACGCCGGCCGCTCCCGGCAGGGCGAACACACCGAGGTCGTTCGGATCGTCGACCATACCCGTGATCCAGCTTCCCATGAAGTAAAGTGCGTAATCACCGTTCCACCACTGTTTCAATACGAGTGTCCATTCTGTAGGCTCACCGAAGTATTTGTTCTTGAGGAGCGTGACAAGCCTGCTCATACCCTTCATGACCAGGTTGCTGTCCCAGCGCACTTTACCCTCGATGAGATCGAGCTGCAGTTCGGGACCACCGAACGTGATCAAGAAATGTTCCGTGACGTCCGACAGAGGCCAGCCAACACCATCACCACTCGCAATGGGAGCTTTGATGTTCGGAATCCTCTTGATCTTTTCGAGCAGCTCCACAAACTCATCCCACGTTCTCGGTGGTGTGAGGTTGTACTTTTCGAAGAAGGATTTTCTGTACCAAAAACCTGGCTTGACCTTTCCGGTGTACGCAGCTCCGTAGAGCTGGTTGCCAACCTTCACCGCATCCAGTGCACCGGGCAGATACTTGGATTCATCGATGACACCGTTGAGCGGGAGGATGTGACCTCTCTGACCATATTCCCTTATGAAGCTGGCCCACATGAATATGACATCTCCTGGCGCTTTCTTCGCGGCGAATTGAGCTGGTAACAGATTCGCCAGATCTTCCGCCCTGTAGATCTTGTACTCGATCTTTATACCCGTTTGTTTCTCGAACTCCTGAAGCACGGGCATGAACTTTTCCATTTCTGGACCGGCCCATGGACCTATGACGGTGAGTGTTTTGGCACTCAGGATAACGGCGAAGAGTAGGATTGATACGATCAACAGCCTTTTCATACCAGCACCCCCTCCAGTTTGGGTATTTTATTCGTAACATGAATTAAGTCTACAGAAATAATACCACCTTACCTGTAACATGTCAAGCCAGTGGGTACTCACACGAATCTGACCATGGCTTTTCTCGTGCATCAATCCAAATCTTTGCTGAACGAAGATGAAAATTGTCTTCGATTCTGGAATCTTCACAGCCATCGTTTTCTACTCAGGAAACTGGATTCCGCAAGGGAACAAAGGTTACCTTAGCTCGAGGAGATGTAAAATACTATGGAATCGCCTGGGGGATGAAAGTATGAACCGAACGGGATGGCTCATCAATCTTTTTCTCATAGCGGGCATACTGGTGATGTTCGTCGCGTCTGGTTCGCTTCGGGAGCGTGAAGATGAAATTGTCTGGTCACGTTTCGTCGGAACGACGAACAGGGATATAGCCTATGATCTGGCCCTGCTGAACGACGGCATCGTGATGGTCGGTTGGACATCGACCACGAAGGACATGAGCGATCAAAATGTCATGATCGTGAAGTTCTCGAAGGATGGAAAACTTTCCTGGAACAGAGTGGTAGGTTCAGCTGGCACCGAAGGTGGTAACTGTGTTGAGAAGACCAGCGATGGTGGATTCATCGTGGGTGCGATCAGTAACTCTCACGATGGTGAAACCCCCGCGCAATTTGGCGCTCAGGATGTATGGCTCATGAAGTACGATTCGCAGGGAAATTTGCTGTGGAAACGTTGTTACGGAACGCAGGCTTACGAATCGGTGTTCGATGTGCTGGAAGACGATGGTTACATTTTCGTTGGATACACCACCTCTGCGGGCGATGAAGACGTCTGGCTGGTGAAAGTGAGCAGAGATGGAGAAGTTATGTGGCAGAGAACTTTTGACGGCGGCGGCTGGGACTGTGGATTCGCCATCGATAAGGCGCAAGATGCTTACTACGTTGCTGGCCTCACGAAATCGAGCGAAACCAGCGTTGACACTGCCAGTACCTCCGCCGACATGTGGATCCTGAAGCTGTCAAAAGACGGTGAATTGCTCTGGCAGAGAAAGCTTGGTGGTACAGATTGGGATCAGGCGAGCGATATTCTGGTCACTGAAGACGGCAAGGTTGTGGTGCTCGGAACGAGCTGGTCGAAAGAAATCGCGCGGCATGGTCGAGCAGATTTCGTGATCTTCGTGCTCGATCCTGACGGTGAGGTGATATTGCAAAAGAGCTACGGTGGCAGCCAGGATGATATAGCACAAAAGATTGTGAGGATCGATGACGGATATCTTCTGGTTGGAACGACGTGGTCCGATGACGTGTACGGTGCGAAAAGGAACGGCGGAAGTGATTATTTGGTGATGAAAATAGACAAAAGCGGCGAGCTCGTCTGGTCGAAATGCTTCGGATCGACCATGGACGAAGTCGGCTACGCTGTCGCTGTTGACGGCGCTAACTACTTCGTTACTGGTGTTTCTTATTCGTACTTCTTTGGATTGCGGTTGCGCTCACACGGTGGAGGAGATGCGCTGCTTTTGAAGCTCAGATTGGAATGAAAAAGGGCCCGCGGATCTGGGCCCTTCTTTCAAGCTCTGGTAACGTTGAACTTCACAGGCGTTGGATTCGCTATGTTGTCTGAAACTGGACATCTGCTCTCAACGATCTGCAACCACTTCTTGAGAACATCCTCCGAAGCGTTGGTTTTTGCTTTGATCGTGACGTTTATCTCTTTGTAGCCAGCTCTTTCTGCGTTCGACTTTCCCTGAAACTTTGCAGGGTTGAGAACGCCTTCGATCTCTATCACCAGGCCGTCCAATTTCATGTTGAGCTCTCTGGCCACCATGTGCCCTACAACGTTCAAACAGCCCGCAAGCGCCGCGAGCAAGTATTCAACCGGGTTGGCTCCCTTGTCTTCTCCTCCAAGCTGTGGTGGCTCGTCGACGTACATCGTGAAATTCCTTGTTTTCACCTGTACCCTGGTGGGAGTTTCAGAAACCGCACTCACGGAAAACTTGAGATCCATAGGTTCACCTCCAATGTTCATGCTACCATGCAATTATTCCGACTAATTTACTCAAGTATTGCATCTTGCGTTTTTCTCCCGCTCGATACCTTGTGACGGCAGATGGGTAGAGAAGGGCTTCGTGTTGGAAGGTGGAGGCAAAGATGACAAAAATAGCGATCTATTGCCTGAGTGAGTAGCCCCGGAGGAGGTTCTGGCGAGTGAGTTCAAATTTTGAGATCCAGTTGGTGAACGGTTCTCGTGCGCCCGTCCTCTGTTAGATAGATACCAGTAGAGTTGATTTTTCCGACAAGTTCAGTGCCATCGTAAAGGCTGAACGGAGTTCTCACAAAGCCGAGGTATACGGCTCCAACGTTCGCTTCCGACAGAGACACGAGCTTCACGTCGCTGGTATCGGCCATCAACAGTTTCAACTTCGCAAAAACAGCATCGTTTTCATCGATCCAGTTGTTTCTGTCCGCATCGTATCTGGCAAGCTCCAGAAATCCTTGCCCAGTCGACGGTCCGAACAACTCGTGGGCATCGTCCAGCTTACCATTTTCATTCAGATCGAGCACCAGCAGTGCGGCGTTCCTCGGGAGCCTTACCTCGTCCACAGCACCGTCGAAATTGATGTCCAGCGTCAGCTTCCTGTTAAAGAATTCCAGCGGTGCGTCGTCTAACTTCAGTACCAGAGGATCCTGTAAATTCCCGGCCACGAGCCGCACGAACTCGCTTCGCTCGGAGTTTCTGCTCAGATGGAAATTGATTTCGAACTCTATTCTTCTTCCGTTTTTTGTTTCAACATAACCGCGCGCCGAGAAACTGACAACTTCAAACTCTCTTTCATACTCGCTCCGCTCGTACACCACTCCAACCTGAACGCTACCGCTGTCTGTTCGCTCAACACTTTCGTGTGATTCGCTGATCTCGAGCAGCAGCAACTTCACTTTGCGTCCCGTGAGCTTTTCGAGGATCGCCTTGATCAGCTTCAACTTGGCTTTGTCTTTTTCACTCATTTTGATCTCGAATTTCGCTTGCTGTACTCTCACCGGTTCGAAGACCGGCGTCCGAGTAATCTGGATCCGTTCCTGCGTTCGTTTCACGTGTTCTCTGCTGTAACTTGACACCATCGCCACGTGATAGTTCTCTATCTTCACCGTATCAACTCCGAATCTCTTATCGGCAAAGAGGCAAAAAAATTTGGCGGCAGCGCCGCCAGGCTATAGAACCGTCTCAGAATCAGCTTTTCTTGACCAACCGAGTTCTTGCAAACTGCAGCAGGAAAGCGATCGCGATCAGGCCAAAGCCGATCAAGTCCGTAACACCTCTTGGCTCGATGAGCAGGATTCCACCGAGCCCGTACAAAAATCTTTCCCACAGGGAAAGGTTGCCCATGAGGTAACCTGCAAGCCCTCCAGAGAGCACGAACAATCCTGCAACGCACGTGAACAGCGGCCAGAGGACCTGCAAAGGATTGGTCACATTGACCAGGAGCAACTGTGGCGAAAGCACGAACGCGTACGGAACGAGGAACGCGGCAATCGCGAGTCTCGACGCGGTCAGACCCGTTCTCATCGGGTTTGCCCTCGCTATTCCGGCACCGGCCATGGCCGCAAGGGCGACCGGGGGTGTGACGTCCGCGATGATGCCGAAGTAGAATGCGAACATGTGCGCAGCCAAAACTGGTACACCCAGCCTGAGCAAAGCCGGGGCTGCGATCGTCGAGGTGATCACGTAGTTGGCGGTCGTCGGCACTCCCATGCCGAGCACCAGAGAAGTGAGCATGGTGAAGAAGAGAGTGATCAAAAGATTCCCGCGCGCCAGATCGACTAAAGCTGTGCCGAGCTTCAACCCTATGCCTGTCAACGTCACCACACCGATGATGATTCCAGCACACGCCGTAGCAGCGACAACGCTCAGAGCGCCTCGCGCTCCCGCTTCGAGTGCTGCCGGAATGTCAGAAAGCTTTATCCTTGTGCTCTTCCTTATGAGAGACGAAGCCACAGAAAAGACGATCGCGTACAGTGCGGCTTTCATGGGTGTGAAACCTGTGACGAGCAGGTATATGATGGCAACCAGAGGAAACAGAAGATGACCGCGCTCCAGAAGGATCTTCTTCATCTTCGGAAGCTCTTCTTTCGAAAGGCCCCTGAGTCCGAGTTTCTTCGCCTCCCAGTGCACGCCCATCCAGACGCCAAAATAATACAGTACAGCAGGTATGGCGGCGGAGATTATTATCTTCGAATATGCGATCCCGGTGAACTCGGCCATCAGAAAAGCTGCGGCACCCATTATAGGTGGCATCAGTTGCCCACCTGTGGATGCCGTGGCCTCTACCGCACCTGCGAACTCCGGTTTGTAACCGAGTTTCTTCATCATGGGTATCGTGAACGTCCCGGTACCAACAACGTTGGCGACGCTGCTACCACTTATCATGCCCATCAAGCCACTTGAAAACACCGCGACTTTCGCTGGCCCACCGGTGGCCCACCCGGCGAGGGCGTTGGCGATGTCGATGAACAGCTGTCCGAGTCCCGTTCTCTCAAGAAAGGCGCCGAGGAGTATGAACAGGAAAACGAACGTAGAAGAAACACCGAGAGGAATACCGAAAATGCCTTCGGTCGTGTAGAAAAGATGCCCAACGAGTCTTCGCAACGAAACTCCTCGATGGGCCATTATGCCCGGAATGTACCTTCCATAGAGTGCGTACAGGATGAAACATATCGCCACGATGGTGATGGGTAAACCGACGATCCTGCGCGCTGCCTCCAGGACCAAGACGATGCCCAGAATTCCAACGATGAGATCCATCCTCGTGACGGTACCCGCGCGCAGGACCAATTCTTTGTAGTTCGCAACGATGTAAATGGTGGTGAACGGTGCCAGAATGGCGAGCAGAAGGTCAAACCAGTGAATTCTGTCTCTTGGCCATCTCTTACTGGCCGGATAGAGTAGGAAGATCAAACAAGAACCGAACGCCAGGTGGACCGAACGCTGTATCATCGCGTCCAGCACGCCGAAAGCGGCCGTGTAAAGCTGAAAAACCGAAAAAGTTATCGCTATTGCGGTAACGATCTTTGCGAAAAAGCCTTTGAAAGTTCTGTAGCGTGCCTCCCTGTCGTACTTTTCAAGAACCTCCTGAGCCTGACTGGCAACGTTCTTGTCGCTGCTCACGGTGATTCCTCCTCGAAAGATTTTTCTTCGAAAGAACGTTGTCTTTTCACATAGATCGTCAATGGGTCGTTGACGTTCGCTATGTCCTTGAACCGGATCATCCCATCGCTGAACACGATGCCGTGTCCATCGATATGAGAAACGCGGAGGGTGATCCGCTCGAACTTTCTTTCAAGTTTCAGTACGAATCTTCCGTTTTCGAGAGCGAATCCTCCCTCCGCGTCCGAAGGCAACCCTGCCCCGTAAGAGCTGTACCGTGTTTCGTACAGAACCATGGAACCGTCTGGCTCGACTCTGAAACACTCTTCAACGAGCGTTTTTTCCACCGAATGAACGAACACGATCCTGAACTTGTCGTCCTGCAAGACTTTTTTGAAGATCACCTGGCCTTGCTTTTCAACGACGATTATGTAACGGAACACCAACGGGTTCAGCAAGAAGCACAGCAAAAGTAATTTCACAGTTCAGAGTCCCATCTCCTTGAAGAATTTTTCCGCACCAGGATGCAGTGGTATGGACATACCTTCTTTACCCGTCTCTGGGATGATGAGCTCACCTTTTGCGTGGGCTTCGATCAACCTCTGCTGGTTTGCGTACATGGTCTTGAGCAGTTGATAGGCCAGATCTTCTGGCATTTCTTCTCTGACCGCAAGCATCGCTTTCACAGCCACGGTGACAACGTCCGTGTCAACACCCTTGTAGGTCCCGGCCGGAACGACGATCTTAACGTAGAACGGATAGTCTTTCTGCAGAGCCTTGATGATCTCTTCTGCAACCGGAACAAGAACGATCTTTCTCACAGCCGCGAGATCAACGATGGCCGCCGTGGGGTGACCTGCCGTGACGAACGCAGCGTCGATGTTTCCGTCCTTCAAATTGTTCGCAGCCTCTGCGAAGCTCAGGTACTGCACCGTGATGTCCTTGTACGTGATGCCAGCCGCTGCCAGGATCTGTCTCGCATTGACCTCTGTTCCACTTCCCGCGGCACCGACCGCGACCCTCTTGCCTTTCAGATCGTACACACTGTTGATACCTCTGTCTGCGAGTGCGACGATCTGTACCGTCTCAGGATACAGCGTTGCGAGACCTCTGAGTTGCGGGAAGGGTTCTTTGAAGAGTTCTACTCCGTTGTAGGCGTAGTAAGCTACATCGTTCTGAACAAATATGACGTCCACTTCCTTGTTCTTCAACAGGTTGATGTTCGCGACGGATGCACCCGTTGACTGAACCATGGCGTTCATACCCTTGATGTTCTTGTTCCAGATATCGGCCATACCAGCACCCAGTGGATAGTACGTTCCAGCAGTGCCTCCTGTGGCGATGGTTAAGAACGTCGCAGCCTGCATTGTCACGAATAGAGTCATGAGTGCGACAACCAGCAACCTTTTCATGCACACACCCCCTCTCGAGATGGTAATGCTGAGTCTATTCTAACACGATCGTAAAAAATATTCACACTCACTTCACCCCTGGTGGATGACATAAAAAATAGACCAACCCCCAAAGCTGAAACACATCGTGGCTGGAGGATCGTTTCATTTCAAACTGCTTCGAGAACACGCTGCAATGAACTGGCTGTAAACGAAACTTGCGCAACGAGCAAACAACACAGAACCTTCCCTGTGTGGTTCAGGGACAAAATAGGCCGAGAAAGGTGACGATCGGAACTGTTCAAGTCATTCTTTGTCGAACGAAAGCTCCATGTAGTTCGCTTTCACACCTGGAAGTTTGTTGAGCTTGTCGCACAGCTCTTTGTGCTGTTCGGGACTTCCCACAAGTTCGAGCACTATCAAACCGACGTCGGAACAATTGTTGAGAACACCGTCATGAAGTCCGAGTCTTGTCTTGATCAGACATCCCCAGGCTGTGAGGATTTTCTGAACCTTCTCTGCCGTTTCTTTTCTGTTTTCCACAAGGATAGCCATGATGGTCTTCACAGGAATTTTTTCGGCCACAAAATCACCCCCGCTTTTCAGCCGATCTTTGAATTCCTTCAAAAGCCTTCACCTACAAGGACTCCGATCACTTCTGGGCCCGTGTGCGCGAGGATCGTTGCACCCACTCTCGCAAGACCGTCACACTTTGGAAAATTTGAAAGTACCTGTTCGAGCGTCCCTTTCACACGAACTGAGCCGTAACCGCCGTACAGCAGATAGTTAGAAAATTTCTCTGCGGAAGACTTAACCAGCGCGACTAACTTAGCAATGGCATCGTGCTGGTTCATTCCAACGGCTGCTTTTGTGACCTCACCTTCTCTATCTATCTTCAGAACGGGTTTGACATGCAAGAGCTTTCCCAGCAAAAGCGATAACTTTCCGATCCTCCCACCTTTCTTCAAATAATCCAGAGAACCAAGCAGGAAAAACATCTCACAGTGTTTTCCATACTCGGCCACACTCTGCTGGGAAATTCTCTTGCCTTCCATTGCATCTTTCATCAGTCTTGAGAGAATGTAGAAGATCTTGCCGCTGACAGCCTTAGAATCGAGCAGGAGGAAGTTCTTTAAACCCAAGTTTTCGATGACCATCCTCACCGCGTTGAAGGTTCCGCTCAACTTTTGCGATACTGTGAGCACGAAGATCTGTTCGTAATTGTCCTTGATTTCTTTGAACAGCCTGGTTATGTCCTCCATGCTCGGTAGAGACGTCGAAACGCTGTGACCCTGGCTCATGAGTTCACACAATCTGTCTGAATCTATGTCTATTCCGTCGCGGTACTCTTTACCGTTGACGATCAACCGCAGCGGCAGTTTGTAGAGATCGAGCGGGGGTTTCCAGCCTATAGGAAAGTCCGCTGTGGAATCCACGATGAAAGCCACCGAGTCCACGAGTTGAATTCCCTCCCAAAATTCGCTTTCTAAAGTGATTCTATCATGTTCCGTTCACTCAAAAAGGATACTCGTACCGCGAAAGTGAGTTGAAAAGTTCGAAAGTACGAGTTCAAAGGAGCAAACAGGCAAGGACAGTGAGTTACAGGGAGTTAGAGTTCGAAAAAATGAAAACAGGATCTCAAAACTGCCAGAATCCAGCGTTTGGAGTTGGCATTCAGTTTCCAGACAACTTGCAAGTGTATGTCAATTAGTTTTAAAATACTTCCTGGAAATATCTTCGAAAGAAAGAACAGTTTTCACTGACTTCACTCCAGGTTTGCGAGGCGTTCCTCATGAAGACTGTAAAGAAGGTTGATCCAAAGCTCATGAAGAAAATGAACAAGCAACTGATCCTTCGCTACCTGATCGAGCATGGTCCAACCAGCAGGACAGAACTGGTGTCAAAAACTGGTCTGGCCAGCAGCGCTGTCTGGCGTATGGTAGATGAGCTTGTGGAAGAGGGATTCGTAGAACAGAAGGAATATTTCGCGAGAACCAACACCAAGAAAGCTGCTGTTTATGGTGTTGCGAGGAACTTCGTAACGTCACTGCTGGTGGATGTCCAGGTACTTCAGACTACAGTGGCTCTGGGTTTTCTCGACGGTAGTTGCAAAATCCTGGAAACTTTTCCAACGGGAAGTTTCGACGATTTTTCGAAGAGAATAAGGAGCTTTTTGAGCGAGAAGATCCTGAACAAATTGTTTGGCAAAGGAGAAAAGATAAGGGTGATTTTCTCGCTCCCGGGCATCGTAGGAACGAATGAAGGTGTGCTGCTGTACGCACCGAATTTGAATTGGCACGATATAGATTTCAAAGCGGCGTTCGCCAGGAAAAATAACGTTGAAGTAATAGTCGAGAACGATTCGAACCTTTCTCTGCTCGCGGAGTCATTCTATGCGAGAGATATTAAGGATTCATCGAATGCCTTTTTCCTCTACCTTGGAGAAGGCGTGGGTGGTGCGATCTTCATAAACGGCAGGATAGTCATAGGTTCGAGTTTCGCGGCAGGCGAGATCGGTCACACGCTGCTTCAGGTGAACGGAACGCTGACCGAGGTGGAAAAATTGTTGTCCATATCGAAGCTGGTTGATGAGTTCGAAACTCGGAAAAATTTAGAAAGAGTCGGTACTTTGAGAGAAAGGTTTGTCCGGTTGCAGAGGGCGTGGCTTTCGTCGGACGAGGTCGCAAAAGAACTCATACAGGAATTCATCAAGAATCTTGCGATCGTTATCAGGAACGTGGGTTACACACTCAATCCGGAGATAATCGTTTTCGGCGGTTCTGTGAGCAATCTGTGGGAAACGTTCGGTGCCTTCCTACAGAGAGAAATAGCCAGACTCGATGAGTACTCTTTTCTCAAGAATACGGTTTTCAGAGACACACTGTTCAAAGAAACTTCGGCTTCTTTGCTCGGTTGCAACGTGCTGGCAATAAACAAGTTTCTGGAGGATATGATGGGTTGAACCTTCAATTCTGAGGGGGAGGTGTGATCATGTGGCGCAAGCTTGCTCTGATCATCGCTGTGGTTTCAGCCGTGGTAGCTTTCGCGTCAAAGATCGAGATATTCAGCTGGTGGACGGCCGGTGGCGAGGCTGAAGGGCTCCAGGAACTCTTCAACATCTACAGCAAACTCTATCCTGGTGTCGAGATCATCAACGCAACCGTTGCCGGCGGTGCTGGTGCGCAGGCCAAGGCTGTCCTGAAAACCAGAATGCTTGGAGGAGATCCACCCGACACGTTCCAGGTGCACGCCGGTCACGAACTGATCGACACCTGGGTCAAGACAGGCTTCATGGAACCGATCACGTTCCTGTACAAAGAAGAGGGCTGGGACAAGGTGATGCCCAAAGGAATTCTCGACATCGTTTCTTACAACGGAGAGTACTGGTCTGTGCCGGTCAACATCCACAGGGCGAACGTGCTCTGGTACAACAAAAAGATTTTCGAAAAGTACGGTTTGAAACCTCCCAAGACGTTCGAAGAGTTCTTCCAGGTTGCCGAGATTCTGAAATCCCACGGAATCATCCCGCTCGCGCTCGGAACCAAGGACGGTTGGGAAGCGGCCCATGCCTTTGAGACCGTGCTCATCGGGAAACTCGGTGCGGAGGGCTACAAGGGTCTGTGGAACGGTAAGACGAAGTGGTCAGATCCGAGAGTCACCGACGCTCTCGAAACATTTGCGAAGATGCTACAGTACGTGAACTCTGACCATGCAGCGCGAACCTGGGATGAGGCGTGCGCGCTGATCGTTGAAGGTAAGGCTGCGATGAACATCATGGGCGACTGGGCCGTTGGTTACTTCTACGCTAAGAACTTCTACGATTTCGGCTGGGTCCTGGCGCCGGGCAACGAAGGAATATTCGACGCTCTGTCTGACAGCTTCGGCTTGCCGAAAGGTGCGAAGAACAGAGAGAACGTCATCAACTTCCTGAGAGTGCTCGGTTCGAAAGAAGGACAGCTCGCGTTCAACATCAAGAAAGGCTCCATACCGGCCAGGACGGACATCGACAGAAACCTGTTCCCCGAATACCAGAGGTCTGCCATGGAAGACTGGCTCAAGCACGAGATCGTTCCGAGCGTCATGCACGGAGCGGCTGCATCTGAAAGCTGGGTGACCGAGTTCAAAGACGTCATTTCACTGTTCGTTGCCCGTCCTGACGTCAAGACAACGCAGAGGGCCCTCGTGAATATAGCCATAGCGCAGGGCGTTCCACAGCAGTGATGTTGAGGGGTGGGGTGTTCCCCCACCCCTCGTTCCCTGGAGGGTTGATGAACTGTGAAAACGGACAGGATCTTGTCGATCCTTTTTATTCTTCCATCGCTGATCCTTGTGGGCATTTTCATCTACGGATTCATCGGCTGGACCGGCTGGGTTTCGATGGTGAACTGGCGCGACGTGTTTCCCGATTTCACCTTCGTCGGTCTGCGGAACTATGCCAGGCTCTTTCAGCATTTCAGGTTCGTCATATCCATGAAGAACACGCTGGTCTTTACGGTGCTTTTCCTTCTCTTCAGCATAAGCATAGGTTTGTTGCTCGCGATCCTGCTCGACAGAAAGGTTCGATTTGAGGGCTTCTTCAGAACCGTTTATCTTTTCCCGATGGCAGTGTCGTTCGTGGTCACCGGTGTTGTCTGGCGGTGGATTCTGAACCCCGGAACTGGTGGAGAGAGCGTGGGATTGAACTGGCTGCTGGAAAGAATGGGACTGGGTTTTTTGAAGAGCGGCTGGTACACCGATCCCAACATCGGTATCAAAGCGGTCGTGATCGCAGCCGTATGGCAGATGTCCGGTTACGTGATGGCGCTCTACCTTGCTGGGATAAGGTCCATTCCCAACGAGCTGTACGAAGCCGCTCAGCTTGATGGTGCAAACGTTTTTCAACTGTACAGACACATCGTGCTTCCTCTCCTCAGGCCCATCACTCTGAGCGCGATCATCATACTGGGACACATTTCTCTGAAGATATTCGACCTGGTTTTCGCCATGACCGGCAGTGGGATCGGTTTTTCGTGCGATGTACCCGCACTCTTCATGTACGATACGACTTTCAGAGGTAACTACTTTTCTCAGGGTGCGGCGATAGCGATGATACTGCTCATGTGCGTGGCCGTGTTGATAGTCCCATATCTGACCTACAGCATAAGAACGGAGGTTAGAAGATGAGGCTGGGCAGATTTTTCCTGTACCTGGTGCTCATTATCTTCGTACTCTTCTACCTCATGCCGGTTTATGTCCTCGTTGTGACCAGCCTGAAGAGCTTTAAAGAAATCAGTTTGAGGACGATGTGGATCCCGCCGAAGGAGATCGGTTTTTCCAGTTTTGTAAGAGCCTGGTATGGTGATAAATCGAAAGGTCTGAGGGGACTCTCAGGAAACTTCATGAACAGCGTTTATCTCACTGTCCCCGCCACTCTGATCTCCTCCGTGCTCGGCTCGATGAACGGTTACGTTCTCACGAAGTGGAAGTTCAAGAGGGCAAACCTCGTTTTCGCCTTGCTCCTTTTTGGCATGTTCATTCCTTACCAGAGCATCTTGATACCCCTCGTGCAGGTTCTGCAAAAGACGAAGCTTTACGGAACCATCCCCGGCTTGATACTGGTTCACTGCGTCTATGGGATTCCCATCACGACCCTGATTTTCAGAAACTACTACTCGACCATTCCTTCAGACGTTGTCGAGGCTGCGAAGATAGACGGCGCTGGATTTGTGAAAATATTCGCCAAGGTGATACTGCCCCTCTCCGGCCCGGCGTTCGCCGTCACTGCGATCTGGCAGTTCACTTCCATCTGGAACGACTTCCTCTTCGGCCTCGTCGTTACGCCCAATCCATCGGTACAGCCAATAACCGTGGCGCTCAACAACCTGGCGGGAAGCTACTTCGTCGAGTGGAACGTGCAGATGGCCGGAGCCCTTATAACGGCGCTTCCAACGCTCATCGTTTATATCTTCCTCGGAAAGTTATTCATGAGAGGCCTGCTCTCGGGAAGCCTGTCTGGAATGTGATTCAATCTACTGAGCTTAAATGCGAAAATCGTTACGAGCTTCGTTCTTCGTGCTCCGCGCCAGATTGTAGAATAGCAGTGGAGAATTGACGGAGCAGTTTTCCTCAAAAGTTCGTAGATTTTTCTGGGCCAGAGGGGGTGAGTTCATGGATCTGAAACTGTCCGACAAGAGAGTGCTCGTTTGTGGTGGTACGCGCGGCATCGGTCGGGCGATCGCAGAAGAGTTCACGAAGGAAGGTGCTACAGTTTTCGTAGTCGCGAGGCACCAGTCCAAGGAGATTGCCAAGCAGATAGCTGCCCAGTATTCTGGAAAAGTTTTCGGATTCGATGCGGACCTGTCGAAGGCTGAAGACATAGACCAGATCAAAAAAGCGGTGGGACAGGTGGACGTGCTGATCATCAACTCGGGTGGGCCGAAGACCGGCGACTTTCTTGAACTGAGAGACGAAGACTGGTATCTGTCCTTCGATTTGCTCGTGATGAGCACGGTGAGGTTGATCAGACATTTCCTGCCCGAAATGATCGAAAGGAAATGGGGAAGGGTGATCGCTGTAACGTCGACTTCGGTGTACGAGCCTTTACCGAGGCTTTTGCTCTCCAATTCGCTCAGAATGAGTGTCGTTGGACTCATGAGATCGCTCTCGAAAGAATACGCGAGGTACAACATCACCTTCAACTGTGTTGCACCGGGTCACACCATGACCGAACGTCTGGAGCAGTTGATCCGTGAAGCTTCAACGAGAATGCAGAAAAGCCAGGAAGAGGTCATGAGACAGATGGCTGAAGAAAACGACATGAAGCGTTTCGCGAAACCGGAGGAAATTGCGGCCGCGGTTGTGTTCCTTGCCAGCGAGCGGGCTTCGTACATAACCGGTGTGACGCTGAGGGTGGATGGAGGCTTCGTGCGCTCATCACTTTGAAAGAAGCTCAGCGATCGTTTCTGCTATGGTGAGATCGAATTCTGTGGTCACCTTGATGTTCGTGGGATCACCTTCGACGATCGCCACCGGTTGACCGTTCAGGATGAAGACTCCTGTTGCGTCCGTCAGGCTCGCTCTCTGATCTTCCGTCAGCCGTTCGTAGAGTTCCAGAAAAACCTTTATTCTGAAAGTCTGCGGGGTCTGAACTATGAAAGTACGGCTTCGATCGGTCAAACCGACCAGTTTCTCGCCATCCGATATGCCAACGGTGTCGGTTGCGGGCAGTGCGAGTGTTACAGCCCACGATTTTTCACACAGCTCAATGCTGCGTACGATGTGGTCCTTTCTGACGAATGGGCGGGCCGCATCGTGCGTGACAGCCATGTCCTCGTCTTTCAAACCGTAACTTTCCTGCACGAAGTGCAGCGCTTTCAGCAGAGATTCTGTCCTCGTGGCACCACCACTGACGAACTGCAGCTTATCGGTTCTAACGTTCGACAGCACCAGGTGTTTTCCGAATTCGAACCATTCTTCTGGAAGCACGATCACGATCTTCGCAATTTCAACAACTTCCAGGAAGGTCGAGACGCTCCAGAGAAGAAGGGCCTTCTTCCCAACCTGCACGAACTGCTTTGGAAGAGTTTTCCCAAATCTCTTCGATGTTCCACCAGCTAAGATGACGGCGTAGATCAAGCGTGACCCCTCCTGAGACATTATAGAACCGTCCACGTGTTGCTGAGAAGAACCTTTTCGTGTAAAATCTTCCCACCAGGCACACCGGGAGTGTCGGTACATGTGGTGGTACGTTTTGCCGTCCTTGTTCCTGGGCTGGTCGCTGGGTGCAAACGATGCGGCGAACGTTTTTGGCCCGACTGTGGCTTCCGGTTTGATCCCACACAGAAGAGCCATGATCGTGGGTTCTTTGTTCGTCATGATCGGCGCTCTGATGGGAGGTTCACACGGCCTTCTGAACGTTTCCAACATCACCACCGGTATCGCTCTCGACAGCGCCATTGCGGTCCTATCGGCGGCCGTAACGGTGACCGTGATGACGTTTTTCAAATTTCCTGTGTCGACGTCCCAGGCCGTCTTTGGAGGCATCCTCGGTACGAACGTGTTCAGGTTCGGCTTCGAGAACATCAACTGGTCCCCGATGGCGAAGTTCGTCATCGTTTGGTTGCTGACACCCACTGGTGCGGCGCTGATAGGTTTTCTATTGTACAAAGTTTTAGCCGTGTTTTTCAGACGAATTCGATCCGTCCAGTATCAGGACAGATTCATAAAGATCGGTTCTTGGCTGGTTGGTTTGTACGGTTGTTACGCACTCGGTGCGAACAACGTTGCGAACGTGACGGGTGCTCTGGTTGGAAACCTTATGAGCGTCGAAGAAGCCGCGTTGCTTGGAAGTCTGAGCATCGCACTTGGAATGGTTAGTTTCAGCAAAGGCGTGATAATGACGGTGGGAAAAGGCATAGTAGCACTGGATCACTTCTCCGGCATGATCGCGGTGCTGGCACATTCGATCACACTGTGGATCTACAGTCTCGTTGGAATACCGGTATCTTCTTCGCAGGCGATCGTTGGTTCTGTCATTGGGCTGGGATACGCCAGAGGTGCGAAACTTGCCAATCCGAGACTCGTTATGAATATCGTACTTGTCTGGATCATGACGCCCTTCACCGCAGCGGTAGTTTCTTACCTTCTCGCAGCGATGGTGAAGTTCTTTTTCAATTCATGAATCGGAGAGATCGCGTTCATTGGTTCGGCTCGAACGAGATTCGGTGCGTCTTTTCTTAGCGATCTCAACGATGAGTTTGATTTCCTCTTGGGTCAAGTTTCTGTACTGGCCAGGTGCGAGGTTTTCGATTGTGATGTTTTCGAACCTGGTTCGCACGATCTTCTTGTAATTCAAGCCTATCGCCCTCAGTATCTTCTTGACCTCGTGGTACTTTCCTTCCGTCAGGACGATCCTCACAAGTCCATCGGCCACCTCTTCGATCTTTGCGGGTGCAAACTTTTCCTCACCCAGTTTTATCCCGGCCGCCACGAGGTGTTTCATCTCATCCGTGAGCTTCCCATCCGTGTAGATCAGATACTCTCTTTCCAGACGCGATTTCGGATCTATCAACAGGTGTGTGAACCAGCCATCACTCGTGAGTATGACCACACCTTCGACATCTCTATCCAACCGTCCGGCCACGTGGAGCCTGTGCACCCACGGTTCGTTCAGCAGGTCAAAAACGTTCGCGTCATCGACCCTGTCGCATACGTACCCGGCGGGTTTGTGCACAACGACGTACACGTGTCTGAACGGTTCGACCCGCTGGCCTGAGCATTCAACCACATCGTTCTCTGAAACGTCGAACGCCGGATCCTTCACAACCTGGTGGTTCACTCTCACCTGGCCGTCTCTTATCAGCCTTCTAACTTCCGTTCTGCTTCCGACACCGGAATTTGAGAGGTATTTATCGAGTCTCAACTCTCTCAGTCACCGTTCCTCTGAGACTTTCGAGGAAATGCCTCGAAACCTCGATCTGCTTCATCGCGCGCTTGTAGCCGTCCAAAAATTCGTAATAAGGCAAGGATTCTTTCGTGTTCGCATCAAAACCTGTACTGTTCGCGATCCTTCCATCTTCCGAGACCGTGAAAAATCTCGAACCATCCAAGAAAGAACCGTCCGGGAGGTGGTACCTGAACGCGACAAAATCATCGCCGTTGCAAAGATCTCTCCCGACACAGACTTTGAGATCGCATTTCAAGCCCAGGACGTTGAGCAACGTGGGTGTGAAGTCCACCTGTCCTCCCACGGTTGTGATCTCGTAACTTTTGCCGAGACCAGGTACGTGGATTATGAGCGGTACGTTGAGGGCCGTGAGATAGCTGTACTCCTCCTTCAGCCATTCGCTCATCAATTGTTTGCTTTCTTTGTTGAACGGATAGAGCCCGGCATGGTCGCCGTACACAACCACGATGGAATTCTCGTAGAGCCCTGCGGCTTTCAAGAGTTGCAGGAAATAACCGAAAGCGCGATCGGCATAATTGATGGCCTGAAGATAGTTTCCAAACAATGTGTTTTCATGCCTGGCATCCAGTTGCAGTGTTTTCAGATTTTCCGGCAGAATGAAAGGTGTGTGACTCGACAGCGTAACCACGAAGGCGAAGAAGGGACGAGGCAACTTCTTCAGGATTTCCACAGCCTGTCTGTAAAGGGAAAAGTCGCTCAGTCCCATGCCAACGATGTCGTCAGGATTGAGATCTTCCAGACCGAAGAATTCGTCGAAACCCAGAGAAACGTAGGCCCTATCTCTGTTCCAGAAACTCTTCGTGTTGCCGTGGATCGCGACAGTGTGGTACCGTGCTCTTTTGAGCGCTCGAACCAGCCCATCCAGTTCGATGTCTCCATAAATTTCGTAGGCAGGGCGATCGCCTGGGGCGTGCAAGGAGGTCAAACTCACGAATTCGGCGTCCGCGGTGTTCCCTGCTCCTGTTTGTTGAAAATAGTTGCTGAAGTAGATCGAATTTTTCTCGAGCAGAGCGTTCAGGTTCGGTGTGACTGGCTGGCCGTTGTAAGTTCTGCGCAGAAGTACGTTCTGCAAGGCTTCGAACTGAACAACGATCACGTTTCTGTTCTGGGCGATTCCGAAGAATTTTTTCCCAGTTTCGCGCTGAGTTTGAACAACGGGAGGATTCGGAGCAGCGGCGGTGTGCTTTTCGAATGATAGAAGGTATACGGGATCGTAAATGTGGTATGCAACCAGTCCGTACTTGTTGAAGAACTGCATTGGTTTCAAGCCTTCTGTGAAGGCTGGGAAAAAGGCGAAAGCTGTGCAGAGGACCATGAGAAGCAGCGGAAATTTTTCTGCTCGCTTTTCTCGCTGCGATAGTCCCTTGAGGTATCTTTTGTCGAAGAAGACCACCAGCGGTATGTCCGCGACGAACGACAGCGACACGGGATTGAGGAAGTACTTTATGCTCGAACCAACCTTCGGCAGTTGCGGTAAGAGGAGCAGATGTTTGATCGATGGTAAAGACCCGAAGTTCTGAAAGTAGAGATAGTCCACGATGAACATGCCAGACAGGACGCAGTAAAGCAGAAATTGCTGTTTTTCGAGAAACGTTGCGAACAAAACAACGAGAAGCGAGCACCAAAGAAAACTGCTAACCATGCTCTGAATCTTGATGGTGCCCACCGTGAAGAGATAGAACAAAAAGAGTTTCACACAAATGAGAACATAAAGCAAGAGGGTGTACCTTTTCTTCTTCAACTCGTTCACCCAACCTATTATAGTGGGTTCAAATCGCAGGAATTTGTTTCAGTTTTCGAATGACGCTTTTACCCCAGCTGAACGCGACCACCGCGTTGGTCAGATTGCCGATCACGATGCCCAACCAGACACCCTGAAGCCCGATCCTCGCGACACTCACGAGGAGCCAACAGAAGAAGACCTGAAGCAGAAGAGTCCTGAAGATTGTGACGATCAAGCTCTTCATACCATGGCCTATACCCTGGAACATGGCGGAGGTGAACATGCCGAAGGGAGTACCCGGCAGGAAGAGACTGAGCACTCTCAAAGCGTTCACTATGTCGTCGAATATGACGCTGCCCTGCTCGGAGTAAGAGAAGAGAAAAGCTATCTGTTTTGAAAGTATCTGCACGAAAAGCATCACAGCTATGCCTATGAGTAATCCCAATCTGATGGCGTAAAGATAAGCTTTCTTGAGTTTTTCAATGTCTTTCGCACCGTAAGTTGCTCCCACAACGGTTGTCACTGCCGCTGCGATACCCAGCATGGGAATGGTACCGAAGTTGATGATCCTCCAGGCGCTCGTGAAGACTGCTATGCCGTTCGCACCCGCAGCGATCGATGCGAACCTGTTCAGAATGAAGATCGCTACGGACATGGAAAGCTGCGCCAGAGATGCAGGAATTCCTATAGAAAGTATCCTCCACAGATGAGAGAAGTCGAGCCGATTTTTCCTGAAGCTGAGGTCTAAGTATGAGACTTTTCGTATGAAGAACCAGTAGACGCTCAAAAGTAAACCGACTGTCGCAGAAATCACAGTCGCGTATGCCGCCCCAGCGACGTTCAGCCTGAACCAGTAGATGAAGATGGGATCCAGCGCTATGTTCAGAACCGATCCGGTTGTTATCACGATCATCGCGCGTCTGGCATCGCCTTCAGCACGGAAGATCGCGTTCGCAACGTTGGTGAGCATGAAGACGATCGTGAACGGGAGAACGATGTAGGAATATTGCAAACAGAGTTCGAGCGCTTCGCCGGACTGACCCATAAGGACCAGGGCAGGTTTGATCAGTACCAGTGAAACGATCGTTATCGCAATGGCCATGATCGTCACGAGTAGCAGGGCCACTTTCGCCGCATTCTCAGCTCCATTTTTGTCTCTTGCACCTATTCGCTGTGAGACCACCGCGTTCGTGCCTATGCCGAGTCCCGTCGCGAGCGAAAGGATGATCATGAAGATCGGGAAGAATCCACCCACTGCAGCGAGTGCGCCGGGTCCGAGTCCCGCGACCCATATCGCGTCGACCAGATTGTAAAGCGTTTGAACGAGCATGGCGAGCATCATTGGACCAGAAAGCTTTCTTATGGCTTTCTTCGGATCTCCCAGTAACGTGGACACACTTCTGTGAGTCATTTCCAGACCAAACACCTCCAATCGCTGCAGTACGTTCGCTAACAGAACAATTCTATCACGACCACCACGGTGAAACTCATCTTGTATCACTTACAAGTTTTCAAGACTAAAAAGATTGTGCTATTATTTGATCAGGAGGTGAAGGCGTGAGAAAAGTATTCATCGCTGTGATCGTTCTGGTCGCGGTTGCACTTTTCGCACTCGATTTGAGACAGTTCAGCATCAAAGATTTCAAGGGTGAATATCCTCTGGTCAGTTTGAAAAGGTTTCTCGAAACGGAAGAGTTCGTATCCGTCGAAGGTGTTGTCTACAACGTGAAGGCAGACAAGAAATTTCTCGCTGTGGAAGAAGCAAGAAGGCTCAATTTGAGTGAAGACAGACTCGTGGGAATACTCGCGATCGATATCGATGAACTTTCCAGCTTTGATGGAAAGAACAAACCTGCTCTGGTGGCGGTGAACGGCATCATCTACGATGTTTCGAGCTCTAACCTCTGGCGCGGTGGCGTGCACCGTGGACGACACAGCGCCGGCGAAGAGTTGACCTACGATATCGTGAAAGATTCTCCTCACGGGATTCGAAAGCTTCAGGGTTTCAGAACTTACGGTGTACTCGTTTTCACACTCGAACAGCTCTCGAAGTTCGCCCAGGACACGAAAGCGAAACCTTACGTGGCGTTCTCAGGGGTCGTGTACGATGTGAAGGATAGCCCTGCGTACAACGGCAGGAACAGAACGTTCCATTCTTTTCCGGTGGGTCAGGAGTTGACCTACGAGCTGAGCAGAGTCGAAAACGTTCAGGCCAGTCTGTCTAAGAGTTTTCCCGTTGGTCTTCTAATTTTCGATGCGCAGACGCTTTCCAGGTTCGACGGCACACAAGTGAGAGTGTTCAATGAAGAAACGTACAAATCTTTCATCATGGTCGCGGGGATCGTTTACGATGTGACCAATGTCCCAGATTGGCGTGCGGAGCTGAAGTTGGAAGACGATGCCCAGGCGGGAAAAGACTACACGGGTCAGTTCGAGTGTGAACTTGAAGGATCCTGCGAGCACGAACATGCAGATCCAATGGTCTTGAGAGAGTTTCTCCGCGTGGGATTTGGTACGCTGTGAGCTACAAGATCTTTGCCTGGATCAGCGTAGCGTTGCTGTTCTACAATTTTTCTCTCTTCCCGCTGAGGAGAATACTCAAGAGGTTCGAACGCGCCCGCTCTTTCTTGAAGATCGGATCCAGAATTCACAGATTCAGCGGTTTCGCGTTGCTCGTCACCGGTGCGATACATGGCTATCTGGCGCTTGGACGGATCCAGCTTCACACCGGAACACTTCTGTGGCTCGGCGTGGTCCTGCTCTCCATCTACTATTTGCTGAGAAGGCCTTTGAAAAAGCACTGGCTGGTTCTTCACAGATTCACGGATTTCATCGTGATCGCCTGGTTTTTCGTTCACTTCTTCTTTCCGTGGCTGATATAGGAGGTGAAGGTATGCTATCGATCGGATCTTTGGCACCCGATTTCAGTTTGAAAGATCAACACGGAAACACGGTACAACTTTCGAACCTGAAGGGCAAAAAGGTGCTTCTGTCTTTTCACCCGCTCGCGTGGACGAGTGTGTGCTCGGAGCAGATGAAATCGCTCGAAGCGGCATACGATCAGTTCGAAGCTCTGAACGTTCTGCCGTTGGGTGTGAGCGTCGATCCCGTTCCCAGCAAGAAGGCCTGGGCCGAGGCGCTGGGACTGAAGAAGTTGCTCATACTCTCAGACTTCTGGCCCCACGGGGAAGTAGCCAAAGCCTTCGGTATATTCAGAGAACGGGACGGTTTTTCCGAGAGGGCGAATGTACTCATCGACGAACAGGGTAAGGTTGTCTGGATCAAGGTGTATCCAATCAAGCAGTTACCCGATATCCACGAGATCTTGGATTTTCTGAAAGCCTGATCGCAATTGTCAGTAGTTGATCACTGGTGGTTATGGTCTTGATCGTGCGGTCCAGGGTCATTTTCTGGACCGCATGATTTTTTTCAACTGCTCTCCGGTCTGCATGAAGTAAAGCTTTTCGCAGATGTTCGTCAGATGGTCCGCGATCCTCTCGAGGTGTCTTATCAGGAAAGCTTCTTCGAGGTAGATCCTCATCATCCTCGGGTTCGTTTCACGACACGCTAATTCGATGAGGTTCTCGTGGCCTTCGTTGTGCAGTCTGTCGACATCGTCATCTTTCTGCCAGGCCTTGATCGCGAGTTCGAGATCTCTGTTCTTCACGGCTTCAACCGTCTGCTGCAACATCGTGTTTATGATCCTGACCATGTCGTTGAGAGTTTCCCAACTTGTGAAACTTTCCAGGCTCCTTTGGACGTGTCTGCTGAGCTGGGCAATGTTGACACACTCGTCCGCGATCCTTTCCAGATCTATCGAAAGACCTATCATCGCGACGACAAACCTGAGGTCTTCTGCCAGTGGCTGGTATTTTGCGATCACGTCGAATGCGGTGGACTGGATGGTCAGATCGAGTTCGTCGAAGTAATCGTCCATCTCCTCTATTTCTCTTATGGTCTTCTCGTCGCTGGACTGAACCGCGTACAGAGTTTTCTCGAAAAGTTCCTCCACTCCGTTCACGAATTCCATCAACTTCGCGTTCAGGAAGTTCATCTCTCTTTCGTAGTGCAGGGTCCTTTCCGTCATGACACTTCCTCCTCAACCTATTTTACCTGTCAGGAACTGTCTGGTCACCTCGTGTTTCGGTGTTTTGGCGATGACGGATGTGTCGCCATACTCTATCAGCTTTCCTTCGTAGAGGAACACGACTTCGTCGCTGATCCTCAAAGCCTGTCCCATACTGTGCGTGACTATGACCACAGTGTACTGTTCGGCGAGCTCTTCAAGCAGTCTTTCGATCTTCGTAGTGGCGATCGGATCGAGTGCGCTCGTGGGCTCGTCAAGGAGCAACACTTCAGGTTCAACCGCCAGGGCCCTCGCGATGCACAGTCTTTGCTGCTGGCCTCCGGAAAGTTGTACCGCAGGTTTTTTGAGCTTGTCCTTCACTTCGTCCCACAGCGCGGCCTTTCTCAGCGCTTCTTCAACCTTCTCTCTCAGCACACTCTTTTTTGTGATTCCGTGTATTCTGAGCCCGTACGCGACGTTGTCGAAGACGGACATCGGGAAAGGGTTGGGTTTTTGAAAGACCATGGTCACCCTTCTTCTGTATTCTGTCAGATTGGAGATGCGGTATATGTCCTGTCCCCGAAACAGGATCTGTCCCTTCAGGGAGAAATCGGGAATCAGATCGTTGAGTCTGTTCAGGCATCTGAGCAGTGTGCTTTTACCACAGCCGGACGGTCCCATGATCGCGGTTATTCGTTTAGATCTTATCTTCAGGTTTATGTCGTTCAAAACGCAATGATCTCCGTAGTAAGCGTAAAGGTTCTTGATCTCAAAAACGACGTCACTCACGTTGATTCCTCCTCATCAGCTGAACGAGGAAATACACACCGATCGTGATCAGCACCATCAAACTCGCCATACCTTTCGCCATCCACTGAGACTCCTCTCCAAGGTTCATGACGATCGCGTAGATGCTTGTGGGAAGCGTCATGACCGGATCTGTTAATCTAACAGGAAGCTTCGTCGTGTAGAAGACAGCCCCGGTGACCAAGATGGGTGCAGTCTCACTGAAGGCTCTACCGAGTGTGAGGATCAAACTCGTCAGCACACCGTTTCTGCTCGCCCGGAGAACCATCAGGGTGGCTTGGAGTTTACTTGCACCGAGCGCTATCACGCCTTCTCTCAGTTCCTTCGGTACTGCCCTGAGAAATTCCACCGCGCTGTTCATGAAGAAAGGTATCGACATGGTTGAAAGTGTCAGCGATGCGGAGATCAGAGAAGTACCCATCGAGAGTCTCACGCAGAAGAAAGAAAGCCCAAAGACACCGTAGACGATCGAAGGAACGCTGTTCATCGTGGCCGCAAGGGATTGAAGAACCATGGACAGCTTCCTGGGTGCTATCTCGCTCAAGAATATGGTTCCAATCAATCCGACGGGGATCGAAACCTCGAACACAAGCGCCATGAGCATGAGCGAACCGATCAACATCGGAAAGATTCCGCCTTCGCTCATCGCGCGTCTGGGCCACTCTGTGAAGAAACCGGGTCTGAAAAAGTGTGGAAGACCCGACACAACTATGATCGCGAGTGTGAGTACCATGATCGCGAAAACGGCGTAGGTGATGATCCTGAGAGTCCATCGCAAGGCTATCACCCCTTGACCCATCGTTCGAGCCTTCTACAGATCACGTTGGTGAGAACGTTGAGAATTAGACAACCCGAGAGCACCAACAGTGCGATGAAGAACAGAGCGCTGTAGTGAAGACTTCCCACGGCAACTTCGCCGATCTCGCTACCCAAGGTCGCGGTGAGCGGTCTTATTGGATCGAAGAACGATCTCACCAACACGTTGGCGCCGCCTGCAACCATGAGCACTATCATTGTCTCACCGAAAATTCTGTTGAAAACACCCAGCATCGCGTTCACTATGCCTGGTGCGGCGTATTTGAGTTCGACCAGCAGTACGTGGATATCTTTCGCACCGAGTGCCACCGCTCCGTCCACGATGTGGCTCGGAACCTTCTCGATCGATTGGAACGTCAGGCTCGTCATGAAGGGTAACGTCAGAATTGTCAGTACGATCGAAGCGTTCAAAAAATTCTGCGCGGTCCATGCCCCAGCCCTTAAGAAGAGATCGCCCAGAATCAGAACACCGAAGAGTCCGAACACTACGGACGGAACGCCACTCACATATTCCAAGATTCTGAGTACGACCTGTTTCTCTCTGTCGCGCGCGTATTTGTGCAGATAAAGTGCCACAGCCAAACCAACGATCCATACCCAAACGCTCGTCCAGACAGTCAAGATCAGCGAGTTCAGCAACATCGTCCTGACACCAAACTCCGGTTCAAGTTCCCAGACCGGATACCAGTTGGGCGAAAACAGCCCCCATCCAACCTCTCTGATGGCCCTGAGCGATTCTGAGAATATGAAGAACACTATCGCAAAAAGAGCTGCCGCTACGAGAACGGCAGCCACACTGGTGAAAAGGACGAACATGAACGATGCGACTCTTTTCATCATTCACCCGTTCCGTACGCCGGAACGAACCCAGCCTGTCTGACTATGCTCTGACCTTTCGGTGAGACGATGAACCTTAAGTAATCGCTCACGATGCCTTCCATCGGCCAGCTGTTGTTGAATCGGCTCAGATCGATGAACACGAACAGAGGCCTGCTGATCGGATAGGTCCCTTTGATGACGTTCTGAACGCTCGGTTCGACACCGTTCACTTTGAGTGCTTTCACTTTGTCCGTCACGTAACCCATACCTGTGTAAGCTATGGCGTACGGATTCTTTGCGACGCTCTCGATTTCCGCCTGGCTCGATTCGAGCATCTGCACCCTTGGACTGAGCTTGGCACCGTGGAGAACCTTTTCTACCCAGGTTTCGAAGGTTCCACTCGCGGTGTTTCTCGAATAGACGACGATCGTTCTTTTGGGAAGTTTTGGATCGACCTGGTTCCATTCCGTGATCTCGCCGGTGTAGATCTTCTTCAGCGTTTCGATGGATATGTCGTCGATCGGCAGACTTGGATGCACGATCACGGACAGCGCGTCGTAGGCAACGAGTATGGGAACGAAGTATCTACCGGCTTTGTGCATTTCCTCGATCTCAGACGGTTTGAGGAACCTGCTGGAGTTCGCGATGTCTGTCGTTTCGTTGAAGAGCGCCTTGATACCCGTGGTGGAACCGGCACCCTCGAGCGTGACGGTCAGATTGGGATACATCTTCTGAAACTCCTCGACCCAAAGCTGTGCGATGGGATAAACCGTGTTCGAACCCTTGATCACGAGGGTTTGTCCGTACACCACCAGTGCGGTGAAGACCAACACAAGCAAGAAGACTTTCTTCACACTGCCACCTCCTCGAACGGTTTTTCGATCTTATCTGACAAGAAAAACTTTTAGAGAGTGTGTGACAGCATAAAGGTTTTTTAAAACAACCGTGGCATTATCTGAACAGGAGGGATCAACCGCGTGGCGCGCGTGCTGGTTGTGGAAGATGAGGAAGACATACTGGACGTGGTGAGTAAGTATCTGATGATGGATTCGCACGAAGTTCGAACGGCGAAAACCCTTCAGGAGATGTACGAAGAAATAGAAAAAGGTTGCTTCGATGTGATCGTGCTCGACCTACTTTTACCGGACGGAGACGCGATGGACGAAATCCCCTCGATCAAGTTGGTCTGCCCGGAAACGTTCATAATCGTGCTGACGGCGCTACGCGAAGACAGAAACAAGATACTCGGCCTGGAGCTGGGTGCCGATGATTACATGACGAAGCCGTTCAACCCGAGAGAACTCGTGGCCAGAGTCAGGGCGGTTCTGCGGCGTCGCGGCAGCTACGAGAAAGTACTCGCTCACAAGGACATGAAGCTGATCTTGCATGAAAGGACTCTGTTGGTGAACGATGAGGTCGTAGAGCTTTCTGGCAAAGAATTCGATATAATGCTCCTTTTCTTTGAAAATCCGAAGAAGGTGTTCACAAGGTCGGAGATACTGGACAGAGTCTGGCGCGGTTCTGAACGGAACGAACGCATAGTCGATGTTTACATCAGTACACTCAGAAAGAAGATCGGGAAAGAAAGGCTGGTGACCGTAAGGGGTGTCGGTTACAAACTGGGATGAACTGGTTCAGAGATACAGGCCCGTTCTCCTCATCACACCCAGAAGTTTGATCTTCTACCCTTCCTCAGGCGATCCCTCCAGTGAAAAGCAGGTGCTCTCAGATTCAAAGGTATTCTTCGTGAACGCGGTTGCCCACGAGCTGTTTTCACCGCTCAGCGCAGCTATAGGGCTTTTGGAGCTCGCCAAAGAGGGGGAAATGGTGCAGGAGCATTTGCTCAAAATAGAAAAACATTTGCTGAGAATGCACCGCATCCTCGAGCAGCTCATATTGCTCTCGAAGATCGAGCAAGACAATTACGAGCCATTCTTGAGAAAGATCGATCTGGAAGGAATTTTGAGGGAGATAGTCCACGAGTACGAACAGAGAGCGGCACAGAAAAGAGTCGCCATTTCGATGGAAGGAACGAACGTGAGGGTTGAAGCCGATGAGGAAGCGTTGAAAATAGTGTTGAGGAACCTGGTTTCCAACGCGGTGAAGTATTCAAAAGAGGGAGGTATCGTTAAGATCACGAGATCGAACCGATTGCTCGTGATTCAGGATGAGGGACTCGGCATACCCGAACAGGAATTGAAGAACGTCACGGCTCGTTTCTACAGGGCAAAGAACGTCAGGGGAGTTTCCGGAGCCGGTCTTGGTCTCGCGATTGTCAAGCATATTCTCAGAAAATTGAACGTCACGTGGGCCATACATTCGCGCCTAAACGTTGGAACTACCGTTTTTCTGGAACTGGTTGGCGTGGAAGAAGACAACCTGTGAACTTTTGCGATCTTTGTGAATGTTGAAAGAGTCTGCTGCGCAGAGCTTTGTGTAGTTTCGCAGTAATGGGGCTTTAGTTACCAGTAGGAAAGGTCTGAGGATCGGTGGCGGTCCCATCTTTGACTGTGTGGGCCTGCCGGTATGGGACTTTTTATCTTTCGTGACCTCGTTGAACGTACAGAATTGTTTATGTCCTTGGCGATTCGAGCGTGATAAAATGGACAGTAAAGATCTCTGTTGGATTGCATAGTACACGTCTGATCGTCCTGTGGTCCACCGCGTTGCCGAGGGGGGTGAGTGAATGAAGCGGCACTGGTTACTTTTCACGATCTTTGTGGTGCTCGGCGTCTGGACGTTGATACCTGCCAAAGCGAGCAAGCCGTGCCTCATTGGATACTACGCACACTGCAGTTTCACTCCCATGAGTTCGATCACGTGTTTTGCACTCGCGGCGCTCTTCTACTGGCTCGGTAGAAGGAAAGCTAAAGGTATGCAAAAATGAAGGCCAATGTGACGAACACGGACCGCTGAATTTGAACTTGAAGGCGTTCGAAACACGCATGTCTCTGCTTGATTTTCGCACCGCACCCATCGATTCATGTAGAGATTGAAGACAGCTTTTATGGATCTCATGCTCATTTTCGATTCAGCGTAGATTGAACCACGAATGTTTGCAGGATTTCTTTTTGTGCTCTGGCGACGCTCAGATAGAAAGGTGACTGAAGACAAAGAACAAACTTGCATATGACAATCTTCTCGCCCACGATGCAGGCATATTTGATGGCTCACAAAAGTCGGCGCGGTGCGTTCGTCGCTGTTTACCATGAGTGCGTGCCAGATTCCGGAATTTTTGATTTCCCAATGTGGAAGTGTGGTGCACGAGAGTTGTTGAACTGAACCAAGGAAGACCGGAGAGACCTCAAACTGCACTTTAGATGGACCAGCGACAGGTTCTACAGAGTCGACATCAGAGAAACAAAAGACGGATGGACCGTTGAGTTTAGAGTCGAAAGAAGTGACAAACCGATCGTAAAAGATTACCAGAAACCACTCTGGGAACAGTGGATGGAGGAGAGCAACGGTGGTGTTCAGATATTTCAGTTGAGGTTGACGGTAAATTTGTTGGCTGGATGACGCTGGGCATGGAGGGCTGGAGCAACAGGCTCAGGATTCATGAACTTCTGGTGCTTGAGCAATATCGTAGAAAAGGCGTGGGCCAGTTGCTCTTGGATAAAGCCAAGCAGGTTGCCAAGCAAAAGGGTTGTCGCGCAATCGTGCTGGAGATGAACAACTTTGGTGCGATCCAATTCTACAAAAAGCAAGGATTCAAGCTCAACGGATGTGACACGACAGCTCATCACAACGATGATGCAGAACAAAACGAGGTCAGAATTGACATGGTTTACAAGATAGAAGATGAATAGTGATCGATCGTGAGAGGATTCGATGAGATCGGTGCATAAACGTGAGCGAGGGTTTTCTCGTCGCGAAAGTGTTGGGAAGTTGGCGATGGCATGAAGGTGTCTCTGGATCATGAAAGATTGACAAGCTTGGGAAGCAAAGATAGGCAACTGCGGAGCGAGAAAGTAGAAGATCGCAAACTTTCATTTTGGCCGGTATAACGCGGTATTATGGTTCACGTCAACTGTCTGCGTTTGCTGAAATTCGTCAAAGAACAGATGGTAGGGAAACGAAGGCACCAAACTGTGAGGGTGTGTCACTCGTTCAGCTTCTCGCATTGAATTGATCCAACATGACGTTGCTCAACTTTAGCGAGAGATGCATCGACGAGCATGATCTTTTGCAGTTTCAAGAAGTGTGTTCTTGTGGTTACGCTTGAGAAGGTGACCCGAAGTATTTCCTTCATCGCAGCTTGCCATGCTGTGCTTCGAAATGCTTGGCACAGGAAATGAGATCACCCGCGCGGGAGTTGATGTGTCGACTTCTGCCTCCAGAGACACACCCACGAAAGATTGTCGGTCGGTGGAACTGTATTCTCTGAATACTGCCGTTCACTCGGTACGTTGACATCGTTCGCTTCCGAAATCCATCTGAGGTGTCGATATTTTCGTTTGCCATCGAGCGTGTGCGTTCTGCCGATGGTTATCGATGGTCCTTCAGAAATCGCACTGTGCTGAATTTTTCAAGAGATTGAGCCTACGGTGAAGACGCTTACGGCGCTTAGCGATCTCAGCTCATAAAAAACGTGAGCCGGACGAGCTGCCTCGTTTGCAGAGCACGTTTCACCAGCCCGACTGTGCAGGTGTGCGAACGCTCGGCATGGCAGCGGCGACAGCTACGTTAGTGACAAGAAATACTTAGTATCGAGCGATCGAACCGTGTTCACTCTATTCAGTAGAACGACGTGAAAGCTTTAAAGCAACCACAAGTCGTCTTGGACGAGTGAAATGGCGTGTATCGAGCGGTGCCGGTGTGAATAACGAAGGTGTGCCGTCATGCTTGAGAGTTTTACCGGAGTAGGTCTCAAACTTGTGTGAGCAAAAGATATTTTTAAGTACAAATAAGCTGACACATATGTGATGCATACCGCATTGTACATAACAATGATATTTGTAAGGATCCACTTGAAACATGACGCAAACAATAGAATGTGAATCGCTGTTTCGGCTTAAAACATCATATTGAGCTTATATAAGCCCAACAAATGTACGGCACCTGGACGCAGAACGATTCGTGGTCACGGTGAACTCGTAAGTGGTGAGCGTGTCTGAATGTGTCGACGCAGTCGGTTCAGAACGAGGGAAACGACGATGTTTGTGATGCAAAGAAAGGTTGAAGCGTGGCTCACAGGGAGAGGGTCCAGTGGGTGCAATATAAGGTACATTATATTGCATTAATCGAACCTGATAACAGAACACAACTGCATCACCACCCGTGGGGGAGAGCCCGCGTTCGCTCTCTCATATTCTCCACGGTGTGTAAGTCGTATGCTCTGCCGATTAAAGCCAGCAGGTCCTGGACTGTAGCTGTACTTGTAATTTGTCAATCCGCGTGCAGGTGGCGTTTCACTCAACCGCTGTTTGGCACGTTGCCAGCCTATCGTGGAATCATCCTCGCTTGAGCCCTGGAATGCACAGAACGATCTGGTTGGCAAAAGATTCCCTCCCGCACATAGGCAGGCTATATTGATAGTCAATGTAGGTGGGTCAAAACATACAGGCATTTCGGTCGGGCGCTATAACATCATAGGATTAATTCATTAGCTATACGTATTCAGATCACGACTCACTTAACAACGAGCATTAGAAAATGACATTAAGGTATATTCATTCTAATGTATAAACCAGATCGATCCTGACCTCGTTCCTGGACACGTCGTCGTTGTGGTACTGGGTCAGGTCGAATCCGTTCAGCGAGAATCCGTGTTTTCGGTAGAATTCGATCGCAGCGTAGTTGCTGTTGTGCGTGTCAAGAACGATCGCTCGCACCTTCCTCTCCTTCGCCAGCTCTTTGGCTTTGTTTATCAGCATGGATCCGGCTCCCTTTCCTCTGTATTCTTCGAGCACGTACAGTTCGAAGATCCTCAACCTGTTGCACCAGCGTTCGTACCCAACACTCATCCAGGCTATTATCTTTCCATCAACCTGAACGCCGTAGAGTTCGCACTCTTCCATCCACGGTCTGTAGAGATACTCAGAAAAGGACTTGACGATCTTTTCGTTGTTGCTTGACCTTTTCACTTTTACTGTCCAGCCGTCCTCGTCTTCGAAGACCTCGACCCTGTAGAGATACAACGTTTCCCAGCGATACTTCAGTTCGAAGCTTTTCCAGTCCTCTTTCTTCAGCCTCACAACCTCCACGCACGTTTCACCTCACTCTTGAAAGATGACTGAAACACATCTTCGCTTCCGAATAACGTTCATGTCAAAAGCCTTTGCTAAACAAAGTACCGGTGTGTGAGATGCTTCAGCGGTTGGTATCTATCGCATCGCAGGTTTTGAGCATCTACGAAGAGCTTGACCTTCTGCATGAAAAACTTCAGGTCAACTGTAACGGTTGCAGGCGCTGTTGCGAGACGGAAGCGTACAACATCGAAGCCACGATTCTGGAATTCATACCACTCGCATTGCATCTGATCGAAACGAACCAGTTCGACTTCTGGTTCGAAAAGGCCCAGCACTTGACGCCAGCCGACAGGTGTGTTCTGCTGGTGGACGAATCCATCAAGGCTGAAGGTGGTTGTCTTTTCCACAGCTACAGGCCCCTCGTGTGCCGCCTCTTTTCAGCGAGTTATCTCAAAAGGAAGAATATAGAGATACTTTCCTGCAGTTTTCTGAAAGAAAGTTTATCGCAAAAGCTCGATCAGCTTGTGGACGCACAGCACTATTTCGACAGACTCTACGACGTAGACTTCTACCTCGCGACGACGAAATACGACATCAACACCGCCTTCAGGAAAGCCCTCGAGTACGTTGGTATGAGGGCGTTACCGACGGGATATCCTTCCATCCCGCTCGCGAGTTGATCTTCAGTTTTATAATTAAGAGGTCAATGCAGTGCACGTGGCCACCGTGCCGAAAGGGGCTTTCCTGTATGTCGCGGGATCTGACCGAAGGTAGCCTGAGCAAGAATCTACTCTATATGGCACTGCCCACCATGGGAGGATTCGCAGTTCAGGTCCTTTACGACTTCGTCGATATGTTCTGGGTTGGGAAGATCTCATCACAAGCAATCGCAGGTGTGGCTCTGTTTTCCTCCATCTTCTGGCTGGTCTCCGTACTCAACGAGATCATAGGTACCGGCTCGGTATCGATGATCTCTCAGGCCTACGGTGCCAAAGCCTACGAGCGTGTGAACCGCACCATAGAGCAAACTATAGTCTTCAAGATCTTCGTTGCGATAATCGCTTCTGCCATGCTGTTCGTTTTTCTAAAACCATCGATAGCTTTTTTCAGCAAGGACGAAGGAGTCATCGTCGCGGCTCTCGATTACGGTTACTGGAGAATTTTCTTCATGCCCGTCTTTTTTGCGACTTACTCCGTGTACGCGGCTTTCAGGACCACCGGCGAGTCCAGGCTTCCGAACCTCATGATGGCGGTTGGCGCTGTTCTGAACATGATCCTCGATCCGGTGTTCATGTTCGAGCGAGTACCCGGAATCAACGTGAGAGGTTTCAATCTCGGTGTGGAAGGTGCGGCGATCGCGACCGTACTCTCTTCATCCGTGGTCTTCGTGTGGGGTTTGGTGGTCCTTTTTCGAGGCCACGGAGTTGTCAGGATAAGCCTTCCTGGCCTGTTCAGGCTGGATTGGAGTATAGACAGGAAGCTTTTGACGATAGGAATTCCCAGCGCCATCGAGATGCTGTTGAGGAGTCTTTCGGGCATGGTCATGATGAAGCTTTTCAGCATGTATGGTTCCGCTGTACTGGCAACCATAGGTATCATGGACCGCGTTGGAGGGCTCGCCTACGTGCCGCTCATGGGTTTTTCGATGGGAGCGAGCGCGATAGTCGGCCAGTGCCTTGGTGCCAACAAAACTGACAGGGCGGAAAGAACCGTTCTGCTTGCCGCGATCTACAGCGGAATCTTCGTCTCTGTTTTCGTTGTTCTTGCGAATGTTTCTCCAAGGATTGTGATCGAACTGTTCACGAAAGATCCAGCCGTTGTTCGTGAGGGACTCTTCGCGATGAAAATTGTTTCGTGGGCGGTCCTGGTTGCGGGATTTTCCATTTCCCTGATGAGTGCGTTCTTCGGAGCCGGTTACACGAAAGCCGCGATGTACTCCGGTATCGTCGGAAGATGGCTCGTTCAGGTTCCGTACGCGATCCTCGTTGCGGTCGTTATGAGGTTGCCAACCAGTTTCCTGTGGTTCTCTTCCCTCGTCGCCGAACTGGCAGAGCTTTCTTACGCGGCCGCCGTTTTTTTCAATGGCAAATGGAAGCAGCAGCGGGTGATCTGATATAATTCGTCTGGCAAACTATGAGAGTCTTTCCAGGTGGAATGAATGGGATTAGTTGAGATCAGTTTGAAGGATGCGATCGTTGAGTCTCGTTTCTCATGCCCCATATGTTCCCTCGTCGATAGAGCGTTGGATTCCTGCGTCGACAATCTTCTGTACGAACTGGTGAACGACGTTGCTGTTCGATCGCAGCTCCGCTCTGAGGGTTTGTGCCGGCGACACGTTGAAAGGATCGAGTCGTACTTGAGCAGACATCTGGAACTTGGATCCATGGGTCTGGCCATCATATACGCAGACATGCTGGATCATCTGATTGAGTCGATGGCGCACAACTTTAAAGTCGAACGCGAGTGGGGTTGTTTTCTCTGTGAGAAAGAGAAGTCGTTCGAAGCGATGTACCTGAAGGCCTTTGTGAGGAACATAGACCAGCTGCTGGAGCCATACAGACTGTCCGAAGCCCTACTCTGCTTCGATCATTACGCTTTCATCGCCGGGAAGGTCAAAGACCCTTCCGTAACCGTTCTGAAAGAAACACAGCTTTCCAAGTTCAAACGTGTGGCTGGACTGCTGAACTCGTTCGTGAGCAAGCACGATTACAGAAACACAGAAGGTTTCACACCAGAGGAAATTCAGGCGCGAAAGGCGGCCGGAATTCTCATGGCCAAGAACTTTCATCATTGGAGGCGTTCACGATGAACCAGGTTGCGAGCTTTGCTGAACGCGTGCTCAAAAACGTTTCACGCGTGATCGTGGGTAAAGACGACATCATCAAGAAAATGCTGGCGACGTTTTTGAGTTCCGCCCACGTGCTCATCAACGACGTGCCTGGAGTTGGAAAGACCATGTTAGCGAGAGCGTTCGCGATAACGCTCGGTTTGAATTTCACCAGAATACAGTGCACCCCGGACCTGACACCTTCCGATGTGACGGGCTTCAACGTGCTCGATCCCAGAACCGCACAGTTCAGTTTCAAGAAGGGCCCCATCTTCACGGATATCCTTCTCGTGGATGAGATAAACAGGGCTACACCCAGAACGCAGTCTGCCCTGCTTCAGGCCATGGCAGAGAAACAGGTCAGCTTAGACGGTGTGACGTACCAGCTGAGCGAGCACTTCTTCGTTGTGGCGACGCAGAATCCCGTTGAATTCGAAGGCACGTTTCCTCTGCCTGAGGCGCAGCTCGACAGGTTCGCGATCTGTGTCAGCCTTGGATACGTCACAAAAGAGCAGGAAATCGAACTGCTGAAGAGGTTGCAGAGATCGCACCCGATAGAATCACTCGAACCGGTCTGCGATCCAAAAGAACTGAGCACCATGAAGGAACTCGTCAAAGACGTGTACGTGGACGATTCCATCATGGATTACGTTGTCAGGATCGTGATGAGGACGAGGAGCCATCCCGATGTGGCGCTTGGAGCCAGCCCGAGGGCGAGCATCGCGCTCGTTCACCTCTCCAGGACCCTGGCGGCCATGGAGGGCAGAGACTTCGTGCTCCCGGACGATGTCAAAAACATCGCGATCGATGTGCTCGCGCACAGGCTCATACTCAAGCCGGAAGCCAGGTTGATGCGCAAAACGAAATTTGACATCATCCAGGAAATCCTGAACACCGAGGAGGCACCGATCAAGGCGTGAAACTCGAGCTCAGGTCGATCAGCTTCGACGTTCAACCGCTCATCGTTCTTTCTGTGTCGGCACTGATCTGGCTAATTTTCAGCGCGAGCGTGTTCAGCGTGACGTTCGTTGTACTCTGTGGCTTTTTATGGTTGCACTTTCTGGACACGAAAAGGGCACTTTCACAGCTTGAGGTTGAAAGGCACCTTTCAACGCAGAGGGTCTTCACCAACGAGGAAGTCTGGTTTCAACACGTCGTCGCGTCTCCATCGAAGCGTTTGAAGACCACGTTGCTGGGACAGATCGAAGTGGGAAGGTCGCTGACGTACAACCTGTTCGAGAGGGAAGCCCACGTTGGTCCTGAACCGTTTCGAATAGACGTGAGGACTTCTTTTCCAACCAGGGGGAGGAAAATCCTGAAAGATCTTTTGTGTTATTACGAACATCCCCTGGGCTTGTTCAAGATCTGGGCGCAGTTCAACAGTCCTCAGGAAGTGCTCGTGTTGCCGAGATTGATGTATCTGGAGTTCTTTCCAGCCCGTTTGAGAGAACCTCTGCCCGGCAGACGATCCGACTTCGAACTCTTTGAGGATCCGTTGCGGATTCGGGGTCTCAGGGGGTATTCGAACGATCCAATAAAAAAGGTGCACTGGAAGGCATCCGCGAAGTTCGGAAAATTGCTTGTCAAAGAATACGAGCACACGGCCACGAGTAGAACCTTTGTCTTTCTGGATCTGAACATGGCTAAGGAAATCTTTGCAAAGAACGTCTGGGCACAGTTCCGAACCAGTTACGAAGAAGAAGCCGTGCATGCAGCCACGGCCATCCTGTACTGGCTCTCTCAGGGAAACGATGTGATAAAAATGACCGTTGTGGGAAAAGAAGTGCTCGAGATGGACTGGGCTTCACAGGATGGATGGGTGCGCGCCGTGGAGTTGCTCGCACTGTCTGAAGGCACCGACGATGGCCCCCAACTTTCGGACGTGCTGTACTCGCAGATACCCAAACTGACGCTCACCTCGACCGTGGTGATCCTTTCGATGTATCTGACTGATTCGATCCTGCCCGTGATACTCGAGGCGAGGGCGCGATGCGCAAGGGTTTTGGTGTTTCTGTTGCCTTACGGCTACAGAGATCCACGCTACAGGCCCACGAGAACGTACGAGATGTACCCATTGGACATGATCAGACTCAGAGAGAAGGCCAAATTGCTGGAGCAAGAACAGGTGATCGTGAGGATCATCAAACCGAGTCAGACCCTGCAGGAGGTTTTCTATGAAATCGACGAAGTTCACTGACTGGCTCGTCAGTTTCATCGCCTCGATGCTATCACTGCTGCTCATCGGCCAGGGAAGACCCTCTTGGCTGTACGTGCTTCTGCCAGGCGTGGTGTTGTTTCTCAGTTTGCTGTTGAGCTACAGACCGGGCTGCTCGATTCAGTTGCTGTCCGTGCCGTTCTTCTTCGCGAGCTGGATTTTGCTCTATGTGGTCACGAACAATGTGCTACAGGCTTTTCTCACCAGCCTCTGTATCGTTGCCGTGTTGAACGTGTTGAGATCGCAGGGCATGTCGAGCTGGTTGTGGCTCGTCGTGCTTGGTGTCTCGCTGAACTTTTCTTCGCACGTTGGAAGGTTGCAGGCTGCATTTCTGTTCGTTTTCACCTTGCTTGTCGTTCTCTGGTTGAGGGTTCGCATTGAAAAGAAGATGTTGATGGCTTTCGTGGCTGTCTCCTTGCTGTGTGCGATCGTTTTGTCGAACTTCAACTTCTCGATCGTCGCCTGGGCGCTGAAACGATTACCAGCAAAGGAATCGGAAGAAAAGCAACAGATCGTTCAGCTGAAGCCTCTGGGAAGCATGGCGCCAGAAAGCTCACAGAAAGCTGAAAGATCTTCTCGAAGCTTCGAGCTGGTCTTAGAAAAGGTGTTCTTTCCGATCGTACTGTTGCTCTTTGGAGTGTTTCTGTTGACGCTGAGCTTGAAGCTGTTCAAGTTGAAAGGAACGATCTTGCTCTTCCTGATGGGCGTACTGATCTTCGGTCTGACCCTGTCAGTTCTGTCTTTCATATTCTCACTCGTGAAGCCGAAGTTCGAACTGGTGCAGACGAGCCCGGAGACCACTGCAACAGAGACAGAAATGGGTCAAGCGAGGTTCGAATTCGTCGAATCTGCACCCGCAACCGTGACCGAAACGAGGAGCAATGTGCGTGGATTGATCGATTTTTTGAACTGGTCCTCGCTGATCCTGCTGATCCTCGCTTCGGCATTTCTGGTGTACATGACGGTCTACGTTTCAAAGCAATCGGCGGTACCGATCAAACTCGGCGAACCGGGCAAGACGGCGACGGAACAGGATGTTAAAAGCGAAGAACCTTTCCAGTTCGATCGTTCACAGCGCTCGGTCATTGAGGCTTACTGGTGGTTGAGGAACAAATTCTTTGCCAGGCTGAACCACTTAACACCCTACGAAGTTTTGAGACTTGCGGGTGACTTCGAACCTTTCGGCGAGCTCACGCGCATGTACGTGATGCTGCGTTACGGCAACAGGAACCTGACCGATGCGCAGATTGAGGAATTCTACGAACACTTTCTCGCAACTTCTCGCTGGCTCGAGGAGAAGAGATCTTCGCATCGAGAAGGCGACGTTCCCTCATAAAGTAACGATCCTGTGCTCGTCTGCGGCTTCTCTCGCCTTCAACGCCACGTACGTTGCGTAGATGGATTGTTCCGCCGTGACCATGCATCGTCCCCTGCCGAGCACGTGGTTCAGGAAATCTTTGAATATGTAACCTTGTTCCTGATTCTGCACGATACGGGTGCCATCTTCATCGGTGAGTAACACACTTCGATCTCTCACTTCCAGAATTCCTTTGGTTCCGACTATCCTGAGTCTGTCATCGTCGTGGGTTTCGGCACCAAGAGGACGGAGGTAGTCCACCGTCAGTGTAGCGATGACCTCCTGTTCGAGCTCAAACAGGCACGCACCACTGACTTCGAGATCACCGTGGTTTCTGTTGGCTTTACGGGAATGAAGGCCGTACACACTCACGAACCGTTTGTTGGACATCCAGTGAATCCAGTCTATCGCGTGTATTCCGACCCATGCCAGGGTTCCACCGAACGTTTCACGCTTCTTGAAAAATTCCGGCCTTTCGCCAAGCTTGTACGACTTCTGAGCATGGATCAGCCTTATTTCTCCCACAGCGTTGGAATCGACCAAACTCTTGGCGGTCAAAAACCACGGCTTGTACCTGAGGCCAAACATCGCTGCGAAGAAAACCTCATGCTTCACTTCTGAATAGATCTTCTCTATCTGGTGAAGATCTTCAAGGTTTGTGGCTATCGGCTTTTCCACGAAGGCGTGTATTCCCATCTGTAACGCCTGCAGAAGGATCTTTCCGTTCGTGTAGAAGTGTGTGTTTATCACCACCACGTCTGGTCTTTCAGATTTCAGCATCTGTCTGTAATCTTCGTACAGACGGGGTTCTATACGGGCCTGCCTGAGCTTCGAAAGAAGCGGTGTGAGATTTTCTCCAACAACTCCAGGCGAGACCGCAACGATCTCGAACTCTTCACTCAGAGATTCCAGCACGTAGCCGTAGTGCCCGCTACCACCTACGATACAAACTCTAAGTTTCAAGCTCGAACACCTCGCACTCAACCTGCGTAACTCTCTTTGCCTCCGTGGCCCAGGAGAAACCCAGTTCACTGGGAAGCTTTTCAGAATCGAAGCACTCTTTCAATCGTTCTTCGAGACCATCCACCCAGATCAGAACTGGCTCGCCTTCGGATTTCTTCAAATTCTGTGGAAAATCGCGGATGGCCGAAGACAGATGCGCACAATTGATCGTAGCAGTCAGGCTCAATGCGGACTCGAGCGTGCAGTAAATTCTCTCTTCACCCTTCAGGATCGAGACAACGTCCCAGAGCTTTTTCATGCTTGAATGGTCCACAGCTCCATACGGCTCGTATAGACCTGTCCCACGAACGAGGACAAATCTGTTCGCGCTCTCTGGAAAGCGCGGATGGTTGAAGACCAATCGTGCCTTTTCAAACTGTAGTTCGAAGATAGGACCTATCCTGTTCTTAACGGCATGAGATGCGAAGAAGAGGATTTCGGTGCCTTTCGCCTCGATTCTCATCGCGCAGGTATCGAAGCTCTCGATCTCGTTCGCCCTGTACAGCTCAGCTTGAACTGCTTCCGGAAACGCACTCTCCAGCATGTTCGAACCGAGCAGGAACATCATGAAATGTAGAAAATGTGCCGTTGCGTTTGATGCGACGCTGTCGAGCACCCACTTGCCATCGAGCTTGATCTTTCCGGCCCAGGAGGATCTTCTGTAGTATGCGGTGTCTCTGGGCCATAAAACCAGGCTTTTGAACTTCACAGCCCTTCCGAACTTGCCTGAGAGGACGTCTTCTTTGAGTTTCTGAACCGTCTCATCGTGGCACCACTGAAAACCGATCGCCACCACGCGTCTGAATTCGTCTCGAAATTCGATCATCTTCCTGATTTCGTGAACCGTCGCCGCCGCAGGCTTTTCACACAGCACGTGACTACCGTGTTGGAGTGCTTCGCAGGTTTGCTCGCAGTGTAGATGGATCGGTGTGGAGATCACAACGAGATCAGCAAAGGAGTCAGAATAAAACTGGGCCAGGTCATCAAAAATGGCGATCTTCTGGCTCACCAGTTCCTGGTAGATTTCACTCTTCTGGACGAAGGGATCTATGACCGCGATCAGTTCGGTTCCGTGTCCTTTTCCGTACGCGAGCAGATGCTCGGCGTATTTCTTTCCATAACCACCCGCGCCCACGAGTGCGACTCTGATCGGTTCCATGTTCAGTACTTCAAGCCTCCCGCGGTGATACCACGCATGAAGAATCTCTGGAACAGTAAGAATATGATCAGTGTCGGGATGATGGTCATCGTTGAGAAAGCGAGAATCGTGTTCCAAGGTACTCCACCGTATTCTCCCTGGATCACGGCGAGTGCGAGCTGGAGGGTGTAAAGACTCCTTCTGTTAACCACCAGCAAAGGAAGCACGAAGTCGTTCCATCTCCAAGTGAAAGAGAAAATCGCCAGCGCTGCGACGAGTGGTTTGGAGAGCGGAAACACGATCTTCCAGAATATGGTCCATTCGCTGGCGCCGTCGATCTTCGCGCTTTCGAGAAACTCGTCCGGTATATCCTTCATGTACTGAATCGCCGTGAACATACCCGTGGGTGTGTACACGGCTGGCAGGATCAAACCCCAGAGGTTGTTGATCAACCCCAACCTCCTGATGATGACAAACAGCGGCACCATGATGACCTGAGCCGTCACGAAGAGTGTCAAAACTACGAGCCTGTTGAGGGCGAGTTTGCCGATGAACGTACCTTTCGCCAGTCCGTAGCCACCCATGACACAGATCAGAACGGTTATGACCGTTGCGATCGAAGCAACGAACAGTGTGTTCCTCAGGTATGTGATCATATCCTGTTTTTGAAGCGCTTCCCTGTAACCTTGAAGCGTCGGATTTTTCGGGAAGATGGTCGGTGGGTACGAATATATCTCTTTCAGACTCTTGAACGAAGAGGCGATCGAATAGTAAACCGGAAGCATGTAGAGAAAGAGCATGACGATCAGAAACAACCACTTTATGTACTTGGCCATCGTTTTCCCTCCCGGCTCAGCGCTCACGTGCACGAAGCGTGAGGACTGCGATCACGAAGGAAATCAACAGGAACACGACAGACATGGCGTAGGCGTAGCCTATTCGCCACTGGGTGAACGCCGTGCTGTAAATATACAGTGGCGTGACCATCGTTGAGTAACCGGGTCCTCCACCCGTCAAAACGTAGACACCAGCGAAATCTCTGAAGACGTGTGCGATAGCTGTCGTCAACACGAGCAGGTTCGTGTTCTTCAGAAGTGGGAACGTTACGTACCAAAACGTCTGCCATCTGTTCGCGCCGTCGACTCTCGCAGCTTCGTGAAACTCTTCAGGCACGGATTGCAGTCCTGTGATGAACATCATCATCAAAAGGCCCGTCATACCCCAGGTTCGCAGCAGCGAGATCGCAAACAGTGCCGGGGTTGGCTTGAGTAACCAAGCAACGGGACTGAATCCGAGGGATTTCAGGATGTAGTTGAGCAAGCCAAGATCGTACGACAGGAGCCATTTGAACATCGTCGTACCTGCGACTGCTGGCATCATGTAGGGCCAATAGAAAAACGCTCTCAAAATCTTAGAAGAAGTGGTCTCCCTGTACAGACACACCGCCAGCGCGAGGGGAATGAAGAAGCACAGCGGAACCGTCATGATCAAGAGTTTTATTGAAACCCATATGGAATTCCAGAACCATTTGTCTTCGAGCAATCTGGCGAAGTTTGACCAGCCTGCGAACTTCGGCGGGTTGAGCAAGTCCCAGCTGAAAAAGCTCATCACGAAGATGCTGAAAATCGGAAGCAGGACGAATATGAACAGAAAGACTAAAGCAGGTATCGCAAAAATGAATCGACTGTTGATCAGTCTTTTCATGCCATTCCTCCCCGATTTTCACAGTATCGAAGGGGGTGCCAGACGGCACCCCAGAAACTTCATTTCTTGCCACCCAGTTCAGCGACGAGCTTATCGTACTCTTTCCTGAGATTCTTTATGGCTTCGTCGAGACTGATCTGTCCAGCTATGACGGCCGAGATCTGGTTCACGATCGGTGTCTGTAGTCTCGAATAGATCGTGGAGTTGCGTACCGTGACAACCCAGTTGGGCGTCACCTCTGCGAGTCTTCCACAAACAGCCTGGACTTGTTTCATGATCTCCCTATCGTAGTCCACTTCGTGTTCTTCGTATGCAGACATGTGGTAAGTCTTCTTCAGATAGATATCGTAACCGAGGTTTTTCCAGCCAACCCAGAGCGCGAACTTGGCGGCGGCTTCCTCTCTGTCTTTCTTACCCGTCTTGAAGGCGCCGAAGAAGCGGCCACCCTCACAGCTCAGCCACTCAACATCCTTCGGCAGGTATGCAGGTACGAAATTCTTTTCAGCCTTGAGCAGATCGAGCGTGCTCCAGCTTCCGGCCCAGAGCACCGCAGTCAAGCCACCCGTGAAGGCCATGTTGGGATCCTGTGCGGCGATCCATTCTGCTGGAACCATTAGGTTTTCTTTGAACAAGTTCACGAATTCTTCGAGCACCTTTTTGGCTCTTGGATCTTTGTCCAGTGTGAAATCCAAATTCTCGTCGAGGATTTTCACACCTCTGATTCCGAGGTAGTTGAACAACCTTTCGGCAGTTCTCTGCATGGACATGGCGTAAGGTAGATTGTTCGCTTGCTTCACTTTTCTCAGCACCTCGACGAACTCTTCCCAGGTCCACGGATCAGATCTGCCACCGAAGGGCGGGAAAGGAACCTGCGCTTTCTTGAAATAGTCCGCATTCACCCAGAGACACTGCATCGTGAAGTGCAACGGCACGTACCTGATCTCACCGTTGGTATCGACGATTCTCACAGCAGCAACATCGTACATTGCGTCCAGGTACTTCTCCGGTGTGATTCCGAGATACTTCTGGATATAAGGTCTGAGGTCGATCATGTACTGCATGTAACCAGGAGCGTACGGATAGGTTATGGTGACGAGATCCGGCAGATCACCGCTCATGATACCGAGTCTCACCTTTTGCTCGTACTGCGCGTACGGAACATCGACAAGCTCGAAGTCTACGTCTGGATTTTGCTTCTTGTATTCCGCGATGGCTGCTTCAAGGCCTTCCCTCTCTGTACCGCCTCCGCACCACACGACCAGCTTGATCTTGCTGGCCATCACGCTGATGCTCAACAGCATGGCGAGCAGAAGGACCCACTTAACCCACTTCACTTCGCACCCCTCCTCTTGGTAAAAGATCCGTAAAAATTTTATCAAAGCCCCCACGACGTTTCAAGTCACTTTCACAACATTTAACAGATAGTGAGCCTCACCTTGGAACAAGGCATCTCATCGTTCAACAAAAAATTTTTATTGCTTGTGTTCATCAACAGCGTTGAAGTAAAATCCTGTGACGGGGGTGAAGAGATGAGATTCGTTGATTGTAAGACTGTCGGCAGTTCGTTACCCATCTTCCTCAAGGGTGGAGAAGTGGGGGTGCTGTTCGTTCACGGCTTTACAGGTTCTCCGCACGACTTTACCTACGTGGCTGAGAAAGTTCACGAAGCGGGCTTCACCGTGTCTGTGCCGCGCTTACCCGGGCACGGCACGTGCGGGGAAGATTTTTTGACCAGTGACGCACGCGATTGGCTCCGTAGAGCGTTCGACGCGTACTACGATCTGAAAGCGATCTGCAGGGAGGTACACATCGCAGGTTTGTCGATGGGTGGTGTGATAGCGATCATTTTAGCCTCTGTGCTGAAGCCAAGGAAACTGATCACGCTGGCTGCAGCGACCCACACGCGCAGTAACCGGATAAAACTCGCGTGGCTCGTTGGATTGTTCAAAGACAGAATTCCAAAACAGAACGTGCAACCACTCGAAGATCCAGATATGGAATTTCTCAACAGAGAATACTGGTCCTACGAATGGCCAAAACAGGCTGCGGAGCTGTACAAACTCATCAGGATGTCAAGAAAAGCAGTGAAGCAGATCGTTTCCGATACGCTCGTGATCGCTGCACGTAACGACGAGCTCGTACCTCTCGAAGCCGCGCAGTTCATATACAACAACGTGCAGTCTGAGAGGAGGAAGCTTTTGATCTTCGAAAAATCTGGCCACGTTCTCACGAACGACGTTGAAAAAGAAGCAGTGGCAGAAGCAATCGTGAACTGGTTGATATCCTGAGGGAGTGATCCTGTGAGCTGGAAGGTGGTCCTGGCGGGCGTCTGCGTCTCGCTCATCTTCGGATTTTCCTTTCTCTTCACAAAGAACGCGCTCGATTACGTGAAACCCCTGACCTTCCTTTCTTACCGTTTCTTCGTCGCGAGCCTCTTTTTTCTTTTTCTTCTGCTTTCCAGAGCGATAAGGCTTGGGAAAAAGCCATACTGGAAACTGTGGAAATTGATCGTCTTCCAGCCCATCCTGTATTTCCTTTTCGAAACGATAGGCCTTCAAAGGATCAACGCGTCCGAGGCGGGTATGATCGTTGCCCTGATACCGATTCTTGTGAACGTGCTTGCCATCTTTCTGCTGAAAGAAAAAGGTGATCGGTACCACTACGTGTTGCTACTGAGCAGTTTTATAGGAAGCGTGTTGATAGTGGGTTTCAATCTCACGAAAGAAGCTCTCCTTGGCAAGGTCTCGATGTTGATTGCGATGGTTTCCGCAGCCCTTTACACGATCCTCGCGAGGAAACTGTCGAGAGAGTTCGAACCGCACGAGATCAGTTTTTCGATGATGATCTCAGGATTTGTCTTCTTCACCATTGTGAGCAAACTGAGCGGTGAGTTCAGACTCGTTCTCAACGTTCACACCATCTCGGCGGCGCTGTATCTCGGCGTACTCTCTTCCGCCGTGGCGTTTTTTCTGCACACCTACATGGTGAAACAGGCACCATCGATCCTTGTGAGCCTTTTTTCGAACCTGACGACGGTCGTCGCCTGTCTGGCGGGTGTGCTGTTTCGGAACGAAAGACTAGGCCTGCAGCAAATCCTCGGTGTAGTGATAGTTCTGGTCTCTCTGCTCGTGATGGCTTACAGAAACCGTGAAAAGAAAGTCGATGCTATGCAGGAAGATGCTGAAAAAACTTTGGAAGAAGATATCAACAGTGCTATTCACGTTGCGTTGCTGAGAAAAGATCTGTTGCTCACCCCGCACGCGTACGAAAGGATGATCGAACGAAACGTGAGCTTTGAAGAGTTGAAAGAACTGCTCGAATCGAAGAGTTCGCGTGCGTTCATGCAGAAGAACGGAAGGATCAAAATAAGCAATGGATCGATCGAAGCCGTGCTTCAACCTTCAGGGAAGGTACTGTATCTTGTGACTGTGATGAGAAAAAGACGAGAATGGCTCTGATGCGCCTCATTCCTGCACTGGTTGAAGCCCGATGGTTACCACGTTTTCCCCCGGAACGAGCTCAGTGGTGGTGACCCCGATGAATTTTCCCTGGGATGAATCGACGATCACGGTGATGGTGTAAGTTCCAGGGCTTATGTAGAGCTTGATTTGTTCAGGCAATCGTTCAAAAGTATTCTCGTAAACCTGTTCGCTTCCTTTACTCAGCGCTACGGTCACCTGAGTGATCTCATCTCCACCGGGCAACGCCTTGGCTTCAACCAGTTTCAATACGATCTCAACTGGATAAATGGGTGGTTCGGACGTTTGCATGCAACCGGTGAGCAGAATCAAAAGTGTCGTCACACTCAGAAAGGCTGGAACGAAAATTTTCACATACATTCCTCCCAGTGTCGATTTTACTACCGTCTGGGCAGTGGTTGTGTATTTTCAGCACACTGGATTTTTCAAAAAAAGGTGCGGCCACACGCCGCACCTTATTTCATTCGAACCAGGCGTACTTGAGGATGACGAACTCTGTTGGCAGGAGCCAGACGTTTTTCAGTTCTTTCCTGTGGGCAACGATGTTCGTCATGTTGTAGAGGAAGATCCACGGTGCATCCTGTACGATCATTTTCTGCACTTCCGCGTAGTACTGCAGGAGCTTCTCTTTGTTCTGTTCTTGGGCGATCCTGTCTATGAGTTCATCGACCTTCGGATTACTGTAGAAGGTGTTGTTATCGCCCGTACCGTTAGGATTGATGTTGTCCGAATGGAACAGCGGGTACAGGACCCAGTGCCCTTCACCCGTTGAAGGCGCCCAACCAAGTAGGAACAGTTCGTAATCCCAGTCCGCTGGGTTGCTTGAGAACAGCTTGTTTATGTAGCTTGCCCACTCCATCGGTTTCACATCGACCGTTACGCCGACCTCTTTCAGCATACCCTGAACTGCCACGGCGACTTCGTAATCGTTCAGATACCTTCCTTTGGGCGTCAACAGTTCCAGCTTGAGGTTCTCGTAACCCGCTTCTTTCAGTAACTGTTTCGCCTTCGCCGGGTCGTACGGATAACCTCCCGTCGAATAGTAACCAAAAGTATATTTTGCGAGCGGTGAATCGGAAGGAATCGCGAGGTTTCTCATGATTGTGGCGCAGAGCTTTTGCTTATCGATCGCGTAGTTGAGCGCCTGTCTGACCCTGACATCGTTCAAAGGTGGTTTTCTCAGATTGAAACCTATGTAGATCACCCTCAAACTCGGTTCAACCCTCACAACAAGCCTTTCATCCTTCTGCAGCACCGGAACGAGTGCTGGTGGGGGGTTGAACATGACGTCCGCATCACCGGCCCTCAGCTGCGTGACCCTCGTTACGTCTTCCGGAACGATCGTGAACACGATGCCATCGAGATACGGCTGGCCTTCCCTCCAGTAGTTCGGGTTCTTGACGAGTTCTATCCTCTCTCCGATCTTCCATTCCTTGAGCATGAACGGGCCGGTTCCGACCGGGTTCCTGCCGAGTTTCGCAGGATCGCTACCGTAAGCGTCGATGGCCTTCGGAGAGACTATCAGGGCTGCTTCGTGTGCGAGCCTGTTCAGGAAGGGCGAATAAGGTTTCTCGAGGATGAATTTGACAGTGTAATCATCGACAACGACGATTTCCTTGACGATGCCTTTGAACAGGCCAGTCCTTCTGAGGGAATTGTTCAGCACGTAATCGTAATACTTCTTCACTGCCTGCGCGTTGAAATCAGCTCCGTCGTGGAACTTGACACCTTTCCGCAGATAGAACGTGTACTCTAAGCCATCTTCCGAAATCTCCCATTTCTCAGCCAGGGCGGGGGTGATGTTCAGCTTCTCATCGAATTCCACAAGACCATCGAAGATGTGGCGGCACACGGTTCCGCTGATGTTGTCTGTCTGGTTGGCCGGAAGCAACGATACTGCATCGGCTCCCATGACGTAGCGAGCTATTCCACCGTACTTTGCACAGAACGACAGTGCAGAGACCAGAAGAACGAGAACGAGCAGAAGTTTCTTCACGATATGCACCTCCCACGCGAGTTTGGCATTATTTTACCACCACAGCCTCATCTGAGCAGGTTTCATGTTGTTAATCTGTCTAAGGCTGACTTTGAACTTTGCCGTTTCACTGGCCAGCTCGTCGAATCGCTTCGATCAACCTCACAACGTGCGCGTTTTCTTTGACGTCGTGTACTCTGACTATATCGGCACCGTTCAGAACACAGTAGGCCGTCACGGCGAGTGTGCCGTACAACCTTTCTTCGGGAGGTGCGTTGTCCAGGACCTGGCCAATGAAAGATTTCCTTGAAGCCCCCACCAGAAGGGGTTTTTTCAGACTCTTGAACTCAGAGAGGCGTTTTATTATCTCGAGGTTGTCCACAAGCCTTTTCCCAAACCCTATGCCAGGATCGATGATGACCCTGTCCTGTAGTCCAATCTCTCTGACCTTCTCGATCCTCTCTTTGAGGAAGTAGAGAATCTCTCTCACGACATCTTCGTAATACGGATTCTCCTGCATGGTCTTGGGTTCACCTTTCATGTGCATCAAAACGATGCCAGGTTTGTATTGCTTGAGGACTTCGATCATCATGGGATCGAACCTCAGCGCGCTCACATCGTTGACGATTTCCGCGCCTGCTTTGATCGCTTCCTCGGCAACCTTCGCCTTGTACGTGTCCACAGAAACGATGACGTCGAAATTCTTCTTGACGAGCTCGACAGCCGGAACAACCCTGTTGAGTTCCTCTTCCAATCTGACCCTTTCCGAACCGGGCCTGGTCGACTCACCACCGATGTCGATGATGTCGGCACCTTCTTCCACCATTCTCGCGACTCGGTCGAGCAATCTGTCTTTCTCGACCCGGCTCGCTGCATAGAAAGAGTCGGGAGTGACGTTCACGATACCCATGATCAGCGGTCTTTCAAAACTCATCTTCCGACCGGATGGCAGCTCTATCTGGCGTGTTCCCTCCTCGAAAAGACAGTACTCTATGTCTCGAGCTATCTCGTCCAGTTTCCAGTAATGCATCATGGAGAGTTTTTCGACAAGTTTTCTGTGCTGTGCGAGGGTTCCCATCGTTAGAACGTTGGTCGAGTCCACTTTCTGCGTGATCGAATGTCTGTGGACCGCGGCATCTCCTCCCGCGGCGAGCATCTCCTGCTTGATCACGTTCGCGCTGATCACCGGAACGTCGTAGATCAACAGGCTGACGAATTCGCCCTTGTTCTGGAAGATGGGTATCGAGGCCGGATCGACCCCAACTCTCGAAAGGTGTTCAATCGGGTTCGTCACTCTCGTCACCAGAAAACTCATTCCTGCAACCCTCCAATAGCCGTTCTATTTTTCTCAGCGAATCTTTCACGATCCTCGCCGTGGCACCCCATATGACCAGATCATCGATCACGAACCTGCACGTCTTTCGACCGTCCGGGAAGGTCACTTCTTCGCATCCGGTTTCTTTGAGCTGAGACAGCGCGACGAAGTAAAGATCCTGAACTTCGAACGTGTTCAGCTTGAAGTGTGGTCTTTCTATCACAACTAAAAACGCCTGCACGAAAAGGTTCGATTTACCTGTGACGGTTGAAGACAGCTCACCTAAGAACTTGCAGCTGTTTCTCGATACACCTATCTCTTCTTCGAGTTCACGAAACATGGCTTCGGTCAGCGTTTCTTCGTTTTCGACTATGCCTCCAGGAAAAGCGATCTGGTTTGCGTGCCTGCTCAGTCTGCGCGATCTGCGTATGAAGACAAGGTACGGTTCTTCATCGATGAAAACGATTGGAACGGCAACCACTGACGTCAATTTGTCTCACCGCATTGATTATAGCAAGGTTTCCGTTATTATCCTCTAATTATGTTCAATTTATCGGATTAAGGACTTGACGCGGGTGGTTTGCGGTGTTAAGATTGTAATGAATTTGACACGGAGGTGACGTGCATGAAGATCTGCGTGATCGGCGCGGGTAATGGCGGACAAGCACTCGCAGGTTACCTTGCATTAAAAGGCTTCGATGTTTCCCTGTTCAACAGGTCTGAAAGAAGGATCTTACCCATCATGAAAACGGGAAAGATCAAGCTCGAAGGAGAGGTCAACGCCACAGCTCGGCTCTCTTTCGCCACTACAAACCTCGCGGAAGCGGTCAGAGAAAGAAAGCTTCTCATGGTTGTCGTTCCGGCCAACGCGCACAGAGAAATAGCCGAGAAGCTGGCTCTATTGCTTGAAGATGGACAGATCGTCGTGTTGAATCCCGGCAGGACTGCGGGAGCCCTGGAGTTCGTCAACGTTCTTAAAGAGAAAGGTGTGAAAAAAGACGTGGTGGTCGCGGAGGCTCAGACGTTCGTCTTCGCCTCGCGCATGTCCAACCCCGGAGTGGTGCGCATCTTCAGGATCAAAAATGCTGTACCCGTGGCAGCTTTGCCCGCATCGAGAAATAAGGATCTTGAAGAGACACTTCTGAAAGTGATGCCAGAATTCGAGATCGCTCCGAGTACGCTCCACACGAGTTTCAACAACATTGGAGCCGTTTTTCATCCGGCAACGATCATCTTGAACGCGGGCTGGGTAGAAACCACGTTTGGAAAGTTCGAATTCTACTTCGAAGGCATAAGTCCGTCGGTGGCGAAAGTTCTTGAAACCATCGATGAAGAGAGGTGTACGGTCGCGAGAAAATTTGGGATCGAACCGATGACGGCAGTACAATGGCTCTCTTACGCGTACGATGTGAAAGGTAGAGATCTTTACGAAGCCATTCACAACAACGAAGGTTACAGGGGCATTCAGGCACCCACAAGCTTGGAAAACAGGTACATCCTGGAGGACGTTCCGACCAGTCTCGTTCCGATCTCGGCCTTCGGCAGATTGGTCAACGTTGAAACGCCCACGATAGATTCCATCGTGAGACTGGCATCCATCATGATGGGTATCGACTTCTTCAAAGAGGGTAGAAACTTCGAAAGGCTTCACCTTGAAGGCAAGAGCGTTGATGAAGTTAAACGTGTCATGGAGGAGGGATGGCAATGAAAATGATCGGTGCTTCAATTGGTAGTTGCGTTCACAACGTCGGTTTGCTCAACTTTCTCAATCTGGCGAAGCAGAACGGTTATGAAACATTGTACTTAGGTTCTGCCATCCCGGTGGAGAAGCTCGTGGAAGAGATCGAAAAACACCAACCGGACGTGGTGGCGATGAGTTACAGGTTGGGTGCGGAGGCACTGCGGAATCTGCTCGAAACGCTGGAAGACTCGTTAAAAGTGCGAGGCCTGCTGGATAAAACTTACATATTCGGTGGAACGGTGGAAACAGCTGAAGTGGCAAGAAAATTCAGTTTCATAAAGAAAGCTTTCGACGGGAGTGAGGAACTGGACGAAATTGTTATGTTCTTGAGGGGTGAAGCGAGAAAGCTGCAGAAGCAGGAAGTGTTCCCACAGAGACTGGGTGAGAGGATCAAGTTCAAAAGTCCTTTTCCCCTGATACGGCATCACATTGGTTTGCAAACGCTCGAAGGGACCATCGAGGAGATAAAGAAAATGGCAGAATCGCAGCTCCTCGATGTGATATCGATCGCACCAGATCAGAACTGTCAGCAATTCTTTTTTGAACCAGAGAAGATGGATCCAAAGCAAGATGGCGCCGGAGGGGCGCCAATAAGAACGAGGGAAGATTTTGTGAGACTGTACGAGGCCAGCAGGAGGGGAAACTATCCGCTTGTCAGGTGCTACGCAGGCACAACGCACATGGTCGAGTTCTCGAAACTCTTGAAAGAAACCATCAACAACGCGTGGGCTGCAATACCGATCATGTGGTACAGCGATCTCGACAGGCGCTCGAACAGGCCACTGTTAGAAGCCATAAAAGAGAACATGGAGGCGATTCGTTGGAACGCTGAAAACGATGTCCCTGTCGAAGTCACGGATTCCCATCAGTGGGCTCTGAGGCTGGCGCACGACGCAGTCGAGGTTGCCACAGCGTATCTTGCCACATTCGTTGCAAAACGGCTTGGGGTGAGAGAGTACGTGCAACAGTTCATGCTGGAGACACCTTCTGGGATTTCACCGAGGGCCGATCTGGCGAAGATGATCGCGAAGAGAGAACTGGTAGAAAGTCTTGCCGACGACAACTTCAAAGTTTACCGGATGATAAGAACGGGACTGATGTCGATGCCCGCAGATCACAACGCGGCGATGGGGCAAATCGGTATATCCATGTTCTACGGCATGGCGCTCGAACCGCACATCGTTCACGTGGTAGCGTACTGCGAATCCACGAAGAGGGCCACAGCGAAGGAGATCATAGAGAGCGTGAAGATCGCAAGGAGGGCCATAAACGTGGCGTTACGGGGATGCCTTGATCCTCTGGCAGATCCGTGGGTGAGGGGTGAGAAGGAAAGAATCGAAGAGGAGGCATTGCAGATAATCGAAGCGATCAAATCCCTCGGTAATGGTAAGGATGAAGATCTGCTCAGGCCAGAAATTCTCTTCGAGGCGGTTAGAACTGGAATCTTGGACGCTCCAGCTCTGAAAGGTTTCTCAGTGGCTAAGGGCGGTGTGAAGACAGCTCTGATCGATGGACAGTGCAGGTGTGTCGACGAAAAAGGAAACTTGGTCAGCGAAAGAGACAGGCTGAAAAAGTTGCTCGAGGAGGTTTGCGAAGATGAGAGTGGCTGTCGTTTATGATCTCGATAACCTTGACGATGAGCGAAAAAGAATGATAGAGGCTGTGTGTGAAGCTCTGTCAAGGGTGCACGATGTTGAGAAAATCCCCTTTGCTGATGATTTTGTCGAGCGCGTCAGGTCCTTCGAAGCGGTGTTCAACCTCTCCACATCGCACCTTCAAATGCACGTTCCAGCGATACTCGATGTTTTGAAGATACCATACACCGGATCTTCTGCCCTGGTGCACGCCCTCTGCACGGACAAGGTGATCACCAAGATCGTTCTACAACATCACGGCATACCCACACCAAAGTTTGCAATCTTCCAGCCAGGAGAGGAGCCGGCATCGATCGATTTCTTTCCTGCCATAGTCAAACCGACCAGGCAGGGTAGCGCGAGAGGAATCGATGCAGACTCTGTCGTTACAGACGAACAGGCACTCAGAAAGGCTGTGAAACGGGTGCATGCGCTCTTCAGGGAACCAGCCCTCGTGGAAGAGTTCATAGATGGTAGGGAATTCAGCGTGGGTATTCTCGCGAATCGTGTGTTACCGATACTGGAGATCGACTTTTCAACTCTACCAGAGGGCGTTGAACGGTTCTACTCTTACAGGGTCAAGCACTTCTTCGGCGAACAGACGCGGTACGTTTGCCCTGCAGAGATGGATGAGGATCTGAAAATGAAAATCGAATGGTACGCGATGAAGGCCTTCCGTGCTTTGAACCTCAGAAACTATGCCCGTATGGATCTGAGGGTCAGAGGAAACGAGCCTTATTTTCTCGAGGTGAATTCCCTTCCCATGTTGACGCCAAATTACTCGGACATAGTGAAGATGGCGCAGGCTGAAGGTTTGAGCTACGAAGAATTGATCCTCGAAATATTCAACGATGCCGTGAAATCAGCCGGCAAATGAACGAGATCCACGAAGCACGCGATACCCATCACTCACGAGTGCCACTCGCGGAGTGTTTTTACGGTGTATTCGCTTCGTGGAAGCGCTTCCACTATGTAGATACGGTCGTTTGGCCCGCGTGAAGGTAACGTTTTTCGAAAGGGAATGTTACTTTCTGGGTGAAACCCCCACTCTTTGGTCCTCACCAGACGCAACGATGACGTGATTGTAGTAATATAGACTTTCGATGAGGAAAGAACTGTTCCTTTTCGACGATTTCTACAGATCGAATTTTGGTACCATCATAGGCGTTGACGAAGCTGGAAGGGGTTGCATAGCGGGGCCTGTCGTTGCCGCTGCGGTGATCCTTCTGGAACCCCTGGACGTCTACGATTCGAAGCAGTTGACACCATTTCAAAGAGAGGCCCTTTTCGAGCAGATACAGAAATGTGCACGGATCGGTATCGGTGTTGCAACACAGGAAGAAATAGACATACACAACATCCTGAACGCAACCAGGATTGCCATGAACCGCGCCCTCGAGCAACTCGACTGTCGAGAAGCTTTCGTCCTCGTGGATGGCAAATCTTTGAAGCTTTCGCAACAAGGTACCTGCATCGTCAAAGGTGATAGAAAGAGTGCCTCTATCGCCGCCGCATCCATAGTTGCGAAAGTAACACGAGACCGCATGATGGAAAAGTTTCACGAGCAGTATCCCGAATACGATTTTCGTGTGCACAAAGGTTACGCGACGAAAGAACACCTCGAGAAGCTCCACCGATACGGTCCCACAAGTTTTCACAGACTCACTTTCAGGCCCGTTCTGGAAATGCTCAACGAAGAATTGCTCACAAAGCTCGTTCAAAAGGATTCAGACCGTTTCTTCGCGGTTTTGCGGAAATTGCATCGACTTGTTTCCTCCACTTAGCTCCCATTAACCGGCGTGTAAACAATCTTGACTTAGAATTCTGGCATATGAAAGTTGCAGGGGGGTAGTCTCATGCGAGTGGAGGACATTTTGAAGATCGTTCAGGAGGAACGCATCCAGTTCGTACGGTTGCAGTTCTCAGACATCAACGGGAACATCAAGAACGTGGAAATACCATCCCAGGAACTGCCAAGAGCGTTTGAGAAAGGTATCATGTTCGACGGTTCATCCATCGAAGGCTTCGTGAGGATCGAGGAATCGGACATGTACCTGAGACCGGATCCAGACACCTTCGCCATCCTGCCCTGGACGAATGACGGTATCAGGAGTGCGCGGTTGATCTGTGATGTGTACAAGCCAGATGGTACGCCTTTTGAGGGAGATCCCCGTTACAGGTTGAAGCTGGTTGTGGAAAAGGCTAAGAAAATGGGATTCGAACCGTACGCAGGTCCCGAACTGGAATTCTTCGTTCTACCGAGAGATCCAAAAGGTTTCCCTGTGGCTGAGATACTCGATCGCGGAGGCTATTTCGATCTTTTACCATTGAACCAGGTTGAGTCTTTGAGAAGCGAGGCGGCTGTCGCACTGAAGACGATGGGAATCGACGTGGAAGCGTCACACCATGAAGGTGCCCCCTCACAGCACGAGGTAGACTTTCGTTATGGCGAGCTGGTGAAAACTGCAGACAACACTCAGACTGTGAAGCTGGTTCTGAAAACGATCGCGATAAAGCACAATTTACACGTGACGTTCATGCCGAAACCTTTCTTTGGAATCAACGGTTCGGGTATGCACACTCACATCAGTCTTTTCAGAAACGGCGAAAATGCGTTCTACGACCCGAACGCCCCCGATGGTCTATCAAAGACTCTGTACTACTTCGTGGGAGGCTTGCTCAAGCATGCTAAACAGATCACGGCGGTCACGAATCCAACGGTGAACAGTTACAAGAGGCTGGTGCCGGGTTATGAGGCGCCAGTGAACATAGCGTGGTCGAAATCGAACAGGAGCGCACTCATAAGGATCCCGGCCGCGAGGGGTAAATCCACCAGGATCGAGTACAGGGCACCGGATCCAAGCTGTAACGCTTACCTGGCGTTCGCGGTGATGGTTGCCGCAGGACTGGATGGGATAGAAAAGAAGATAGAACCTCCTTTGCCTATCGAGGAAAACATCTACGCTATGAGCGAGGAGAAAAAAGCGGAGAGCAGGATAGAATCTTTACCAGGATCGCTGAGAGACGCTCTGGATGAGATGAAAGAATCTTCCCTGGTCAGGGAGGTCCTGGGAGAGCACATATTCAAAAAGTTCTTGGAGCTCAAGAGGAGGGAGTGGAGAGACTTCAGCATCGCTGTGACAGACTGGGAGATCAGAAGGTACCTTCAGGTGTAAAAAGTGCTAAACTATTACGTTGTGGGTGAATATGGCGAACATACTGGTGGTGGACGACGAGAGGAATGTGAGAAACCTCATCAGGAAAATTCTTGAAGAGAACGGGCACACTGTCACCACGATCGCCACGGGTGAGGAAGCGCTCGTGGAAGTGCGAAGATCGAAGTTCGATCTGCTCATCCTCGATTTAAAGCTACCTGGCATGTCTGGTACTGAACTACTGAAGCGAATGAGACAGGAAGGTATGGAGCTGCCGACACTCATAGTTTCCGCCATCACCACCGCAGCTCCCGTAGTCGAAGCGATGAAACAGGGCGCCAGCGATTATCTTTCGAAACCCTTCTCGGCGCAGGACCTTCTGAAAAAAGTCGGAGAACTTCTGAGTGTGGAACAGCTCAGCTTCGAAAGGCTCGCTCGTTTGATCGAAGAAAGGCTCGAACAAGGTAAACTCGTCGTGGCCGAAAAACTCGCACGCGAGTTGTTCATGATAAGACCCGATGCGGAAGCTCATTTCATTTACGCGACTGTGATGGAAAGGCTGGGTAACAAGGAGCTCGCCTACAAACACCTCAAAGCTGCACTGGCGCTCGATCCAGAGCACAGGAGGGCGCTGAAGGAGATCGCAAAATATGAGGAAAGCTGAGTCACTCTACGTTGTGGTCGTGGGTTGTGGACGCATCGGTTCGATCGTTGCAACGAAGCTTTCGATCTTTGGCAACAACGTGGTCGTCATAGATTCGGACGAAGCGGCCCTCGAGAGCTTGCCTGAGGAGTTCACAGGATTCAAGATCATAGGAGATGTGACCGAGATCTCGGTGCTGAGGGACGCAAAGCTCGATAAGGCGGACGTACTCCTCGCGCTCACAGGGGACGATAACACAAACTTCATGGTAGCGAGCGTTGCCAAGAGGTTTTTCGGTGTGAAGAGAGTCATCGCGCGCGTGAACGAACCGGCGAACGAGGACATCTTCAAAGAATTCGATATCGAGATCGTATCACCAACGCAGCTTGCAGCAATGAGAGTCTTGTCCGAATTAGGGGTGCAGGAAACTTGAAGGTAGTCATCATAGGCGGCCACAAGATCGCGTACCACCTGGCACGCATGATGATCTCAAAAGGTTACCATGTCTACATAGTGAACAAAGATCCCCGCGCTTGCGAGCAGCTCGCGAAGAGTCTTTCTGCAGTTGTGATCCTCGGTGATGGAAGCAAGAAGAGTGTGCTCGACCAGCTCAGGCTCAGCAGCGAAGATCTTGTGGTCATACTCACGAACACCGACCGTGACAACCTCATAATCTCACAGATGGTTCACCATTACTATGGGGTGGAACGCATAGTCACGCTCGTGAACGATCCTGAAGATGTAGAGATCTTTCACCGGCTTGGTGTGAAAGCAGCTGTGAGTCCGACCAACATCTTGCTCCAGACAATCCAGGGCTTGCTTCTCGTCGATGAAATCGAAGAGTTTTCCCTGGTTGAGGAGGGAAGGCTCGTTTTCCTTCGACTCGAGATACCTGAAACTTCTCCATCCGCTCACAAAAAGTTGAAGGAGATTCCCCTTCCAAACAACTGTGTGATTGGTGCCATAATCAGGAACAACACGGTGGTCATACCCCGTGGGGAAGCGGAGCTTCTTCCCGAAGATAGAGTGATGGTTCTGTGCGAACCGAGCGTTCAATCGCAAGTGATACACTTACTCGTCGGTGAGTGATTATGAACTTGATGCCGCAGGAATACCGTGTCGTATTCAGCACGCTGAGTAAATTCTTGAGGTTTTTCTCTCTGATACTTCTTCTCCCTCTCGTGTGGATTTTTTCTGAACCCAGTTTTTTCCAGTGCATTTTGTCATTTTCGATACCTTCCGCCGTTTCGTTCATCCTCGGTTTGATTCTGCAACGTTTCTCGCATACTACGGAGTCTGACGTCATAACCGTCAAAGTGGGAGCAGTGATCGTGCTCTTCTCCTGGACCACTGTCATACTTCTCTCGGCTCTGCCTTACATGCTTTGCAGGTTGCTCAATTTCTCGCAAGCCATTTTTGAAGCTACGAGCGGCTGGACAACGACAGGCTTAACGATGTTTCCCGTGGTTGAGGGTCTTCCCAAGCCGGTGCTCTTCTGGAGGAGTTTAACGCAATACCTTGGGGGTGCGGGCTTCGCCGTCATAGTGATGAGCACGATCATAGGTCCCACGGGCCTTGGCTTTTATCAGGCGGAAGGACGCGTTGACAACATCGCACCGAACATAAGACATTCAACAAGATTGATCGTCACTTATTATCTTCTGTACGCACTCGCCGGTACGATCGCATTGATGATCAGCGGGCTCAACCTTTTCGATGCGCTGAACCATTCTTTCACGGCGCTCGCTACAGGTGGATTCTCGACGAAGAACAACAGTGTCGCAGCCTTCGATAATCTATCAACCGAGCTGATTTTGATGTTTCTCATGTTTCTCGGGGCTATCGGCTTTGGCATTCACCACGCCTTCTGGAGCGGAGATTGGCATGCGCTCAGAAGAAACAGTGAACCCAAGCAGATGATCGTGCTGATCCTGTCAGGTACTGCGTGTGTTTCTCTGGCGGGTATTGGTAAAGTGTTTCCAACGTTTTCAGACAGCTTGCGCCACGGTATTTTTCAGGTTGTCTCTGCTCTCACCGGGACAGGTTTTTCCACAGTGGATCTGAAGTCGTGGCTCGGTTTTCCAACAGGTCTCTTCGTTCTTGTGGTTCTCATGCTGCTCGGAGGTTGTATGGATTCAACCTCGGGCGGTATAAAACAGTACAGGCTCACCGTGCTCTTCAAAACGTTCGGAATGTCACTCAGAAAATTTCTGCTCCCAAAGACTTCCGTTGTGTATGTAGAGATATGGAAAGGGTCCGCCAGAAGGTATCTCGATCCTCAACTCATCAAAGAAGCTTTCATCACGAGTGCCGCGTACATTTTGTCCTATGCCCTGGGTGTACTGATGTTGACGTTCTACGGTTACAGTTTGGAACAGGCAATGTTTGAATTTGCCTCGGCTCTCGCGGGGGTAGGGCTTTCGTGCGGAGTCACATCACCGAGCATGCCACTCGGCGCGATGTGGACACTGATCGTCGGAATGTTCATGGGAAGGCTCGAGTTCCTCGTAGTCGTGTACGCACTGGCAAAGATCTTTTCAGATGCGCTCAGGTCATTTCCTAAGCAGGCTTGAATTTCTCCAGTCCTTCAGATACATGGGCCATCCTTGCGAAGGTGAACTGTTGACTTCGTACAGCAGCAAACTGTTGTCAGTTTTCAGTACGAGCAAACCTGAATCAGACATCTTCATCTTGCCAGACACTCGAGCAGAAAGAGGCTCCTGAAGGATCTTCGAACCGTCTCTGGTAGACAGCAAGTACAGAACATCACCGGCGGCGAGCAGACCGCTCTGTGTCAGCAGAATCGTTCTCGCAGAGAGGTTCTCACTCGCCCACAGAACGTTACCAGAAAGATCGAGTGCGTAGACGCTACCAGAATCGTCACACACATAAAGCGTCTTACCGTCACTTACTCCCTGAACCAGACTCGCACCAAAAGTTTTCGACCATGCGATCTTACCATCTTTGATCCGAACGCACCACACGGTTTTCTCACCTATCACGAAAACAAGTTCATCTGTGAGAACGATTTCAGCCGATTTACACGTTTCAGTCATGGTCCACCAAACCTCTTTTCCAGAGAAATCCACAAGGTGTAGGATCCCAAGCCAATCGAGCGCGAATATTCCGTAACCTTCATGCACTGCCGGCGGACATACGAGCCAGCCTGTCAGACGAACTCTGTCACACTATCGCCTGTGATTGATTCGAATATGTACATCGTTCCATCGTCGTCGACAGCGACGAATGCCTGAGGAGTTCTCGCCGCAGCGATAGAGACATTCGATTCAAGTGGGATCTTTTTTGTCCTGTCGGAGAGTACGTAAATGCTCTTGTCCCAGGAGCCCAGGACGATCGAACCATCATCAAGAAGCACCGGATCTGCGGTGAGTATGAGTGCCACCTTGTTCGACTGCACTCTGAAACTGCTAAGGTCCACTATGAGCAAACTACCATCGAGGCATGACAGATACAGCTCCTTGCCGATCGCCGGGCTCGTGCTGACCTTCTGCGGGAGTTTCACTTCCCCAAGGAAATTCAGAGGCCTTGTTCTGGTCTTTTCCTGAACCGTGCTCACAGGCGAAGCAGTTTGTTGCTGAACCTGCATCGAACCTGTCAACTTCATCAGATCTATGCCATGCACAGTAGCATATTTCACGTTGTTCGCAACAGTCTGGAACAATTTGATAGAACTGGGTAACACGTTTGCCGCGGTCAGTCCACCTTTGCTTGTAACGATGTAGAGATAGTCTCCGTGATTGGTGACGGAGACTGCCGATACGTTCACTTTATCGAGCAGCGACATGTCGGCTCTGGAAAGCAGGAGCAGGGCCCCATCGGTTGATAAGACAACGAGATTGTTCCGCACGAGAAAGATCTGTTTGAAATCCAGAATGAATTTGTGCTTTGATTCGAGTACCGGAACCTTTTCAGAGATGTTCATGATGTAGAATTCCTTTTTCGTGGAGAACATCAAGCTACTACCAACGATCTGAAAGTTGTTTATAGGATCCGGCGCCGCTACTTCCCAGATCCTTTTGAAATTCGCATCGAAAGCCACGATCTTACCGCCGGTCAGCGTGATGAGCATGTCGGAATAGACAGCGACTGCCGAAATCTTCTCGTTCAGAGTGTAAGAAGCTTTGAAGTTCAAATTCTCATCGAAGACCGTGATCGAGTAATCGTGTACAACGTAAAGATCCCGTATGAGAACAGCATCAAGGGCCTTACGGTTCAGCTCGACAGTTTTCACGGAACGTAAGTTTTCGTCCAGGATTTCGAGGCTCGCAGACCGTAAAATGTACAAATACCTGGAACCAGGCAACACCTTGAGCACTCCAGGCATGTTCACACTGGCAATCTTCACCGGGAGCAGTGGAACAGAGACATCGTAGAGCTCTACGGTTTCGTCTTTGACGACGTACAGAGTTGCACCGTACATCAGACTCGAGACGATGAGCAAGCCGACGAACAAGGCCCTTCCCATTCGACAGCACCTCAAAGTTTATGATACCAGCTTTTCAAGACGACTCTTGAACCACCAGGTGAGTAGCGCGTTGAGAGCGTAAAAGAGGGAACTGATCAAAAGCAACTTCGTGTAGTCTGCGGGTCCTTCGACGATCCAGCCGTACAGATAGGCGGCAAAAGCTCTGGAGGAGTTGTTGAGAAGATTGCCAAGACCGTTCGCCGACATGATCATGCTGTCAGGAAGATTGTTGAAAACCAGTACAGTGAAAGAAGGGTTCACCATGTTCATCAGCATGAACCTCACGACGTAGAGTATAGAGAAGGTAACAGGATCCCTGATGAACGATATCGACAGCATCAATGGAACGACCGAGGTGTAACAGATCAAGAGCATTCTCAGTGCTCCGAACCTTTTCTGCAAAAAGCCACTACTCAAGCTCCCTGCCGCTGTCATCAACTGTGCAAGGGCCATGATCAAACCGACGTAGGTCAGCGAGAAACCAAAAAGATCGTGAAACATCAAATTGCTGAAGTTGAGGAACAATCCTGCCCCGAATCCCACCAGAACGTTCGAAAGAACATAGTACGAAAGGACTCGCTTTTGAACCGCGTCGAGGGAAAGCCTTCTCAGAAATTGAGAGTCACCACCCACATGTTGAACTTTGCTGACCAGTGAAGCAGCAACAAGCTGCAAGCCCGCAGCCAGCAACAGTGTGAAAGTATAACCAAGTCGGTCCGCCATCGTCCCACCCAGCACGTTCCCCAGAACGTTGGCAAGCATGGAAAGTGAAAATTGTGAGCCGAAGACGGAGTATCTTTCTTTGATCCCTGTACCACCAAGCAGTACCGTTGTGAAGACGATACCCGATAAGCTCGATATGGCGCCTGAAACGAGGGCAAGAAAAATCTGCGCAGGAAAGTTGTACACGATGGCCCTCAAGACCATGATAACCCCGACCGTCAAGCTGGAAAAGAGGAGTAACTTCCTCCTGTCACACTTACTCAAAATCAGTGCGAGGACCAAACCGAATATGGCACTTCCCCACAAATTAGCCGAGACAATGGCACTGATCTGCTCGTTGGTGAAGTGCCGTTTGCGCATGTGCAGATTGAAGGTTATCCCGTACGCCTGTGCGGCAAAGCCGCTCAGTAACGTAAACGCGTAAAGAATGCGTCTCGATCTGCTCACAGAAGTGAATTATAAGCCTGTGCTCGTGAACTACTACTCACATGGCCGTTAACAGAATCGTGTGTATCGTCTGTTATCTCTGTGTTTGCTTGACTGGAGAGAAGTCGGAGCGTACAATAAGAGCAGAAACAAACGTACGTACATGGGGAGGGATCGCGCCATAACTCCGAAGTACAGAGTCATCGAACAGTTCCTGATGTCACAGATAAAATCTGGAATATACAAACCCGGAGCGAAGTTACCCACAGAACTGGAGTTGATGGAGAAATTTGGTGCAAGCAGAGAAACTGTTCGTAAGGCTCTGGACCGGCTCGTGGTGCGAGGAATAATAGTCAGAAAGCCTGGCGTTGGCTCTTTCGTCAATTCCAGTATTGGCAGCAACGTCGTTGGTATCATCGTTCAGCAGATAACCAGTTACATATTCCCTTACATCGTCTTTGGTGCAGAAGAATACCTGTTCAGTAACGGATACAAGATGCTCCTTGGGAATGCTTCGGAAGATCCCTCACGTGAGAAACAAATCATCCAAGAGTGGGTGGAGTCCGGAGTCACGGGGCTCATTGTGGATCCAGTTTACAGTGCGACGAGACGCTCTAACAGGGACTACATCAAATCGCTGGTGAAACAGGGTATCAGGGTCGTTATCGTGCACACGGATTGGAACATAGAAGGCGCTGGCTGTGTCGTGCTGGATGATGCGTACGGCGGAACGAAGGCGGCCGAGATATTCCATCAGTACGGCCACAGGAGAGTGGCAGTCCTTTACAAATCGATACATTTGCCGAGCCTCATCAGGGCGATGAGTTTCATTCAGCGAGGACGAGAACTTGGTTTCGAAAAGATCTACGAGAAATCCTTCAACGTGTCTGAATTCACGGGAGTACCGATGCAGCTGGCATACGAACTACTCACTATGCCCAAGCAAATGCGGCCCACGGCGGTTTTTTGCTACAACGACGCGACAGCCTTACAGTTGAGGCTTGTAGCGAAGAGATTAGGCATGAGCATTCCTGAAGACCTGTCAGTGATCGGTTTTGACGATGCACCAATAGGCGATTTCAGGGATGTTCTGAGCACCTTCGCACATCCAAAAGAGGAAGTGGGAAGGAAGGCAGCCGGCATCCTGTTGAAGATGCTCCAAGGTGGCGAAGCAGAAAAGTGTGTGCTGCAGCCAGAGTTTGTTGAAAGGAGTTCTGTGGCAAGCCCGGTGATGTAAGAAGAGAAAAAAGTAAAGTTCTCTATTCAGGAACGCGATTGTATATGCTGGAGTGCGAAGAGAACGAGAAGGAATTTCCTCCAAAACGACCGCATTCGGTTTCATTCCGCATCTGATTATTATGTCTGGGTTAATTTCCGTAAAGATAGTCTTGACACTGTGTGAACTCAGGGGTATAATTCTGGTTGGTCAGAACGTACGTACCTATATAACACGAGAAACTCAGTAGCCCATTTGCCGATCAAGGGGTGGCCTGTTTGGCTGAATTTCTGAAGCTGGATAATGTGTGTAAGATCTTCAAAGTGGGGACGCTACTCTCAAGGGTTGTAATACCAGCTGTCTGGCGTATCTCCTTATCGTTACCTGATACGCCTTTTGTCTTTTCGCTGGTAGGGGAAAGTGGTAGTGGAAAAACTACACTCGCAAACATCATCCTGAGGATTCTAAAACCAACATCGGGCAAGATCTATCTTTACGGAAGGAACCTTGATGAATATCCAAAAAAGGAGTTCCTGAAAAGGGTACAACCGATTTTTCAGAACCCGTTCGAGACATTCAATCCCCTCAAGAAGGTGGAACTTTACCTCTTCTCCTCCGCGAAGAAGTTCGGAGTAGACCATAATGTAACATCTCGTATCGAGAAAGCGCTCAACACTGTCGGGTTGAACTTGGAGCAGATCCGTGGGAAGTACCCCCATGAGTTTTCGGGAGGGCAGCTCCAGAGAGTCGCCATCGCACGTGCTTTGTTGGTGGATCCTGATCTCCTCGTCGCGGACGAGCCGGTTTCCATGTTAGATGCCTCGCTGAGAATCTCAATCCTCAATCTTTTCAAAGAGCTAAGAGATAAATATGGGAAAAAGATTCTCTACATAACGCACGACCTTGCGACAGCCTATTACATAAGCGATTTTATGGCGGTGATGCTGCGAGGTTCCATCATGGAAATGGGACCCGCAGAAGAGATACTGAACAAGCCTTTGCACCCATACACAGTGCTCCTGAGGGAAAGTGTCCCGGACATTTGCTCAGAAACAAAAGCAAGCGTTGAAACACGGATGGGGGAAATAGAAAACGGCAGTTACACTCAGACGGGTTGCAAGTTTCTTAAACGCTGTCCTCACGCAATGCAGATTTGTTCGGAGGAGCCACCTCATTTCCAGGTTGGCGAGAGGAAAGTGAAATGCTGGCTCTACAAAACTTCTGAAGGGGGGTTAGCGTATGTCACGGGTTAGGGTTTTCCTTACCGCGGTTTTAGTTCTCGCAGCTCTCTTGGTATTCGCTCAGCAGGAAGTTCTGCCTGGCATCGCGCGAAACGAAGTTCTCATCATTGAGGATCCATCGGGACGGTCCACGAACCCCGGAAGGTTCAACCTCTGGGGAGGAGGAGTCTCGAGCTGGTCAACAGGTTTGCAACAACTTTGTCTTGGTACGCTCTGGTACATCGATCCGGACGAGGGTATTGAGGGCGAACCATGGATCAATCTCTTGGCGGCCGAACCACCCATTTACAACGACGATTACACCAAGATGACTGTCAGACTCAGAAAGGGAATTTACTGGAGCGACGGGGTGCCCTTCACTGCAGACGATGTGGTTTTCACGGTCGAAACTTTGAAAGCTCATCCAGAAATGACCTGGGGTGCCTACATGCAAGTGAACGTAGAAAAGGTGTACAAGACGGATGATTACACGGTGGTGTTCGAGTTGAAGAAACCCAACGGACGGTTCCACACAATCTTCACGGTGAGGTGGGCGGCGTGCTACATCATGCCCAAGCACATCTTCGAGAAAGTCGACGACGTGGTTGCGTTTGACTTCAATCCACCTGTTGGAACAGGTCCATATGTGCTGAAGAGCTACGATCCGAACGGATACTGGTTCCTCTGGGAGCTCAGATCGGACTGGGAAAGATCCGACTTGGGTGTCGTATACGGCGTGAAACCTGGGGCAAAGTATGTGCTCTACAAGGGTATCGCTTCACCTGAAAAGAAAGTGATGGACCAGATGGCACATGAGTTGGACATCATTCATGATTTACCCCCGGAATCTGCCATTGCGCTGTACAAGAGCAATCCCTACTGTGTAACGTGGTTTGATGGTTGGCCATGGGCTCACCCGGATCCCACTCTGCCATCCATCATCATGAACCACGAGCAGTATCCGTACAACATGAAAGAAGTAAGGTGGGCGCTCACGCTGGCAATCGATATAGTTCAGGTTGCACTCCAGGCTTACAACGGTTGTGCCACGATTTCTCCAATACATATTCCACCAACGGGACTGTATCCAAAATGGTATTTCGACAAGATTGAACCATGGCTCAAGGAGTTCACGATAAAGGTCGGAAATAAGGAGTTTAAACCGTACGATCCTGAAATACCTGTGAAGATTGCCAACGCTGTCAAATACGCTTTCGGTTACGATGTTCCTCAGGATCCCAATGAGATTAAGAAGATGGTAGGCTATGGTTGGTGGAAGTACGCACCCGATGTGGCTGAGGAACTTCTCAAGAGTGTGGGATTCACAAAGAAAGGCGGCAAATGGTATCGACCTGATGGGAAGCCTTGGAAAATACACATCCTTTGCGAAGCGGCAACGAGGTCTGTTATGACAAGAGCCGCAGTTGCCATAGCCGAACAGTGGAGAAAGTTTGGGATAGACGCGGATATTGAGGCTGTAGAGCCGTCGATGCTCTGGCAACGAATGAACTACGGTCAGGATCCAGATACCGTATACTGGGCATGGTGTATAGAAACATGGGGTGGTCATCCAGATCTCTTCTGGTTCCTCGAATCCTGGCACTCTGAATATTACAGACCAACCGGCCAGACCGTTGTTGCGAAGAACCCCATGAGGTATAAGAGTGAGAAGATCGACAAGGTAATCGAGGATCTAAGAAAGACCGACTTCTTCAAAGAGATTGACAAAATCATAGAGCTCGGTCTTGAATACGTAAAAGTCTGCGTTGAAGACATGCCCATCATTCCTGTCTTCTCGTACAACGTCTTCACAGTATGTGATGGATACTACTGGACGGGTTATCCGACGGCGAAGAATCCTTACACCAATCCTGTCCCCAACTGGGGTAACACCAGGTTCATGTTCATAAAGATTCAACCTACCGGGAGGAAGTAATCGGTACCTCAGCTTGTCCAGCCCCTCCCCTGCTGGGGAGGGGTTTGTATAGTACCAGAGTCGAAGTCAGGAGTGGTCAGATGTGAGAGCCTTTTTCAAGTATGCAGTAACTCGATTTTTGATATGTTTGCTCGTCATCTTTATAGGCGTCACTATTACTTTTGTTATACCCAGGTTGATACCAGGTGCGAACCCCGCAGAGGTCGTGATCAGACGGCTCCAGATGGCGGGAACTTATTTACCCCCTGAGAGCGTGGAAAAAATGAAGGAAGCACTCCTCAAACTTTACGGTCTGGAGGGCAGTCTCTTTCAGCAGTATTTGAGGTTCTGGAAAGAATTTCTCAGAGGTAATCTTGGTCCTTCTTTTGCTTCTTTCCCGACGCCTGTCATAAAGCTCATCGCCACCTCACTTCCTTGGACTGTTGGGCTCCTTGCCTTGACGACTGTCGTATCCTGGTTATCTGGAACTATACTTGGCGGAATAGCCGGTTTCAGGAAAAGAGGATTGTTTATGAAGATTCTTGAGATATTTGCCAACGCCGTTAGACCTATTCCTTACTACATCTTGGCTCTACTCCTTTTGATCCTCTTCGCCTACGTGCTCAGGTTACTTCCAACAGGAGGCGCTTACCAGATAGGTCTTTCCCCCTCGCTTTCGTGGAAGTATATAAGCAGCGTTATCAAGCACGGTTTGCTGCCCGCCCTATCCCTCATAATACTGGGAATAGGCGGATGGTTTCTCAACATGAGGAATCTTGTCTCAGCCGTTCTCCAAGAAGATTTCGTGGATTTCGCTTTTCTGATGAAATTGGATGAAAGCGTTATCTTCAGATTTTACACGATGAAAGCAGCCTTGCCGCCACAGCTTACAGGACTCGCTTTGCAGTTGGGGATGATATTCAACGGTACGATCATTACTGAGATAGTTTTTAACTATCCGGGCTTAGGTACATTGATTTACACTGCAATCATGCAGTCGGACTACAATCTGGTGATGGGAGTAACCCTGTTTTCCATCGTAGCAGTCGCATTTGCAACTTTCTTGATCGACATATCTCTCCCACTTATTGACCCCAGAGTTCAGTACAGCGGTTCCAGCGTGTGACATATGAGGGAGGAAGATGAACTATGGGATTCCTTCATCCAGTATTTTCTGCAATAAGAAGACTTTTCAAATACGATCCAAGATTTAGGTTTGCGTTTATCGCAATCGCTTGCTTGGTGGTTTTCGCCTTTCTTTCTATATTCTCACCTTACGATCCACGCTCGTCGTACTACGCACCCATCAGTCAACCACCATCTTTGAAGCATATTTTTGGGACCAACGGGAGAGGCCAGGATTTGTTTTGGCTGCTCACATTTGCCATGAAGAATTCGCTGATCTTCAGTCTCGAAGTGGCCCTTCTTTCGCGCATAATAGCCATTGTTGTGGGCATAACAGCAGGTTATAAAAGGGGGATTCTTGATCAGATCCTGGTTCTTCTGTGTGACTCGTTCATTATTCTTCCTCTCTTCCCATTGCTTGTGTTTCTGAAACTGATCATGCGCCAGATGAGCTTTTCTACACTGGCGATTGTGCTCGCTCTTTTCGGATGGCCGTGGGATGCAAGGTTGATTCGATCACAAGTTTTGAGCCTGAGGGAAAGAGTCTTCACCTACTCAGCTATTTTCTCTGGGAGAAGTTTGCTATCAATGATCTTTTCAGACTATCTACCGCATATTCTGCCTATAACCTTAGCAACCACGGTGAACAACATGCTTTGGTCCCTTGGTTTTGAGATCACGCTTTCTATACTCGGATTAACACCGTTGGATATACCCAGCATGGGGACTGTCACTTACTGGGCCATCCAGCAACAGGCTATGGTGATGGGAACCTGGTGGTGGCTTGCCTTTCCCATTGGCTTGCTGGTCCTTCTCTTCGTGGCACTGTATTTCCTGTTCGTTAGCATTACCGATTACATAAATCCAAAGGCTCGAATCATCTCCAGATAGGAGGGTCGTTATGGCTTTCATCTCAGTAAACAATCTGACAGCGCATTACATCTTGGAGAGGTATGGTGAGAGGAAGACGATACATGCTGTTGAGGATACAACTTTTTCGATGAATAAAAGGGACTTCCTGGCGATAGTCGGAGAATCAGGATGTGGAAAAAGCACTCTTGCGAAGGTACTGTATGGTGCTGTGAATTCTCAGCTCGTCGTTGTGAACGGGACAGTAACTTACCAATTTGAGGGATCAGAGTACGTCGTATCTCCATCGAAGAATACCGTGAGAGAAATTTGGTGGAAGAAGTTATCTTACATCCCGCAGAGCTCACTCGGGGTGCTGAATCCTCTTAGAAAAGTACGGTACATATTCTTGGACCTATTTCGCTCCCATGGTGGGGATTACGACCAACAAAGGGTTGTAGAGCACCTCAATGCCGTGGGACTCTCGCCTCGTGTTTTAGACATGTATCCTTTCGAACTTTCTGGTGGGATGAGACAGAGGGTGGTGATAGCCCTCGCGACTTTAATGAAACCACAGGTGATAATAGCAGACGAACCTACGTCTGCTTTGGATGTCGTGATACAGAACGAGATTCTTCAGCTCTTAAAGAGAATACAGAGTGAGACCGCTTCAACTTTGGTGTTGATTACGCATGACATATCTCTTGTTCCTGCTCTCGCCAACAAGTTGATGATCATGTACGGTGGCAGTCCTGTTGAATTTGGAGAGTGCAGGGCTGTTCTCTCAAATCCCTTGCATCCTTACACGAAGTTTCTCATATCTTCGATCCCCAGAATTGGAGACAAAACGATGAAGCGATCGATCCCAGGTTATCCACCGGACCTTTCAAATCCACCACCAGGTTGCAGATTTCATCCGCGCTGTTCGTTTTCGGATCGCCTCTGCGAAGAAAAAAGGCCGACACTCACACTGGTTGAAGATGACCACTACGTTGCTTGCTGGAAATGTCGGTGAATGAGGCGCAGAATTCGCCCATAAGTCGAATGGTACGAATCACTGCGATCGAAGTGAGATGGCTTCTGACAATGAGAACTCCTGCATAACCTCAGATAGTGTTGTCCCTCAACAGGTGCGTATACTGTGTCCGTTTACAGTAAGAAGGGAAAAGGGGGTAATTTCGATGAGCAGAATTATCGATGTTTCGAAAAGTCCCTTCGCGAAGTTGAAAACAGTGCCGGTTGGAGCTGTGAGAGTGAAGGGATTCATGGGCCGATACTTCGAAACTCTTGTCAGTGTGACGCTACAAACTCAGTACGATCTTCTGGAGAGCACGGGAAGGCTGGATAACTTCAGAATAGCTTCAGGAAAATTGGAGGGTTCTTATAAAACCCATTTTCCGTTCGACGATACAGACGTCTACAAATGGTCTGAAGCCGTCTCCTTCGCGCTGGCAAGCAGAAATCTTCCAGAACTGGGAAAGATCCTTGAAAGCGTCATCAAAGAAGTGAAGGCGGCTCAGGATGAAGACGGTTACGTCGGCACTTACCTGTCCGGTGATAGAAAAAGAGAGCGCTGGGTGAATCTCGCGTGGAACCACGAACTTTACAACGCTGGCCATTTGATTCAGGCTGCCGTAGCACACAAAAGGGTTACAGGAAAAACAACTCTCTTTGAGGTCGCCAGGAGGTTCGCAGATCACATTTGCGGCGTGTTCGGTCCGGGAAAGAGGGAAGGAGCGCCGGGGCATCCCGAAGTGGAGATGGCGCTCGTTGAACTCTACAGAGAGACAGGAGACAGTAAGTATCTGGATCTTGCAAAGTATTTCATACATGCACGGGGAAGAGGCCTCGCCAGCGTTCCAAGGAATCCAGGTCCGCAGTACTTCATCGATCATAAACCGTTCACGGAACTTGAGGAAATCACGGGACACGCCGTGAGGGCGCTGTATCTTTGCTGTGGTGCAACTGATCTTTACCTCGAGACAGGCGACGAGAGTGTTTGGAGAACCCTCAACCGGCTCTGGGAAGACTTCGTGACGAAGAAGATGTACGTAACGGGTGGGGCCGGTTCGAGGCACGATTGGGAGTCATTTGGAGAAGAGTACGAACTACCGAACAGGAGATCCTACGCCGAGTCTTGTGCTTCGATCGCGAACTTCATGTGGAATTTCAGAATGCTGCTCGCAACGGGGCATGGCAAGTTTGCAGACGTGATGGAGCAGGTTCTCTACAATGGGCTTCTGTCTGGGATATCCCTCGACGGAAAACATTACTTTTATTTCAATCCGCTGGAGGATTACGGAGGCACAAGGAGGCAACGGTGGTTTGATTGTGCTTGCTGCCCACCGAACCTTGCGAGGTTTATAGCCTCCTTCCCGGGCTACATTTACACCACATCCAGCGAAGGTGTGCAGGTACACTTGTACGAAAGAAGTTCAGCCGAGCTGGAATTTGGAGGAACACTTCTCAGAATAGAACAGGAAACTGACTATCCGTGGGATGGAAAAGTGCTAATCACAGTTGAAACTGAACTTGAAAAACCGTTCTCCCTTTATCTGCGTATACCAAACTGGGCGGACGATTTTTCCGTAAGACTGGATGGAAAGACATTTCATGTCGAACCGCGGGATGGTTATGTGCAGTTGACCATGAATTGGAAAGGTAGACACACCGTTGAGCTTTCCCTACCGATGGGAGTAGATTTCATCGAGGCCCATCCGTTCGCGAGGGACAATGTGGGAAAGGTGGCCGTTAGAAGGGGACCTGTTCTCTACTGCGCTGAGCAAGAGGATAACCCCAACTTCCACGTCTGGACACTTAAAATTGAAGCGAAGCGTCTGGAAAAGAAGAAAGGGAAGATCCTCGATAGAGACGCCGTGCTTCTCCTGGGAACAGGGAGTGCGGTTAGTCTCTCCGACTGGCAGGGGAAGCTTTACAGAAAAGCGTCAAAACCGCTCGAAGAGAAGGTCAGATTCACTCTTATCCCGTACCACATGTGGGCAAACAGAAATCCCGGCGCCATGGTAGTATGGCTGCAGTCTCAGGTGTAACGTTCTTTGCAGTGGAGTGACAACCCGCACGCTCCTGAGCAGAAAAATGCTGACCGTGAATGATCTTCTTCGTTGTTCGGCAGCGTGAGAGTGGGAACGTACGTACAAATTGGGTCTGTAGTCAATGATCAGAGCTGAGACCAAAGGTTGTGATCACCCTGCAACTTGACATAGCGAAGAAATGGGTTTATAATGATATTGTAAAGATTTGACCGTACATAGGTGAAACTGAACGGCCGTGGAGGGTTTTCAACTCTAAGGAAAGGAGGGGTTCACTGTGAGAAGGTTGCTGGTGCTGGCGTTTGTCGCGCTCGTTGTCATGGCGTTCTCTGCGGTCAAAATCTCAGTGCTCTGCTCTCCGGACAACGCGGACGCGCTCAAATGGCTCGCAGGTGAGTTCATGAAACAGAATCCGGACATCCAGGTGGAGATCGTACCTCTGTCGTGGGAGGTCCTCTATCCTAAGCTGCTGCAGGATCTTCGCTCACAGGCTGGTTCGTTCGATGCTTTCACCTACGACGTCATGACGACTGGGGCCGTTTCCTTTGGTCTGGAAGACCTTGGAGCGTTCATGAAGAAGTATCCAGAACTGCTGCCGCCGGACTACGATCTGAACGACTTCATCCCTCAGGTTCTTGAAGAATCGGGCATGTGGCAGGGTAAGTTGATAGGTTTACCTTTCTACAACAACACGATGCTGTTCTACTACCGCAGGGATCTGTTCGAAGATCCGAAATTGAAACAGGCATTCAAGGAAAAGTACGGTAGAGAATTGACTCTGCCGACAACCTGGGAAGAGGTCAAAGAGATAGCTGAATTCTTCACGAGGAAGTTCAACAAAAATTCGCCAACTGAATACGGCATCGCGCTGATGTTCCCGAGGACACACACTCTGTTCTACATGTACCTGCTGTTCTTCGGTGAGTACAGAAACGCACCGCTCGGAATCATGAGGCACGGAACGGCGGACCTCGAGTACGGCGAATACTTCACGGCGGATCACAAACCCGCGTTCAACAGCGAAGAAGGCCTGAAAGCCCTTGAGATGATGAAGAAGCTCATGCCTTACAGCCCGGACCCACTTGGATCGGATTACGGTGAAACGATCGAATACTTCAATCAGGGCCTGGTTGCCATGGTGCCTCAGTGGACGGGACCGTACCTCATCTTCAAATCAACTGTTGGAGCTGACAAGGTTGGCGTCATCCCCATGCCCGGCAGATCTGTGAGTGGTCAGTGGGCACTCGCAATAAACAAGTTCATACCTGAAGAAAAGAAGGTCGCCGCGTTCAAGTTCATAACCTTCGCTACCACCAAATGGGCCGACAAGAACAAATTCCTCAGGTTCGCCGTCGCGCCTGCCAGGATGTCGACTCTGAAAGATCCGGAGGTTAGGGCCGCAGACCCGAGAGTGCCCGCACTCGAGGTCACCTATGTTAGCCAGACTCACAGGCCCAGGATTCCTGAAGAACCACGCTTGGAAGACATAACGGTCGAAACGTTCTCGAAGATACTTGCAGGAACCTTGCCGCTGTCTATGGACACTCTGAACGATCTGGCCAAGAAGTGGCAGGAAGTACTCGGAAAGTGAGGGGGTGAAGAGGGGGCGCCGAGCCCCCTCATTCATAATGAAGAACAGGCTGATCCCCTGGTTGATGGTTCTACCCGTACTGGTACTTTTTCTTTCTATGACGATTTATCCTTTTGCCTTCATGATCTGGTCTTCTTTCAGACAGTACGACCTGTCTAAAGGTGCAGAGACACGATTCATAGGTCTTTCCAACTACTTTCAGATATTCTCTGACACCACCGCCGTTGAATCTTTCAAATTCACCGCGAAGCTTCTGGCCATCGCAGTGCCGGTCGAACTGTTGCTCGGAATAGGTGTTGCTTTTTTGATCAGAGGTGCTCGCGGTGAAAAAATCATAAGATCTTCTCTGCTGATACCCATGATGGTACCGGCGGCTGTGTCCGGCGTCGCTTGGAAAATGCTTTACAACTACGCTTTCGGTCCTGTGAACTGGTTCCTTTCGCTCTTTAATGTTTCCAGAATTTCCTGGCTCGGTGACATGAACTACGCGCAACTGGGAATCATTCTCATTGACGTGTGGCAGTGGACACCGTTCGTTTTCCTGATGATCTATGCGGGTTTACAGTCCGTGCCGCAGGACCTGATCGACGCCGCAAGGGTCGATGGCGCTGACTGGGGCAGGGTTTTTCTGCACGTGGAGTTTCCATTGCTGAGGCCGCTGATCCTTGTGGCTTTGGTTTTGAGGATCATCGACTGTCTCAAAACCTTCGATATCGTGTTCATGACCACGTGGGGAGGACCGGGCGCCGCGACACACACCTACAGTTTCTACATATACAAAGTCGGAGTATCGTTCGGCTGGAACATCGGTTATGCCTCCGCGCTGAGTGTTTTGCTTTTGCTGGTGAGCATGTTGCTCGTGAACATCGTCTTCAGGTTGGTGAGGATGAGGCAGCAGCTCGGTTTCGGGGGTGAAGGCGAATGAGAACGATTCTGAGAGTTCTCAGATACATTTTGATCGCCATCTGTCTTGTGTTCTTCCTTTTTCCCGTTTACTGGCTGGTGATAACGGCATTCAAACCGGCGAAAGAATGGTTCACGTGGCCTCCCACGTTTTGGCCGACTCAGTTCACTTTCTCGAACTTCTTCGGTGCGAAAGAAACTGAAGTTTTCGGTGGCACCACCGGTTCCATAGAAAACATCTTTCCGTATCTCAGGAACAGTATCGTGGTTGGTGTTTCTGTCTCGTTGATCGCGACAATGATCAGTGCTCTGGCAGCGTACGCGATCGCGAGGTACAAAGTTGGAGGGGCTTTTCTGGCAGAATGGATCATCTCCATAAGGATGCTTCCCCCCATCGTTTCGGCTGTTCCTCTGTACGTCATTTTCTCGCGCCTGAGGCTCATCAACACCTGGTGGGCTCTCATACTCTCTCACCTTGTCGTCGTGGTGCCACTCGGTGTGTGGTTGCTGATAAGTTTCTTCAGAGAGATTCCAAGAGAGATCGATGAAGCTGCCTACGTAGATGGAGCGAGCGTTTTTCAGACATTCTTCTACGTGATTTTCCCACTGAGCGCTCCTGGACTCGCGGCGGTGGCCGTGCTGTCGTTGATACAGAGCTGGGGAGAGTTCCTTCTTGCGCTGGTGCTGACCAACGACGCGCGGGCTCAAACGCTGCCCATATTCCTCGGTAGGTACATCACCGGCTGGCGCGTCGCGTGGGGACCGCTCTCGGCTGCGGGCATCGTGACGATGCTGCCTGTCGTCGTGTTCGCGATCATCGCACAACGTTACCTGATAAGAGGCTTGACGTTTGGAGCCGTAAAAGGATGAGTGAGGTGAAGGAGGCACAATGGCTATGTACAGTGTAAAGGTGGATCCAGGCAAAATCGTTAAACCTGTGAGCAGGTACATCTACGGTCATTTCATAGAACACCTTGGAAGGTGTATCTACGGTGGTGTATACGAGGAAGGTTCCCCCTTGTCCGATCATCGAGGATTTCGGAAGGACGTTTTGGACGCTGTAAAGAGATTGAAAGTTCCGCTCTTGAGATGGCCCGGCGGTAACTTTGCATCGAACTACCACTGGAAAGATGGAGTAGGTCCCAAGGACGAAAGGCCTGCAAGGTTCGATCTCGCATGGCAACAGATCGAAACCAACAGGTTCGGTACCGACGAATTCCTGGAGTACTGCAGGGAGATAGGGGCCGAACCTTACATATGTGTGAACCTTGGCACCGGCACTCTGGATGAGGCGTTGCACTGGCTCGAATATTGTAACGGTAAAGGGAACACGTACTATGCGAACCTCAGAAGGAAGTATGGTCACGTTGAACCGTACGGCGTGAAATTCTGGGGCATCGGCAACGAGATGTACGGTGAATGGCAAGTGGGTCACATGACGGCTGAGGAGTACGCAAAGACCGCAAAAGAATATGCGAAATGGATGAAGGTCATGGATCCTTCCATAAAGACTGTAGCGGTGGGATGCGATGATCCAGAGTGGAATCTGAAGGTTTTGAACGTGGCAGGACCGTACATGGATTACATCTCTTATCACTTCTACACGGGCAGTGAAGATTATTACGAAACCGTCTCAACGGTCTACTTGCTCAGAGAAAGGTTGATAGGTTTGAAGAAACTGATCGACATGTCGCAAAAGCCGAAAGATAGAGAGGTAAAGATTGCGCTGGATGAATGGAACGTCTGGTACAGAGCCACGAGCAATGGGCTCGAAGAGCCCTACGAACTAAAGGATGGTTTGTTCGCGTGCGGAGTTTTGATCATGCTCCAGAAGATGAGCGACACAGTACCCATCGCGAATCTGGCACAGCTGGTGAACGCGCTCGGTGCGATCCACACGGAGAAAAACGGACTCTACCTGACACCGGTTTACAAAGCGTTCGAACTGCTCGCGAACCATTCTGGTGATAATCTCGTTGAGACGCACGTTGAGACTGAGACTTACGCCATAGAAGGCAAGATGTTCTTCACGAAGATACCGTTCCGGATCGATAACGTGCCCTACATCGATGCGTCGGCAACGATTTCTGCGGACGGTAAGAAGTTGTATCTGGCCGTGTTGAATTACAGGAAAGAGGACGCAGTGAAGGTTTCTATCACCATCAAGGGTGTGGCGGAAAAAACGGCGCGGGCCTACGTACTCACAGGTCCTGATGTGAACGCAAAGAATACGATTGAACAACCCAGCGTTGTGGATATCGCCGTCGAGCAGATCAGGGTCGGTCCAGAGTTCAGCTGTTTGTTCAAACCTTTCTCCTGCACGGTGATCGAAATCGATCGAGACTGAGAAAGAGGTGGGTAGTAATGTACGAGGAGATAAAGAAAGAACTTCACGAAGCTCACATGATTTTGGAAAAGTACGGCCTGGTGGCTTACACGAGTGGTAACGTGAGCGTGAGAGTGAACGAACACGTGATCATTAAGCCTTCAGGAGTACCTTATTCCACCCTGAAGCCTGAAGATTACGTGGTTGTGGATCTGGAAGGCGAGGTGGTTGAGGGAAGCAAGAAACCGTCCATCGACACCGCAACGCATCTGTATCTTTACAGGAACATAGATTGGGCCAGATCGATCATACACACGCATTCCACTTTCTCCACAGTCTGGGCCGTTGTAGAAAAACCCATACCGGTTCTCTGCACTGCTCACGCCGACGTTTTTGGCGAGGAGATTCCGCTGACAGAGTACGCACCGGTGGGTTCTGAAGCGATCGGTAAAGCAGTGCTGAAGGTGATCGGAAGGTCGGGTGCAGTGCTCCTTCGAAAACACGGCGTCATGGTGGTCGGTGACAGCCTGGAGGATGCGATCAAAAAAGCGATTTTTCTGGAGGAAGTGGCCAGGATCGCCTATTTCGCGCATTTGATGACCACGCCTGCTCCCCTCGCCAAGGATGAGGTCGAAAGGCTTTATCTGCAGTACCACACAAAATACGGGCAAAGATGAGGGTAAAATTAATGGTAATCACGAGCGAATGGAGGTGTGAAAGATGAGTGAGAGGATGACGCTGGGTCTGATCGTTGGCAACAGAGGTTTCTTCCCCGACTGGCTCGTTGAAGAGGGCAGGAAGAGAGTGCTCAAGGTCCTGAACGAGATGAACGTGAACGTGGTGACACTCTCGAGTGAAGATACAAAATACGGGGCTGTCGAGAACATGCAGGATGCTGAAAAATGTGCCAAACTTTTCAAACAGCACGCAGATGAAATCGATGGAATCATCGTCACGTTACCAAACTTTGGCGATGAAGGTTCAGCAGCCATGGCGATCCGGCTGTCCGGTCTGAAGGTGCCGGTTCTGGTACACGCCTTCCCGGATGAACTTGGAAAAATGGATATCAGACACAGACGTGATTCGTTCTGTGGAAAAATTTCTTTGTGCAACAACCTTGTGCAGTTCGGGATCGCCTTCACCGACACAACATTGCACGTGGAGTCTCCGGAAAGTGAAGAATTCAGGAAGGATCTTGAAAAGTTCCTCGCCGTATGCCGTATCGTGAAGGGATTGAAGAATCTGAGAATAGGTTTGATAGGTGCCAGACCCGCTGCGTTCAATACCGTGCGTTTCAGCGAAAAGATACTGGAAAGGTACGGAATCAGCGTGGTAACGGTTGACCTTTCAGAGATCATCGCGCGCGCCAGGGGCTTCGATTCGAAGTCTGACAGGGTCGTTCACGAGTTGGACAAACTCACGAAAACGTTCAACGTGAAGAAAGTCCCATCCGAAGCTCTCGAAAGAATGGCGCGCCTGGGCGCCGCCATCAACGAATGGATCGAGGAGAACAAGGTACTGGCGACGGCGCTGCAATGCTGGACGGCTTTGGAAGTACTCTATGGTGTCGTACCGTGTGCTGTGATGAGCCTGCTTTCAGAATCGCTCTTGCCCAGTGCTTGCGAGACTGACGTCATGGGTGCGCTATCGATGTACATACTGCAGCTCGCTTCCGGAAGACCATCCGCCCTGCTGGACTGGAACAACAACTACGGTGACGATCCAGAAAAGGCCGTGATGTTCCACTGCAGTAACCTGCCCGTGTCGTTCTTCAAGAGTTGTGAGATGTCTTACCAAGAAATCATTGCGGGTACTGTCGGGAAAGAGAACGCGTACGGAACGTGTGTCGGAAGGATCTCTCCCGGTCCTGCGACCTTCCTGAGGCTTTCGAGCTTCGATAACGAAGGCACCATAGCCGGCTTCGTTGCGGAGGGAGAATTCACGGATGATCCCATCGACACGTTCGGCGGATACGGTGTGGTGAAGATAGAAAATCTCAGGTCTCTGCTGAGATTGATCACGAAGTACGGTTTCGAACACCACGTTGCTGCGAACAGGAGCCGGGTGAAGGAGGCTGTTGTAGAAGCTCTGGACAATTATCTCGGTTGGGAAATCTTCACGGTGGACGGGTGTGACTGCCACAGGGAGGAATGAAATATGTACCTGCTCGGTACAGACATCGGAACACAGGGGACCAAGACGGTACTCGTGGACGAAAAGGGAAACGTTCTGGCGGAGGCTTCGAGAGAGTACGATGTGATCACGCCGAAACCAAACTGGGCCGAGCAGTGGCCCGATGTCTGGGTCAAGGCGGTTTTCGAAACTGTGAAAGAGGTCGTCGAAAAGTCCAGCGTTCCGAGAAATAAAATCGCAGGTATCGCGATAAGTGGTCTCTACGGTGGCTCTGGAATACCCGTGGACAAAGATATGAAGCCTCTCAGACCCTGCCTGATATGGATGGACAGGCGGGCCGTGAAAGAGACAGAATGGGTCAAACAGAACGTTCCGAAGGAGAAGATCTTCTCCATAACCGGCAATTACGTTGACTCGTACTTCGGTTTCACGAAGATGATGTGGATCAGGAACAACGAACCGGACGTATGGAAGAAGATCTACAAGTTCATCACGCCAAAGGATTACGTCATATACGAAATGACGGGAGAGCTCGTCATAGACTATTCTTCCGCTGGAAACCTGGGCGGAGTCTTCGACATCAGAAAGCTCACCTGGTCCAAAGAGATGTGCGATATCCTGCAGATTCCCATCGAATACTTACCAGAGAGAATCGTGAAATCTTCTGACATCGTAGGAAAGGTCAAAAAGCAAGCGGCTGAGCTGTGCGGACTGCTGGAAGGTACTCCCGTCGTTGCGGGTGGGATCGACGCACCAGTGGCACAGCTTTCTGCGGGTGCGCTGGAAGAAGGCGAGCATGTCGCCATGGTGGGAACTTCCACCTGTTGGGGAACTGTGCACGATGGGAGCAAACTCGCGTTTGGGCTGGTGAGTTATCCCTACGTGGTCTACGATACCGAGCGAATCTACACGTTCGGTGGGTCCGCCACGACGGGAGCACTGGCAAGGTGGTTCAAGGAAGAATTCGGAGAGTCAGAAACGATCGTGGGTGAAAGGACAGGTATTTCACCGTACCAGCTGCTCGATCGGGAAGTGAAGAACGTACCCGCCGGAAGCGATGGCATCATCGTTCTGCCGTACTTCATGGGTGAAAGGTCTCCGATCTGGGATCCGAGTGCGCGTGGCGTCATCTTCGGTGTGACACTGTACCACAAGAGAGCTCACATCTACAAGGCGTTCATGGAGGCGGGTGCGTACGCTTTGAGACACAACATAGAGGCCGGATTGAACGCGGGTCTGAAACTGAACGACGAATGCTGGATCGTCGGAGGAGTTGCCAGATCTTCCGTCTGGGTGCAGATCTTTGCGGACGTCACAGGATTCAAGATGAGGCAGGTCGCGAGTCTTGTTGAGGCACCGTTTGGAGACGCTTTCTTGGCTGGCCTCGGAACCGGTGTGATAGACAAGCCTGAGCGCATCAAAGAATGGGTGAAGTACAAAGAACCCGTAGATCCGAATCCCGAGAACAAGAAGATCTACGACAGGTATTATCAGATCTATCTGCAGTTGTACGAGAAAACAAAGGATCTGATGCAAATGTTATGAAGACCCCCGTCCGCCTTGGACGGGGTTTTTTCAACCCGTGCCCGGGTGGAACCTTCTCGACGCGGCGCAGAGATCCTGCAGGACACACGAACCACACCTGGGCTGATTCTTTTTGCACACTCTTTTGGCGTGTTCTACCAATAGGGCGTGGTACTCTTTCATCGTTTCTACGCCCTTGATTTGCTGGTGAAACATCGATTGAAGCTGTGAATAAGTCTCTCTGCCGTTTATCAGACCGATTCTGCCCAGTATACGCCTCGTGTAACTGTCTATCACGAACACGGGTTTTTCAAAGGCATAGAGCATGATGGAATCTGCTGTCTCGGGACCTATACCGTTCACAGAGAGTAGTTCGTCTCTCGTGAGGTGTTCTCTCAACCGGTAGAAATCGAAATCGTACCTGGAAAGTTCCTTGAGGAGATTCTTCAATCTCCTTGCTTTCAATTTCCAAAAACCAGCAGGCTTTATCAGCCTTTCGATCAGCTCGTTATCGGCTTCGAACATTCTCTTTGGATCGAGCATGTTCGCTTTCTTCAAATTCTCGATCGCTCTTTCTACATTCTTCCACGTCGTGTTCTGCGTGAGCACGGCTCCAACGACGACTTCGAACCAGGTTTCGGCTGGCCACCAACCCTGTGGGCCATAGGTTTCAAGCAACCTTCGGTAGATCTCCTTTAGAACGCTCAAGTTAGGTTCCTCCCAGCTTTTGAATGTTATCATAAACATGGAGGTGATCGAATGAGAACCAACAAAGATAGGCTCGTCATGATCTCGATCCAGGGGACGATCGTTAAACCGGAGCACACAGGAAGACATGCGGTCTCGCACGATGGAAAACCGTTCATGCTTCCAGGAACCGGGGGCATCACTTACAACGTGAAGGTGGGAGATCCCGTTTTTGGCTGGGCTGCCGACCACGTGGAACCTGGCGTTTCGACGATTCTCGATCAGGAAAAACGCGATTCCGGGCCCAACAGGGGCTACAACTTCTACGCGTGTATTGGGAACGAGGCTCGTGTCGTCACGGGTGACGCGAAGGGTGCCAGAGGAGTTGTGACGGGCCACCATGGAGGAGCGGAACACGTACTGATAGACTTTCCAGACGAGGTGCTGGAAAAACTCACACTCGATGACAAGATCCTCATAAAGGCCTTTGGTCAGGGACTCGAATTGCTGGATTATCCCGACGTGCACGTGTACAACATCGATCCGAACTTGTTTGAAAAGCTGAGGATCGTGGAAAAGAACGGCAGACTGCTCGTGCCTGTCGTTGCAGTCGTGCCGGCGTATTTGATGGGTTCCGGCATAGGCTCAACCAGCATGGGCACAGGTGATTACGACATCATGACAGCGGACCTGGAAGCATTGAAAGAACACGGACTTCTGAACCTTCGCTTTGGTGACATCGTTTACATAAAGGACCACGACAACAGTTACGGCCGATGCTACAGAAAAGGTGCCGCGAGTGTGGGAGTCGTCATACACAGCGACTGTAAGTACGCCGGTCACGGTCCTGGTGTGACGATCTTCATGACCTCTCCAAAACCGATACTTGAGCCGGTCATCGATCCAGACGCGAACATCGGAAAGATCCTGGGGATCGGAAGGTTTAGAGAAACATTGTGAAAACGAAAATCCCATCAACAGGACGGGGCTTTCGACTCATATCAAAATGAACTTGTCGTTCTGAGCGAAGACTCTCTTTTTGAAGCCACATTTCTCGATTGTTTCGTAGTCGTGACCAGCGTGTGATGGATAAACAGCGAAGAAAACCAGAGGTTCGCAGGAGATGTTTACTGAGCGGTGCGCCCAAAATGGCGGGATGTAGACAGCTTTGTCCTTTTCTATAGGAATTGCTTCGAAATCGCCAGATTTGTTTTGACACAAGATCAATCCCCTGCCACTCAGACCGTAGTAAACCTCAGCAGTTGGCTCTATTGCATGGAAGTGTCCTTTGGTCATAAAGTATTCGCCTTGAACCGTGCCCGGATAGATGATGGTGATCAAAAAGGTTAGATCTCCCTCTCTCTCGGATCTTGCAACCTCAAAAACTTCATATATAATGGGGTTTTCCTTTTCTAAGAACGGATCTTGCTTCAGAAAAACGTTCTTAACGTCTCGATAACGTCTCACAATGTGATTACCCGAAAAGTTGTTCAGATCATTCAGGTCAAATGATACGGAAAACGGTATCATTCGTACCACCCTCTTAGTAGTCAATCCTAACGTGCTTTAGTAAGAGATACTGCTCATACGCATGATGGGAATTTTCGACGCCCAAACCACTTCGCTTCCAGCCACCGTACGGATAAGCGAACTCTCCTCCTGTGACGTTGTTTATACCAACAGTACCACACTCCAGTAACGTAGACGCTCTAAGGGCTTTTGAAAGATCCCTCGTGTAAACGTATGCCACCAAACCATATTCCGTGTCGTTCGCCAACGAAATGGCTTCGTCAAACGTATCAAAAGTCATGATCGGGGCTGTTGGTCCGAACATCTCTTCCCTCACAACACGCATTGAATGATCAACGTTGGTCAGGACCGTAGGTTCGTAAAAATATCCTTTCTCAAATTTCTCACCTGCGGGTTTCTTCCCTCCATGCAAAACCTGCGCACCCTTGGATACGGCTTCTTCCACAGCTGAACTCACCCTTTTCCAGCCCTCAAGCGTTGTTAAAGGTCCCATCGTTACGTCTTGTTCCAAACCGTTGCCAATCTTGATCTTCCTCGTCTCTTGCAAAAATGCTTCAACAAAATCGCTGAATATTGACCTATGGACGTAGATTCTGTTAATCGCGTTGCATATCTGTCCCGCATTTCTGAAAGATCTCCTCACAGCATCTTTAGCGGCTGTAGCGATATCGGCATCGTCAAAGACTATCATAGGACAATTACCACCCAGTTCCAAAGTTAGTTTCTTGACAGTCTTCGAAGCAACATTCATTATGTGCTTACCCACGTCAGTGCTTCCTGTAAAAGCTATTTTTGATACAAGCGGGTGTTCTATAAGCGTCTCTCCGACTTCCTTGTTCGTACCCGTAACAACGTTCAGTACGCCGGCGGGTAAGCCAGCCTCTATGAAGCATTTTGCCAGTTCAAGGGTTGCCAAAGGTGTATAGGAAGACGGCTTCGCAACAACCGTACATCCCACCACAAGTGCAGGACCAATTTTCCAAGATAACAGGAGTAACGGATAGTTCCAGGGTACTATCGCGGCCACAACCCCAACCGGTTGTTTCAGGACAAAACTGATTCTGTTTTCCTTGTTCGACTGATAAGTCTCCCCAAGGACACTCAGAGCGTTGTCACAAAAATAATCTATTGAATCTAAGCTAGCTTTCACTTCCTCTCTTGCTTCACTCAGCGGCTTACCTTGCTCAAGCGTCAGTAGCTTTGCTATCTCTTCCTGCCTTTGCCTGGCTAATCTGGTCCCTTGTCTGAGCAGTTCAACTCTTTTGTTTGGAACCATTGTACTCCAGGTTTTGAAGGCCTCATAAGCCGACACTATAGCCTTCTCTGTTTCCTCGGGTGTCAGCGATGGCACTTCTCCGACCACTTGATCAGTGTTTGCCGGGTTACGAACCAGAATGGTTCTCTTCGTTAGCGATTCAACCAGCTTTCCAGCGACGATACACTTCGATATCATCGTCCCTGACCTCCTTTGTCTGAGTCACCGAGCATCAAAGATCCGGTTGAAAACCTTTGTCAACTTGGATTCTTTGTTGAATATCTTTTCCAACTCGTTAGCTTCAAGGTTAGTTGTCTTGAATAAACGTGTAACAAACCTCGTTCGATCTGCACGGTGTTTCGCTTCGTAATATTCTACTGGAACGTTGTTGTGGGTATAGGTGATACTTCTCAAGAATATCAACGGGGCTCCACGCTCTACCCCTAAAAGTTTGCTATCCTCGGGGCTCGCCGATATCGCTTCTATGGTTCGCTCACCCCAAACCAGCTCTACTCCGTACTTGTTTTCAAGGATATCGTACAAGGATTGCATCTCGAGATCTTCATCCAGCAAACTTGGGCAAAATCTTTCTGGTATGTAATTGATCACTATCAGTATCGGTTCACCCCTGACAAATCTCAATCTTTGAAGTTCGAAAACCTTCTCGCCTGTTCTCAAATCCAGATAGTAGGCCAGTAACTCATCTGCGCTTATCAATTTCTTTGAAAGAACCTTGGTTACTGGTTCCAAACCTTGAGACTTCATATCCGCGTAGAAACCCGTCAGCCTTGATACGAGATATTCGTTGATCTTCGGTTTTATCACGACCGTTCCGACACCGCGTTTTCTCCTTATAATACCCCTGTTGGCGAGCTCGGTGAGTGCTTGCCGAACAACGATACGACTAACGCCGAAAGCTTCGCACAGCTCTTTCTCCGTTGGCAGCAAGTCCCCTGCTTTGAGATTTTGAGATATCCATTTCAGGAGTATGTTCTCGATCTGGTAATACAAAGGCACGGGAGATTCCTTGTTGACCTGTTCAGGGGGTTGAAATCCCACAGCCTCGCCTCCTAAGCTTTATGGCTTCACACTTCACTTGGTTCAATCGATTACATTCATGTCATGAACGATCCTTTCGATTTCGTTGTAAACATCATCGCTCATTTCCCATTCCACTGTTTTGACGTTTTCCTCCACTTCTTCTGGGCTGGTTGCGCCGGCGATTATAGAGGTTACAGGTTCGTGTCTGAGTAACCAATTAAGACTTATCTGACTCAGAGGTTTTTGGAGTTTCGTAGCTATGCCCTTCAGCTTGTTCACAGCGTCGATGTACTTTCTATAATTTTCGCCGACCAGCTTTGGATTGGCTGAACGAACGTCCGTGAAGACTTCGTTTTGCGACAGTTTTCCAGTCAAAACCCCTTGCATCAATGGACTGTACGGGAAAAATGCCAAGCCATTCATCCGGCAGAACGGCAAAACCTCGCTTTCGGTACGGTATTCGAGCGCTATGTTGTGATAACTTCTAGCATTCCTCTCGAACAGATTATACAGACCCTGCATACTGCTTATGTGCGGCAGGAGACGCGCCGCCGTGTCGATAGAAAAGTTCGATAGACCTATGAATCTTACCTTACCCTGGTCTTTCAAAATTATCATGGCCTCCATTGTCTCTTCAATGGGCGTGTTCGGATCTGGCCAGTGCAGCTGATAAAGATCGACATAATCAGTTTTGAGTCTCATCAAGCTGGCGTCTATCTCCTTCATGATGCTCTCCTTCGTCAGGCACCTCTTGATCCTTCCTTGCTGATCCCAGACAAGTCCACATTTTGTTGCTATGATGATCTTGTCGCGCGGAAATCCTTTGATAGCCTTTCCCAGAATTTCCTCCGCGTGCCCAAACCCATAAACCGGTGCAACATCGAAGAAATTCACCCCGAGTTCTAACGCTTTATGTACTACTTTGATGGATTGTTCATCGCTGGAGTTTTTCCACACCTTAGGCCCAGATAGGCCCCAGCAGCCAAGGCCGATAACCGAAACCAAGACAGGAAATCTCTCAGTACTCCTGTACTTCATAGTTATCCCTCCCTCCAGTTTCGCTGCAAGGTCGCTAATTCATCAAACACAGAAACCAGTGCCTGGTAGCTTTTTTCAAACAAATCGTAAAGTTTATCGTAGACCTCACGGTAACTGTTTCTTGGTTCCACAATGATCACGTCTTTGATGAAATCTCTAGCTTCATCAACTGTGATCAAACCTGCTCCTATAGCACCGGTTATGGCTGCGCCTACTGACGTGGCTTCTGCAGGGTTTTCCGGCACGGTAACAACTTTTCCAAAAATATCAGCGATTATTTGCCGCCAGTTCCGGCCTTTCGCTCCGCCCCCAATCAACCTTATCTTGTCGAACCTGAAGCCACCTACATTTTCAAATATGTCAAGTATTATTTTCAAATTCATCGTGACACCTTCCAAGACGGCCCTTAGCATATCGGCCTTGTTGTGCACCACGGAGAGACCTATAAATGCTCCCCTTGCGTTCACGTTCCAACGGGGACTTCTTTCACCAAGTAGATATGGTAGGAAGATCAAACCTTTTGCACCTGGTTGAGTATTATCCAATACATCGTCTAAGATAGCGTAGACGTCGAGATTCAGTTCATTGGCTGCCTTGATTTCTGGCTCACAGACAGTATTCTTTATCCACTGATAGGAAGCCCCCCCAGCTTGCATCGTACCAGTCGGGCAGAACAAACCAGGCAAGGGGTAGAAGAAATTGAAAGTCCTAGCAAGAGGATCAAAAAAAGGTTTATTAGAGCACGTACTGATCCAACTGGAAGATCCCAGGTAAAGATACGCTGCTGTTGAATCGAAGACGCCTGCTCCGAGTGTCGCAGATGGTCCATCGCCGGCTCCTCTTATGACAAGGGTTTTCGGTGATAGACCGAGTTCCTCCGCAACTTTACGTTTGATGGTCCCGACAATTGCTGTTGATTCTGTTACCTGTGGTAATTTTTCAAGATCTAAGTCAAGAGCCTCCACCAATTCTTCCGACCAGCACCTGTTGTTTATGTCGAAAATGTTGCTCATGGAGGCATCCGAAAAATCCGTTCCGTAGATCCCAGTGAGCCTGTAGACGATGAAATCTTTTGCAAACAAGAATTTGTGGCTTCTTCGGTAGATATCAGGTTCATTTTCCTTTAACCACGCAATCTTGGGGCCAAAGTAGGTTGGTGTGATCCTTGAACCAGTTATCCTGTAGACCTTTTCGTTGCCCACATGTTGATTCAGCTTTTCTGCTTGTTCCACACTTCTCTGGTCAGCCCAGATTATCGCTCTTCTGAGGACATTCCCATCTTCGTCGACAGGTACTACTCCCATCATCTGCCCGCTGAAGCTGACACATTTTATTCTTTCCGGATCGACTTTTGTTTCTGATAGCAACTTAGCCGTTGTTTGTTCGATCGAAATCCACCATTGTTGGGGGTCCTGTTCGACCCAGTTTACTACCGGATAGAACGTATCGTATGGATAGAATGAACTCGCTATTAGTTTTCCATCGATTCTGAACAGTGTAGCCTTGTTCCCTGTCGTACCAAGATCGTAAGCGATCACGTATTCCATTCAGTTCACCTCTTTGCTCAACTTCGCAAAATCTCGACTGAATTCGGCAGCGTCCTCAGCCGCTACCTCACTCGTTCGAAGTAGTTTCTCGAATAGTTGGACCGGCAGCGTGAAGTGAGAAGCCCCCTGATCAACGGCTTCGATGAGCTGATCTAAGTCTTTCAAGCTCGCGACTATGAGCGTGGGGTTCGTGGAAAAGTTTCGAGACAGTGCAACGAAACGGGAAAGCAATTCAGAAGGATTCAACCCTTTTCTTTTTGATCTATCGAAATAGAAAGCAACATAGTCAACTCCGAGGGCAGCTGATGAAAGGAATTGCTCGATTGTATAAACAGCCGTGGCACAGACGCGGAAACCTGATTTCTTGAAAGAAGTAGCCACTTCGTATTTTCCAGCCACCCATGGAACTTTGATAACGAATCTGTCGTCAAGCTCCTCTGCTATGTGTTTCTCGAACGTTTCCATGTGGATGAAGATTTCAGAAACATTCGTATTTCTCAATCTCGCGATGATGGTCTTCAATCCTTCGTTTTCCCTGTCTCTCAACATGATTGAAGGGTTTGTTGTTATTCCCAAACCAAACGTTTCTGCCAACAGAATCGCTCTTTCGCTACAACCGTCAATGTAGAATTTCATGACTCATCCCCTTCTTGCCTTCACGTACTGATCAAGGAAAACAGCAGCAATTATGATCAAACCAATCATCATTTGCATGACGAACGGGTCTATTCCGAGAAGGTTCCCTCCATTCCTCAGGGTCTGGATCAGTACTGCACCTATGACAGTGCCAAGGGCTGTCCCAACCCCGCCACTGAGACTTGCCCCACCGATGACGACGGACGCGATCGCGTCGAGCTCGTAACCCTAACCACCTGTGGGCACGCCCGCCGCGAGCCTTGAGGCCAACATTAAACCGGCGATTCCACTCAGAAAACCAGACACAGCGTAGGCGAGCAGGTAATTAAGCCTCAAATTTATTCCAGAAAGTCTTGCGGCTTCTCGGTTACTCCCAATTGCGTAAAGGTTACGACCAAACCGTGTGTACTTTAAAACGAGTCCTGAAATCAGAGCAATCATCAACCACAGCCAAACGAGCGTTGGTACGTCGAGGATAACGTCAGACGCGAAGTTAATGAAATTCCTCGGAAGACCGGTTATCATTCTCCCACCCGAGATGTACATCACCAACCCTCTAACGAACGTCATCACGCCCAATGTAGCAATGAATGGAGGTATCTTCATGTCGTATACCGCGAAGCCGTTCGCTAGCCCAAAAAGGGTGGAAACAGTGAGCGCTATTAAAACCGCTTGTAAGCTCGGGAGTTGATAACTCAATCTGTTTGATGTAAGCATCGCAAACACCATTCCGGAGAGTCCCACGAGTGCCCCGACCGATAGATCTATGCCACCGGTTATGATAACGAACAGCATCGCGAGTGCGACAACCCCGTTTATCGATGTCTGCCTCAACAAATTCGTAATGTTTCCAAAGGAAAGGAATTTGCCTTTGGTGACGATCGTGAGAAGAACAACAAGGACAGCGAATATCAAGAGCAGATTTCTCTCATTAAAAGCACCGAATGCTTTGGTAGATGCGCTTCGCTTCTTCATTAGTATACCCTCCTATTTTTTCGCAACGTAATTGCTCATGGCCAATGTTAAAAGCTTTTCTTCCGAAAAATCGTTGCGTTCAACTTCACCTGCAATCATTCCGTTGGAAATGACTATGATCCTGTCAGAAACGCCAATCAGCTCGGGAAGGTATGAAGAAATGAATATGACCGCTTTACCTTGACTCACGACTTCGCTGATGAGTCGGTAAATTTCGGCTTTTGCCCCAACGTCTATTCCGTTCGTTGGCTCGTCAAGTATGAGGATGTTTGCCAGTCTGCTCAGCCATCTCGCTAAGACAACCTTCTGCTGGTTTCCACCACTCAATTTCTGAACCGGATGAAATATGCTTGGAGTTTTGATGGAAAGTTTACCTACTTGACTGAGGGCTAATTCTCTCGCTTTCCTGTGATCCACGAAAATCATCAGTCGGGCCAAGATGTCTGAATAATTAACGGAATTTATGTTGAATTCCACATTTTGGATCGGAAAGACCCCTTGCGTTCGTCTGTCTTCGGGAAGATAACCAATACCATGTTGTATAGCATTTCTGGGAGATCTTATTTCGACTTTCCTACCTTGAACGTAAATCGAGCCGGACTCGACGGGATCCAGGCCGTAAAGAGCCCTAGCTATCTCGGTACGCCCAGCACCAACCAAGCCATACATGCCAAGTATTTCACCAGACCGAAGCGAGAAAGAAATATCTTTGAATTTTTTGCCGGTAAGATTTTCGACTCGTAGCAGTTCTTCGCCAATTGGAACTTGCTGTTTGTAGTACATTTCCTCGATCTTCCTGCCAACCATTAAAGGTATTAGTTCCTCCACCGATCCAATCTCAGAAACTTTGTATGTACCAACGACTTTTCCGTCTTTGAGTACTGTAACGGTGTCACAGATCTCAAAAACTTCCTCAAGGTTATGGGATATGTATATGACTCCAACATCCTGACGTTTCAGTGCCTTGATCATGCTGAAAAGTAATTGTTTCTCCTTGCTGGTCAACACTGCGGTGGGTTCATCAAAGATGACCAACTTAGGATTCATGAGTAATACCTTAGCTATAGTCACCATTTCTTTTTCAGCCAAGCTTAAATCCCTTATTGGTGTAGTGACATCCACGTCCAAACCAACTTCCTTGAGGAATCGTTGCGCCTCGAGCTTCATCTTTTTCCATCTCACAAAACCAAAGCGTGTTGGCTGGGAACCAAGAAAGAGATTCTCCGCAACGCTCATGTCGGGTGCTATCATCACATCTTGATAAACAGCAAAAATGCCTAATTTTCTTGAAAGGATAGGATCGATTCTCCTCAGTTCTCGTCCAAGAAAATAGATATTGCCGCTATCCTTCTCGTAAGCACCGGTAATTATTTTTATCAGTGTGGACTTGCCAGCACCATTCTCCCCAACTAAGCCTCGCACTTCGCCAGGACTGAGAGTCAAGCTCACATTGTCCAGTGCCTTCACACCAGGAAATGATTTACTCACCTCTTCTATTTTGAGTAATTCCGTCATTGCTTTCCCTCGCTTTCAAGTTGATTTATTATGTCCACAGCACGGCTGCTGCCAAACAAACTTGCACCCAACTCTAAGAAGCGCTTGACCTGGTCTGCTGTTCTGATACCACCCGAGACTTTGATTGGTTTCTTGTCTCCAAGTACGCTTTTTATTATGACAACGTCTTCGTACGTCGTGGGTCTCGGCCCAAATCCAGTACCCGTTTTCACGTAGTCAACTTCTTCGATTTCACGAATAATTTCGCATACGTGTCTCAACTCATGTTCGTTCAACCTGCTGACTTCAACTATGATCTTACACACTCTGCCCTTCGCCTTTATCAGATGAGAAGTTACAACGATCTCGTTGCGCACGTAATCCCAATCCGAAGACTTAACAGCACACAGGTTCAAAACCACGTCGAAATCGGTTATCTTTGGACTCAGGTTTGAATAGTAGTCGATCTGAGCCAGTTTAACTTCTGTAGGGCTGTAGCCCAGAGGAAAATCCACGCCAACGACAATTCCTACATCACTGTTACTTGTCAACTCTATGGCGAGTGGTATGTAACACCAGGGAACAGACACAGCTCTTACGTTTTTCTGCACCGAACTGCTGATGAACTCGAGAACTTCTTTCTTATTCACATCTGGTGACAGCAATGTACTATCGAACAGCTTGCTGATCTTGTTCAACATTGAACATCCTTCTTGTAGAAGGAGGGGGACATGCCCCCTCCTGCGCGTGACCCAGGTGAGTCAGTTCAGATCAGTACCTCTTTCTGAGATATGGATCAAGCACCCATTTGAGCTCATCCATGTTCTCTTTTGTTACGACGTACACTCCTGTATCGAAATACTTCGGCAATGGTTCGCCATGGATAGCCATGAATGCGAACATAACGCCTTTGTAACCCATACCATGAGGATCCTGCACGATTAGAGCTTTCAAGCTGCCATTTCTCAGTGCCTCGACTTCTTGCGGGTCTGAATCGTACGCCACAGCGATTATCTTATCCTGCAACTTCCTTTCTTCTATGACTCTCGCAACACCATCTCCTGTGTGGTTGTTGTCGGCGAAAACGGCAACGAGTTGATCACCATAGGCCGTGACGAGGTCTTCCATTGCTGCCGCAGCCTTCGCTATGTCGTTGTCAACATACCTGGTTGGGAGGATTTCAAGATCTGGTGCGAGCTCTTTAAGTCTCGTTTTGAATCCTTCATCTCTGTCGATGAGGACCTGAACGCCTGCCATAGAGCTTATCAATCCGACTTTGCCTTTCAGCGGTTTTCCAGCCTTTTTCAAAAGCTCGACGATCTTCTCGGCAGCCAGCCCACCGCCAAGTTTATTGTTCGTTGCAAGGAATGAGTGATATCCTGTGTCATGCACAAAATTGTCGATGAGAATGATCTTGATCCCCTGCTGATAAGCCTTGTTCAAAGCAGGTGCTGTTGCATGAGAGCTTGTCGAAGAAATCACGATTGCATCGGGTTTGGTCCTAATAACGTCCTCAAGAATCGCAACTTGCTTGTCAATGTCTGCTTCGGACGGAGGGCCATACACTGTTACTTTGATCAAACCCTGCAGGTCATGTTCCGCGTTCTTCGCGCCAACGATCGTGTACTGCCAGAACTCAGAGTCAGTGGCCTTCACTATGAAAGCGATGTTGTAGACTGCGAGGACACTAACTGTGAACATGACAAGGGCAGCGAACACGAGAAGCAACCTCTTCATACAAACACCCCCTCTGAAAGTTGATCTATTATAATGTTATAACTTTCTATCCAAACGTCAAGCATGGTTTTCCAAGATTTCTACCGAATACTCTGCATGGTAGACTACCAGCAACTACTAATGTTCGTAAACGTAGTTTTTCTTGTCATTTCGTTTTATTTCTTCCGAAACCTTCCATAGAAATCGGGTGCAGGGGACTGCGCCGTTTCCACTTCCTTTAGGTTGTATCAGAGAAGCGAGAGCTTTATAATTGAACTTGGTGATTGTAACGTGTCGAAGTTGGCTTACCAGTATCGTCTCAAACTCAATAGGACGCAGGAAAAGATTTTGACAAAGCTTCTGTCTATTGCCTGTCGTCTTTACAACGACGCTCTTGACGAACGAAAGAGTGCGTGGGAGAAAGAGAAACGCACTGTTACCTATCTCGATCAAGCAAAGAAGTTGAAAGACTTGAGGAAAACAGACAAAGAGCTCATCCTCTTGAACTACTGTGCCGCTCAGCACGTACTTCGCCGACTGGACAGAGCATTTCAGCGGTTCTTTGAAGCTGTCAAATCTGACCAGAAGGTTAGCTATCCTCGGTTTAAGAAACCCCACCGTTTTTGCACGCTGCAGTTCACCTACGCAGACGGAGCGAAACTCAAACCTGACGATAGCAGACGCTTGCGACTCTACATTCAGAAGGTTGACATGATCAAAGTTGTCTGGCACTGTCCCTTGCCTGAGCAATCTGTGACCAAGCAGGTTTGGATTAGTCGCAAAGCAGACGGATGGTTTGTTAGTTTTGCGCTTGAAGCGTGTGATGAAACTCTCTGCAACCTTTGCCACCAACAGGAAGGGCTGTTGGCATCGATGTTGGAGTTGAGAACTTGCTGGCATTTTCCAGCGGCGAGTTTGTAGAGAATCCGAAGTGGCTGAAGAAGGTAGAGGAAAGAATGGCTGAAAAGCAGCGCATCTTGAGCAAAAAGGTGAAAGGCTCTAAGAGATGGAAGCGAATGTGCAGGCAGATTGCAAAGTTGCATCTCAAAGTTGCTCACCAGTGCAAAGACTTTTACTTCAAACTGGCAGCCTGGTTGGTCAAAGAGTTTGATCTGATTTGCGTAGAAGACTTGAGCATCAAAGGCTTGGCACAAGGGAAGCTTAGCAAGTCTGTGCTGGATGCCAGTTGGTCGGTGTTTCTTTATCAAATTTTTCCCTGCAAGGCTCGGAGTGCTGGTAGGAAAGTGATGTATGTGCCGGCCAGTGGCGCAAGCCAGACTTGTGCCAAGTGCGGCGGCCTTGTGCCTAAGGATTTGGCAGCTCGTTGGCATGATTGTCCGCACTGTGGATTTTCCGTTCATCGTGACATCAACTCTGCGCTTTTGATACTCAAGCTGGGCCTGGAACAAGCCTGCAAGGACTGGGTGACTCTCCAGTCATGCTTGCATGAAGCCATCGGATTCAGCTGACGGTAGTTCACTCTGGAGGAAGTTCAGAAAATGGGTCACTCTGTGGCTAATCAGTTGAATATCAGCAACCAGATCAACGAAGCAGGTCTAAGACTTGTGGAACTTGTCCAGGTATTGTGTCAACTCGCTGGCCATTTCAAACTGTGATTTTGGAGCTTGTCAAATCTGTGGAACAGCCGAGGAAAGGAAAGTTATGGTCTTTCCAGGTGCTCCTGGTTCGTAAGCACATCTCAGCGTAGGACGGGAGGTTGCTTCGATCAGCGTCAATCCTGGGAGTAACGTACATCTGCAAACCAAAAGGGGTTATCCAAAGCTGGGTGCGACACCGGATGAAACCGGTGTGAATTTCGCCATCTTCAGCAGACATGGAAGAAGAGTGATACTGGAACTGTATCAGAACTACTACGACGACAAACCATCGCACAGGTTCGTGCTGGATCCCATCAGAAACAGAACGGGAGACATCTGGCACATCTATGTCTACGGCGTAGGGCACGGTCAGTACTACGGATGGCGTATCGATGGTGAATACGATCCGGCAAACGGTAAAAGGTTCAACGTCAACAAGCTTCTCATCGATCCTTACGCGAAGGCCATATCATCTTCGATCGACTGGGAAGAAGACTACATCTACGGTTACGACAGGAACTCTCCCGAAAAGGATCTCTCTTTCTCGACACTGGATTCCGCCCAGAGTCCCGCAAAATCCATCGTCATAGACGATTCGAAGTACGACTGGGAAAACGATAGAAGACCAAAGATCCTGTGGAAAGATACTATCATTTACGAAATGCACGTTCGCTTTTTCACCATCAGCCCTACTTCCGGGGTGAAACATCCCGGTACGTATAGAGGATTGCTGGAGAAACTGGATCATCTCAAGGAACTTGGCGTGACGACCATAGAATTGATGCCAGTCTTCGAGTTTTCGGTGAACTCGAACACTAACATCAATCCGTTCACCGGCAAACGTCTGAAAGACATGTGGGGATACAATCCCCTCGGTTTCTTCGCAGTGACTGGCAACTATTCTACCGGTGTGAAGCTGGGAGAGCAGGTGTTCGAATTCAAAGACATGGTCAAGGAACTGCACAGGCACGGTTTCGAAGTCATACTGGACGTCGTTTACAACCACACGGGAGAAGGAAACGAGCTGGGTCCAACACTGTCTTTCAGGGGTATCGACAACGAGATCTACTACATGCTCGATCCAAAAAACAAGAGACGCTATTTGAACTATTCCGGATGTGGCAACACCCTGAACTGCAACCATCCGGTTGTCAAAGAGATGATCATAGACAGTCTGAGGTACTGGGCCACCGAGATGCACGTGGATGGTTTCAGATTCGATCTGGCGGCCATCTTAGGTAGAACACCGGATGGGAGATGGATCGGTGACTTCTCGCTGCTCAAAGACATCTCGGAGGATGCGATCCTGCACGATTTGAAGCTCATCGCAGAAGGCTGGGATGCGGCAGGAGGATACTTTCTTGGGCGATTTCCTGAGGGTTGGGCGGAATGGAACGGGAGGTACAGAGACACCGTGCGGCGCTTCGTCAGGGGTGACGAAGGTGTCGTGACGGAGCTCGCCACGCGGATCGCGGGCAGTGCGGACCTGTACGCCGGTAGATCACCCCACGCGAGTATAAACTTTGTCACCTGCCACGATGGTTTCACGCTGAGAGATCTGGTGACGTACCGCTACAAACACAACGAGGCGAATGGTGAGGGAAACAGGGACGGTGCAGACGAGAATTTCAGCTGTAACTACGGTGTGGAGGGCGAAACGGACGATCCGGAGATCAACAGGATCAGGAAACAGCAGGTGAAAAATTTCATCGTGATACTGATGGTTTCACACGGTACTCCGATGATTTTGATGGGTGATGAGATGTACAGGACGCAGAAAGGTAACAACAACGCCTACTGTCACGACGATGAGACGACTTGGCTTGACTGGACCTTGAAGGAAAAACACAAAGACATCTTCAGGTTCATGAAGAAGATGATCGAGTTCAGAAAATCCCATCCCGCATTGAGGAGAGAACATTTCTTTTCAGGTCAACCCACGAGCAGGGGCATTCCCGATCTCACGTGGCACGGGATCAAACCGTTCGAACCGGACTTTTCACATCATTCGCATTCGATCGCGTTCATGATCAGTGGTGATGTGGGAAACGGCGAGCAAGACGACGATATCTACGTCATTTTGAATCAGTGGAGAGAACCGCTCAGATTCGTACTTCCTTACCTGCACGGAAAGAGCTGGTACCGGGTGGTCGACACGTCCAGAGACTGTCCCGATGATTTTCTTGATGAACCTCAGCACGTTGGATACGTTTACACGGTTCAGCCGCACAGTTCTGTGATCCTCCTCGGAAAATGATGTCTCCACTGGAGGGTGATGGCACGTGAAGAAGATAGGCATCATCGGTGGAGGTCAGCTCGCCAGAATGATGTGCCTTGAAGCGAAGAAGATGGGATTCTACGTTGTGGTGCTGGACCCCACACCGAAAAGCCCCGCCGGTCAGATCGCGGACGAAGAGATCGTCGCAGATTTCTTCGATTCGAACAAGATAGAGGAATTGGTCAGGAAAGTAGACGTGACCACCGTCGATCTCGAAAACGTCGATGTCGAGACTTTGAAAAAACTCTGCTTGGAAGGCTGCGAGGTTCATCCTTCTCCGTTCGTTCTGGAAATCGTTCGAGACAAGTTCCTTCAGAAAGAATTCCTGAGGTCCAAAAACATACCTGTTGTTGAGTACAAACCCGTGCTGGATCTTCGAGAAGACGCAAAGAGTTTTGGCTTTCCGGTGGTTCAAAAACTGAGGCGGGGCGGTTACGACGGGAGGGGAGTGTTTGTCCTGAAATCTGAAAAAGATTTGGAGGAGGCGTTGAAAGGTGAAACTTACCTCGAAAAGTTCGCCAGGATCAAAAAAGAGCTCGCCGTGATGGTGGCGAGAAACAAAAAAGGTGACATAGCTTGCTATCCCGTGGTCGAAATGTATTTCGATGAGAAACAGAACATATGCCAGATCGTCATCGCTCCCGCCAGGATCAGCGAGAGGCTCTCAAAGCTCGCACAAGATATTGCTGTCAGTGTGGTTGAGGCCTTCGAAGGCGTCGGAATCTTTGGCATAGAGATGTTTCTCGATGAAGCGGACGAGCTGTTCGTGAACGAGGTGGCCCCGAGGCCACACAATTCTGGTCATTACACGATAGAAGCGTGTGTCACAAGCCAGTTCGAGCAGCACTTACGGGCCATCATGAACCTTCCGTTGGGCTCAACGAAGCTCCTCAGTCCCGCGGTCATGGTGAACATTCTCGGTGAGGAAGGCCACAGAGGAAAGCCTGTGGTGAAGGGCCTGGAGGAAGCGCTCGCCATAGAAGGTCTCTCGTTCCATTTCTACGGGAAGAAGGAAACCAGGCCTTACAGAAAGATGGGCCACATCACCGTTCTCGATGAAGATGTGGAAAAAGCTCTTCAGAAGGCCATGAAAGCGAAGGAGATCCTCAAAATACTCTCTGGGGAGGTTTCGACATGCCAAGGGTAGGCATAATCATGGGAAGCGATTCGGACCTTTCTGTGATGAAGTTGGCTGCCGAAGTGCTCGAAGAGTTCGGGATCGAGTACGAACTCACGATAGTTTCAGCACACAGAACTGTGGAACGCATGGTTGAGTACGCAAAGACTGCTCACGAGCGGGGCGTGGAGGTCATCATTGCGGGCGCGGGAGGTGCCGCACACCTGCCGGGGATGGTGGCGAGCATAACGCATCTGCCAGTCATAGGAGTTCCCATAAAGACGACGGCGCTGAATGGACTCGATTCTCTTCTGTCCATCGTGCAGATGCCCGCAGGGGTTCCCGTCGCTACGGTTGCCATTGACAACGCCAGGAACGCAGCAATACTCGCGGTGGCGATCCTGGGAATAAAATATCCCGAGATAGCGGAGAAGTTGAAAGCCTACAAGAATCGGATGCGCAGTGAAGTGCTGCAGAAAGCAGAAAGGTTGGAACAGATGGGCTACAGACGGTATCTTCAGGAAAGAGGTGTATAATAAGTTCACAGGTCTTTGCCAGACACCAAGGGGGGGCTAACTATGAAGCGGTTCATCGTGCTTCTTCTGGTTCTGTTCGGCTTCACGGTTCTCGCAATGGTACCGATAACGGCAGATTTTGCTCTTCTCATCAACAATTTTTCCAGACTGAACGAATTTCTTCCCGAGAGTGTGGTGATCCGCGAGACACCGAACGGTTTTTTGTGCTTCTTTGGCAAGTTGACGCTGAACCTATCCTCATTGTTCGGGTTTGTCGAATCGGAAGACGTCGGGGCGTTGAAAAACGTTGCCGAACTTGCCGTCGTGAGTGACGATGCCACCTGGGTGAAGACGCACCTGTCGCAAATCGTTCAGAATCATGATGTGCTGGAAAGAAACGAACTTTATTACTTCGTGGGTCCATCGATGCTGGATGATGTGAAGGCGATGATCGACGGGAAACTACCCAGTTTGGAACTCGATACCGGTGCGACGATTTACGGTAGGATCCGTTCGATTCCGGTCCTTGGAATCGTGTTCCACCTGCTTGGTTTCAGCGAGGGAACTCCGCTGGAGGACGAACTCGCAGTGAACGTAGACGATGAGTCGGTGAGCATACTCATCAGATGCAGAAAAACGTGTAAGTCGGACTGGGAATTAGCTCAACTCGCAAGCAGGACAGCTCCAAAAGGGTTGAAGATGCTTTCCGGAGCCGAGGTGGGGATTCTTGTCCCTGTGTTCTTGCTGAGACAGCTTCCTGAGGAAATCATGGAAGAACTGGGACTCGGTTCCATGAAGGGAATGGACGTGATACTGAGCAAGGCAACGTTCCTCACGTTCAACGTTTCGCAGGCCGAGCAGAAGTTGCTGGTTTCGTTCGATCTGGAAAAAGACCAAGTGAAGGAAATTCTGGACGTGGTCAAAGAGGAAGCTCCGGAAATTCGCCAGGAAGAACAGTGTGCGGTCCTTCGATTCGATGAAATCACGCTGAAGTTGCCTTTGGAGGGTGGCGTTGCACTGCTGTTCTCCAACGTGAGCGAGCAAGAAATGGTCGATGTGGAACCCGGCACAGTGGCGAAATTCATACTCTTGCTGGACGGTTCGATCGTGGACGTTGCGTTTTTCAGAGATGGTTGTTCTCTGATCGTGAAAGCAAAGGTTCCCACTCCGCTGTTGAAAGAGTTTTTGTCCCAGGTTGTTTCAGAGTTCGCGCCGACTCCGGATGAACTGAAGATGCTTCAGAGCATTCTCGAAACCATCGACGATGCGTACTATTACGAAAACAGAAACCCGCCGGAGGATTTACAGGCCTTACGGGCTCTGCTCGGCGAGAAATTCGCACAGGTACCGGAAGAAATCCTCTATTCATGCAGGGAAGAGGACGGGACTCTGTTGATCGAGGTGGGGGTCAGGACACCGATCGCGCTGAGTATCAGCGAAGATGAGGTTCGAGACTTCATTGGCTACAGTGTGGATTCTGTGAAGATCGATAGAGAGAATCTAACCGTTTCGGTGATCATGAAATACGAAAAACTCGAGGTGCCTCCGGCTGAGAAGATCATACGGGACCTGGTTGAGGCTTTCAGGAATTACGCTGCGGACTTCGACGAGTTACCGCAGAACATCGAGGATGTCCTGTTGAATTATACGTGGCTTCCATTCTCCGTGATGGATACGATCAGCTATGAAATCGATCCAGAAACCGTGACGGTCACACTGAAGTTGATGAGCGACGAAGATGTGGGACAAGAATTGGTTGAAGAACTGTCTCTGGAGAGACTTTTCCGGGAAAATGGGAATATCGTCGCAGTTTTCAAACTGAAGTGAAGCTGTGTTCGAGGCCATCTCGGGGCAGTCCGCTGCCCCTTTTCTTCACTCCCATCTTGTGCTAATCTAACCAGAAGGGCGATCGCAGATGTTTCTGCCAACGACGAGAGAAGAGATGGAAAAGCTCGGCTGGAAAGAACTCGATGTGATACTCGTCACCGGGGATGCGTACGTTGATCATCCATCCTTCGGTGTCGCCCTCATTGGGCATTATCTGGTCTCAAAGGGTTACAGAGTCGGAATAATCGCACAACCCGACTGGCGTTCGGACAGAGACATAAAAAGACTTGGAAGGCCACGTCTGTTCTTCGGTGTGACCGCGGGGAACGTCGATTCCATGGTGGCCAACTACACAGCCTCCATGAAGAAGAGAAAGAACGATGATTATTCCCCCAATGGTGAGTCGGGAAGACGGCCGGACCGGGCCACTATAGTGTATGCGAACTTGATAAGAAGATACTTTCCAGATGTTCCCATCGTTCTTGGAGGACTGGAAGCCAGCTTGAGGAGGTTCGCCCACTACGACTGGTGGCAGGACAGAATCAGAAAATCTGTGCTGGTGGACGCAAAGGCGGACATTCTGGTCTACGGAATGGCTGAAAGAACTGTGCTCGAGATTGCGAGGATCCTCGAAGCTACAGGGAGCATCGAGAACTGTAAGAGTCTCAGAGGAGTGGCGTACTGGACGTCGAAAAAACCAAAGGACGCGATCGAGCTTCCAGATTTCGAAGAGATCTGTGTGGACAAAAAGAAGTACGCTGAAGCTGTCAAAATGCAGTTCCTATTCACAGATCCTTTCAGATCGGTCAAACTCTGTCAGAGACAGGACAGCAGGTACGTTGTTCAGAACCCACCGAACTTCCCGCTCGAGCAGAAGGAGCTCGACGAACTCTACCTTTTGCCGTTCGAAAGAAAGGTGCATCCATTCTACGAATCGATGGGACACGTGAGGGCAATCGATACCGTGCAGTTTTCGATCACCGCGGTGAGGGGATGCTACGGGAGCTGTTCTTTCTGTGCGTTGACGCACCATCAAACGACGCACGTGGTTTTTAGAAGCCAAGAATCGATAATCGAAGAGGTGAAACTGCTCACCAAACATCCAGATTTCAAAGGAGTCATCAATGACGTCGGAGGTCCAACGGCGAACCTGTACGGTTCACGGTGTGAAACGAGAGAAACCCACGGACAGTGCGCTCGATTCTGCGCGTTTCCAGAACCGTGCAAGAACGCGGTGCCGAATCATGAGGTCTATCTGGAACTGCTCCAGAAGATCAGATCGATTCCGAAGGTGAGGCACGTGTTCGTTGCTTCTGGGATCAGGCACGACCTTGTCCTTGCGGATCCTTTCGGTGAAGAATTCATCAAGCAGCTCGTTCACTTCACTCCGGGGCAGTTGAAACTCGCCCCAGAGCACGCGCACCCGAACGTTCTGAGGTTGATGAGAAAACCCCCTGTAGAGCTTTTCCTCGCGTTCAAGGAGAAATTCGAGACGTTCGCGAGGAAACAAGGGAAAGAAAGGTACGTTGTGGGGTACTTCATCGTGGCGCATCCTGGAGAATCAGAGAAAGAAAATGAGTATCTCAAGAAATTCATACGCACAAAGCTCGGTTACAGACCCCAGCAGGTTCAGATCTTCACCCCCACGCCGGGCACGCTGAGTACGGCGATGTACTATAGCGGGATAGACCCGCTCACTGGCGAAGAGGTATTCGTTGAAAGATCGCTGAGAAAGAGGAACATGATGAAAGAAAACATTGTTGCCAAAAAAGATTCCGAACGTTGAATCATGCTGGTTCTGTGAATCTGTTGGTGACAGGCATGTGCCAATCTTTCGAGAGCGTTCTCTTGGATATCTTGATTCCGATCGGAAGCTGTCTTCGCTTGTACTCGTTCGCGCGGATCATGTGCAACACCTTGATCACCGTGTCTGAATCGTAACCCCTTTCGACTATATCTCTCGCGTCCAGATTCTCTTCGATGTACAGTTTGAGAATTCCGTCGAGCACTTCGTACGGTGGAAGCTTTTCCTGATCCGTCTGGCCAGGTCTCAGCTCGGCCGTGGGAGGTTTCGTGAAGACCCTTTCGGGTATTATCTGCTTGCCCTTCCAGGAGTTGTACCAGCGAGCGATTCTGTAAACATCGGTCTTGTAGATGTCCGATATCACCGCGAATCCACCCGCGGTGTCTCCATAGAGGGTGCAGTAACCCGTGGCGACCTCACTCTTGTTACCGGTTGTCAGAACGAGCCAGCCGAACTTGTTGGAAAGTGCCATGAGGTAGTTCCCCCTGACGCGTGCCTGAATGTTCTCCTCGGTGGCGTCCCTCGCGGCGTTCGAAAAGACAGTTGCGAGCGCCTTCAGGTACTGTTCGTACACGTCCGTGATGGGTATCGTGAGGGTCTCGATACCGAGATTTTGTGCGAGCTGCAGGGCATCTTCAACACTTTCCTTCGACGTGTACATCGATGGCATCAAAACTCCTTTCACGTTCTCGGCACCGAGCGCTTCAACAGCGATGGTCGCAACCAGCGAGGAATCGATCCCGCCGCTCAGTCCCAGCACGACCTTTTTGAATCCGTTCTTCCTCACGTAGGCTCTCAACCCCGTGACGAGCGCTACGAACATTTCTTGTTCTTGCGTATAACTCGGTGAGATCGAACTTCGGACCTTTCCTTCTTTATCTCTGGTCTCGCCGCAATCGATCGTCTGAGCTCTGCGAGTGTGATTTCGAGAAACGAACGCGTCATCCTTCAGGTCTATGTCGACCGTGACGATTTCTTCTTCGAAGAGCCTGGCGCGGGCTAAGAGATTTCCACTCGCGTCGCACGCGAAGCTGGCACCGGCAAAGACGATCTCATCCTGCGCCCCAGCCATGTTGCACGAGGCGATCCCAAGCTCATGTTTGGAAGCCATCTTCAGGATGCGTTCTTCGTGTTCTTTCCATTCACCCAACACGTACGGTGAAGCGCGCACGTTCAGAATCACGCGGACGCCGTTCTTTAGCAGTTCCGTCAGAGTTCGATCAGAACGGAACAGATCTTCGTTGATAGTTAAACCGAGCTTCAGTGAACCAAGCCGAAGGATCGTGATCGAATGCCCCGTCTGGAAATATCTGCCCTCGAGGAAGTATTCGGACAGAGTGGTTTTCCTGTGCGCACCCAGAATCTCCCCGTTGCGTATCACGATCGCCGCGTTGTACGTATCCCCATCGTGCAGAGGTGAACCGAGAACACACACGACCTTCTTGTTTTTTGTGTACTGCACGATCTCATCGATCGCCTGTTTACAATCATTCAGGAAGGATTTTCTCAACAACAGATCCTGCGCCGGGTGTCCCGCCAGGAATAACTCCGGAAAGAGTACCAGATCGCTCTGCGTCTCTTCGGCGGCGTCGATCGCTTCTTTCGCTTTCAAAATGTTGTGCTTGAAATCTCCGAGCACAGGATCCAGCTGTGAAAGCGTGACCCTCAGCGTCACCATCAACACCACCTCGTAGCTATCATACAGCCGTGTTTTACAAAAAATCTGGTCTACAGTGTTAAAATCAGAAAAGAGGAGGTGATTCGAATGAAAGTCAGGTATCTGGGACACGCGGCGGTGTTGATAATCCACAAGGATAAACGCATCATCATCGACCCGTTCATAACTAACAATCCGCAGTCACCCATCAAGCTGCAGGAGGTCCCCAAGATCGATTACATACTCGTCACGCACGGTCATGCCGATCATCTTGGTGATGCCGTGGCACTTGCGAAGCGTGATGGTTCCACTGTGATCGCGAACTTCGAACTGTGCAGTTACGTTTCAAGGCACGGTGTGAGCACACACCCGATGCACATAGGAGGAAAGTACGTTTTCGAATTCGGTAGCGTCAAATTGACACCCGCACTCCACGGTTCGAGCATCGTTGAAGCCGATCTGCCAGTGTATGCTGGGAATCCTTGCGGCTTTCTGATCGAAATCGAAGGAAGGAAAATCTACCACGCCGGAGACACCGGTTTGACGAAAGATATGGAGCTTTTGAGAAAAGAAAACATAGACTTGGCTTTCCTTCCGATAGGTGGAAACTTCGTCATGGATCTGTGGGACGCGGTGGAAGCGGTGAAGATGATACAGCCGAAGATTGTTGTTCCCATGCACTACGACACGTGGCCAGTGATCAGATCGAATCCTGAGAAATTCAAGCAAGAGGTCGAGAAACTGAACGTGAAGTGTGTCATCATGAAACCCGGTGACGAACTTGAACTGTGAGATGGTTCTTGATGCGTGCGATCGTAGTCCTCTTGTTGGTAACGACGAGTGTGGTGTTTTCAATGATTTATTCTACTTTGGTTGAAAAAACGCTTCCGGAAGACCTTTACCAGTGGGTCGGTACGAAGTCTGCGAACTTTCAGTACCTGATTCTCTCGTACGAACCGGATCTGGTTGTGCTGGTGAAGGGTTGGATCTTTTCACCTGTTTCTCTCGGTGAACAGGAAGAACGTGTCTTCAGCATCGTTGCTGATGGTGATGACTTCAGGCACGAATTCAGCGTGAAAGGAAAGCGGAGTGGCATATACATCTACATGCCGCAGCATTTGTTGGTTTTACCATCGAACACGAGGTGCTTGAAGCTGGGCGGTTTCACCGTCGAAATACCAAGGCGTGTGAACTTTTCAACCAGACACGTTTCTCGTGGCGGCGTTGAAGCCGGGGTGTACACCGTTGATGAGTCGCTGAGACAGACCAACGTCTTCGAAACGGGGCAGAAAATTCTCATCAGGATCGATGCGGGTCAGAAGAACACAGGTGGATACTCAGTCAGAGTGGACGAGGTTCGACTGGCGGGCAAGAGGATGTTCGTCAAGGCGCACGTTGAATCGCCCGAGCCCGGTTCGATGGTGACGCAGGCCATCACTTACCCATCGGTCCTGATCGAGCTACAAGAGCGACTGGAGGCGGGAACCTACGTCGTAGAATGCCTTCTGGTGGATAGGAACGTGGAGAAGCGTTTCGAAGCAGAATTTGAGGTGCGTTGAGATATGGAACTGCTCGGTCAAAAACTGTCGGAGTTTTTTCAGAAGGTTCCACATTCAAACGTGACGGTCGAAAGGATCGATTTGAGAAACGGTTTCATCCTGAGGCTCAGTGCTTCTCACGTGGAAGGACACGTTGAACTGCTGAGATGTGATCCAGCTTCGGTGTGGTCCTTCGCGTACGAACCTCTGAGGAACGTTTTTGTGGAAAACGACACGCTGGTTGGTCTGGCCGGATTCGAGGATATCAGATTCGGGCAGGAAAAACAGTTCGTGGTGTCGGCAAAACCTTCTCAAGGATCATTCATCGTTGTGCTCCGTGGTTCGAACAGGTTAGGTCTGCTCAGAGATTTCTACAGATCGTTGAATGTTCACGTCGGTTTTCGTTTCAGAGTTCCGAAGTCTTTGATAAACGCGGAAGAACTCGACCAGAAACCCGATCAACAGACGTTCGTGCTGTTGAAAGATCCGAGTGAAAACACGCTCAGACATCTTCTAAAGAAGGAGATTCGTGTGGCGGTGAAGGTTGAAGATGAACGTGATTTAGAACACCTGTACAGAATCGGAGTTCGATGCTTTGTTCTGAAGGATTTCAGAGATGAACATCGCCAGCGTTACCCACAGGCCTGTTTCATACTGGAAAAAGGAGGCCTGGCCACGGCGCTGGGAAGGGTTGACGGTTTGATGATGAACATCGGACCACTTTCACTCGAAGAGATCGTGCTCGCGAGTTTGACGAACCGTCTGCTGACTTTGTACACTGCTGAAAAGTATTCAAAGCTGCTCGATGTTCTTGGCTTCGGCGCGGTTGGCTGGCGGAGGAAGACGAACTTCGTCTTCACAACGATCCGGCAGGAGCAGGAGGGTGTGTACGAAATACGTTACGTGAACGAATTCAACGAACCTGCTCGTGTGCGTGTTGACACCATGACAGGTGTTACCGACTGGTTCGACGGCTCGAAGGTGTCACGCCTGGAAAAGAAAACGCTGAAAAGAGACGATGGTAGATACTTTCATTTCTACACGGAAGGTGGATGTTGATGCTCGAGCTCAGGTACAACCCGCTCACGGATGAATGGATCATCGTTTCTGCCGAGACACAGAAAAGACCAGTGCAGCCTTCACAGCAGAGCTGTCCCATATGCGTCGGTGGTGTTGAATTGCCAGAGGAGTACGATCTCGTGACCTTTGAAAACAGATTTCCTGCGTTGAAGAGGAATCCGCCCGAGGTTTCCGCAGAGTCTGAGATTTTTCAGAAAAAGCCTTCATTCGGTGTTTGTGAAGTGGTCGTGTACACTTCCAACCATGATGTGGCCCTTCCAGGAATGCCTTTGAAACAAATAGAGAAACTCATAGAGATGTGGGTGGACAGAACGATCGAGCTGTTCTCTCACGACTTCGTGGAGTACGTGTTCATATTCGAGAACAGGGGAAAGGAAGTCGGAGCGAGCTTGTCTCACCCGCACGGGCAGATCTACGCGTTCCCGTTCCTGCCGAAGAGGATCGAAGCCAAGATCGAAGCGTTCTCAAAATGGCACAGCACGAGAGGTTCGTGTCCCATCTGCGATGTCGTCCGTCAAGAGATAGAACTCAGAGAGCGTGTCGTGTTCGAAACTGACAGTTTCGTATCGCTCGTACCGTTTTATGCGCGCTTTCCCTTCGAGGTGCATATCTACCCGAAGAGGCACGTTACGAGTTTGCCCGAACTGACCGTTGAAGAAAGAAAAGAGCTGGCGAAGCATCTCAAAATCATCACCGCGAAGTACGATGCCCTGTATCAGCAGGAATTTCCATACATGATGATGTTCTTCCAGGCACCTTTGAAGAGGCTGGATGCGGAACTGTTCCATCTGCACGTGGAGTTCAATCCGCCCAAGAGGGACAGGGACAAGATCAAGTGGATGGCCAGTGTCGAGACCGGTACGTGGGCGTTCATAAATCCCATGATCCCGGAGCAAGCTGCGGAGATGCTCAGACGGGCAGAGGTGAGCGAACTGTGACGGTGAGGGTGAAGGCACCGGGGCGTGTGAACATCATAGGAGAACACACCGATTACAACGATGGGTTCGTGCTCCCGTTCGCGATCGACAGGTACGTCGAGGTTGAAGTGAGAGCTTCGAAAGATTTTTCACTCACTTCGAAGCTGTTTGGACAAACCATAAAAGTCGAAAAAAACGAAAAGCGTGGAGACTGGACGGATTACGTCATGGGAGTCGTGTGGGCACTGGAGGAAGCCGGATACAAGGTTGAACCGTTCGAGATGACGATAGACTCAACCTTACCCACGGGAGCGGGCCTTTCCAGTTCTGCCGCGCTGGAAGTCGCCAGTGCGGTTGCGATAATGAAGCTGATGAATCACTCCATAGACCCAAGAGAATTGGTGCAGATCTGTGTCAGGGCGGAGAGGGAATTCGTTGGCGTCCGTTGCGGTGTCATGGACCAGTTCACAGCAGTGTTCGCAAAGAAAGATCACGCGATTCTGCTCGACACGATGACGATGAATTACGAGTACGTGCCGCTGAACTTGAACAACTGCGAATTCGTCCTCATCGATTCGAATGTGAAACACGAACTCTCGTCGTCTGAATACAACAGAAGAAGGATGGAATGTGAAACGATCCTGAAGAAGCTCAACAAGCGCTCTTTCAGGGAAATATCTGAAAAAGACATCTCTGCACTCGAACCGACGCTGCGAAAACGTGCAAAGCATGTGCTCGGCGAGAACCAGAGAGTTCTGAAGATGGTGGAAGCGCTGCGGAAGAACAATCTCTTCCTTGCGGGATGCTTCCTCTACGAATCGCACGCGAGCCTCAGAGATCTTTACGAAGTTTCGTGCGATGAGATAGATTTCATCGTGGGCTTTTTGAAAGGCAGGACAGGCGTGCTTGGCGCCAGGATCGTGGGAGGAGGCTTTGGAGGAAGCGTGCTCGCCCTCGTGAGGAAGAACATCTCACAGTTGAACTTCGAGGAACTGGACAGAGAATACAGAAAGCTCTACGGCAGGAGCATCAGAGTTCTACATGTGAACAGCGACGACGGGGTTCTGTTCTCCCAGCTCATATCTCCTGTATCCTCGAGTGGGATTTGACACGTGTTCTGGCGTAGATGACCAGCACGATCAGAGTCAGAATGAACGGAATCATGTTCGTGATCTCGGATGGTATCCTGAGCGATTGCAGGGTGAAGCCTGTGGCTTCAGCGATTCCGAAAAGCAGTGCTCCGAGCGCGCCGAGGATCGCAGATTTACCTCCCAGAGCCTGAGCCGCGAGGGCTATGAAACCCCTTCCGTTGGTCATATCCCTCGCGAACCAGGACACGTAACCCATCGACAGGAAAACCCCAGCCAGGCCCGCGAACAGACCGCTGAGAACGAGAGAAAGGTATCTTATGCGCAACACGGAGACTCCTACGGACGTTGCCGCATCGGGATTTTCACCCACCGCCCTCATGCGCATGCCCAGGGGGGTTTTTCTGATCAGATAATCCACAACGAAGACCGAGATCAGAGCGATGTAAGTCAGCGCGTTATGATTGTTCAGAACCTTTCCCAAAAAAGGTACGTTTCTCAGAAGGGGTATGTCGAGCCTCGGGATGGGCTGAGCGCCCAGGGACGCAGAAGTACCCTTCTCCCCTGTTAGTGCAAAGAGCATGAACACGGTGAACCCCGAGGCGAACAGGTTCAACGCGACTCCCGCGATCACCAGATTCACCCTGAGTTTCAGATGAGAGAACGCCAGCAACAATGCCATCGCCACGGCACTCGCAACTCCGGCGAGCAAACCCACCCAGGGGTTCCTCGCGAACGCTCCGATCACGTTGCCCCAGAAGGCCGCCATGAGCATCATGCCTTCGATGCCTATGTTTATTGAACCGGCCACAGAACTGACCAGCGCAGCCATGACCGCGAAGAGCAAAGGAGTTGAAACTCTGAGAACGCTGTACCAGAACGCGGGATCGGCGAAGTTGAGGGCAAAATTACTCATTCCTCATCGCCTCTCTCTCGATCAGTTTCTTCTTGAATCTGTCGAGTAGAGCCTCGGCAGTTATGAGCAAGATCATAACACTCTGTATCACCACGACAACTTCAGGTGCGAGTCCCGTCATCCTGCTCATGATGTTCGCTCCGACTCTCAGATAGGCTATGAACAGTGCGCTCGGTATGACCAGAAAAGGATTGTTCCTCGCCAGAATGGCCACGATTATCCCATCGAAACCGTAACCTGGCAAAGACTGCCAGACGAACCTTCGATACATGGCGGCGAGCTCTACACCGCCCGCGAGCCCTGCCAGCGCACCTGCGAGCAACTGCACCCAGAACACCGTAAGACCCACGTTGATACCGCTGTAGAAACCGAACTTCTTGTTTGCGCCGACCACGCGTATTTGATAGCCGTACTTGGTGAAGTACAGCAGAAAGCCTATCAGAATGGCTGCAGAAACGGCTATGAAGAACCCGCTGTTCAGTCTGTAACGCGTCAGCGTGGCGAGCCACGCGGTTTGGGGGAAGCGGTACGAAACCAGGGCACCCGCTGCCTTATCCCTGAAATAGTTGTTGACCAGGAACAGAACGAGCAGATAGGCGATGTAGTTCATCATCAACGAAGAAACGAGTTCGCTCGCCTTCCATCTGACCTTCAGGAACGCCGGGACGAAAGCCCAGGCGGCACCAAACACTGCCGCTGCAAAGAGTGTGACGATCAAATGCACCAACTGGATCTGGGGAAACTTCAACGCTACGAGCATCGCACCGAAACCACCGAAGAACAGACATCCTTCCGCACCGATGTTGAAGACCTGGGCCTGGAAAACGAGAGAGAGCGCCAGACCCGTCAGCATGATGGGAACCGAGTTGTTCAGGAACTCCACGAACCTCCTCTGGTTGGACAATGGCCCGTAGAGAAACCATTTGAGCGCCTCAGACACGTTCTTGGTGCTGAAGAGGAGGAAGATGTAACCTATTAAAAGAGCAATGAGGATCGTTATGATCATTCTCGATATCTCCAGAAATGCGAGGGATTTCTTCATACGTTCAGCAACTCCTTCAGTTCCTCATCACTCTGGCGTTTCGTTCCGAGCATGTAGAATCCCAGCTCGGTTTCATTGAGGTTCTCGTTTCGCAGATGGGCAACGATCTCGCCCTTGTACAAGACCAATATTCTGTCTGAAATCTGTAGAACTTCCTGAAGATCTGTTGAAATCAGAAGGACTCCTTTTCCACTGTCCCTCATCTGCAACAGTTTCTTCCTGATGAACTCGCTCGAAGCGACGTCTATTCCGTGTGTAGGTTGATTGGCTATAACTATCCTTGGTGCGTTCGTCAGCTCCCTGGCCACGACAACTTTCTGCATGTTTCCACCAGAAAGCATTCTCATGAGTGTTGTGGGGGATCTCACCTTCACCGAGTATTCCGCGATGAGCTTCTGTGCGAATTCGATGACATTCTTTTTCCTGTAAACGATCCTGCCGCTGAACGGCGGCCGATCGTATCTATCTGACACCATATTTTCTGCCACACTCATGCTCAGCGCACTCCCCACTTCTATTCGGTCCTCCGGGATGTGCGAAATCCCGAGTCTTCGGAGTTCCCACGGCCTGAGCCCGAGTACGTTCTTACCGTCGACGAGTACCTCACCCGAAGCCCTCTCGCGCAGTCCTGTGAGGATCTCTACCAGCTCCTTCTGACCGTTCCCTTCGAGTCCAGCGATCGCCAAGATCTCACCGGCCCTGAGGACGAAGGAAACGTTTTTCAACACGTGTGCCCTGTCCTCCCTGAAGTAATTGAGATTTCTCACCACCAGGAGGGGTTCTCCTGCCACGTGTTCCGATTTACTGATATCGTATTCGAACTTTCTACCGATCATCAACTCGACGATCTGAGACTCTGTCAGTTCTTCATTTTTGAACGTGCCCACGACGCGTCCTTCCCGCATGATCGTTATTCTGTCTGCGATCTGCTTGACCTCGTTCAACTTGTGGGTGATGAAGATGATGGTGATACCTTGTTTCGAGAGATTTCTCAACACGGCGAAGAGTTCGTTCACTTCCTGTGGTGTCAGCACCGAGGATGGCTCGTCCAGAATGAGTATCTTGGCGCCACGTATCAGCGCTTTCATGATTTCCACTCTCTGTTTCACACCCACAGGAAGGTCCATGACCTTCTCCCAGATGGGAAGTTCGAAGTTCATCTTCTTGGCGTACTCAGTTATGGTCTGTTCCATTCGTTTGAAATCGAGTGAAAAAAGTCCTTTCCTCGGTTCGATACCGAGCATGATGTTTTCTGCGACCGTGAAGGAAGGAACGAGCATGAAATGTTGATGCACCATCCCGACACCGAGCGCGATCGCATCGTGTGGGGAGTTGAGCTGAACGGGTTTCCCGAAGATCCTGATCTCTCCGCTCGTCGGTTTCTCCATACCGAAGAGTATCTTCATGAGAGTTGTCTTTCCCGCACCGTTCTCACCAACGACCGCATGTATTTCGCCAACTTCGACGGAGAAATTCACATTCCTGTTCGCAACCACGCCGTTTGGATAAACCTTCGTCACGTTGATCGTCTCAACTGCTTTCATGTGTATACCTCCAGAAAGTGGGAGCCTCGACGGCTCCCACCTGGATCACGGCCTCACACTCGCTCTCAGTTTGTTGAGCTCTTCCTGAGACATTCCGAACACTGTACTGACCTTGATCTCACCGTTGAGGATCTTCTGTTCGATCTCTTTTATCTTCGCACGTATCTGTTCGGGCACCAGCTCCCTGTAGTACTTGTTGTCAGCAACTCCTACACCGCCCTCCGCGATCCCGAGTGCTTCAGCCTGACCGTATTTGAGTTTGCCTTCCAGGTGCAGTTTCAAACCGCGGAAGATGGATATGTCCACGTTCTTCATCATGGAAGTGACGATTCTTTTCGCGATCTCTATGTCTATGTCTTCGTATATGAGCGCCTGGTCGGAATCGACACCTATGGCCCATCTGTCCGCTTCCTTCGCGGCTTCGAGCAGACCAACTCCGGTGTTGCCAGCCACGTTGAAGATGATGTCGGCGCCCTGCCTGTACATCGCAAGGCTCAGTTCTTTACCTTTCGCTGGATCGTTGAAGCTGCCGACGTACGAAATGAGAACCTTGATGTTCGGATTGATGTACTTCGCACCTTCGATGTAACCAACCAAGAAGTCGTTGATGACGGGAATGTCCATTCCTCCGAGGAAGCCGATGATCGGTTCTGGGTTGGTTTTCGGCATTCCGGACGTGGTGATCAGCGCCGCGAGGGCTCCAACGAGGAACGAGCCTTCATTCTGCTTGTAGAGTATAGAGTAGACGTTCTTGAGTCCTGGCTTGCTGTAATCGACGCTCGTGTCGAAGATGAAGTACTTTTTCTCAGGATGCATGGGAGCGATTTCTTCCAGTATTTCTTGCATCTGCCAGGTACCGACGATGATTATGTCGTAATCCTGATCCGACAGATCTTCCAGATACGGTCTCCAGCGTTCCTGTTGATAACCACATTCGATTATCTTTGCGTCGATCCCGAGTTCTTTGATCGCCATCTGGATACCTCTACCCGCAGAGTCGAAGAAAGACTTGTCACCCAGTGTACCGTTGATGAGGAGCGCAACCTTCAACGGTTTGGCGAAGCTCAACGCGACAGCGGCCACCAGAAGGATCACCAGAAACCTCTTCATCAAACGACACCTCCCTCTATAAGGATTTCAATGGCTTTCACAGCGATCTGGATCGATTTTTCTAAGCCTTCTTCGAACTTCGGACCTGCCTGGATGTAACCATCTTCCGACAGTTCTTCCCTCACCGTGAGTACGGCCCCCGTCTTCAATCCCTTTATCCTGCCCACCACGTAGAGCGCTCCGATCTCCATCTCGACCGCCAAGACTCCGGCCTTAGCCAGAAGTTTTTCCATGTGGGAGTGTCTTTCGGGATCGAAATTCCTGCCGTAATAAGAATCGGTCGAAGCCACGATGCCCACGTGGTAGCGGTTCTTCACCTGCTCGGCCGCTCGAACCAGAGCGTTGATCACCTGATAGTCCGCGATCGCAGGATACTCTGGCATGATGTACTGCGCCGTGGTGCCGTCGAGTCGAACCGCTCCGGTGACGATGACGCTGTCACCGAGCTTGAGGTCTTTCTGAAAAGCTCCGGTTGTACCGACGCGTATCACCACCTTCGCGTTGGTCGTGGCCAGCTCTTCTATTCCTATCGCCATGGCGGGTGCACCCATACCTGTGGACATCACGCTCACTTTTTTACCCTTTAGATAACCCGTGTAGGTGAGATACTCTCTGTTCTCACCAACTTTCCGTGCATCTTCGAAGTACTTCGCAACGCGTTCGACCCTTCCTCTGTCTCCCACGACGATCACGTATTCTCCAACATCTTCAGGATTCACCCTTATGTGGTACCTCGGATCGACCACACTCACCTACCTCCTTCCAACGAGCGCAGTTGCTCGAAAAAGATCTGGAAGAATTTCTCTCTATCAACCTTCAACAACACCTTTGCATTCGCACGTTTTCCCGTCGTTCGCCACACGTCCACCACAGTCTGTCCGTAAGTGAGTTCGCCTTTCGTCTCTACATCCACGTAGTAATCTTGCGACTCGAAGATCTCAGGATGCAACAGGTACATGATCGTGCACGGATCGTGCAGGATCGCACCATCGATGTTGAACACCCTTTTGTAGGTAGACTTGAAGAACATCAAAAGATCGGCCATGATCTGAAACCTTTCTCCAAGACCTCGCAGCACATCGGCCTCTCTTTCGGTCGCGATCACCTGATGGGTCAGATCGAGCGGAACCATCACTATGGGAACGCCGGAACTGAAAACGATCCTCGCGGCCTCAGGATCGGCAAAGATGTTGAACTCCGCCACGGGCGTGACGTTCCCAAACGCGATGCCCCCTCCCATCAGCACGATGAGAGATATCCTGCTTCTGAGCTCCGGGTATCTCAACATGAAGAGGGCGATGTTGGTGAGTGGACCTGTTGGGACCAGTACGACGTCTTCGTACTTCTGGAGCGTCTGTGCGATGAAATCGACGGCGTGGATCTTTTCAATTTTCCTCTTGGGCGGAGGCAACGTGGCACCGTCGAGGCCAGATTTGCCATGTATCTGCGGTGCGATGACAACGTCTCTGAGCAGTGGCCTTGCACAACCGGGAAAAACGGGTACGTCCAGATCGAAAAGGTCCAGCACCTTTCTGGCGTTGATCGTCGTATTTTCGAGGTAGGAGTTTCCCACAACCGTGGTGACTCCGAGCAGTTCGATTCGCTTCGAAGCCGCCGCGAGCAATATCGCGAACGCATCGTCGTGTCCTGGATCACAGTCGAGGATGACTCTCAATTTTTTCCACCCCTTCTTTGATTGACGATGTGCCATGAACCGCTATCAAAATGTTACCATAGAAGGTGTACATGACAAAAGATGTCTCTGTGGAGGGGTACAGATGAAATTTTCCCAGTTTCCCTACGTGAGGCCAAATGTGGAGAGTTTGAGGAACCAGTTTGAACAGTCACTCACATCACTCAAGGAGGCTGAAAATGTACCAGGAGCGATCGAGGCAATAAAAGAAATAAACAGCCTGCGAAACAGTTTTCACACGGCTATGTCCATCGCGTACATTCGTTACTGCATGAACACGCGGGACGAATTCTACGCGCAGGAAAGAAGTTTCTACGATTCGGTGTTGCCACACGTTGAGGCGTTACAGGTTCGTTTTTACGAGGCATTGTTGGGATCGAGATTCAAAGAGGATCTGGTAAAAGTCTTCGGTGAGCAACTCTTCAGAATCGCCGAGATGACCTTGAAGACGTTCAAACCCGAGATCCTGCAAGATCTCGAGCAGGAAAACAAGCTGTCTACGAGCTACGCGAGCTTGGTGTCCTCGGCCCAGATCGATTTCGATGGTCGAAAATTGACACTCTCGCAGCTGAGGGCCTACGAACTCTCACCGGACAGGAATACCAGAAAACGCGCCAGTGAGGCCAGATACCAATTCTTTGCGCAGCATCAAAAAGAACTCGACGAGTTGTATGACCAGCTTGTGAAGGTCAGACACGAGATCGCGAGGAAGCTCGGTTTTCGATCTTTCGTGCCGGTGGCTTATTTGAGGATGAAGAGATCGGATTACACACCCCAGGATGTGGAACGATTGAGAAAAGCCGTGCAGACGAAGGTCGTGCCGTTGATCCAGAAACTCAGGGAAAAGCAGAGGACGATGCTCGCAGTAGACAGACTCAAATACTACGACAGACCGATACTTTTGAAAGAAGGCAATCCTCGTCCCAAGGGAGATCGAAAAGAATTGGTCGAGGCGGCGAGAACGATGTACGAGCAGATGTCGAACGAAACGGGGGAATTCTTCAACTTCATGTTGGAGAACGAACTCATGGATCTGGACAGCAGGGAAGGGAAATATCCTGGAGGCTTCTGCGATTTCATACCCGACCACAGATCGCCTTTCATCTTCGCGAACTTCAACGGGACTTCCCACGATGTGGAGGTGCTCACACACGAAGCTGGTCACGCCTTCCAGGTGTACAGGAGCCGAAACTTCGAGGTACCGGAATACTACTGGCCAACTGCGGAAGCTTGCGAAATCCATTCCATGGGTATGGAATTCCTCGCCTGGCCGTGGCTGGAACTTTTCTACAGAGACGAATCTGAACGCGCAAAATTGGTGCACGCCTGGTCCGCTCTGAACTTCATAGCGTACGGTGTGAGTATTGACGAATTCCAGCACGTGGTTTACGAACATCCGGAACTCAGCGCTGAAGAAAGGAGAAAAATCTGGAGGCAGATAGAGAGAAAATACATGCCGGAGATAGATTACGATGGAAACGCGTATCTGGAGAACGGTGGTTTCTGGCAGCAGCAGATGCACGTGTACGAGAGCCCATTCTATTACATCGATTACGTGATCGCCCAGTTCTGTGCGATCCAGTTCTTGCAGAAGAGTCTTGAAGACCGAAACAAAGCTCTACAGAGCTACATCAAGCTCTGCGACCTTGGAGGAAGTCTGTCGTTCCAGTCCCTGCTGAAAACCGCGGGTCTGGGTTCACCCTTCGAAGAGCGAGTCGTCGAATCCACAGCAACGTGGCTCTACGAGTTCGTGGAAGGACAGATCAACAGATTGAACAGTTCTTCGTAAGAAGTCGCCCTTTTGTCCTGGAAATTCTGATGAGTCGAACTCAGATCGATCAGTATGAAATCCGTTCCGGCGTTCTTCGCCGCGAGGTAATCGACCACTGGATCATCACCCACGTACACAGACTTATTCAGCGCCACGCCACTCCTGCTCGCGGCCAGGTGAAACATCGCCGGATCGGGCTTTGGTTTGCCACAAGATTCAGAGGTTATCATGAACTCGATGAATCGGTCAAGTTTCAGAATGCTCGCCCTTCTTTCCTGAACCATCTGAACACCGTTGGTGAGCACAGCCATCCTCGTGCCGGTCGCCTTCAACCTTTCCAGAAACTGTTCTGCACCGGGCATGAAGTAGGCACACTTGGACAGTTGCTGCAAGTAACGTTCTGCTATTTCGTTCGCTTCGATTCCTGCACAGCCCAGATGTGATAAAAATTCCTCGAACCTGGCGATCACGATCCTTTCTTTTGGCGCTTTTCCTTCCGAAAAGAATCGCCACCACTTTTGGTTGATTTCAATGTAAGCTTGTATCTGTTCATCGTTCAGGATCACGCCGTATTCTGCAAAAACAGTGCTCAGAGCTTCCCTCTCAGCCCTCGCGAAATCCAGCAACGTGCCATCGAGATCGAAGTAGACCATTTCGTACCTCATACGCGGAATCCCTCGACCTGTCTTTCCTCCAGAAAGTTCAGAACTTCCTCGAGCGATGGGATGGAACTCTGTGCACCCATCCTGGTGACGCTTATTGCCGCCGCAGCGCTGGCAAAAATCAAAGATTTATGCACATCTTTGCTCCTTTCAAACCAGACAGCGAAGGCCGCGTTGAAGACATCCCCGGCAGCGGTACTGTCGACCGCGTTGACTCTGAAGGCTTCAAGCTCGAATCTGCCAAGCTTTCCGGCGAAGAGACAACCCTTTTCGCCACGCTTGAGCAAGACGTTGGCGCAGCCTTTCTCCATCAGTTTATGAACGGCCGTTTCACCGTACTCTCCGGTGAGCTGGTGAGCCTCTTCTTCGTTCGGTGTGATGATGTCGACGTAAGGATAGATCTTCTCTTCAACACCCATGGCCGGTGCGGGATCGAAGATGACAAGCTTTCCGGCTTTCTTGAATTGCTTCGCCACTTCGAAGTTGACTTCGAAAGGTATTTCGTTCTGAAGCAGGACCATGTCTGCCTTCAACAGCCCGTCGAGATGACGTTTCACCAGCTCAACGCTCATCGTTCCGTTAGCTCCTGGAAAGATGATGATCCTGTTCTGACCGTCACGGGTGACCTCGATCATGGCAAAACCGTTCGGTTCTTCAACACGCACGAGGCCATCTTTCAATCCGGCCTTCGTCAAACTCGAATACGAAAATTCACCGTTGCCGTCGCTGCCAATGCAGGTGAGAAAGTACACCTCGGCCCCGAGTTTTTTGCACGCTACGGCCTGGTTTGCCCCCTTCCCTCCCGGGAAACGTTCGTAAGAGAGACACTTCTGAGTTTCCCCGGGGCGTGTGAAGTGATCAACCAACAGCACAAGGTCCACGTTGTTGCTTCCCACGACCGCGATCATGACCTTCATCCCTCCCGAAGAGGTCTTTTGGTTACAATTCCTTCTTTCTGTAGTTTAATTGTACCGGGTATGGTGCACGAAATTCTGGTGCGGAAATTGATAAGCCAGACGAAAATCCCCATAGCGAGGTACGTTGTCAACCCCTACATCGGTTGTGGACACGGTTGCAAATACTGCTACGCACAGTTCATAGGCCCGTTCAAAAACATGAACGGGATCTGGGGAAGGGACGTTTACGTGAAACTCAACGCGGTCGAAGTGTTCGAAAGAGAACTTTACCGGACCAGGGGAACGATACTCTTTTCGAGCGTGTGCGATCCGTACCAGCCCGTCGAAAGAAAGTACCAGATCACGCGAAAGTTGCTCGAGATCGCGCTGAACCATTACAGAACCGTCCACGTTCTGACCAAATCCAGCCTCGTTTTGAGGGACCTTGACATTCTCAAGAACAAGGCTGTTAGTGTCACGATCACGATAACGACGGACGACGATCGTGTGAGGAAGGTTCTTGAACCGGGTGCTTCGTCGATAGAGGAAAGGATCGAGACCGTGAAGAAGCTGAAGGAAGCCGGTGTTGATGTCTCCGTCTTCGCTGGACCCATCTTGCCGATGAACCCGGAAAAGCTGGCCGGCAAACTGGCGAAGTTCGTCGACAAAATCTCCTTCGACAGGATGAATTATCCCTGGTTCGTGGAACAGATATACCGCAAATACGGCTGGAGTGAGTGGCTGATTGAGGATAAAGTCAGCGAAGTCGTGGAAGTTTTCAGAAAGTTTTTCGACGTGGAATGATCCGATCATATCGTCGAACTGGTCAGTACGTTTTCGATGCGGCCGCCGTCATGGGAATTCTGCCGTCCGTTGTGGCGTTCCTGATCGGGCAGAGGTATCTAATAAAAGGCATCACGCTGACGGGTTTGAAGGCCTAAACCAGCCCGATGTCCTTTCGAAAGTGCATACCATCGAAATGGATCTTCTCGATCTGTGAATAAACTTTTCTTCTCGCTTCCTCGTACGTTTTGCCCGTCGCGCAGACGTTGAGAACTCTACCACCGCTGGTGACGAACTTGCCATCCTGTTTCTTCGTTCCGGCGTGGAAGATCAGCACACCTTCAGCTGAATCCAGACCGTCTATGGCGAAACCGACTCTGTATTCGCCAGGATAACCACCGCTCGCGAGTACTACGCAGACGCTTTTCTCATCGTGCCATGAAAGGGATAATTTCGATAGACTTCCTTCGATGGCGGCGAGGCATACTTCGGTGAGGTTGGTTCGCATCAGCGGCAGAACCGCCTGAGTTTCTGGATCACCGAATCTGCAGTTGAACTCCAGCACTCTTGGGCCGTCTCTCGTGATCATCAATCCCAGATAGAGAACGCCTTTGTAAACTATACTTTCCTTTTCGAAAGCTACGAGAAGTTTGTCCAGCATCTCCTTCTTAACGATCCGCCACAGCTCTTCACTGTAGTGTGGTGCCGGGGCGATCGATCCCATTCCGCCCGTGTTCGGTCCCCTATCACCGTCGTGGGCTTTCTTGTAGTCCATGGCGCTCAGCAAAGGAACAAACGTTCGACCATCACTGAGAACCATCAAACTCATTTCCTTGCCCTCAAGGAACTCTTCGATCACGATCTTCTCGCCCGACTGGCCAAAGATCTTCTTCCTCATCAAAAGATCGATGACTGCAAAGCCGTCTTCGCGGTCCTTAACAACGTAGCTACCCTTACCCTGGGCCAGACCATCGGCTTTTATCACCACTGGAAATTCACAGCGTTCGAGGTATCTCTCCGCATGGTTGGGATCGTCGAACCATCTGAACCGTGCCGTGGGTATGTCGTATCTGTCCATGAGCATTTTGGCAAAGACCTTGCTGCTCTCCAGTCGTGCCGCCACCGCGTTCGGTCCGAAGATTTTCAAACCGCGAGCTTCAAACGCATCGACGATTCCCTGAGCCAGGTACGCTTCCGGCCCAACGATGGTCAGATCGATTCTCCGTTCCGACGCGAATTCGACCAGCTCATCGATTGTGTGTGCATTGTAACACACGGCGTCTTCGCTTATGCCACCGTTGCCAGGTGCGCAGTAAACTTCAATCTTCTCCTGCTTGAGCTTCCACACCAGGGCGTGTTCACGACCACCAGAACCGACAACGAGCGTTCTCATTTCGACCACCTCAATGCCGGAAGTGACGTACACCTGTGAAGATCATGGCCATGTTGTATCTCTTTGCGGTCTCGATCACTTCCTGGTCTCTCACGGATCCTCCAGGTTGGATTATCGCTGTGACGCCGGCTTTTCCTGCAAGCTCGACGGCATCAGGAAATGGAAAGAAGGCGTCGGAAGCTAACACTGCACCTTTCGCTTTCTCGCCAGCCTGTCTGATGCAGTGCTCTGTTGGCCACAGCCTGTTGGGCTGACCTGCTCCGATGGCGAGTGTCGCAGAATCTTTCGCCAGTACGATCGCGTTGGATTTGACATGCTTCACCACTTTCCAAGCGAAGATCAGATCCTTCAGTTCCGCTTCACTGGGTTGACGTTCGCTCACGACTTTAAGCTCCTCGAATTCGATGACGTCGGGCGTTTGAACGAGCAGGCCACCGGAGATCTTTCTCAGGTCCCACGCTCCTGCCGTTCGATTCAGATCGATTTGTAGCAAGCGCAAGTTCTTCTTTTTTCTCAATATTTCCAGCGCCTCATCGCTGAACGCCGGTGCCAGGATAATTTCAAGGAATATTTCAGACAGTTTTCGAGCAGTTTGGCCGTCAACCGGACGGTTGAATCCGACGATGCCTCCGAAGATGGAGATTGGATCGGCATTGCGAGCTTTTTCGAACGCTTCAATAACCGATTGCGCACAGGCAACCGCACATGGGTTGGTGTGCTTCACCACGACACAGCAGGGCTCTTCGAACTCTTTCAGGATCGAAAGGGCCGCCTCCGCATCGAGGTAATTGTTGAAGGAAAGTTCTTTACCGTGTAACTGCCTCGCTTCGACTATGCCTCGTGGGACCAACTCTCTGTAGAGCGCAGCTTGCTGGTGAGGATTCTCACCGTAACGCAGTTCACAAACCCTTTCATAGGAGAGGACGAAGTACTTCGGGAAAAGTTCGCCAACAATTCGTGAAAAGTACTGAGCGATCACGGCATCGTACCAGGCACTGTACTGAAACGCCTTCGCCGCGAGCCTGATCCTGTCATTGATCGAGAGAGAGTGCGTTTTGATTTTTTGAACGACCCATTCGTAATCAGACACGTCACAGAGTGCGACGACGTGCTTGAAATTCTTTGCCGCGGCACGCAGCATGGCTGGTCCCCCGATGTCGATGAATTCGACGAGTTCATCGATATCTTTCTCACTGTGGATCGCATTAGCGAAGGGATAAAAGTTCACGATCACCACATCGATCGGCTCGATACCGAGTTCTGCAAGTTCTTTCATCTGCATTGGATCATCGCGGTTTGCGAGGATCGCCGCGTGGATGTACGGGTGCAGACTCTTCACCCTGCCACCCAGCAACCGATCGAAGGATGTTACCGTCGATGTGGGTACAACTTCCACACCGTTTCTGGAAAGAAATTCGGCGGTTCCACCTGTGCTCATCAACGTGTAGCCTGCTTTTGAAAGTTCACGAGCGACATCCAAGACGCCGGTCTTGTCCCACACAGAAATCAGAGCCTTAGGCATGATCTTCCCTCCTGACGATCACTCTCCTGCCGACTATCTGCAATCTATCTTCGATGATCAATCTGATCGCTTCGGCCAACAGCTCGTGTTCAATGGTCCTGACTCTCTCCGCCAACGTTTCGGGTGTGTCGTCGTCTCTGACCTCGATCGCTTTCTGCAGTATGATCGGTCCCCCATCGACGCTCTCATCGACGAAGTGAACCGTGGCCCCGGTAACCTTGACGCCGTAGCGAAGGACGGATTCGTGAACCTTCATCCCGTAATAGCCCGGTCCGCAGAAAGAAGGAATCAAAGAAGGATGGACGTTTATGATTCTCCACCTGAACGCACTCACGAAGTGCGGCGACAGGATGTTCAAAAAGCCAGCGAGAACCACGAGATCGACCCCGTGGGCCTTGAGGATCTCGATCATCTTCTCCTCGTACTCGATCTGGTTTCCATAATCTTTTCTCCTGACGATGTAGGTGGGTATCCCGTAAGCTCTCGCTTTCTCTATGGCCGGTGCCTTTTCCCTGCTGCTTATCACGACTGAAACGGAGGCGGGCAACGTTCCGTTCAAACACTTCTCGGCGATCGAAGCCATGTTTGTGCCCGTACCGGAGACCAGGATACCCAGCGCGGCCTTCCTCAAAGCACGATCCTCCTCTCACCTTTCCTGATTTCACCCAAGATCCAAGCCTTTTCGCCGTTGCTGGTCAGACTGGTCACGATTCTGTCCACCGCGTCCTTCGCCACGACCAGCACAAAACCGATGCCCATGTTGAAGGTGCGAAACATCTCCTCATCGTCGATGCCTCCAAGTCTCTGGATCAATTTGAATATCGATGGAACCTGCCATGCGTTCCTGTCGATACGAGCTTCCAGACCTTCAGGCAGTACCCTCGGGAGGTTTCCGAGAAGACCTCCGCCGGTGATGTGTGCCATCGCGTGGATCGAATCATCGAGAATCTTCAGCACACTCTTCACGTAAATTCTCGTTGGAGTGAGCATCTCCTCACCGAGAGTTTTTCCCAGCTCGTCCACGTAAGCATCTATCGCGTAATGGTTGAGCAGGATCTTTCGAGCCAGGGAAAAACCGTTGCTGTGCAGGCCACTGGATGCGAGCCCGATTACGACGTCGCCTTCTTCGACCCTTGACCCATCCACGATTCGGTCTCTATCGACTATGCCCACGGCGAAACCGGCCAGATCGTACTCGTTTTCCGCGTAAAAATCTGGCATCTGCGCCGTTTCACCACCGATGAGCGCGCAACCTGCTTCCAGACAACCTTTCACGATCCCTCTGATGATCTGCTCCACGCGCTCGGGATCCAGCTTACCCACTGCCAGATAGTCGAGGAAGAAGAGAGGCCTTGCACCGTGCACCAGAAGATCGTTGACGCACATCGCCACACAATCTATCCCCACCGTATCGTGTTTGTCCATCATGAACGCGATCTTCAACTTGGTTCCCACACCGTCAGCACCCGACACGAGAACAGGTTTGGAATAGCTCGATGGAACTTCGAAGAATCCTGCGAACAGGCCTATCTCGCTCAGAACGTTCGGTGTGTACGTGAGCCTGGCCAGGCGCTTTATTCCCTCAACGCTCTTGTCGGCTGCTTCCAGGTCGACACCGGCTTCTTTGTACGATTTCACAATTTTCACCCCTTTTCGAACAGATACTTCGTGCAGTAACTCGGAACCTCCACGGGATAATCTCCGTTGAAACACGCGAGGCAGAGTCGTTCAGCGGGAAGATCGACGGCCTTCAGCAAACCTTCCAGGCTGAGATATCCCAAGGAATCCGCGCCGATCAATTCTTCGATCTGTTTCTCTCCGAGGAAGGCGGCAATCAGCTCTCTCCGGTCGGACGTATCCACACCGAAGTAGCAACCGAACCTTATTGGGGGTGATGCGACGCGCACGTGAACCGATCTTGCCCCCGCGGACTTCAACATTTTCACGATCTGTCCCATCGTCGTACCCCTCACGATAGAATCGTCCACGAGTACCACGCGTTTATCTCTGACGAGCTCTTTCAACGCGTTCAGCTTCAACCTGACTCCGAGATTCCTCAGCTTCTGCGAGGGTTCTATGAAGGTCCTACCGATGTATTTGTTTTTGATCAGCCCCATACCGTAGGGTATTCCCGACTGGTTCGAGTAACCTATCGCGGCGACCGTCCCGGAATCGGGCACACCAACAACCACGTCTGCATCCACAGCGTGCTCGATCGCTAAAATCCTGCCAGCCCTCTCACGAGCTTTGTAAACGCTGACGCCTTCCAGAACGCTGTCTGGCCTTGCAAAATAGACGAACTCGAAGATGCAGAAAGCATTCTTTTCTGAGTTCATCGTAAAACTTTCCACACCGTGTTCGCTCACGATGAGAACTTCTCCGGGTTTCACGTCCCTGACGTATTCAGCCCCGACCGCATCGAGCGCGACCGTTTCGGAAGCGATAACGACGCAGTCGTCGAGTTTACCTATGGAGAGTGGGCGAAAACCAAAAGGGTCTCTGACAACGACGAGCTTCGTTCTGTCCATGATGAGCAAGCAGAAAGCACCTTTGAGAACTTCCATCAAGCTACAACATGCCCGGGCGAGGTCCGAGCTGTTTTTCAACAGGAGTTGTGCGATGATCTCGCTGTCCGTGGTTGAACGGAAAGTAAAACCTTTCTCTTCGAGATTTTTCCTGATCTCCTTGGTATTCACGATGTTGCCGTTGTGTGCAACGGCCAGTGTCCGATCTTCATCGGTAACTACCACGGGCTGAGCGTTGTCCAGCGTGTTCGAGCCCGTTGTGGAGTACCTCACATGGCCGATCGCTATGCAACCGTTGAGCTCACTCAGTACCTCTTCGTTGAAGACATCGTTCACGAGTCCCAAGCCCTTGTGGTATTTGATCCGCTTACCATCGCTGACAGCTATGCCTGCACTTTCCTGGCCTCTGTGCTGGAGTGCGATCAGACCGTAATAAACGGTTTTGCCAATGCCTGGATCGAGTCTCGGCGAAAACATGCCGAACAGACCGCACGCTTCTCTCATAGGCTCAGCAACCTTTCCAGTGAACCTTCATAAATTTCCCTCAACTTCCTCACTGGCTGATCGATGATCTTTCTTCCGTTAACCTTGATTGTTAGTTCTCTTCCTCCCACTCTCCCAAGAACCGTGAAGGGAACGTTCTCAGCCTCTGCAAGTTCTGCCAGCTTTTCCAAGTTTTCTTGTGGAAGGCTGACGAGTATGCGCGATTGTTCCTCACCAAAGAGTAGAAAATCTGTGCGGGTCGACGTTCGAATTTCACACTCGGCACCCATGTTTCCAAGGATGCAGGATTCGGCCAGAGCGATCGCTAAACCACCCTCAGAGACATCGTGTGCCGAACTGAGCAAGCCTTTTTTTATAGCAGTCAGGCAACAGCGCTGAACTCTTTTTTCAAGATCCAGATCGATCGTCGGTGCGGGAAGGTCCTCGAGTTTGTGGATCGTTCTGGTGTACTCGCACAGGTGAATGCCCGCTTCGATCGGTCCAAGCAGCACGATGACATCACCCGGTTTTTTGAAACTCGCCGAACATACCTTCGACACGTCCTCGATGAGTCCCACCATTCCGATCACGGGTGTGGGGTGAACCCTGCTGTTTTCGGTTTCGTTGTAAAAACTCACATTCCCACTCACCACGGGTATGTTCAACGACAGCGAGGCGTCACGTATGCCTTCGATGGCGGCTTCGAACTGGTATGCAACCTCTGGTTTTTCAGGATCACCGAAGTTGAGGCAGTCCGTCAGACCCAGAGGTTCGGCGCCTGTAACGATCAAGTTTCTTGCGGCCTCACACACAGCGATTTCGGCACCGACATGGGGATCTGCGAAACAGTAAAACGGGTTGCAGTCCGTGGTCACGGCGATGGCCTTGCTGCTGTCTTTTATTCTCAACACGGCCGCATCGTGTCCGGGCCTCATCACGGTGTCCGTCCCAACCATGTGATCGTACTGCTCGAATACGCAACGTTTGCTGCAGATGTTTGGACTCGCGAGTAATTCGAGAAACACTCGTTCAACATCGCTTGGCACTAACAGATCGAACTGGGTTCGGTAGACTCGTCTGTTTGTGGCAGGTTCGAGTGGGATCGTGGGTACTTCTGTGAGTAGCTTCGCTGGTATTCTGGCGACGACAACCCCATCGTGGACAGCCGTGAACCAACCATCGTCAGTTATTTCGCCTATCTTGGAAATCCTCAAGCCCCACTTTTTGAAGATCTTTTCGACACCGTCTTCTTTCCCTTTCTCGACAATCAGAAGCATCCTTTCCTGAGACTCAGAAAGCAGTATCTCGGCTGCAGACATTCCCTTCTCTCTCACCGGTACGCGGGAAAGGTCTATGAAGATTCCGTTGCCTGACTTCGATGCGATCTCCGAACAGGCAGAAGTCAGACCGGCCGCCCCGAGATCCTGTATGGCCAGTACGGCATCGAGTTTTGCAGCTTCAACGCAAGCTTCTATCAGCAGTTTTTCCATGAAAGGATCGGCTATCTGGACGCATGGTCTTTTGCTTTCACTGTCCTTCGATATCGTTTCCGATGCGAAACTCGCACCACCTATGCCATCGCGGCCGGTGAGCGAACCGGCCAGTAAGACGGACGCACCAGGTCTGACGGACTTCGAAAACTTCAGATGTCTTCGCTCTGCCAGACCAACGCACATCACATTCACGAGAGGATTCTGCTCGTAACAGGGATGAAAATAGACTTCTCCTCCGACAGTTGGCACACCTATACAGTTGCCGTAAAACGAGATGCCGGAAACAACACCGTTGAAAAGGTACTTCACCCGAGGTTTGCTCGCGTCACCAAATCTCAGTGAGTCGAGCAAAGCGATGGGGCGAGCGCCCATGGCGAGTACGTCTCTCACGATGCCACCAACGCCGGTCGCGGCCCCGTGGAACGGTTCGATCGCCGATGGATGGTTGTGGCTTTCCATCTTGAAGACGACGGCCAGTCCATCACCTATGTCCACAACACCCGCGTTTTCTCCTGGCCCCTGGATCACCCTCGGCCCGCTGGTCGGTAGTCGGCGCAGGGAGTTTTTGGAGTGTTTATAGCTGCAGTGTTCTGACCACATCACGGATATCATGGCCAGCTCCACATCGTTGGGTTCGCGCGACAGTCTTTCTAAAATGGACCAATACTCCCGCTGGGTCAAACCGGTGTTTTCAATCCGCAGCATGCTCTTTCCTCCAAGAAAAATAAGCAATCAGCGATTCGAAGATCTTTCTTCCGTCCGTGTTTCCAAGGATCTCCTCACAGCACCTCTCAGGGTGAGGCATCATGCCGAGGACGTTCCCACGTTCGTTGATTATTCCGGCAATGTTCAGTATCGATCCGTTCGGATTGGCCTCATCGGTCACGGTGCCGTGTTCGTCACAGTACTGGAAAACGATCTGTTCAACTTTCAGCCGGTCTGATGGAACGAAATAGCGACCTTCACCGTGCGCGATGGGTAGGCGCAGCACTTCACCGAGTTGCAGTGAGCACGTGAAGGCTGTACGGTTGTTGGTGACCCTCACGTAGACGTCCCTGCAGATGAACTTCAAATTCCTGTTCCTGAGCAGGGCTCCGGGTAAAAGACCGCTCTCGGTGAGTATCTGAAAGCCGTTACATATACCAAGAACGAACTTTCCAAGTTCCGCTGCACGTCGAACGCTCTCCATGACGGGTGAAAAACGCGCGATCGCACCGGCTCTCAAGTAATCTCCGAAGGAGAAACCCCCTGGAAGGACTATCAAGTCGAATTCGTCCGGGGAAAAAGATTCTTCGTGAAAAACGTAATGGGAATCGAGGCAGAAGACATTCTTCAGAACATGGTACGCGTCACGATCGCAGTTCGAACCAGGAAAAACCACAACCGCACACCTCATGGAACTTCCTCCACATCGAGCAGCCGATAAGTCTCAACGATGGGATTCGCCAGTAACCTGTCACACATCGCACTGACCAAAGTTCTCACGTGGCTCTCATCCTCCGCTTCCATCAGGATCTCGATGAGCTTCCCGAGTCGTACTTCCTTCACGCCGTCGAAACCGAGTTTTTCCAGCGCACCCCTCACCGTGTAACCCTGTGGATCGAACACGCCTTCTTTTGGAAGTATCTGCACTCTCACCCTGTACATCTTTCTCACCCGCAAACGCGCCTGTAGACTTCCCAGTAAGCCTCTTCAACCTTACCGAGGTCGCGTCTGAACCTGTCTTTGTCGAGCTTTTCCAGTGTGCTCGCATCCCAGAAGCGACACGTGTCCGGGGAAATCTCGTCGGCGAGTAGAATTTCTCCGTCTCTTCTTCCGAATTCGAGCTTGAAGTCAACCAGGATGAGACTCTTCTCAGCCAGAAAGGATTTGAGAATTTCGTTGATCTTCAGAGCGGTTTCCTCGATGAAGGAAAGTTCATCCTTCGTTGCCAGCCCCAGCGCCAGTGCGTGGTAATGGTTGATCATGGGATCGTGAAGTTCGTCGTTCTTGTAACAGAGTTCGACGATGGGAAGTTTGAGCAAGGTACCTTCCTGAAAGTTGAGTCGCTTACACAAACTACCCGCAGCAACGTTCCTGACGATTACTTCGAGGGGAATTATGCTGACGCGTTTGACAAGCATTTCTCTGTCGTTGAGGATTCGAACGAAGTGGGTTCTGATTCCTTGTTTCTCGAGCAACTCGAAGAAGGTGGCAGACACCTTGTTGTTCACGATACCTTTACCCGGAATGACTCCTTTTTTCTGTCCGTCGAACGCGGTGGCCGTGTCTTTGAACTCGATGATGAGTAAATCTTCGTCCGTGGTCTTGTAAACGCGCTTCGCCTTGCCTTCGTAGATCAGATCAAGTTTTTCCACGCACTTCACTCCTCTTTTTGAAGTTTCAAAGGTTCTCAAAAGATGAATTTCTCGCATCTCTGTGGATGATCTTTGACTACCTCCAAAAAACAAAAATCCGGTAGGCTTGGTCTCTACCGGAAAAAGAAATGAGCCCTTGTAGCCAGGACAGTTTACGGCTGTCCGGTAGAGACCCCCGAGCCATATTCCCGGGGTTATACAAGGGCCTTCCCCTGTGGAAGGGAGTATTCACTTTCCTGTTTTCATTTTACCATCGCACCGAGGAGTTGTGAACGCGACAGATTTTGAAAACGTGTTACGACAATTTGAACTACACCGCCACGTGAACCTTAAGCAACCGCCATTTCGAACAACGCGTAACCTCGATTTCAAACGATCTACCCATTCCCACTCTTATGATTGTTCGTAGGAGGTGGTGGAGTGTTCGAGAAAGTTCTGCAACAGAAAGGTGTACTCGTAAAGGTGCTGGTCGCGCTCAGCTTTTCTGTTCTGACGGGCCTGGCGGCACAGATCAGAATACCTCTCTTTTTCACACCAGTTCCAATCACTGCGCAAACTTTCGTCGTGCTCATCGCGCCGTTCCTCATTGGTCCCTGGGCTGTGCTCAGTCAAGTGATGTACCTGCTTTTGGGTGTCGCTGGCCTTCCTTGGTTCAGCGGTTGGAGAGCGGGTATGAGTGTTCTGCTGGGACCAACAGGTGGCTATTTGATAGGATTCATCATCGCGTCGATGTTCCTCGCAAAGCACAGATCAAAGACTTACTCAGGAAAACTTGTAGCATTGTTGTTGGCGAACTTCTTGATCATACACGGTCTGGGATTGGCCCAGCTGGCACTGTGGTTCTACAGCAAGGGTTCGAGTCCGGACGTCTGGAAACTGCTCACGATGTCTCTGTTCCCGTTCGTTCCGGGAGATCTTTCCAAGATACTCGCAGTTTCTGCGCTCCTTGTCAAGCCGAAGATGAAGAAAGAGTGAACCCCCTTGCGGGGTTCACTCTTCGATGGGTTCAAAGTCTTCCTTTGGAGCTCCACAGACAGGGCATACCCAATCTTCAGGAACATCTTCGAACGGCGTCCCCGGTGCGATATCGCTGTCAGGATCACCCTCCGCAGGATCGTAAACATAACCGCAGATGATACATCTGTACTTCTGCATGACGAAACCTCCCTCAAATGTTGTTCTGCCAATTCACACACTCAAACCTTCCATTTGACTTTCAGCGTCTTGAAATATTCTACCATGCCAGTTTCGAATCGTGTTCACGCTCTCACTCCGTGATGCTGAACGTGACAGCCAGTGCGTGTCAGAGAACGCTCGCTACAGAACCACACCTTGCCAGGATAGACATTTGATGACGTTTTTTCGATGAAGACAGAGTGCGTTTGTTTCTTCGAGTCGATTGTACAATAGCATCTGGAAGATCGACGCCACGTGGGAGCGAACCTGAGTTTCACAGGGAGGATTGTGAGCGGGATGCTGCTCGAGAAAATTGACGATGGATTGTTCAAACCGCATTATGAACGATTTTCTCTGGTGAACCTGGCCAACTTCGTGTTGAAGCATTTCAACGCCCAGCCGATCCATGACCCTTACCCACTCGAACATTTCATCTCTGGCATTTCGGAAGGAATTGAGAAAATCGTCTTCTTTCTCATAGACGCCCTCGGCATGTCGAGCCTTGAAAGGCTCATGAACAGAGAGCGCGTTTTCCACGAGTACGTTGTGATAGAAGCGACGTCTGTGTTCCCGACCACCACTTCCGCAGCCATAACTTCGTTGTTGACGGGTGCAACTCCTGTTGAGCACGGCGTTCTTGGCTACATCCTCTACATACGACAGCTCGGAACGCTTCTGAACATGATAGAGCTTTCTTCTCCCATCGTGGGCAAGGTTACGTCGACGTTGAGCAACAGGGAATTGATGTTCGAAAAGACGATCTTCGAGAGGCTCCTCGAAGTAGGTGTGAAGAGTTTCGTTCTCACTTCGAAAACGATCAGGGGTTCAGGCCTTTCGAATCTCGTGAACGTGGGTGCCTCGGTCAGATCTTACCAGAGTTTTGGAGACATGTTCTCCAAGTTCCGCGAAATCCTGCAGGAAAATGGCCCGTTTTTCGGTTTCGTCTACTGGGGTCTGCTCGATTCGATCGGTCACAAGCTGGGTGTGGATTCAGACGCATTCGAGAGCGAGCTGTACTGGCTGTTGAAGATGCTGATGAGAGAAATTCTACCCGTACTGCCGCACAACACCCTGCTCATCGTACTGGGTGATCACGGTCAGATCTTCACACCGTGGGAGAAAGAAACCTGGTGGTCCTGGAAAGATGAGGTTTCGACTTTCTTCTCGGTCCCACCCGGAGGCGAGATGAGAATGATGCACATTTACACAAACCAGCCGGATGCGGTGGTACAATATTTGAATGAAAAATACAGAGACAGAGCGCTGGTTCTGACCAAAGAGCAAGCGCTGAACGAGAAGCTCTTCGGTGAAGCGGTAGTGGTACCTGGGGCGAGCGTTGAAAGAATCGGCGACGTTGTCCTGATAGCGAGAGAGAATTACTCCTTCTATTTCAAATACACGGGAAAAGAAGAGAGTTTGAAGTCGAAACATGGAAGTTTGACTCAGGAAGAGTTGCTCGTACCGTTGATGATTTTCCGGAGGTGATAGGTTCTTACTCAGAAGCCCAACCCATGGGGAACTGAACATCGATCAGGTGAAGTACCACGTCGAAAGGTTTCTGAACAACGGTTCGTTCAGACTCTTCATAGGCTCCGACAGCGATGAGAGGGACGGCATCGTTACTTTTGCAACGGTTTTCATAGTATACAAACCTGGTGTTGGCGCGATTTATTTCTACACCACCAAGCGTGAGAGACGCTACTACGATATATACTCGAGGCTCTTCGAGGAGGCACACCTGAGTATAGAGATGGCCAATTTCCTGAAGCAGAACTTGAATCTTGACAGCGCCGAAATACACATCGACGCAGGTTATGATGGTCTGAGCAAGCAGATCATACCATCCATAGTCGGCTACGTGAAGGGTATGGGATACAGCTACCGCTTGAAACCCTGGGCCTTCGCGGCCACGAAAGTGGCGCACAGGCACACCAAGTGAGTCACGCTTCGACCATTTTGAAGATCTCAACGAGCCTTTGTTTGTCGACGTTTCCTCCCGACAAGATCGTCACGACTTTTCTGTTGTCGGCCGGAACCTTTCCGAACATAACCGCGGCGACGGTGACCGCGCCTGAAGGTTCGACGAGGATCTTGCACCGTTCGAGCAGGAAAATTACAGCCTGAGCGATCTCTTTTTCTGAAACGAGAAGAACGTCATCAACGTACTTCTGTACGATTGGAAACGTCAGTTCACCAGGGCTCGCGGTCCTCAGACCATCGGCGATCGTCTGGATGTTGTGAAGTTCGACCCTGCGCCCAGCCTTCAGAGACAAATAAGTGCTGTTACTCTGTTCGGGTTCTACGCCGTAGATCTTCACGTTCGGTCGCTTTTCCTTCACGTACGTCGCGATGCCGGCTATCAATCCACACCCACCGCATGGAACAAGAATCGCATCGATTTCGTTGAGCTCTTCTAAGATCTCCAGTCCCACCGTACCCTGACCAGCCATGATCCAGTGGTGATCGAACGGTGGCACGAAGATTCGACCTTCCTGTCTCGAGATTTCCCGTGCGCGGCTCAGCCTCTCCGTCGAAGAAGTTCCGAACCTCTCGAGCTTGGCACCGTAACCCTGTATCGCGGCTACCTTTGCAGCGGACGCATCCTGCGGAACCACAACTTTGACATCCACTCCCAGCATCTTACCAGCGAGGGCGAGCGCCTGACCATGATTCCCCGAAGAACCCGTGACCACACCTTTCGCGCGCTCCTGCTCGCTCAACGACAAAAGAAAATTCATGGCACCACGGATTTTGAACGATCCACTCTTTTGAAAGTTCTCCGCTTTCATGAAGACTTGATGCCCCGAGACTTCATCGAGCGTTTTCGATGTGAGGATCGACGTTCTATGAACGTACCCATTGATCCTCTCGTAGGCCTTCTCTACGTCTCTGTACGTCAGCGTGTTCATCTTACTGCCCTCCTGATCTTCCTCGCGATTTCGAACAGAATGATCCCGGCGCTGACAGACACGTTCAGCGAATCGATGTCGGAGTACATCGGCACGGCGATCAATCCGTCGCAGTTCTCCCTAACGAGTCTGCTCAGACCTTCTCCTTCATTACCGAAGACGACAGCGACGGGCGGCTCGAATTCCTCATCGTACACACTCTTTCCTTCCATGTCTGCGCCGTAGATCCAGTAACCTCTTTCTTTCAATTGCTCCATCGTTCTGACGATGTTTGTGACCACGACCACTGGAATCCTCAACACCGTGCCGGCCGATACCTTCACCACGGCGGGAGTGACCTTCACAGAACGATCCTTGGGCACCACTATCGCACTCGCTCCTGCAGCCACAGCGGTCCGGCAGATTGCACCCATGTTGTGTGGATCCGTTATGTGGTCTAAGATCACCACCAGCTCTCCCTCTATGTCAGATTCGTTGCCGTAGTTGAATTCCAGATCGATGACGATGCCCTGGTTCTTTTCTTCGCCACACAGCTGGGCGAGTCTTTTCTCAGAGACGAAGGTGAAAGGATAATTGGCCTTCTTCAGCCTGTCGATCAATTCGGAAGGCCTGTTCTTTCTGTCTTCTCTCAGGTAGATCATCTTCACAGGATAGCGCGTCCTGAGAACCTCTTCCAGAACACTTTTGCCGTAGACGAACATCGCTCACTACTCTCTCAAACTCGCCGACAGAATTTCCATCAGTTTCTGTCTGTCACCGATCAGATACAGATAACCTATGAGCGCTTCGAGTGCCGTGCTTTTGCGATAATCCGCGTCGTTGCCGTACCTTTTCGCGCACTTGCTGTTCAGGGCACGTTTCACCACGCTGAGCTCCCTTTCGTCGAGCTGTGAAAGGATCTGTTCGAGGCATCTGGCCTGTGCTTCTCTTGAAACCGACCTGGCAACTTTCTTATGGATCTGTGTCACGTTCAAATCGCTCAAGAATTTGATCTTGGCGAAGAACGATTGAACCGCATCACCAACGTAAGCGAGCGTCGCTATGGGCAGGGATGAAGGATCAATCCTGTCTGGAAGATGCGTACTTTCTAACAGCCAGTTCATCGAGATAGAGCCTGTGTGCTCTATCCTGTTCGAAGACATACGTTCTGAACCTTCTTTCTCTCAGGTTCTGCAGTATCCTTCTCTCTTTCCTTGCTTCCAGATACTGATCTCTCAGTGCGTTCTCCTGCTCTCTGAGTTGGGCGAGCCGTTCGTTCAACGATCGAAGCTGAACCTGAATTGAATCTCTGTAGACAAGCAGTTGTGAGAGTTCGAAGCCTGTTATCCCACGTGAGGATGTTAGATGTATTCTCAAACCGAGTTCTTTCAACTGCTCTTCGTATTTCTTAGCCTCGTCTTCCACCCGTCGCAGTTCACTTCTCAAAGCACTGAGCTGAATTTTGAGTTGCTCTTCCTGTGCGATTTTCATGGAAAGGAGTCTCGCCAGCCTGAATCTGAACATGCTCACACCCGAACTATTATAAAACACAAAGAACGAGTGAGAGGACGACGCCGATCGATTCAGAATAGAAGATGAGTCGGAGTGATAGAATGATTCTCAGGATAGTTCTTGGAGGTGTGACGATGGACCTGGTGGACTTCAAGATGACAAAGGATGGACTCATTCTCGTGATAAAGCACTACGAAAGCATCCAGGTGATTCTCGATCAGATCGTCTCGAAGCTCTCACAGATGAGAGGGTTCTTCGCGGCGGGCGATAAGATCATGCTCATGATAGAAAAGCACGAAATGCACTCGCACGACATCCCGAGGATCGTCTCACTTTTGAGACAGCACGGTATAGACGTCGCCCAGATATTGATAGGAGACTCCTTCCAGAACGATCTCAGTTCCTTGAGCAGAATGAAGTTGCTCGAAGAAAGAGAGACCAAATCTGGAACAAAAGTCGTGAAGAAACACGTGAGATCAGGTCAGGCGGTTGTCCATTCGGGCGACATCGTGGTGATAGGTAACGTGCACGCGGGTGCCGAACTGCTCGCGGGTGGGTCCATCGTCGTCTTTGGGAACGTCAAGGGAACTCTCCGCGCAGGCTTGAACGAGGGTGAGGGTGCAGTCATTGCCGCTTTGAGCATGCAACCGACCTTGCTTCAGATCGCCGGTTACACACTGAGGGAAGTTTCCAGTTACGAAGAGCCAGTCGTTGTGCACGTGAAAAATGGTAAGATCGTTGTGGAGAAAGCTAAGGATATAAAGTTCTGAGACGAGGGAGTGGTGCCTGTTGAACACGAAAGAATTACTCGTGCAGCTGTCGAACGTTGATGGACCGTCGGGTTTCGAAACACTCGTGCTCGATGTGATAGAACCCATACTGCAGAAATTCTGCGATAGAACCTGGAGGAGTGGTTTAGGGACACTCGTGGGTGAGAAGAAGGGTTCGGGCAAAAAGAAGATCGGCATTTTCGCCCACGCTGACGAGATAGGTTTCGTCGTAACGAAAATCGAGGAAGATGGCTTCTTGCGTCTTGAAACCGTTGGCGGAGTAGATCCCAAGGCTCTCTTAGCTCAGAGAGTGAAGATCTACTCCAAAAGAAAGATCGTGAGCGGTATCGTGGGCACGTTACCACCGCATCTGCAGAAGGAAGAGCACAGATCGCGTTTCCCCGATTACGACAGAATCTTCGTCGACGTTTCCTTCGATGAAGCCGCGAGCGAGGTTCGTGTCGGAGACGTGTGCGTTTTCGATGTCAAAGCGATCGAGGTGAACGGCAAGGTTTCTGGAAAAGCTCTCGATAACAGGGCAGGTTGTGCATCTTTGTTGCTCGCAGCGGAGTTTCTTCAAAGGATGAAGCACGATAGCGATGTATATTTCGTCTTTTCGAGTCAGGAAGAAATAGCGGGTCCCGGCGCAGCCTCGATCGCTTACGAACTAAGACTCGATGAAGCGATAGTTGTGGATGTGACGCACGCGAACGTGAAGCATTCTGTGTATCCTGTGATAAAGCTCGGCGAAGGGCCGGCCATAGGGGTCGGTATCCCTGTGGACTATGGATTCTACAAACGAGCGACTGAAATCGCTCAGAAGCATGGTGTGAAGATACAGACCGAACCGATTCCCGGTCGCTCCGGCACAGACACCGATCAGGTTCAAATCACCAGCGTTGGGGTCAAAACGTTGCTCATTTCCATTCCGCTCATGTACATGCACACGCCTGTTGAAACGGTCGATCCTAAGGATGTCGAAGAAACTGCAAGGCTTCTGGCATTGATCGCAGCCGAGTGAGGAGGTGTCACTGTGTATTTGAAGGAACTGTCACTGATCAACGGTGCCTCCGGTGATGAAGGTAGGGTCCGTGATTTCATAAAACGAACGATTCAGGACAAAGTCGACGAAGTGTGGGAAGACAGGCTCGGAAATCTGATCGCTTTCAGAAAGGGAACCAAAGGTAACCGCAAGATTCTGTTCGCCGCTCACATGGACGAAGTTGGGTTCATGGTGACGAACATCGACGAGGACGGAACGCTCCTCTTTGCTCCTGTCGGGGCCGTCGAAACCCAGGTGGTCGTCGGCAAACAGGTTAAGATCAAGGACTCGATCATGGGAGTGATCGGTTTCAAGCCGATTCATCTTCAGGAGAAGGACCAGCTGTTGAAACCGATCCGGTACGAAGAGTTAAGGATCTACATAGGTGCCAGAAATAAAGAAGAAGCGCAGAAGATGGTCAGCATTGGAGATTACGTGAACTTCGTGACTGAGTACAGGCAGAACGGACGAAGGGCCAGCGGCAAGGCGTTCGATGATCGCGTGGGTTGTTCGGTGCTCATGGACGTTATAGACAAACGGCAGCGTTATGAAAACGATGTTTACTTTGCGTTCGTGGTACAGGAAGAGGTCGGCCTCCGCGGCAGTGCCGTCGTGGTGGAACAGGTCAAACCCGACGTGGCCATCGTCATCGAGGGAACGATCGCGGGAGACGATCCAGGACTGGAGAAAGACCGCTGGTCAACTCACCTGGGAGAAGGGCCCGCGGTGACGTTCATGCACAGCGGTTACGTGGTCAACCAGAAGGTGTTCCAGGCTATCCTGTCGGTTGCTGAGAAACATGGCATACCCCACCAGTTCAGAAGAAGAACTCCGGGTTCGACCGACGCGGGCAGGCTCGCGAGAACTGGTCCCGGAACGGCATCGGGTGTGATCTCCGTTCCAACGCGTTACATACACAGCCCCGTTTGCATGATCGATCTCGAGGATTATGCGAACACGGTTCTGTTGATAGAGAAAATCCTGGAAGAAGGGGAGGTATTCGCAAAATGATAGAGCTCATCAAGAAATTGACACAGGCGTACGGTCCGAGCGGCAGAGAATCTGAGGTTCAAAAACTCATCCTCGAAGAACTGTCCGACCACATAGATGGTTACAAGTTCGACGCTGTTGGAAATCTCCTGGTTTGGAAACAGGGCAGCAGTGGAAAAAAGATACTGTTCGACGCTCACGTCGACGAGATAGGGCTGGTGGTCACGAACATCACCGATAAAGGTTTTCTCAGAGTGGACGCCGTTGGGGGTGTCGTGCCACACACCTTCGTTGGTCACCGGGTCAGATTTCCAAACGCTGTAGGGATCGTCTACGTGGAAGGTGAGACAGAAGAGGAGAGAAAGAAGAACTGGACGAATCTGACTCTCGATAACATGTTTGTGGACATAGGTGCGAAGAGTTACGAAGAAGCGAAAAGCAAAGTTCCCATCGGTTCCTTTGGTGTCTACGACAGTTATTTCTACCAGATGGGAGATTACCTGGTGAGCAAAGCGATGGATGACAGGATAGGTTGCGCGATCGTTGTGGAACTGTTCAAGAGACTCAGTTCGTGTCCAAACACGATCATAGGCTCTTTCTCGGTTCAGGAAGAAGTTGGCCTCGTTGGCGCGTCCGTAGCAGCCTATACGTTTGCACCAGACGTGTGTGTGGCGGTTGATGTGACCGATTCTGCGGATTATCCAAAAGCTTTCAAGAGACACTCCATGGTGCTTGGAAAGGGTCCTGCGATAAAGGTCAAAGATAAAGCGTCCGTGAGCAACAGACAGATAGTAGAGAAGCTCGTCGAACTCGCCGAGGCCAACCACATTCCTTACCAGATGGAGGTTCTCACGTTTGGAGGTACGAACGCGGCAGCACTGCAAAGAACGAGGGCAGGCATCCCGTCAGCCACCGTTTCGATTCCGACTCGATACGTTCACAGTCCCAGCGAGACCGTGTGCCTCTCCGACGTGGAGAACGCCGTTGAACTGTTGATTCAGTACGCGATGAAAGGAGTGTGATAATGCCACGTAGGGAGATAAGGTTGACCGATACGCAGGCACGCATACTGGCAATTCTAATAATTATCTTCAGCGTGGGGTTCGCGGGGTTCAGCCTTGCAACGTTCCTGTTGATGAAGAGTCGGGAGAACGTGAGGGTCGAGATCGTGGAGATTCCCCCGGCCAGGGTCGAGGTGCCACAGATCGAGAAGCCAGCGATGGAACAACCAGCTGCTCCCTTAGAGTTGCCCGGAGTTTACACAGTCGAGACTTACGACTACAGGAAGTTGATATTGGAAGCCACGGAGATGGTGGAAAGAGGTGTTGAGGTCTCCTGTTACGCGCTGGAACCTAACGAGGCTGTTGGCGTGATCAGGACGGCAAAAAAGCCCTTTTTGATCACGCAAGTTTCGAGGGACACGTGCATCGTCGCTTTCGTGGGAGGTCACAGGTTACAGAACAAGCCTGAGCAGAAATCGCTTTATGGCGTGTACGTCCTTTCCAGCACGAGCAAGGAATCCGCGCTGGAAAGGATGTTCGCACTCAGGAGTGCTGGCTATCCTTCGTATCTGATGAAGTTTACAAGAGACGGCAGAGACTGGTTCACACTCGTTGTGGGTGCTTTTCCAACGCTCGAGCTGGCTGAAGAATTCAATAAGAACTTGAACTGGAACGAGGTCATGAGAATATCTGGCGCAAGTAAACCAGGTTTCACCGGGAGGATCTCTCCTTGAAGTTCTCCACTTCTGAGAAAAGGATACTCTTGCTGTTGTTCGTGGGCGTGCTGCTCTTGAGTGGAGCTGTGGTCGAACTGAGAGCGAAGAAGAACGAACAGATTCCTGTTGAAACTCGCAGAAACGTTGAATTTCCCATCGACGTGAACGTTGCGAGCGTCGACGATCTGAAAATGCTTCCGGGTATAGGTGAAGTCAAGGCAAAGGCGATCGTAGAGTATAGAACCAGAAACGGGCCATTCAAGAATCTGAACGATCTCGAACGGGTGCCTGGCATTGGGAAGAAGACCGTAGAGAGGTTGGCACCTTATGTGAATCTTTCGGGTGCAGGGAACGGCGACACTCAGAACAAGATCAACGTGAACACGGCGGGCTTGGAAGAACTGATGAACCTGCCAGGTATAGGCGAGGTGAAGGCAACGGAGATAATCAAAATGAGAGAAAAGGTGCGATTCTCGAAACCTGAAGATCTGCTGAACGTTCCGGGCATAGGCCCGAAGACACTGGAAAAGATCAGAGATCTCATAACCTTTTAGGAGGTGCAAGGTGTGAAGCGCGTGCTCGTTGTAGGATTGTTGCTGGCAGTTGTTCTCATCTTTCTCTACGGATCGAGCTCAGGAAGTCCGAGAATCGTCTTCGCGGATGTGAACAGGGTGGTACAGGAATACCCAAAGTGGATTGAACTGAACCAGAAGTACGCTCAGGATGCACAGTTCTACCAGCAGAAACTCAACGAAATGATGGCTGAACTCGATAAACTCCAGAAAGCTGGAGCCCCGCAGAGCGAAATCGAAAAGAAGCAGGCAGAAATACTCGCCAGAAAGCAACAGTACGAACAGCTGTTACAGAGCGAATATCAGCCAAAAATGCAGGCAGTTCTGGACGAACTTGCAACAAAGATAGAATCCTTTGCGAAGACGATGGGCTACGATTTTGTGATAAAGAAAGAGGCTTTGTTGTACGCGGACGATGCGTACGATGTGACCGAACAGCTTGTTAAGTACCTCAAGAGTCAGTGATGGAAATTGTAGGCCGCGGTTTAGTCAAGAAATTCGGAAGAAAGACAGTCGTGGACAACGTAGACGTGAGGGTGCGTCAAGGCGAGGTCGTCGGACTGCTTGGTCCAAACGGTGCAGGGAAGACGACGCTGTTCAACATGATCCTCGGTCTGGTGACGCCCACGAAGGGTGAAGTTTACCTTGGTGATAGAAACATCACCAATTTGCCTGTAAGCAGGCGTGCGAGGCTTGGTATAACGTACTTGCAGCAGGAAACCTCCGTCTTCACTGGCATAAAGGTGTGGGAAAACATCGACTTTGTACTCCGATTCAGAGTGAAAGAGAGAGCTGTTCGTGAGAAGATGGTCGAAGAACTCATGCGCGAATTCGGCATTTGGGAACTGAGAAACCAGTACGCTTCGGACCTTTCAGGAGGAGAAAAGAGGAGACTGGAGCTGGCCAGGATGATGGCTCTGAAGCCTCTCTTCTTGCTACTCGACGAACCTTTCGTTGGAATAGATCCAAAAACTGTGAAGGACATACAGCAGATGATTCGTTCTTTGAGCGCCCGAAACATAGGTATAATCGTGACCGATCACAGTGTGGATGCACTCGTACCCGTGGTCGATAGGCTCTACATAATGCACAAAGGCAGAATCATAGCGGAAGGTGAACCAGAAAAAGTGCTGAACGATCCTTTAGTCAAGGAGGTCTACCTTGGTGCATGAACGTTGGAGTTGTTGGATATTCTGGACCCATAGACCAACCACCGATCAGTGAAATAGCGCAGTTGTGCCTGAACTTGGGAGAAGCACTCGCTCGAGAAGGCTACACGATCGTGTGTGGTGGACGAGACGGTGTGATGGAACTGGTCTCGAAGGGTGCGAGAAAAGTTGGAGGTAACATCATAGGGGTTCTTCCTGTAGGAGAAGAAGGCAACCCATACCTGACGGTCAGGATCAAAACCCCGTTCGACAACGTCACGAGGTCTCTGGTCCTGGTACAGACGAGCGACGTCGTGATTTCTATAGGAGGAGAGATCGGAACCGCCATAGAGGTTCTCATCGCTTACGCCAAAGCTAAGCCAGTCGTTCTCTTCGAAGGTACCGGCGGCTGGACGGACCGCTTCGCCGAGTTGCTCATAGAAGGCAGATATCTCGACAACCGAAAGATTGTGGAAGTCTTGAAAGCGAGGAGCGTTGAGCAGATACTTCAGATACTCAGGAAGATGAGGAGGTAGAAGCGTGAGCGAAGTGAGATTGAGATTCGCACCGAGTCCAACGGGTTATCTGCACGTTGGTGGTGCACGTACAGCACTCTTCAACTGGCTGTACGCACGGAAGATGGACGGAAAGTTCATACTGAGAATAGAAGACACCGACCTGCAGCGGTCCACCAGAGAGTACGAGCAGGCGATCATGGAAGCGTTGAGATGGTGCGGTATAGACTGGGACGAAGGTCCGGACGTGGGCGGACCGTACGGTCCGTACAGGCAGAGTGAGAGGACCAGGGCGGGTATATATGCGGAATACGCGAAGAAGCTCATTGAAATGGGGCGTGCGTACTACACTGTTTACGACAAGGTGGACAGAAAGAAAGAACTTTTCAGGACCTTCGAGTATCCAAAACAGTACGTCGATGAAGGCCACGACGTGACGATCAGTTTCAAGGTACTGGAAGGAAAGACGAAGTTCTACGATCTGCTCAAGGGTGAGCTCGAGTTCGACAACTCTACGATCGAAGATTTCGTGATGATCAAGTCTGACGGTTTTCCGACGTACAACTACGCCGTCGTGATAGACGATCATCTGATGCGCATCACACACGTGTTCCGTGGCGAAGACCACGTTTCCAACACACCCAAACAGATCATGATCTATAAAGCCCTCGATTGGGAGATCCCGCAATTCATGCACATACCGCTGATACTCGGATTCGACAGAACGCCACTGAGCAAACGCCACGGCGCCACGAGTGTTGAGCATTTCAGAAGCATAGGGATTCTCAGCAGAGGACTGATGAACTATCTGGCGCTGCTTGGCTGGAGCGTCGGAGAGGAAGAGATATTCGACGTCAGAGCGAGGATAAAGCAGTTCGATCCGTCCACGATATCGAACAAAGGTGTCGTTTTTGATCCTGCAAAGCTCGAGTGGGTGAACGGGAAGCACATGAGGATGATGAGCGTCGAGGAACTGCTCAACGAATTTGAAGAATGGATCCGCTTCACCGGCAGAAAGACTCCACAGGTGGAGAGAGATTACGCACTCAAAGTGGTGCAGGCCTGCCGCGAGAAGGTCAACACGCTCGGACAGCTCTACGACTTTGCCTATCCGTTCTTCTTCGAAGATTACGAGTTTGAAGAACAGTTCGTCACAGAGTACCTGCTGAGCCCGTACGCTGAAAGCGTGCTGAAAAAGTCGCTCGAGACGTTCAGCCAGCTTGAGGATTGGACCGTAGCCGGAACGGAAAAGGCCTGCCGCAGTTTAGCAGAGCTCGGCATCGCGTCGAAGAACAAGGTCTTCCAGACGATCCGGGGTGCCGTGACCGGTCGACTGGTCACTCCCGGCCTGTTCGAGACGCTGTCTATTCTGGGCAAAAAACGAACCGTCGAGCGATTACAACGGGCGCTGGAGTATCGCGGCAAGAAGATCCATCAAGATATCAGCCCAGCGTAGTTGAACGGGAATTTCTACAAAGATAAACGAGCGAAAGATCAAACCGGTAAGAGTATTATGACCGCCAGGAGCACGAGATCTTCGCTGGAATTGTTCTCGATCGAGTGCGTTTCTCCGGACATCGTCAGGCACACGTCCCCTGCCTGCACTTCCACAGGGTTATCGTTGTCGTAGAAGATGCCCCTTCCGGACAGGACAAAGAACACTTCGAATTCGTTCTCGTGCCTGTGCGGTCCTATCGATGTGCCAGGTTTGAGCGTGAGTTTCGCGAACAGTCTGGCTTCGTTGGCTAACAGGTTCCGATCAACGAGGTGCGTTATCTCCACCTGTCCCTTACCACCCCTCATGTTGGAAACGAGTTCTTTCCTCATACTGTCAGGTTTGATGACCATGGTCACACCTCCGTGTTCGATGCTAACTTCTTTGTACCACATTTTGGGACGGTTTCAACTGCTCACCTTTTTCAAAAAGAGTTTCGATGATATCTCGACACCGTTGAGTTGAAGGGCTTTCATGATCTTTTCACAATCTCTGAACAGATGGAGCTGGATCGCACCCATCGATTTGACGTCACCGAGAGATACTCCAAGCATTCTCACGGGGGTTTCTTCTATGCCTCGCGAAAGCATGAATTCCAGGACCTCTACAAAGCTCAAGAAGTCGTTCGACCAGCTGCTGAGGCTTTTGGAGCAGGAAAATGTTCCATATTTTGCGTATCTGACGATCAGTGAGACTGTCTTCGCGCCGTAACCTTCCCGGATCATCCTCAAATAGGACCTGTACAGCAGGTAGAGTGCCACATGTTTCAAGATGTTTTTGTCCGATACGTCGAAATCGAAGGTTTTCATGTGTGAAAAGCTCCTGGGAGGCTTCTTCTTGAAAAATTCTTTCCTGTCGAAATTTTCGCTCAGCAGGGAAGAAACGATCTGCCTTATGCTTTCGGGCGAAGAAGGATCTTTGCAGAATTCTATCAAATCCCCCACGGTTTCTATTTTCATTCGCTTCAAGCGTTCCTCCGTTTTCTTACCCACTCCCGGTACGAGCGAAACTGGCAAACCTTGCAGGAACGGCAACATCTGATCTTTTTCTATCACCATGAATCCGTTTGGTTTACACATCTCAGAGGCGATCTTGCTCAAAGCGGGGTTCGGCGCCACTCCAATGGAGCAGGTGATGCGGTGCGTTTGGAAGATCTCCCGCTTCAGTCTCTTCAACCTCTCGATGGGATGAGCAACGTTGAGATCGATGTAGAATTCGTCTATGCTGCTTCGAATGTAGACAGGAAAATACTTGCACACGAGGGACTCTATGTTGAGAGATACGGACTCGTACTCGGCGAAGTCAGCCTTGACAAGGATCAACTCCGGACAGAGCTTTCTTGCGATCTGTGGGGCCATGCCAGTCTTCACGCCGAACTGTTTCGCAATGTAGTTCGCGGAAGATATGGCGGTCCTTCTCCCCCACCCTATCACCGCAACTGGCTTGTCCTTAAGAAATGGATTCCTCGCACATTCTATCGAAGCAAAGAAGGCGTCCATATCGACCAGCGCCACCATTGGATACACCCCAGACCATTATAGTATACTTATGAATATCTGTCAACTTATGAATACATTGCATTCGTGATCCGCCTCACGGAGGGCCATACGGGTTGTGAAATTTCTAATATGAATCAAAGATCGTTCCGTGAAGCAATACGAATCGTCTCAAAACTACTCGCCTTTGAGTCTCAATGAATTCTGTCTACAGTGATATAATCAACTTGAGCTTGTGAATTTCTTAACAGGGGGTGAAGTGTTTGCAGGACGTATGCACGACAGGTGAAAGACTGTTCAAAGAACTGGACGAGTACATGAAATCCATCAACGCAACGCCGGACAAACTCATCTCCGTTCTTCAAAAAGCCCAGGAAATTTTTGGATACCTTTCTCCACAAGTTCAGCAGTACATCGCGGACGCACTGAACATACCTGTGTCACAAGTTTATGGAGTTGTCACGTTTTACAACTTTTTCTCCATGACGCCGAAGGGAAAGGTGCAGATAAAGGTCTGCCTTGGAACGGCGTGTTACGTGAAGGGAGCCGACAGGATCTTCGAGCGATTCTTGGAGGAACTCGGGGTAGAACCCGAGAAACCTACCAAAGACGGACAGTTCTCCGTTCACGCGGTCAGGTGCCTGGGTGCCTGCAGCATGGCTCCCGTCGTTTTGATCGGCGAGAGGGATTTCTACGGTAGGTTGAAGCCTGATATGGTGCCGAGGATCATAGCGAAGTATCGGGAGGTGAAGTGATGAGCAAGATCAAATCCATCGAGGATCTCATGAAAATCAAGGAGAAGGCCCTGAAAGAACTGCAGCTCAGGGATACGGGCAAAAGGGGAAAGATCACCGTCGCAATGGGTACGTGTGGGATCGCCGCAGGGGCGAAAGAAACGCTTCGCGCAATTGTTGAAGCGCTCGCCGAGAACAACATAAGCGATATTGCCGTCGTGCAGTCTGGCTGCATGGGATTGTGCGAAGTGGAACCCACGATCGAAGTACGGCTCGAAGGTCAGGAACCCGTTGTGTACGGTCATGTGACACCGGAAAATGCAAAGAGGATCGTCAAACAACACATACTTGGAAACCAGATCGTCTCCGACCTGCTGGTGAGAAAGGGAGAGATGTGAAGTGCCACTGACCACGAGTACCATCCTGATCTGCGCTGGAGGCGCTTGCATCTCGTCCGGAGAAATCAGTGTCAAAGAAGCCCTTCAGAGGGAAATAAGAAAGTACGGTCTGGACGAAGTGGTGAGGATCGTCGAAACTGGTTGCATGGGCGCCTGCAGCCTTGGACCGCTCATGGTCATCTATCCTGAGGGTGTCTTCTACCAGAAGTTGACACCCCAGGCGGCAGAAAAGATAGTTCAGGAGCACCTCCTCAAGGGCAGGATCGTGCAAGAGTATCTGTACAAAATGCCAACGGGAGAAGCCGTGCCAGAAGCGATGGACAAACTGCCGTTCTTTGCGAGACAGGTGAAGATCGCCACGCGAAACGTCGGTTACATAGATCCTGCGAACATAGAGGAGTACATCGCGAGGGACGGATACTTCGCCCTGACGAAGGTGCTGACCGAAATGACGCCGGAACAAGTGATAGAAGAGATCAAGCGCAGTGGCTTGAGGGGTAGAGGTGGCGCAGGCTTCCCAACGGGATTGAAGTGGGAGCTCACACGGAAGGCCAAGGGTGACAGAAAGTACGTGGTGTGCAACGCTGACGAAGGAGACCCAGGAGCCTTCATGGATCGATCCATACTCGAGGGTGATCCCCACACGGTACTCGAAGCGATGGCAATCGCTGGCTACGCCATCGGTGCCCAGCAGGGTTACATATACGTTCGAGCGGAGTACCCGCTCGCGATAGAGAGACTGCAGATAGCGATAGCCCAGGCGAGAGAATACGGTTTCCTTGGAAAGAGCATTCTCGGAACCGATTTCAGCTTCGACATAGAGATCCGCATAGGTGCGGGTGCTTTCGTGTGTGGAGAGGAGACCGCGCTCATCGCGTCGATCGAAGGCAAGAGGGGTCAGCCCAGGGTCAAACCGCCTTATCCGGCCCAGAGTGGTGTCTGGGGTTGTCCCACGGTGATAAACAACGTCGAAACGCTGGCGTGCATACCTCCCATCATCATAAAGGGAGCGGAATGGTTCAGAAGCATCGGAACGCCCTCTTCGCCCGGAACGAAAGTGTTCGCACTCGCCGGTAAGATCACCAACACCGGTCTGGTCGAAGTACCCATGGGTATCACGCTGAGGGAACTGCTGTACGAAATCGGTGGTGGTTCCTCCACGGGTAAGAAGATCAAGGCCGTACAGACCGGCGGTCCCAGTGGCGGCTGTATCCCTTCGGAATACTTCGATACGCCGGTGGACTACGAATCGTTACAGAAGCTCGGAGCAATAATGGGATCCGGTGGAATGATCGTCATGGACGAGGACGACTGCATGGTGGACGTTGCGAAGTTCTTCCTGGAGTTCACCGTCGACGAGTCGTGCGGTAAGTGCACTCCGTGCAGGGAAGGAACCAGACAGATGTTGAAGATCTTGGAAAAGATAACCTCCGGTGAGGGAACCGAGGAAGACCTCCAGGAACTCGAGACGCTCGGAAACATAATCAAAGACACCTCTCTGTGTGGCCTCGGTCAAACTGCTCCGAACCCCGTGCTGAGCACGCTGAGATACTACCGCCACGAGTACGAGGCACACGTCAAAGAGAAGCGCTGTCCAGCTCTACGCTGCAAGGCACTCATAAGGTACGTTATCGACGCTTCAAAATGTGTCGGCTGTACTGCCTGCGCGCGGGTGTGCCCTGTGAACGCTATCAGCGGTGAACTCAGAAAGGTCCATTCGATCGACAACAGTGTGTGCATCAGGTGTGGAAGTTGCATAGAAGTGTGCAGGTTTGGAGCCATAAGCAAAGTCTCGCCGTGAGAGGGGGAATCGCTGGTGGTCGACCGCGAAACTGTCGTCAAGCTGGTGCGCAGTGTGAAGAATCAGGCGCTCGAAGAGAGAGACATGCTCATCAACGCGTTACACCAGATCCAGAACTATTTCGGCAACTACATACCCGTGGAAGCGGCACAACTCGTGGCTGAGGAACTGAACGTGCCCGAATCGAAGGTTTACGAGGTCCTCACGTTCTACACGATGTTTTCAACAAAACCGAGAGGAAAGTACGTCATCAGAGTCTGCGTCAACCTGCCCTGTCACGTGACTGGAGGTAGACAGATCGTTGAAACGTTGAAAGAAACACTCGGTATCGATTTTGATCAGACCACGAAAGATGGTCTGTTCACGCTGGAGAAAACGAGCTGCCTCGGTCTCTGCGGTGTTGCCCCGGTGATCATGGTGAACGACGAATACTACGGTGATCTGACCCCGAAAAAAGTGAAGGAGCTCATCGAGCGGTTGAAGGCCGGGGGTGATGCCAAGTGAAGCCCATACTCGTTCTCGTCTCCGTGGATTCCAACAGCGTTCTGCTCGGTGCGAAGCAATTCGTCAACTATCTCAAGGAAGCCATAGAGAAGTACAACCTGAAAGACACGGTCGATGTTCTCGAAACTGGCAGCATGGGCGTATACACGCAGGGTGTTGTCATGGCGGTGTTTCCGGACGATGTGTACTATTCCGTGCGCTCGATCGAGGACGTTGAGAAGATCGTTTCGGAACATCTTTTGAAAGGGAGGCCCGTGCTGTCTCTCGAAATTCCGAGAGAGCGTTTGAAACTCATCGTCGAGAGGGAGAAAGTCACAGAAGAAGTGCGCATCGTTTTGAGAAACGTCGGAGTGATAGATCCAAGGAGTATAGATCAGTACATCGCGAGAGATGGTTACTTCGCACTCCACAAGGCTCTGTTTGAAATGACACCAGAGCAGGTCATTCAAACGATAAAGGAATCCGGCTTGAGGGGTAGAGGTGGTGCAGGCTTTCCAACAGGTTTGAAGTGGGAGTTCACAGCGAAGGCGAAGGCTGATCAGAAATACGTGGTGTGCAACGCCGACGAAGGTGAACCTGGTACGTTCAAAGACAGGTTGATCATGGAAGGAGATCCCCATTCGGTCATAGAGGCGATGGTGATCTGTGGTTACGCGGTGGGTGCGAACAAAGGTTACATCTACATAAGAGGAGAGTACTACGGTTCGGTGGAGAACGTACAGAAAGCGATCAAGGATGCGTACGAGTACGGTTTTCTGGGAAAGAACATTCTCGGCAGCAATTTCTCGTTCGATCTCACCGTCAGGCTCGGCGCAGGTGCCTACGTCTGTGGTGAGGAGACCGCGTTGCTGGAGTCCATCGAAGGTAAATCCGGCAGGCCAAGGCTCAAACCACCTTACCCACCAACCCATGGCCTGTTCGGCAAGCCAACCGTGATAAACAACGTGGAAACCTTCGCGAACGTACCGCAGATAATCCTGAACGGTGCGAACTGGTTCAAACAGTTCGGTACAAAAGGTTCACCCGGCACGAAGGTCTTCTCCCTCGTTGGCAACGTCGTGAGAAGAGGTATCGTCGAGGTGCCGATGGGCGTAACCGTCAGAGAGCTGATATACAAGTTCGGCGGAGGACTCGCCGGTGGAAAGCAGCTGTACATGGTTCAGACTGGTGGGACAGCCGGCACCTTCATAGGTATCGATAAGCTCGATGTTCCAATCGATTACGATTCTTTCAGAGATCACGGTGTATCCATCGGTTCTGGAGTGATACTCGCCATGGATGAAGACGTGTGCCCTGTCGATGTTGCCCTCAACACGATGGAGTTCTTCGAACACGAATCTTGCGGTAAATGCACACCGTGCCGCGAAGGTACAAGGCTCGCTGTGGAGATCCTGAGGAGAATGAGCAAAGGTCAGGGAAAGAAGGAGGATCTCGATACGCTCAGACAGATCGCCATCGTCACCCAGGAAGCCTCGCTGTGTGGTCTTGGTCAGAGCATAAACGTCCCGTTGCTCTCGATAGTGGACAACTTCAGAGAAGACTTTCTTGCCCACATAGGTGCCACGAGCTGCCCAAGAGGAGTTTGCAGGTTCGAAAAACCCAAAGTTAAGACGAAGGTGTAACGCTGTGCTCGGCCTCCTGGCCGAGCACGTTCTCCACCGCCACCGTTTCCCGGAAGGATTTGCTCAGATCGTAAACATATTTCCCGCCCTTCTTCTTCCGTGTTATGACTCCCGCTTTGTGTAGAGCTCTCACCAGGTGCGACGATTCTTTGCCCCTGATCTCGTTGAGTGCCGCCAACGTCAAAGGACCGTTGAGGAGGATCGCCGCGACGATCTCCAACTGACTCGAGGTGAGTTTAACGGTCCTCAAACTCGTGGCTTTCACGACGAGCTGGGCGTACTCGGGTTTGGTGTAGAACCTGTAAACGTCACCGAGCTTTTTGAGTTCTACACCGTGTTCTTCCCTGAGATAGTCCTTCTCGATCTCTTCAACGATTTGCAGGAGTTCCTCTTCATTCACTTCCAGCAACCTTGAAAGCCTCTTCAGAGTCATCCCACGGCTCGCAAAGAGCAACGCTTCAACCGCCGCCCTGAGGTTCAATCGGCTCGTACCTCCTCAGCAGAAAAATACCATCCTGATTCACCAGTTCGGCTCTTCTCAAATGTACGAGTTCCAGGATCGCAAGGAAGCGAACGATCAGCTCGTATTTGCTGCCGGCATCTTTCAAAAGTTCGTAGATGTCCAGCTCGTTCCCATCGTTCAACAGTTTCAATATCTCGCTCATCTCCTGATCGACCGTGATGGGAAGCCTTTTGATCCTGAGCGCCGAAGCTCTTATGTTCAGCTCTTGTAACAGTGCTTTGAGTATGTTCATTAGTTTCTCCTGCTGGACGTACGGCACCGGTGTCACACGCACGATCCTGCGGGACAGAAACTTGTCAGCGTTCTTTTCAATCCGATCTGCGAGCTGTTTGACTTGCTCGTACATTTCGATCCGTCTGTAGATGTCTTCTTCCATCGTCTTCAACTGCTGCCTTTCTCTCTCCGAGAGGGAGGGTAACAGGTATCTCGATTTGATTTCCATCAGCTGTGAAGCCATGACGAAGAAGTCCGAGGCTATCTGCAGATCGAGTTTCTTCATTCTTTCAACGTACTCGATGAACTCATCCGCGAGCTGAGATATTGGGATCTGTCGCACATTTATCTTGCGCTTCTTGACCAGGTGCAACAGCAGATCGAGTGGACCTTCGAACTGAGGTAATCTGAATATTAACTCCAAGCGATCACCTCAAAAGAGTAGATTCATTCTACTCCTGACCAGTTCCATCGTGCGCTGTGCGGTGCTCTTCGCTTTGCGGTTTCCCTCCACGATCACGTCCATGGCGAAGCGTGCATCTACTTTCGAGTACCTTTCCCATATGGGTTCTAATTCTCTCAACATGTTTTTCAGAAGCAACTTCTTACAGTCGATGCATCCGATCTTCGCAGTCGTGCATCCATCGAACACCCATTGCTTCTCCTCTTCACTTATTCCGAACGCCCTGTGGTAATCCCAGACGGGGCATTTGTTCGGATCGCCCGGATCGGTTCTGCGTTTCCTCGCCGGATCGGTCACCATCGGTAAAATGCTCTTTTCGAGCTCTTTGGCAGTGTTCTCCAAAGGTATTATGTTGCCGTAACTCTTGCTCATCTTTCGACCGTCTGTTCCAGGAAGTTTCGGCACGATCGACAACACCGCTTGTGGTTCTGGAAAGGTTGGACCGTAGAAGTAATTGAACCTTCTGGCGATCTCTCTCGTCAGCTCGATGTGGTACACTTGATCTTCCCCGACGGGCACGCCTTCGGCCATGTAGATCAGTATGTCGGCCGCCTGGAGCACGGGATAGAGGAGAAAACCGGTGTTCGAAAGGTCCTTCTCGGCAAGCTGCTGCTTCATCTCTTTGTACGTTGGAACTCTCTCCAACCATGGCAAAGGAACGATCATCGAAAACAGTAGAGCCAGTTCGGCGTGCTCTTTGACCCCGGATTGAACGAAGAGAACTGATTTTTGTGGATCCAGACCGCACGCCAAAAACGCTCTCATGACTTCGATCGTGTGCTGCTGGAGCTGCTTCGTGTCATCGTAGGCCGTGGTCAGCGCGTGCCAGTCCGCAACGAAGAAGAAACACTCGTGACCTTCATCCTGAAGCAGTTTCCAATTTCTCAGGGCACCGACGTAGTTACCGATGTGAGGTTTTCCGGTGGGTCTGACACCGCTCAGAAGCCTCAAGCCTGACCACCTCTCGATGCTGTTCGGGCAACCCGGTTCATCAGTATCGCGGTGGTCACAACACCTACACCACCAGGTACCGGTGTGACGATCGCTTTCTTCTCAACCTCTGGATCAACATCCCCCACAACCTTGTCCCCCACAACGTTGATACCAACATCGATGACGAAAGCACCATCCTTCACCACCTCAGGTTTCAAGAAGGCTGCCTTTCCGACTGCCACGACGATCACGTCCGCCTGGAGCGTCTTCTCTTCCAGATTCCTCGTTTTCGTGTGGCACACGGTGACCGTGGCACTCCTGTCACGCCTCAGCAGCATTATACTCAGCGGTAAACCCACAGTGTTGCTCCTGCCTATTATCACGACGTTCCTTCCTTGTAGGTCCATGTTCCTGCTCAGGATCTCGACAACCGCTGCGGCCGTACAAGGCGCGAAACTCTCTTCGCCGTACATGAGCTTTCCAAGGTTTACGGGGTTCCTCCCCTCGACGTCCTTGTTGGGATCTATGAGCGATGCGATCTCGAATTCATCGATTCCTTTTGGCAGTGGGTGTGCAACGAAGATGCCGTGCACCGTTTCATCTTTCGAAAGTTCCAGAAGCTTCTGCCTCAAAGCTGCGACGTCTTCCAGCACGAACGTCTCGTGATCGATGTTCAAACTTTTCGCTTTCTTCTGCTGGCTTTTGAGATACGAGATCGTTCCTTCGTCGGGTTCTATCGCCAGACTCACCAATCGCGCACGGTTCTTGCTCGTCAAAGACAGCGTTTCTTCGTCTATGGTCCTCGCTATACTTTTACAGTCGATGTACAAGCTTTCACCACCTCAGAACAGCCCAACGATGTTACCGTTCTCATCGATGTCGATGTTCACAGCGTTCGGCTTCTTTCCAAGGCCCGGCATCAGCATGATGTCTCCAGCCACCGCCACGACGAATCCTGCGCCCGCCGAAAGCAGAAAGTCCCTCACGGTGAACGTGTAATCCTTCGGGGCACCGAGTTTGTCAGGATCGTCTGATATGGAATACTGGGTTTTTGCCACTATCAGAGGTAAATTCCCATAACCGTTCTTTTCGAGCCTCTCGAGCGAAGCTTCTGCCTCCTTCGTGAAAACAACGTTCTTCGCCCTGTAGATCTCTCGCGCGAGTATTTCTATCTTCTCACGCACGGGTTCGGATCCCTTCAGCAGGGGCTCGTATCTCGAATCGTCTGCAACCCGCACGACCTTTTCCGCAAGTTCCACGGCTCCTTCTGAACCCTTCGCAAATGCTTCGTTGACCGCCACCGGAACATCCATACCTTCAACGAAGTCCTGCAAAAAGCGCAGCTCTTCCTCGGTATCGGTATCGAACCTGTTTATTGCGACAACCACGGGCACTCTGTACTTCTTCATGTTCTCGATGTGAATTTTCAAATTTTCCACACCTCTTTGTAATGCCTCAACGCTCGGTTTGCTCAGATCCTTGAGATTCATTCCTCCGTGGAACTTCAACGCCCTGACGGTGGCGACGATAACAACAGCTGACGGTCTCAGACCCGCTGTCGGCGCGACGAAATCCAGAAACTTCTCCGCACCGAGATCGGAGCCAAAGCCAGTCTCGGTCACGACGAAATCGCTCAGACCGAGCGCCATTTTCGTAGCGATGATGGAATTGGTACCGTGGGCGATGTTGGCGAACGGTCCACCGTGAACGAACGCGGGCGTGTTCTCACTGGTTTGAACGAGGTTCGGATTGATGGCATCCTTCAGCAGAACCGCGACAGAACCTTGAACCTGCAGGTCCGAAACCTTCACGGGTTTGTTGGTTCTCGTCCAGCCCACCACGATCTCTCCAACACGCTTCTTCAGATCCTGCAAATCCTTCGCAAGACACAGAATGGCCATGATCTCCGAAGCAGCCGTGATGACGAACCTGTCCTGTCTCGGATAACCGTTCGCGTGGCCTCCCAACCCCACCACGATCTCTCTCAGCGCACGGTCGTTCATGTCCACGGTCCTCGGCCACGTGATCTTAGTCACATCTATGTCCAGTTCGTTTCCGAACCTGACGTGTGCATCGATCATCGCAGAGATCAGATTGTGAGCACTCGAGACTGCGTGTATGTCACCTGTGAAATGGAGGTTTATGTCTTCCATCGGCAGCACTTGAGATTTGCCGCCACCGGTTGCCCCGCCCTTTATGCCGAACACCGGCCCGAGGGAGGGTTCTCTCAACGTCACGATGGAGGTGAAACCGAGTCTGTTCAGAGCCATCGACAGTCCTATGCTCGTCGTTGTTTTTCCCTCACCCGCGGGAGTCGGTGTGATGGCGGTGACCACGATCAACTTACCTTTGGGCCGCAGTTCTGAAAGTAACCTGTGAGACACCTTCGCGATGTAGTGCCCGTAAAGCTTCAGATGTTCCATAGGAATCGAGAGTTTGTTGGCTATCTCAATGACAGGCTTCAACTGAACGGTGTTCGAGAGCGTCATGAGTATTCCCCCTTACAAGCGCCACTTTTCTTCTGAAACGTACTGCTTGGCTATTCTGTCAAGAACGCCGTTGACAAACCTGCCGCTGTTTTCAGTGCCGTACTTTTTGGCGAGCTCTATAGCTTCGTCTAAAGTCACCTGTACAGGTACATCTGGTTCGTAGAGTAGTTCGTAAGTTCCCAATCGCAACACGGACCTGTCCACGCACGAGAGACGATCAAAGGTCCAGTTCTCCAAACACGAAGATATCTTTTCATCTATGACGTTCAGGCGTTCGTATATACCTTTGACATATCTTTCGACGTCTCTACGGATCGAATCCGATTTTTCTTTTGCGAGAACTTCTTCAAGGACAGTTTCGATGAGATCGTTTCGAAACTCGTTCTGGAATATCACTTTGAAGACTAACTCCCTCATCCTGCTGCGGCGCGACATTCTTGTCTCACTCCTTGGTCTCTTCCTCCTCTTCCTTCACCAAACTGGTTTCTTCCACATCTTCTATGGTCACATTGACCGAAGTTACCTGCAGGTCTGTCATCCGTTCGATGTCAAACTTCACCTGTTCCATCAGTTTCCGGGCGATTTCGGTGAAAGGTTTCCCGAACGGTACCGAGATCTTCATTGAAACTATGATGTTGTCTTCGGGAGTCCTTTCGATGTCAATCGACTTTTTGAGTTTCTTTTGCTTCTTCTCGTCAGAGAATTCCAGTACGGAACAAGCACTCCTGAAGGCGATCTCCCTTATCGCGTTGTCAGATATGTCTATCGTTCCGAAACCCTTATCCATGCCCTCACCTCCTTTAAGCCCTCTCTATGTATTCACCGGTTCTCGTGTCGACTTTGACGAGTTCTCCAGCCTCCACGAAAAACGGTACGGTGATCCTCAGTCCGGTTTCCAAAACTGCCGGTTTCCCACCGCCGGAGACCGTGTCTCCCTTGAAGCTGGGCTCCGTCTCCACGACGCGGAGTACCACCACGTTCGGGAGCTGAATACCTATCGGGTTGTTCTCGAGCATCAGCAGATCGACTTCGAGATTTTCTGTCAGGTACCACTTCGCATCGCCGATTTCTTCCTCGCTGAACGCTATCTGTTCGTAATCGTCGAGCGCCATGAAATAGTAATGGTCGCCATCGCTGTACAAATACTGCGCCTTCCTGAACGTCAGGTCCGCCTCCGGGACCCTGTCACCGCTACTGAACGTCACATCCCTGACGAGCCCGGTCTTGACGTTCTTCAACTTGGTTCTGACAAGCCCACGTCCCATCGCCATGTGATGCTTGTTCACATCGATGACTCTGTAAGGTTCATTCTCGTACATGATGACCATACCTTTTCTCAGATCACCAACTTCTATCAATACTTTCACCTCCACTCATAGAACCTGGAGTTTTCTCTCGAGATGAGTGAGTCTCTCTAAGCAGTCTTCACGAATCACGACATCCTCTTCTATTCTAACACCGAATTTGCCTTCGATGTAGATTCCAGGTTCGATCGTGACTACCGCACCGACTGGCAAGATGGATTCGTTGCTCTGATTCACCCTCGGGGCTTCGTGAACCTCCAAGCCCAGACCGTGTCCCAGTCCATGGCCGAAACACTCACCGAAGCCCTTGTTAACTATGTGAGCGCGTGCGATGGAATCCAGCTCTTTCCCACTCATCCTTCCATTACCTTTTTCCAGCGCCAGGGTTTGAGCTTCGAGTACTGTGTTGTAGATTTTCAGGAATTCCTCGTCGGGTTTTCCAAGATAGAACGTTCTCGTGATGTCGGCACAGTATCCGTTGTATTTCGCTCCGAAGTCGAAAAGGATAGGTTCGTTCATCCTTATCCTTCTGTCCGAAGCCCTGCCGTGTGGCAGCGCCGTTCTGGGACCTGAGATCACGATGGTTTCGAAAGCGATTCCATCGGCACCGAGTTTCTTCATTCTGTATTCGAGCTCAGCCGCGATGTCTTTCTCAGTAACACCGTCTTTCACCAGCGGCAGAGTTTGTATGAGTGCCTCCTCACTGATATGAATCGCTCTCTTTATGTTCTCTATTTCCTGCGGTTCTTTCACCATGCGCATCCGCTCTACAATGTGGTCGATGGGTTTATAAACCGCCGGGTATCTCTCAGTGAGTTTGATGTACATCTCATGACTGACTCGTGAGAACTCGAGACCTATCGTTTGTGGTTTCACCGTTTGGAGCACGTTAGTGATGGTGTCGTACACGTTCAGACCACGATGTTCGATCAGCGTGAAGGACGTTTGTTGCTTCGCCTGTTCAAAATACCGCGAGTCGGTGATTATAAACTGATTCTCTTTCGTGATCACGAGAAAGCTCAGAGAGCCGGTGAAGCCGGACAGATACATCGTGGTTGGTCGCGAAGAATACTCGACGTTGCATACGAGCGCGGCATCTATCCCCTCTTTTTCCAGCGCTTCGATGAATTTCTTGACTCTCTCCACTTCCGATCACCTCCACGCTTTGATTGTACAATATCGAACGAGGTGAAAGTCTCCGTGAGCCGGGTCGAAAAGATCGTCAGCACAATAGTGAACCTGTTCCCGCGTGAAAAGTTTTCCTCTGATCCTTTCAGGATCCTCATCTGCACTATTCTCAGCCAGCGTACCAGGGATGAAAACACGGAAAAGGCATGTGCGAAACTCTTCGCGCGTTACTCAGACGCGTACGAACTCGCAGAAGCTGATCCAGAGGACCTTTACGAGCTCATCAGAGAGAGCGGTATGTACAGACAGAAAGCCGAAAGGATCGTACGGGTGGCGAGAACCATCGTTGAGAGATTCGGTGGCAAGGTACCGGACAACCTGGAGGAGTTGCTTCAGCTTCCGGGTGTTGGAAGAAAAACTGCGAACATAGTTCTGTACCATGCTTTCAACCAGCCAGCGATAGCCGTGGACACACACGTGCACAGGATCTCGAACCGGTTGGGCCTTGTGAAAAGCAAGAAACCGGAAGAAACAGAGCAACAGCTCATGAAAATCGTTCCGAAGGATCTGTGGGGACCACTGAACGGTTCGATGGTCGAGTTTGGAAGGCGTATCTGTCTCCCGATAAAGCCGAAGTGCGAGGTCTGTCCCGTGAGTGGTGACTGCGAATATTTTTTGCAGAAAAGACGTTGAAAAGTCAAAAAATCCCGCAGTATAATGTGGTCAAACAGAACGCAGGGGGTGGCAACATGAGAAGGTTCCTCGCTTTTTGCCTCGTCGTGATGACACTCGCGGTTGCCCTCGGTCAAAAACAGACCATGGTCGTTTACGCCTACGGTTCGGAAATGATCACGCTGGATCCCAGCACCGAGTTTTCCAATTCCATAATCGTACTGAACAACGTTTACGAAACCCTGACGCGCTACGTTGACGGCAAGCTCCTTCCGCTGCTCGCCACAGAATGGTCTTCCAACGAGAACGGTACTGTGTGGACGTTCAAACTCAGGAAGGGTGTCAAGTTTCATGATGGCACCGAGCTCACATCACAGGCTGTGAAATTTTCCGTTGAAAGAACTATCAGGCTTGCGGGTGGACCTGCTTACATCTGGGACAGTGTTGCGGAAATTGAGACTCCCGATCCGTACACGGTCGTTTTCAAGCTGAAATATCCCGCTAACATCCCGCTCGTGGCTTCGGCTGGCTACGGGGCTTTCATATTCAGTCCAAAAGTGGCTGAGTTGGGAGACGATGAGGCCATCGCAAACTGGTTCAACGCAGGTAACGACGCGGGGACCGGTCCGTACACGATAAGCAAGTACGATCCCAAGACGCAGGTAGTTTTGAGAAAATTCGATGCCTACTGGCAGGGCTGGACCGACAAGAAATTCGATATAGCAGTCATCCAAATAGTCCCCGATCCTTCCCTCAGGATGCAAATGGTCACTGCCGGAAAAATTCACATCACGCGAAACCTCATATACGACGATCTGAAGAAACTCGAGAACAACCCGAACGTTTATATTGCTCAAAAACCGAGCTTTCAGGTGCTGTATCTGTTCTTCAACACGAAGAAACCGCCTCTGAGCAACCCGAAATTCAGAGCTGCCATCGCCTACGCGATTCCTTATGAAGAGATCATCAATCACGTCCTGCTGGGTTATGGCCTTCAGCCTGCGGGTATCATACCCAAAGGAATGTTCGGTTACGCGAGCCATTTACCCGCTCTGTCCCAGGATCTGGACAAGGCGAGAGAACTTCTCGAAGAGTCAGGCATAGATCCCAAGAGCGTGAAACTGGTGCTGACCTATCTGCAGTCTGATGAGGGGGAAAAGAAGGCGTCGGAGCTGATCTGGTCAAGCCTGAAAAAGCTGGGCATCGAGGTTGAATTGCGCCCGATGAACTGGGAACAACAATGGGCCTGGGCGAGGAGCGATCCAGCGAAAGCGCAGGACATGTTCATCATGTACTGGTGGCCAACGGTCATGACACCCTACGATTTTCTCTTCAGTATGTTCCATACAGAACAAGAAATACTGTTCAACTTGTCTTATTACTACAACGAGGAAGTCGACAAACTCATGGACGAAGCCGTTGCTCTGGAAGGCACCGATCCGAAACGTGCCGAACAACTCTACAGGATGGTCGAAACGATCCTTCGCAGAGACCTTCCTGCGGTTCCGCTGTATCAGATCAACGATGTTTACGTTGTTCACAAGTCGGTGAAGGGATTCACGCCGAACCCAGCTTACCCGAATGTCGTGTTCTTCTACGATCTTGAAAATGCGTTGTGAGGTCAGGGTGACGTGAATCTCGCACGCTACATTGTCTCGAGGCTGGTTTGGTCGATCTTCGTCGTGCTGGGTGTAATATTCGTGGTCTTCATAGTTTCGAACGTGGTGCCTTCCGATCCAGCGGCGCTGTGGGTTGGTCCCAAGGCTACCCACAGCGCCATTCAGATGGCGAGGGAAAAGCTCAAACTCGACAAGCCTCTACTGGTCAGGTTTGGATACTTTTTGAGAGATCTTCTGCGCTTCGATTTCGGAATATCTATAAGAACGCACAATCCCGTGATTCAGGACATAAAAACCGCTTTGACCGCGACTTTCGAACTTCTCCTCGTCGCGGAATTCCTTGCTGTCGCACTCGGTATACCGTTCGGCGTTTTCGCCGCGGTGAAGAGAAACAAATGGTTCGACAATCTGAGCAGGCTGTTCGCCGTCGTCGGAGTGTCTCTGCCGAGCTTCTGGTACGGAATGATCCTTCAACTTCTGTTCTTCAAATGGCTCGGTGTTCTGCCGTTGTCGGACAGGATCGATACGTTCGTTTCGTTGCTCCATCCTTTCCATGAGAGAACGGGATTCTATTTGATCGACACCTTACTCGCCGGAAACTACACTGCTTTCCTCGATGTGATCAAGCATCTCATGCTCCCGGCGATAACACTCGCAGCGTATCCAATCGGTCTGATCACCAGGCAGGTGCGATCCATGATGGTCGAAGTCATGCAAGAGAATTACATAAGAACTGCGTTCGCCTATGCCATTCCAGAAAGAAAAATATATTTTAGATACGCTCTGAAAAATGCGATAGCCCCTGCGATGGTTACGGTTGCGCTCTCTTTTGCGTACACACTCGTGGGAGCTTTCCTCGTGGAGCTGATATTCAACTGGCCCGGTTTGGGACGGTACGCAGCGAATGCCATTTTGAGTATGGATTATCCGGCGATCGTCGGTGTAACGATCGTCACCTCGGTGTGCTATGTCTTCATCAATTTCCTCGTTGACGTGATTCAGGCGAAGATCGATCCTAGGATAAGGTTCTGAGGGGGTATAATTTTTGAGTCTGAAGCTTCTGAAGCTTGCGTTTAAAAATGCGTTCGCCAGATTCAGTCTCCTGATCGTTCTGATTTTCGTCGCGATGGCTCTGACAGCTCCGTGGATAGTTCCTTACAAGGAGCAGGCACTCGGTGAACCGAACATGGCTGAACGTCTGCAACCACCGAGTTTGAGACACCCTTTCGGTACCGACCACATGGGTCGAGACATTCTGAGTCGCGTAATGTATGGCTCAAGGACGTCACTCGTGACAGCAGTCCTGGTCGTGTTCCTTTCAGCTTTGATAGGTGTCCCCATTGGTCTGATCTCGGCTTACTTTGGAGGATTTGTCGACAACATTCTGATGCGTTTCACCGATATTTTTCTCTCCTTTCCACCGCTCTTACTGGCGCTCCTGATTGCCTCCACACTCGGTAAGGGTTTGTTCAACGCCATACTTGCATTGGTGGTGACGTGGTGGCCCTGGTACGCCCGCTTGGTGAGATCTCAGGCACTGTCTATAAAGACTTTTGCGTACGTAGAAGCCGCCAAAGCTGCGGGTGTCTCCAGCGCAAAGATCATGTTCAGGCATATACTGCCAGGCTGTATCGCTCCACTCGCAGTTCAGTGCACGATGGACATGGGTAGCGCGATACTCGAAGCGGCAGCACTATCGTTCCTTGGTCTCGGTGTTCAGCCCCCGAAAGCTGATTGGGGATTGATGATCAGCGAGGGAAAGGCTTACTTTTTGAACTACTGGTGGGTTCCCACGTTTCCAGGATTGTTCGTACTGTTGCTCGTCGTGTCCTTCAACCTGCTTGGTGACGTACTCAGAGAAATGATAGACCCAAGGCTAAGGAGGAGAATGTTGGTTTGAAAGAGCTGGTCAGGTTTGAAAACTATTCTTTGAGTTTCAAAACGCTTCACGGAAAGGTCAGGGCGTTGAGGAACGTGTCTCTGACCATCCAGGATGGCGAGATCGTCGCTCTCGTCGGCGAAACTGGCTGTGGTAAAACGGTGACAGGCCTCTCGATCATAGGACTTCTACCGGAAAATGCTGTATACAGTGGTGGGATCTTCTTCAAGGGGATGAAAATCGATCGAGAGACCGTCAGAAGGATACGTGGCAAGGAAGTGGCGGTTGTCTTCCAGGATCCTTCGTCTTCATTGAATCCACTGTACACTGTTGAACAACAACTTCTCGACGTTCTGATGAGCAGATGGAATATGACCAGAAGCGAGGCAAAGGAGAGAATTCCCGAACTGCTCAAGCAGGTTCAGCTCTTCGATGTGGACAGGGTGCTTCGAGCCTATCCACACGAACTTTCTGGAGGGATGAGACAGCGCATCATGATAGCCATGGCACTGGCTTGCGAGCCGAGCCTACTCATAGCAGATGAACCGACCACGGCACTCGATGTCACTGTCCAGCGGCAGATTCTCTATCTGCTCTGGGAATTGCAGCGGGCGAAGAAATTCTCAGTTCTCTTCATCACGCACGATCTCGGTATCGTTGCTCAGCTTGCCGATAGGATCGTGGTGATGTACGCGGGAAGTGTTGTTGAAATTGCACCGAAGAGGTTACTGTTCACGAATCCACTGCATCCATACACGGTTGGTCTGCTGAATTGCGTGCTGGATCCTCGGCGAAAAAAACTTCCCGAGCCTATTCCTGGTTCTTTACCATCGCTCACTGAAATCTCCAGCGAATGTGCTTTCCGGGAGAGATGTGGTCATGCGTTCGATGAGTGCAGCATCTCGACACCCAACCTGGTGGAAGCAGAACCGAACCATTTCGTTTCCTGTCACCTTTGGAGGGGACAACGTGGTTGAGGTGAGGAACCTCAAGAAATACTTCGTGCTTCGAGGAAAAGGTCTGTGGGGCAAAAAGATTCTTGTCAGAGCGGTTGATGATGTGACCTTTTCGGTGCAGGATGGTCAGAGTATCGCCATCGTGGGAGAATCGGGCAGCGGCAAAAGCACGCTGATTCGGTGTATCAACGGTCTGGTCAAGCCAACCAGCGGACAAGTCTTCATAGATGGTCAACCTGTCACACTCCTCAAAGGGAGAGAATACAGAGAAAAAGTTGCAAAGAAGATTCAGATGGTCTTTCAAGATCCTGTCACATCTCTGAACCCACGACTCAAGGTTTTTGACATCGTCGTCGAACCCGTACTTGCACAGCGGAGAATGCGCAGATCGCAGCTGATTGATCTTGTCAACGATCTTCTCCAAAAGGTAGGGCTGGATCCCAAACTTTCAGAGAGGTACCCCGGAGAACTCAGTGGCGGTCAATGCCAGAGGGTGGCTATAGCCAGGGCACTCTCCGTGCAACCGAAGATCCTCCTCCTGGACGAACCCACTTCTTCTCTGGATGTCTCGGTACAGGCGCAGATCCTGAGGCTTTTAAACGAGTTGCGGCAGAATTTGCACCTGAGTTACATATTCGTCAGTCACGATCTGGGAGTGGTGCGAAACATTGCAGAAAGGGTCCTGGTCATGTATCTGGGAAAACTGGTTGAAATCGGCCCAACGGAAGAAGTCATGGACCACCCCATGCATCCCTACACAAAACTCCTCATGGAATCTGTATTCTATCCAGACCCGAACGTTGAAATGAGAAAACCTGTCACTCTGAAAGAATCTGACGGATACACCGGTACTGGTTGCAATTTCAAAAACAGATGCGTTCATGCCACTCGGGACTGTGAGGATTACGATATGAGCCTTATCGAAGTTTCACCAGAAAGGTTCGTATCGTGCATCAGATGGAAGGAGGTAAATTCATGGTCGAACTGACCTTGAACGATGTCGAAACGATCCTTTTTGGCTGTGCGATCTTAGGAACCGGTGGAGGAGGAGATCTACAAAGGGGCCTCGAAACTGTGAGAAGTGCTGTGAGAGACAGAATAATTCTGATGTCAGTCGATGAACTCAGCGACGATGATCTGGTTGCGTGTCCGTATTTCGTCGGATCTGTTTCTCCACGGGATGTGAACGAAACGCAAAGAAGAGTAGGATCACCAGTGCTGGAATCCTTTAAGCTTCTGGAACGCTACATGGAAAAGAAATTCAGTGCCGTTTTCCCAACCGAGCTCGGTGGGGGAAACACAGCGGCTGCTTTCGAAGTCGCCGCGCGTTTGAACGTCCCAGTCCTCGATGCGGATCCTGTTGGAAGAGCGGTTCCCGAGGTTCAGCACACGAGTTTCTACCTGCTCGAAATTCCCATGACACCCTTCACAATCTGCAACTATCTCGGTGACAAGGTGATAGTGGATGAAGTCTGTTGTGACGAACAGGCTGAGGAGATCACCCGAGCCATCGCCGTGGTCAGCGGTGGCAAGGTGGGCGTGACTTCTCATCCATTGAAAGGTTCTGTCGTGAGAAAAAGTATCGTGAAGGGTACGGTGAGTCTCGCCTGGCAGGTTGGAAGGGCGAGGCAGGAGGCTTTGCAGAAAGGGGAGGACCCCGTAAAAGCCATCGCAGGAGTACTCGATGCAAAGATTCTCTTCGAAGGAGTGGCAGACTCCGATGCCGTATGGGAAGATAAAGCTGGTTTCACGTACGGTGACATGTTTTTCACAGGCGTTGGCAACTTTGCGGGCAGAAAATTCAGGATCTGGTTTAAGAATGAAAATCTGATCGCGTGGTTGGACGGACAGGTGTGTCTGACATGTCCAGACCTCATCATCGTGCTGAGGGCTGAAGATGGTTCACCCGTTCTGAACCCACACCTGAAGAAAAAAGAACATGTGTTCGTACTCGGTGTGGCGGCCAGTGAATTGTGGCGGAGTCAGAGGGCAATAGAGGTTTTTGGGCCCAGACATTTCGGTTTCGACTTCGACGCCGTACTTTTGAAGAAGGAGGAAGGCAGATGAGGTTCGACCTGTCCAGGCCCGCAACAAAATTGGTTCGTGAGATACTGAGGGTGAAAAGCGATGAAGAAGTCGTGATCAGTTACGATACACTTTCACATTTTGCAGTGATAGAAGCGGTCGCGGGTGAGGTTGTTAGAGCCGGTGCAAAGCCGCTCTTGCTGTGTGTAGCAGCCCCGAAGGGAGTGGGCAAGGCCGCGGATCCTGAACTACCTTTGAGATCCCTGAGTGCAGCGCTCCAGAACGCCGATGTCTGGATCGAGTTCAACGAGCGATGGTTGCTGTATTCTTCGGCCTTCGAAACCGCGATCAAGAACCAGAATTTGAGGTACATGTGCTTGGTCGGAATGGACGAAGCGATGTTCGTTCGGACACTGGACATAGACCTCGAAAAACTGGGCAGGTTCATGAAGACCCTGTCCAAAATTTTGAAGGAAGCCCGAGAAGTTCGGATACAGAACCCATCTGGAACTGATGTTACGTTCAGGAACCATCCTGAACGGCCGATCATCAGCGATCATGGGGACGCCAGTAAACCAGGTATCCACATGCTGCCCGGTCAGATGAGCTGGACCCCGATCGAAAATTCAATCGACGGCACAATAGTGTTCGACGGCTCGATCGTCCCACCCGTGGGAGTACTGAGAGAACCCGTAGCCCTGACAATCAGGGCAGGTAGAATCGTCGAGATAACGGGCGGCAAGGAAGCTCGGCGTTTCGAATCCTGGTTGAGGTCTTTCGGACACGAAGGCATGTTCAAACTCGCACACATCTCACTCGGTTTGAACCCCGGAGCCGTGCTGAGTGGGAACATTCTGGAGGACGAACGCGTCTGGGGCTGCAGTGAATGGGGCATAGGTTACACGAGCGAGGACCTCGTTCCTGATCGAACAGAGCCCGATCGGGCACCTTCGCACTGCGACGGTGTGTGCCTGAACTCCACGATCGTCGTGGATGGAAGAACCATCTTCAAAGATGGTAACTTGGTGGACGAGGAACTGTTGAAGATCATCAGTTGAAAAGTCAGGATCGTTATCCGATTCATTTTGTTTTCATCGTGTGGTGCGATACAATCTTTTCACGAGGGGGTGACTCAAGGTGAGAAGGTTCGTGATCTTCCTGCTGTTGATCTGCGTCGTCGCTCTGTTTGCTGCGAGACTGACGATCCTGCACATCAACGATACGCACGGTCGTGCGTGGCCATGGAACGAAACGAACAATCCAAACATCGGAGGATTCGCCGCGATCGCAACCATTGTGGAAGAGGTAAGAAAAGAGGTAGAATCTGCGGGAGGCCACGTCCTGTTCCTGCACGCTGGGGACATGAACACGGGTGTTCCCGAGTCGGACATGCTCGATGCCGCACCGGACATAGTCGCATTCAACATGATGAGGCTCGATGCGATGGTGCTGGGAAACCACGAGTTCGACAAACCCAAACAAATACTCGCACGACAGATGAAACTTGCCAAGTTCCCGATGCTGAGCGCCAATTTCCACGATCCGGAAGGCGTTGTGAAGCCTGAACCATACATCGTGAAGGATTTTGGAGATGTGAAAGTGGCCATCATTGGTCTAACCACTGAGGAAACTGCGATCCTTGAACCACTGCATCTGAAAGGTGCAACGTTCGCCAACTGCGTCGAAACGGCGAAGAGACTCGTCGAAGAATTGAAGGACAAAGTGGACATCGTAGTGGTTTTGGCGCACCTTGGATGGGGACCTGAAGGAGAAGGAAAGACCACCAGCAAGCAACTCGCTCAACTTGTGAACGGCATCCACGTGATCGTGGATGGTCACAGCCACACGAGGTTCGAAACGGCGCAGGTTGTGAACGGTGTCATCGTTGTACAAGCCTGGGAATGGGGTAAATACGTTGGGAGGCTGGATCTCGAGATCGAGAATGGAAAGATCGTTTCTCACAGCTGGAGGGCGATACCAGTTAACTTGAAAGTGTACAAGGGGAAGGACGAGCAGGGTAAGGACATCTACGAGTTCATCGATAAACCATACGAAGAACATTTCTACGTCAAAACCGTGCTCGACTACTTCAGACAGCTTGGTGATGAGCGACTCAACACGGTAATCGGTAGAACACACGTTTTACTCGACGGAGAACGTGCGAACGTACGTTCTAAGAGCACGAACCTGGCGAACATGATCTGCGATGCCATGATGTGGAAGGTCAACGCCGACGTCGCACTCATGAACGGTGGAGGAATAAGGGCTTCGATAAGACCTGGTGACATCACCGTGAGAGACGTCCTGACAGTTTTACCGTTCGGGAACACGCTCTACGTCTTGAAGATGACCGGAGAACAGTTGATGAAAGTCTTAGAGTACGCCGCGACTGTGAAGGAAGGACAGGGTGCCTTTTTGCAGGTTGGAGGTTTGACGTGGAAAAGCGTCGCTGGCCAGGTCGTTGAGGCCAAGGTGAAAGGCGAACCCATAGACCCCAACAAGGTGTACGTGGTCGTGACGAACAACTACCTCGCCGGTGGCGGTGATGGCTACACCGTGCTCACGAACCTGCCCGGTTACGACACCGGTTTCAGGCTCGACAGTGTGCTTGTAGAGTACATCCAGACGGTGCTCGGAGGAGAGATAAAAGACTACGATTCGTCGCCGAGGTACATAAGGGAATGAAAGAAGGGGCCCGGTCAGGGCCCCTCTTCTTTCTATCTTTCCCCCAGGATCGTTCCAGGTATCCTCAATTTTTTCTCGAGCTGTGAAAAGACGTACGCGCTGAGCCACACTATGGAGAGGTAGATCAGCGCTGTGAGCAAATAGACTTTGAAGAACTCGAAGTTTCTGCTCGCTATGAATTTCGCCTGCGCCATCATTTCGGGTGCCCCTATGATGTAAGCCATCGAGGTGTATTTGAGCAGGTAAATGAACTCGTTTGTCCATGCGGGAATGACACGCCTTAAAGCTTGTGGTAGGATGATCAACCTCACAGCCTGCCATTTGCTCATACCGATGGAGTAAGCTGCCCTCATCTGTCCCGCTCCGATCGATTGAACCGCACCCCTTATGTATTCGGCTTGGTACGCCGCACTGTTTATTGTGAAGCCTATCAACGCTGCGACCAGCGGTGAGAGTCTTATCCCGTAAACTGGCAGACCGTAGTACAGTATGAAGAGCTGAACGAGCATGGGCGTTCCTCTTATCAATTCTATGAAACCAGCGCAGAGCATGCTCACAAATCTGTTCGCAAAAACTCTTCCCACGCACAACGCTGTGCCGATTAAAAGTCCAGCCCCGGCAGCGAACATGGTGAGATACAACGTAACTACAAGTCCATTCAGCAATCTCGGCAAAGCTTGCTGTACGATTTGCAAAAAGCTCATCGCGCCTTCTCCCCGTACAGCTCGCTGAGTTTCTTGAGAAACTGTCTCGCACGGTCGGTCTTAGGGTTGGTGAAGAACTCTTCGGGTGTGCCTCGCTCCAGAATCACTCCACCTTCCATGAATATGATCTCGTTCGCCACGCTCCTCGCAAAACCAAGTTCGTGTGTAACCACGACCATCGTCATACCTTCCTTGGCGAGGTCTGTCATCACCGACAAAACTTCACCGATGAGCTCAGGATCGAGTGCCGAGGTGGGTTCGTCGAAGAGTACGAGCGTCGGCCTCATCGCGAGGGCTCTGGCGATAGCGACACGTTGTTTTTGACCACCGGAAAGCTGAGACGGATAATGATTCGCCTTGTCCAGTAATCCGACCTTTCTGAGCTGTTCGAGCGCGATTTCTGTCGCTTCTTCCTTGGAAAGCTTCTGAACCTTCATGGGGCCGATCCTCACGTTGTCGAGCGCGGTCAGATGGTTGAACAGGTTGAAATCTTGAAAAACGAAACCTATCTTCTGCCTCATCTTCTGGGCGTTCTTCGATGTGATCTCCTCGCCTTCGAGAAAAACTCTGCCAGAATCGGGTTCAACGAGGCGGTTTATGCAGGCGAGCAGGGTGCTCTTCCCCGTCCCGCTGGGACCCAGAATGACTACAGTTTGTCCCCTCCTCACCTCGAAGGAAACACCCTTCAGCACTTCGAGAGAACCGAAACGTTTTCTCAGATCCTCTACTTTCAGCACGACGTCATCCACGTCAGTGCAGTACCTCCCTCATCTCGAAACCGGGGATCGTGAGTTTCTTTTCAATCGCGGCAAAAATCTTGTTGGCGGAAACTGTCAAAATGAGATATATCGCCGCGCAGGTCAGAAAGATCAGCATGGGTTCGTACGTTCTCGCCACGATGTAACTGCCCTGCCTGAGAAGTTCCACCACACCGAGCGCGTAGGCCATCGAAGAATCCTTCAGCACCACCGTGAGTTCGTTGGTCCAGGGAGCGATCGAGAACCTCAGAGCCTGGGGAAAGACGACGTGCCAGAAGGTTTGCATCCTGCTCATACCGAGCGAGTAAGCTGCGAGCGTCTGCCCCTTAGACACGGAAAGTATCGCACCTCTGAAGATCTGTGACTGGTACGCTGAACTCCTTATGGCGAGTCCGAGGACGCAGGCGAGGAACGGTTCGAGCCTGATCCCTATCTCGGGAAGGCCGTAGAAGATGAGCATGAGAAGAACGAGCAAGGGTATACTGCGAAAAGTTTTTTCGTAGATCGAACAGATGAACCTGCTGACTCGTCCGCCGTAAACCTGTAAGAAACTCACAGGCACGGCGATGATGAGTCCAAGCGAGAGGGAAAGTGCGGTCAACCAGACCGTCACGAGCGTTCCTTTAAGCAGGAACGGTAAGGATTCGACGATCAATTTTAACTTCTCTATGCTCTACACTCCCCACGATCTTCAGAAGTATTTATCGATCAACTCGGCCATCTTTCCAGAATCGATGATCTGCTGTAGCGCTCTGTTTATAGCTTCGAGGAGCTCTTTGTTCCCTTTCCTCACCGCGATACCGTATTGTTCTCCCGTCACTATGATACCGACAACCTTGACGGGCTTCGTTGCAGCGAACCTGTTCGCAACGGGTGAGTCGAGTACTATCGCGTCGATGTTTCCGTTCAACAGATCGCTCAGCGCCAGTATGAACGTGTCGTACCTTTTCAGGTTCTTCTCCGGCAGGATACCCTTTCCAACGAGCTCGTCCGTGCACCAGAGATCGCCCGTTGTACCTGTTTGAACCCCGATTCTGTACTTGCCGAACAGCACGGTGATCGTCAGGTTCGAATCAGCCCTGACCACGACGCTCTGGTCCGCAGTCCAGTAAGGTATCGAGAAATCCACAACCTGTTTTCTTTCATCCGTGATCGTCATCGCCGCCGCAGCCACATCGATCTGTCCGGCACGGAGTGCAGGTATGAGCGAATCGAAACTCATGTCCACGAACTTCAACTCGAAGCCGGCGATTTTCGCGATCTCTCTCATCAGATCCATGTCGAATCCGACGAACTGACCGTTCTCGATGTACTCGAAAGGTGGAAAGTCCGCACTGGTCCCGACCGTGATCGTTTTTGAGAACGACAGCGTCACCACGGCGCACAGCACGAGAACAAACAGTTTGAACTTCACGGATGCCACCTCCCTTGAGATTACATCGAACACCTTAGTTGTGATAAACATTATACCATGAGTTTCACATCACTCAAGTGGTTGCCATTCAACATGGAACGTTCCTGGCTTGTCGATCCGCTGGAACGTGTGTGCACCGAAGAAGTCTCTCTGCGCCTGTATCAAATTTGCTGGCAGATCCTCGCTGATCAAACTGAACAGATAATCCAGACACGCGCTCAGAGCGGGTGTGGCTATCCCACAGGATCTTGCGAAGTTGCTGACCTTGATCGCCGATGGGAGCCTTTCTTCAACGAACTTTCGAGCTTCTTCATCGTCCAAGAAGGTTACGTTCTCCGGAGAATTTTTCAGCAAACCCTTGAGGAAGTCCAGCATCTTCGACCTGATGATGCAACCACCCTTCCAGATGCGCAAAACTTCGAGCAGATTCACACCATAGTTGAACGATTTCGAAGCCTCGTGGATGAGCCAGATTCCCTGAGAGTAAGACAGAAAGTAAGCGAGCGACAAGGCCCGTCTCAATTCCTCAACCTCGATGCTTCCATCCGGTTTCAGGACAGATTCGTACCGCTTCGAAAGTCTCTGCCTTTCTTCTTTGTAATAGGACACCACGCGGGCGAAAACCGAGGCCGCCATGGAGAAGGCGGGAACTCCGAGATCGAGAGCAACTTGCGTGGACCATTTACCCGTTCCTTTCTGCTCGGCTCTGTCGAGTATCAATTCAACGAGAGGTTTGTTGGTTTCCTCATCTTTCCAGTTCATGATCTTGAATGAAATCTCCATCAGGAAAGACGAGAGTTCCCCCTTGTTCCAGTCTTCAAATATTTCTCCGATCTGCTCGCTGGAAAGTTTGAGAGCCTTTCTCATCACATCGTAAACTTCCGCGATGCTCTGCATGATGCTGTATTCGATGCCGTTGTGGACCATCTTCACGAAATGTCCTGCCGACCCGTCTCCTACGTAGGTGCAGCATGGGCCATCTTCTGTCTTGGCAGCTATGTCGAGCAAGATCTTTTCAACGAGCTGGTACGCCTGTCTGGTCCCGCCTGGCATGAGGGATGGACCGTGCAAAGCACCGTACTCACCACCCGAAACACCCATACCCAGATAAAGGATGCCTTCCTTCTCGAGCTCCCTCAGCCTTCTGTCTGTATCAGCGTAGTGTGAATTTCCACCATCTATGATCAAATCTCCACGTTCCAGATGTGGCAACAGCTCGCCGATCATGTCATCCACAGGTTGACCCGCCTTGACCATGAGAACGATTTTCCTCGGCTTTTCAAGGCTATCCACGAAATCTTCGATGTTGTAGGTGGGTATTATCTTTTCAGACCTCACCCTGTCTTCGACGAACTTCTTCGTCCTCTCGGCGGTCCGGTTGTACACTGCGACACTGTAACCTTTTCGAGCGATGTTCAGAGCCAGATTCTGCCCCATGACGGCAAGACCAACGAGACCTATATCTGCTTTCACACTGTCCGACCTCCTCGAGCTTTCGTTTCGATACAATGATACAACACAACGTCACGGGAAAAGGAAATAGCTACCTTCTTTCAACAGAATCTGAACGGACTCCCCCACTTCGAAATCTTCATCGCTGTTCACAAAAATGTTCTCTTCCAGATCCGTCAATCTGATCTCATAACGTGTTCTCGCACCGATGTAGAGTTTGCCGACAACAGTACCGTTCAAAAGTAGTTCCTTTGCCTCTCCTTTCTTCAACGTTCCGGGACGGGCCAACCTCGCTTCCTCTGCCCTTATAACCACGTTCACCTCTTCCACTCCTTCGGGAACGTCCAGCCCGATCCTTTCCACAAGCTGCGGCCTCGTGCGGACGACACAGTTCACACCAACGAAGTCCGCAACGAACAAGTTCGCTGGCCTGAGGTATATTTCGCGGGGCTTTCCAACCTGCAGGATCTTTCCGTTGTTCATGACGGCGATTCTATCGGCTATGCTCAACGCTTCTTCCTGATCGTGTGTAACGTACAGCGTCGCAATGTTGAGTTTCTTGAGCATCACTCTGAGTTCGAATCTGATCCTCATTCTGATCTTCGCATCCAGATTCGACAACGGTTCGTCGAGCAACAGCAGATCCGGTTCAACCACGATCGCTCTCGCCAGTGCCACTCTCTGCTGTTGTCCTCCGGAGAGCTGGTTGGGTTTTCTATCCGCAAGGTGCGCTATGTCGAGAAAGTTCAGCGCCCATTCCACTTTTTCTCGTATCTTTTCCTTGCTGAGTTTCCTCACCTTCAAACCGTAGGCGACGTTTTCGAAAACGGTCATGTGTGGCCAGAGCGCATAGTTTTGAAAAAACATCGCCACGTTTCTCTTCTCCGGAGGTAGGTCCGTCACGTCGCGACCCTTTATGTAAATCCTCCCAGCATCCAGTTGCACAAAGCCTGCGATGGATCTCAGCAAAGTTGTTTTTCCTGAACCGCTCGGCCCGATGACCGCGAACAGTTCACCTTCTTCGATCTCCGCAGACACGTCGTCCAACGCCCTCACGCTGCCGTAATACTTCCTGAGGCCCTGAAGCCTCAGCACCTCCATATTTTCAGCCCCCAATCCCAGCTATGTACTCAGCCTTCAGGAACTTCTCGATGACGAGCATGAACAGCAGAGACGGCACCATCAGCACGATGGCGATCACACTCGCTATCTGCATGTTGTAACCAGCGCTCGCGGTGTACATCAGCACGGGTGCCGTTTGTATGAAGGGAGCACCGATGAAAAACGCAGCGTTGAATTCACCCATCGACCAGAGAAACACGTGTATCGCACCCGCAACGATACCCGGAATTCCCAGTGGAAACGTGATCGTCCAGAACACACGGAATCTGCTCGCTCCGAGATTCTGTGCCGCCTGCTCGAGATCGAGCGGGATGGACTTGAACGTCGCAGTTATTATCCAGAGGGAGAAAACGAGCGAGGCCATGGTGTGCGCCATGATGATACCCCACGGATTGCCTCTCAGTCCGATCTTTCCGAAGACGCGAGCGAGGTTGATGAAAACAGGAAGCTGAGGAAAAGCTTGAGGCATCAGAAACAGAAAGAGCAAAACGCGCTCCGCCGGTAATCTGTAGCGGGCGAAGGCGTAGGCAGCGGGGATCGCAATCGAGATCGAAAGACCCACGGTTATCAGAGCTATCCTCAGACTCAGCATCAGGGAAGTCAGCACTCTTCCCTGTCTGAACACTTCAGCCCAATAACGCAGTGTGAATTCCTGCGGAATTGGGCTGGGCCAGTACCAGATTCTTGCGAAACTCCAGATCACTATCCCCACGAGTGGTCCCACCACGAGCAAAAGCACTACGAAAATCAATACAACTTTCAGAGTCATTTTGAGGATCGAGAATCCTGTCACGCTTTGATACCCCCTCGCTCGGCCGCCATGAACTTCAGATAGTAGATCGCAAACACCATGACGATCAAATAAGAAATCACACCTAAAGCGTTCGCAGTACCCCAATCGTTGAAGTAGTTCACCCTGAACATCATGTTCACCGTGATCATGTTCGGGCTGGCGGGTCCGACCATGATCGGTATCGTCAGACTGCTTATCGTTCTCACGAAGGTCAGTATGAACGCCACCATGATGGAAGGCCTGCACATGGGTATCAAAACGTCGAACACGATCTTCCATCTGGATGCTCCCAAATTCCGCGCAGCTTCGATGTAAGCGTTGTCCAAGCTCCTGAACGCTCCAAGCACGATGAGCGCAGCGTAAGGGGTCATAACCCAGACGAACGCCCAGACCAAGCCAATCCAGCTTCGAGAAAGACCAGGTAGTTCTTCAATGCGCAGAATTCTGGTCAACAAGTTGTTCAGGGTTCCGTGTGGTGCCAAAAACACTCTCATCGCATGTCCCACGATCAGGAAGGGTATGAATAGGGGCAATTTGTACATGATTTCCAGGAACTTCCAGCTCTTGAAACGCAGATAACCAGACACACCGATACTCAATCCCAACGTGACAGCGGTCGCAACTAGGCTTATGGCGACACTGTAGATGATGTCACGCCAGTAAATCTCAAAAACCTTGAGATAGTTCGCAAGGCTGAACCTTCCCTGCGCAACAAAACTCATGTAAATGGAGAGTACCAGTGGATAAACGTACAGAGTAACCAAGACAGTCAACGCGGGGAGGATCAACAGAAAGCCAACCATGAGTTCCTTTCTCCGTCTCATGATTTCATCCTCCAAAAAGAAAGGCGAGGCACGGAGCCTCGCCTGGTTCATTTCTCAACCCATTTTTCGTAAGCTTCCAGCATCCTGGTTCTGTAGTCGGCTATGGGCATGCGTTTGCCAAACTTGAGGAGCTCTTCCTCTTTGATGTCCCGGTAGAGTCTGTCAAAAACCTCCTTGCTCAGATACGGAGAGACGTATTCGATTCCGATGGCTGGATACCAGTTGAACCTGTCGACGATGTACTTTGCGTGCACGGCGGGGGACGTAACGAGTTCGATCATCTTGAGCGCGTAATCTGCATTCGCAGCCTTTGTCGGTATCGCGAAGTACATGGGCTGGCCGGGCATGCCAGGTTCTGGCAGGATCAACCTGATGTTCGGGTCCATCCTTCCTTCCCTTATCCACGTGTAGAACATGTCTACCCAAACCGGACCCATCCAGATTTCTCCTCGGTTGAGCGCATCCAGGGTGCCCGCGTTTCCCGACGTCAGTGTTACGTACTTGTTGAACTCCTTGAGTTCGGCGTAGATCTGTGGCCAGTCTTCCATGTACTTCTCGTCGAATGGGCCGTTCATCAACACGTCAGGGTTCTTGGATTTCCAGTACACCCAACCGAACACGAACGACACACCAGACATACCACCTTTGATACCGTTGTAACCGAACTTCTTCGGATTCTTCTTCACCCACTCGACGAGCTCGGCGTAGCTCTTTGGTGGGTTCTTGACGAACCTCGGGTTGTAAGCGATGGCCGTCTGACTGTGGAACATCGGCATGACGTACCCGTTCACGTTGACACCGAGTGCGACTTCTGCGGTCTTCATGGTCACCAGTCTTCTCGTGGTCAGAAAGTCTGTGTACTGTCGTATGAGTCCACGTTCGATCGCCCAGATCGCCCCAGCCTCGTGGATCACGACCAGATCGATCGCCCACTTGTCCTTTCCGGAATCTTTCTCAAGCTGCAACTGCTGGATGATCTGCTGTGAGCCCGCATCTCCCGGACCGGTACCGACGACCTTGACCTTCACGTTTGGGTACAGTTTTTCGAACTCCGGAGCGATCTCGTACTGGAAGAAGTCAACCATGTTCTGATCTCCAGCCACCATCATGGTGAGTGTGACCTTGATCGGGATGCCCGCCTGGGCAAGCAAGACAGCTGCGATGATCAACACCACCACGCCGCACAGTTTCCTCATAAAAACTCACCCCCCTCTGGATTTGGCCATAGAAAGTTCAAAGTCTTTTCAAAACACTTTGCAAAGTCTTAAAGGCCAAAGTCGCTGCCTCTTCCTGACCTCCAGGCAGTGGTAAGCACTCGACCGAGACGTAACCTTCGTAATTGACTTCGTGCAGAGCCTTCAATATGGAATCGAAATTCAGATGCCCCGAACCGGGTGCCCACCTGTTGCTGTCTGCGACATGGAAGTGCTTGATCCACGCGCCAAAATCTCTTATGCTTTCCTCCAAGTTCACCTCTTCGATGTTCATGTGGAATGTGTCCGCGAGGATTCCAACGTTGGGTCTCTTCAGATTCTGCAGAACCACTTTTGCATCCTGCAGTGTGTTGATGAAATCGGTTTCGTATCTGTTCAACGGTTCGATGACGAGTTCAACCCCTTTTCCCGCCGCGTGGTCTGCAAGTTCGTTGAGGCTTTCTATGAACAGCTGGAATACCCTTTCGAAAGTCCTCTTCTCTCTCTTACCGCGGATCAGTCCAACGATCACTTTGGCCCCAAAAATGGAAGCGAAATCGATGTGATCCTTCAACCTGTCCAGCGCACGCCGCCTGATGAAAGGATCTTCCGATGTGATGCTCAAACCTTCCACAAGGTATGCCTGTCCCGTTCCGACCGCGGCAACAGGCATTTTCAGCTCATCCAACAAGCCTTTGAGCTCTTTCACGTTCACGAGTTTTGGATCCCTCACAGCGATCTCAACCGCGTCGTACCCAATCCTCTTCGCCATCTCAACACCCTTCAACAAATCACCCTTGAACGCCAGTGCGTCGAACGCCGCATCCGATGTGCTTACAACCAGTGCGAGTTTCACCGTAACACCGCCCTTTCGATGTGCTTCTCAACGAATTCCCTAAGCCCGACGTATCCGCAGGTGCTCAGGACCATCCTGGCGTGATACCTCAAAGATGGCGGTGCATCCGCGAACGTGATCCCAGTGCCGGCGGTTTTTATCATCTCGAGATCGTTTTCACCGTTCCCGAACGCGACAACGTCCTTCAGATCCAGACGCAGAAAACCGCACAACCACTTCAACGCCTCAGCCTTGCTCACCCCGGCCGGTAGCACCTCGAGCAGGTTTTCCTCAGATCGTGTCACGTTGATACGGGGGTCATTGAACTCTGTGGAAAATTTGAGTTTTGTCAACTCGTTGACCAAACCGGCAATGACGATCTTTGTGACCGTTCTGCCAGATAACTGGCTCAGGTTCGTTAAGGAAAAATAACTCAGACCATCGCGGAAGATGTAATCACTCGCGTGCAAGCCCGGGTTCATAGCGTAAACGTCTTCGTCGACGAAAAAGAATGAGCTCACGGAAACTTCTCTGCACCGCGAGACGAACCTTTCAACGACGCTCCAAGGTAGCGATTTCGAATAGATGTAACTACCGCTCGCTGGATCGTACACACGTGCCCCGTTGAAGAGTACCACTGGGATTTTCAGCGGGAGTGTCTCAATGAAGTGTCTGGCGCTTTTCAGGGAGCGCCCCGTGGCGATGGTGCTCTTCACACCAGAGCTGTCGAGTTGTTTCAACAGGTCCACGGTCCTTGGATCGAGCGTTCCGTCTTTCTCGAGGAGTGTCCCATCCAGATCAAACACGAGAAGCCTCACTGTTTCCTCACCACCGCCATGGATGATCTTTCGAAGTTGACATGAACGATCTCCCTCACCTGCGGAACGTTTCGAGTCTCGTGGGCGTGGAGCTCCACACTTATCTGTCCCAGATCGGTTTTGATTTCAAAGTAGAACGTTGAGCCCGTGTAGATCCTCGTCACAACTTCACCACTCAAGATTCCTTCCCGATCGGGCACGAACCGACCACCCTCGGGTCTGAGCACCAGCAACACTTCTTCTTTTGGACTGAACGTCGTTCCCTGCCTTACCTCGACACTGATCTTTTTACCGTTGTTCAGTTCGACGAGGCACTCGTTCATCCTCTGTTCCACGACCCTCGCCTCGATGAAACTCGCCCGGCCTATGAAGCCAGCCACGAAGACGTTCGCGGGAAATCTGTACAGCATCTCAGGTGTGTCTTTCTGGACGATCTTTCCATCCTTCATGACTATCACGTAATCAGAAAGCGTCATTGCCTCGAGTTGATCGTGCGTGACGTAGATGCTCGTGATACCGAGTTCCATCTGTATCTTTCTCAATTCAACCCTCATTTGCTCTCTCAGTTTCGCATCGAGATTGGACAGCGGTTCGTCCAAGAGTAACACCTTCGGTTCGACCACCAAGGCTCGCGCCAGCGCGACCCTCTGCTGTTGTCCGCCGGAGAGCTGGCCGGGATATCTTTTCTCCAGTCCGGAAAGTCCAACCAGGTTCAGCATGTGCATGACCTTTTCACGGATCTTTTCCTTCGACATCTTTCGCACCCTCAATCCGTAAGCCACATTCTCGAACACGTTGAGGTGTGGGAACAGCGCGTAGCTCTGGAACACCATCGATGTCGGACGACGATTCGGGGGAAAATCGTTGACGACGACTCCGTCGATCAATATCTCGCCCGATGTGGGAATTTCGAATCCACCTATCAACCTCAACGTAGTTGTCTTACCGCAGCCGGATGGTCCCAGCAGTGTCACGAGCTTTCCCTTTTCAACGCCAAAACTCACACCGTCCACGGCCCTCACGATCGAGTGCGTCGCGGGATCTTTAAACAGCTTGACCAGATTTCTGACTTCGACGTAGTATTCACTCACCTCTCGACCCTCCTGAGCTTCATCTGATAGGAAAGGTTGACCGTCATGAACCTCATCAGGAACATCGCGACGATCACGAAACCTATCAGTGTGCAACTCAACGCGGCAGCCTGCGAAAGATCCCCGTTGCTCACTGCTCCTAAGATGCGCACCGTGATCAAATTCCATTTCGCCGAAACGACGAAGATCACGGCACTGATGGCCGTCATGCTACGCACGAATGCGTTGAAGAGTGCCGTGAAGAATGCGGGCATCAAGAGCGGTAACGTGATCTTCCAGAACGTTTGGTAACTGTTGCTTCCAAGGTCCATGGATGCCTCCTCGATGGACTTGTCGATCTGGTAGAGCGCCGCGACCCCGTTTTGGACACCGACCGGAAGTTCCCTGAAGACGAACACCAGAATTATGATCAGGGCAGTACCGGTCAGGATCAGAGGCTTCTGGTTGAACGCCAGCAGATACCCGATGCCAACGACGGTACCGGGAACCGCGAAAGGCAACAAGGAAACAGCCTCCATGATCCTTCTGCCAAAGAATTCTTTTCGGGCGACGAGATAAGCGGTCATGATGCCGAGCACACCGCATATGGGAGTCGCTATGGAGGCGAGTAGCAGCGTGTCTTTCAAATATTCCCAGCTGAAATTGAACACGTATCTGTAGTTGTCCAGGGTGAACGAATGATTCACACCCCAAAGTTTGGTGAAGGAACCGAGAAAGACCGTACCGTAGAAGAGCAATATTGAAGCTGTAAGCAAAAGACAGATCACTGTCAAGATGGCTTTCGCCCATCTCGGTAACTCCATAGCTTTAGATATGAAACTCTTCCCAGTCACGGTCACAAAAGATTTTCTGGACAGCCAGTACCTTTGAACGAAGAAGGCGATCAGTGTGGGTATCAGCAGTATGATGGCGAGGGCTGAACCGTGGGATACTCTGTAACTGCCGGTGATCTCGAGGTACGCAGCGACACTGAGAACGTGGTATCTACCACCGAGCACGAGAGGATTACCAAAATCGGCCATAGATTGCGAAAAGACCAGCAACCACGCCGACAGCACGCCCGGCAAACTCAGGGGGAAAGTCACGCGCCAGAAGGTCCTCCATTTGCTGTACCCAAGGCTCTGCGAAGCCTCTTCAAGGTCCGATCCTATCGATAGCAGAGTGCCTTCGAGCGTCAAGAAAGCCGTTGGAAAGTACGCAAGCGTTTCCACAATGACGAGGCCCCAGAAACCGTATATTTCGAACGGCGGGATCCCACCGAAGAGTTTTCTCGTGAAAAGACCGTTCCTACCGAAGAGCAGAATCGCGGCCAGTGCAACGACGAACGGCGGTGAAACTATGGGAAAGGTCGCAACGGTTCTGAAAAAGTTTTTCGCAAGCACGTTCGCCTTCGCCACTGAATAGGCGAAGACGTAACCGATCAGGACACCGAAACAGGCCACAGTGACTCCAAGCTTGAGGGTGTTGAATATTGGTATTAGGAAGTACCTTTTCGAAAATATCGTTCTGTAGACCGTCAAATTGAAGACGCCGGGTTTCGGCTCAAAACTCTTCAAACCGACCATGAAGATCGGATAGATCACGAACAGGAACAACAGAACCCATACGAACACTATCATGGCAAACAGAACCGGTTCGTTCAGGAGCCTCTTCACCCGCTTGAACATTCCCCCGCACTCCTTGACGAGCTGGCGCGCAGACGCGCGCCAGCCTCATACTCACCTGTTGTATTCGATTTCTTCTTTCCAGCGTTCGATCAACCTGTCTTTTTCTTTACCGAAGTATTCGAAGTCCATCGGGACGAGCTTGACTTCCTCGAGCCTGATGACGCCTTCGGCGACTTCGGCTTCGGGATTTGCTGGCAGCCTGTACCACTCTTTCATCAAGTTCTGAGCCTCGACGCTGAGCATCCAGTCGATGAACTTCGCTGCGAGGTCTGGTTCTGGTCCACCCTTGATGATCGACATGGCCCCTATTTCGTAACCTGTTCCCTCTTTCGGGAACGTCAGCACCAGCGGATAACCCTTGGCGATACCCCTCGCGATGATGTCGTGGGCGAACGCGATACCAATGGCAGCTTCGCCAAGCCCAGCTTGCACCACTGGTGCGGAACCGGACTTCGTGTACTGCTGGATCTGCTTGTCGAGCTTTTTCCAGTATTCGAACGCCTCATCTTCACCCATCAGTGCTATCAAGGATGCTAAGATCGTGTAGGCTGTACCGGAGGTGTACGGGAGCGCCACCGAGATCAAACCCTTGAATTCGGGTTTCAAAAGGTCGTACCAAGACGTGGGCGGATCCACCTTGAGTTTCTTCAAGATTTCCGTGTTGCTCGCAAAACCGATGGCACCGAAGTAGATCCCGACCCAGTAACCCTCAGGATCCTTCAAGCTCTCCGGAACCTTCTCTGTCATCGCAGATTTGTACGGTGCGAGCAACCCTTTCTTCTTGGCCGCGATCTGATCCACTGCGGGTCCGCCGAACCAAATGCTCGCCCGAGGATTCTTCGATTCGGCCTCAACGCGCGCGAGTAGCTCTCCGGAGGACAACCTGACCACCTCGACTTTGATTCCCGTCGCCCGCTCGAACGCCTTCACGTAGATGGGCCATTCATTTTCGTCCAGTGCGGTGTACATGTGCAGGACTCTTTCGGCTGCCAATCCCACAAACGCAAGCAACAGGATCAATCCGATCGAGACGATTTTCCTCATACAACCTCACCCCCTCTGTACGGTCCTGCGTATTGCATCTTGACCGAGGTTACTCTCGCCGCGAGGTCAACGGCTTCTTTCAGACTTTTTCCAGTCAACAAGGCTGCCAGAAAGCTCGCTAAGCATGTATCACCTCGACCTGTACGACCCAACATCTTGTATTCCGAAAAATTCGCCCGGTAGAAATCTCCGCCATCGAACGCGACGACCCCATTCTTGTGTGTTGCGAGCACGATCTTCACTCCGAAGTCTGAGAGGACTTTGCACGCCCTTTCTAAGTCTTTTTCTTCAGTCATGATGTAGGCTTCGTTGCTGTCGACTTTGAAAACGTCGATGAGCGGAAGGTGCTCTTCTTTATCCTGCCAGTCGTGATAGACCATCCTGCCATCCTCAAGTACGTTCCTCAGAAAGCCCTGAGCATCGGCAACGAGCATGTCAACCCGTTGACGCAACTGCTTCAAGAGTTCCTCTGGAAACTCTCCGTGCCACAGTGCGCTGACAACTACCACGTTTGTTCTCACATGAACCAGATCGGTCGCTTCGAAGGGGTCTGCCCTGTGGAGGACACGGCTCATCCTTTCGTCGGGGTTGTCCGAAGGATAGACGTTCTCTATCGTAGTGGTTTGAGGACTGGTCAGTGCGATCAGCTCTGCGCCAGCCTCTTCGATCGGTTTGAACAACGAAACATCCCGGCTCGACACCTTCGTTACCACAACGCACTGCACACCGAGTCTTTCCGCCGCGATCGAACCGTAGAAGACTCCTCCTCCCGGCACGACGACGGTTTCGCTTGATGTCTTGTTGATATCCTTGGAAACATGGCCAACGAACGTGATTTTCGCCACCCGATCACCTCATTTGACTCCCGCAGCGGCAGCTATGAGTTCCATCACCTGCTTCGGTGTGACTTCTTCGCGTTTGTAATCGCCGATTTTCTCTCCACGTTCCAGAATCACAAGCCTGTCAGCGACCTCATAAACGTGGTAGATGTTGTGACTGATGAGCACGACCGATATGCCCCTTTTCTTTGCCTCGAGTATGTGTTCGAGCACGCGTTTCGTCTCACCAACCGAGAGCGCCGCGGTGGGTTCGTCGAGTATCAGAAGCTTGGCTCCGAAGTGATACGCTCTGGCTATGGCGACGGCCTGCCTCTCACCACCTGAGAGAAAAGCCACCGTGTCGTCTACGCTCCGCACGCTTATTCCTATGTCTGAGAGTGCCTCACGTGCGATCTTTCTCATCTTCTTCTTGTCCAAATATCGAAACGGTCCAAACCCTCTCACGATCTCCCTACCCAGAAAGAAGTTGCGCCAGAGCGGCATCAGATTGACCAGCGCGAGGTCCTGATAAACGGTCTCGATACCATGCTCGCGCGCATCGCGTGGTGAGTTGAACTTCACGGGTCGACCCTCGAAGTAGATCTCACCTTTGTCGGGCTGATAGTAACCCACCAGGACCTTTACGAGCGTCGACTTCCCGGCGCCGTTGTCACCCAGCAATCCAACAACTTCCGTGTGACCCACGGCGAAGTCAACACCCTTGAGCGCTACAACTCTTCCGAAACTCTTCCATATGTTCTTCATTTCGACCAGGTAACTCATCCGGCCACCTTCTTTCTGATGCGTGCGTTGATCACTGCCGCGACGATCAATATGACACCGATGAAGGCCCTGTACCAGTAGGCCGGAGCACCTGCCAGCACCAGCCCGTTTCGAACCATACTTATCATGAACGCGCCTATGGACGCCCCCACCACGCTGCCGTAGCCACCCGTCAGAAGCGTGCCTCCCATCACCGCACTCGCGATCGCCTCGAGTTCCAGTTCCTGACCGAACGTGGGATCGACCAGCCTGAACCTTGCGAACGTTGTGAGACCCGAGAAACCTGCGAGAACGGACGAGAAGATGAAATTGGTGAGCTTGACGCGATCTGTCGAGATTCCGAGGGCTCTTGCGGCTCCAGGATTTCCACCGGTTGCAAACACCCAGTTTCCAAATCTTGTCTTTTCGAGTACGATCCAGAAAACGAACGCCAGAATTAAGAACCAGATTGCTGAATATCTCAAACCACCCACAACCCTTCCGCCGAGATACTGAAGCATGTCCACACGACGAGACAATATGATAGGAAAACCACCCGTTACCGCGAGCAGAATGCCCCGCCAGAACATCATCATGCCGAGCGTCGTTATGAAAGATGGGATACCGGTTTTCAGCGTGACGGTACCATTCACCACACCGATACCGACACAGACCAGCAGGGCGGCAAGCAGCGAAAAATAAGGATTCAAATTCGCGTTGATCATGGTTGCAAAAACCATCGGTGCGACAGCGAACACCGATCCAACAGACAGATCGAATTCACCACTGATGATCAGCATTGCAACTCCAATCGATATGATGCCGAGCTCTGCAGCCATCGTGAGTGTGTTGAAAAGATTCTCGGCGGTTAGAAACCTGTTCGACAAAAGCGAGAACATGACCAGAAAAATGGCCACACCGACGATGGCCCCAAACTCTTTTATTCTCAAAGATTCAAGAATCACCTTTTCCTTTGTCAAAGATCTTCCCTCCCATAGAATGGGGTGGTCGAAGGACCACCCCTTCTTTCTCAAAACGTTCAGCTTGGATCAGCGATAGCCAAGCTGCACAGTTTTCTCGACGATGTCGACGTTGCTCTTGTCCACGATGGATGGACCGGTCAGCACGTTCTCGTGTGGGATCAACCCGTACTCCTTGTAAAGGTACAGGAACACGATGGGCAAATAACCCTGCAGATACTGCTGCTGGTCAATGGTGAAAACGACCACACCTTTTTTGATCGCGTCGGTGATTTTCGTTGTCAAATCGATGGCACCTATCTTGACCTTGCCGACGAGTTTTTCCTCCTCCACAAGCTGGATCGCCGGATGTGCACCGAGTGGTCCGAGGGTGAAGATGGCGTCCGTGTCTGGATACTTCGCGAGATAACTCTTCAACAGAGTCAAGGCTTTGGTTGGATCCGTGGTGATGTCCAGCTTTTCAACCGGTATCTTTTTCTCTTTGAGTACATCCGTGATACCCTTCGCCCTTGCCTCGAGTCCCGCGTGACCCGGTTCGTGGATCGCTATCACGGCGCGTTTCGGGGTGAATTCCTGCAACATTCTCCTGGCCGCATAAACTCCAGCGAGGTATTCATCCATGCCGACGTAGCACAGATAAGGTATTTTCTGATCGATGGGCCTGTCATCAGGAACGTTGATCGCCACGACGGGTATACCCATCTCGATCGCGCGTCTGAGTGGTTCATCCAGAGCCACCGGATTGGTTATCGTCACTACGAGTCCGTCAGGTTTCTTGGCGATCGCTGCGTTCACCAGATCGATGAATTCTTTCAGTGAGAACTTCTCAGGTCCAAGGTACACAGCTTCGACTCCGAACTTCTCTGCCGCGTCCTTGACACCTTTCATGACCACGCCCCAGAACGGATCCGCAGGACCTCCGTGGGACACCACGTAAAACGTGTAACTGAAGGCTGCGACCGCGAGCAGAACCACCAGCGCCACAAGCAACCTTCTCACACGTATCCCCCTTTGAAACGGGCGCGCGAGGCGCCCGAATTTCGATCACCACATGTTACCGATGCTGTATATACTCCTCCAACCAGGTGTCAAGGGCTCTTTGAGCGCAGCTTCGAGTTCTTCTTTCGGTCTCTGCGATAGTTCGTGTGCTGGAGGCAGTTTACCTGCCGGGAACCTTTCCATTATGTCGTTAACGAGTTTCTCGAGATAGTCCAGCAACGCCTCAACACCTTCTTTAGCTTTGTCGGCGCTCGCGGCTGTGGCTTTCCCGACGACACCTTCCGGGTAAGCGACGACTTCTATGGGTCCTCCACCGACGTGACCGTACCAGGCGATCGGTCTGTGAAGCAGGTTTCCTGCTTTGTCGATGTGACCCTCAGGTAGATAACCACGCGGCTGGGTATCCACTGCCCATTCCTGATGGCAGAACTCCGGGAAAAGCGCCAAACTCCAGGAGGTCTCCACTTCATCGGCGTGTATGAATCTCGTTTCGTACGGTCCACCTTCCTCTTTGGTCTTGAACTTATCCTGGATCGCATGGTACCAGTTCACGTTCACGATTATCGCTGGCAACTGGAATATCTTCGCGAACTTGTGTATCGCCACCGGTATGACGAACTCCTGACCGTGACCGTTCAGAAGGATCTGTTTTCTGAAACCGGTGTTCCAGAAGCCTGCGATGACGCTCACCAGATAATCGATGAACGCCTCATCCTTGACGGGCACCGTTCCGGGCATACCGATGTGATGGTACGGATGGAATCCGTACCAGATGGGTTCCGCAACGGTGCATCCCGTTTTGAGCGCGACCTGTTCCGCCATTCGGGTCACGAGGAACGTATCTTCACCCGTTGGCGCGTTGGGACCGTGGTTCTCTGTGCTCCCAACCGGAATGATTATGAGATCGCACTTCTTCAATCTCTCCTGTATCTGTTTCATCGTCATGGTCTGGAAATAAACGCCGGTCGGTCTTTCCATATGACCTCCTTCGGGAGGTATCTGCCACTTGGACATCGTCATCCCTCCATCCGCACGTGAGCGTTTCCACTCTCAACGGCCCTGTAGCAAGCGTCTATGATCCGAATCACCGCAACACCATCGAAGACAGTGACGGGAGGCGTCTTTTTCTCCTTGACGCAGTCGATGAACAATCTGTTTTCTTCCACGTAGCCCCATTTCTCTTTAAAATCGACCTTCATGAAGTCGTGACTCTCAACTTCCTTGCCCAATCCCTTACAGAAGTGAACCTTCTCCATCTCTTCGTTCATGAGCATGCTGTGTTCTCCGTACACTTCAACTCTTTCGAATGGAATCATCCAGCTCGCGTGAGCACAAGAAGTGAACGTTCCTATCAGACCATTTTTGAGTCGCATCGCTATGGCCCAGTCGTCTATGTCCGGATAGACGCTCTTCTTACCGAGCACGTACATCTCTTCGATTTCTCCGAGGAGCCATCTGACCATATCGAACAAATGTATCGTGCTCTCGAACAGAAAACCTCCAGTGTAGTTACGGTCGCTCGTCCATGGGGGATTCAGCAACTCTCCCCGGTTCATCTTTATCTGGAACGACAGCGGCTTGACCTGGCCCTCTTCGATCTTCTGTTTCATGAACTTGTACACGTAGGCGAACCTTCTGTTGTGGCCAACCTGGAAAACGACGCCCTTTTCCCTGACCTTCTTCTCAAGCTCCAGCGCGTCTTTCAGAGAAACCGTCATGGGCTTTTCGCAGAAAACGTTGAACCCCAGTTCGAGCGCTTGCATCGCGTAATCGAAATGGGTTCTGTTCGGTGAAGTGATGTAAACGGCATCGACACCAGCTTCACGCATCTGTTCCAGACCGGCAAAAACTTTCGCGCCGAACCTTTCTGCAACCGCCTTAGCCCTGCTCTTTTCCACATCCATCACACCGGCGATCTCAACGTCTGGAAAGGTCGAGAGGATCTCGAGATGAACCTGTCCGATGAAACCTGCTCCCACAACACCGACCTTCACCTTGTCCATGATTTCTCACTCCTCACGGGTTGAGCATCGTTACCTTCACCAGTTCCTTGTCGGTCTGGAGCCTCTTTATGTACTCGGGTACCTCTTCGATGCTGATGGTTTTCGATACGATCTTCGTCATATCCATTCCGGTGGCCATCAGACTGATCACCCTCGGGAAGTTGCCGTGCCCAGAATGACCCTGAGAACCGACGATTTGAGCACGTCTCACCTGGAACACCTCACCTGTGAGTGGTATCTTCGCATCCGCACGCGCAACGATGACCACCGTCGCGTTGATACCCCTCGCCCTCCAGATGACCTCTTCTATGTCTTTCCACACCACCTGCGGCAATCCTGTCGCTTCGAGGTACAGTTTCGCACCCATGCCGTTCGTGCTGTCGAGTACCGCTTCGACGAAGTTCTCCCTCGTTGGATCGATCGCCACGTCTGCTCCAAGCTGCTTTGCTATGTTCCGTCGCGTGGCAGATGGCTCAGAAAGTATCACCTTTGCTGCACCGGCCCTCTTGAGTATGGCCACCGCCGCGAGCCCGATGGGTCCACCACCCAGAATCACCACGTTGTCGCCTGGCCTTATGCCGCCACCTCTTTCTATAACTGCGTTGTACGCAACCGAGGTTGGCTCCACCAAACTGCCCGCCAAGAAGAGTCGATCACCTTCATAGACCCCTTCGAGCTCTTTCAAACTCCAGAGGTACTTCGATTCGAGTACGATGTATTCAGCGAACGCTCCATCAACGTCGAAACCCATCTCATGAAGGTTCTCACAGTGGTTCGGGTAACCGTCAGCGCACGGCCTGCAGTGCCCGCACCAGAACATCTCCTCTGATGTCACAGGCTCACCGGGCTCGAAACGCTTGTTGGTTCTTCTATTGATCGCCTCAGGGCCAGCTTCGACGACGATGCCCGAAAACTCGTGGCCCAGCGTCGTTGGAAAACCTGTCAAGCCAGGATAGAGGATGTAACCTTCTGCGTCGGTTTGAGCCATGTGCACATCGCTTCCACAGATGCCACAGGCCTTCACTTTCACAAGGACTTGCGTTGGCTTCGTGATTTTTGGCTCGGGCACCTCCTCGACCCGGACCTCAGGATACCTCCAGACCTTGCTGCCGAGCCAGCAGACTTTTCCCTCAACGTCCTTAGGTCCAAGCTTGAATCCAGGCCTCGGATCCCACTTGGCATGTAATCTGACCGCCTTCATCCTCGTCCCTCCCATCTGCCCAACACCCTATTATGAAGTTTATACCACTGTGAACACGTTTCCAACCGTCAAAATTTCCCGTTAACGCCACTTAAAGTAGCTTTCGTTCTAATTTTCTTTTGCTTCCTTTTCATTGCGTACAATTACACCACGTTTCATTCGATTTCGAATTTTCCTTTCGCAAGGTTGGTGCTATAATCTCGAGGGGGTTAGAAGCGTGTTCACCGAGGAAAGAAGGAACATGATCCTCGACATTTTGAAACGAAAAGGCAAAGTAACGGTGCAGGAACTCGTCGAGAAGTTCAACGTGAGCAGTGTAACCATACGAAAGGATCTCGAGTTTCTGGAATCCAACGGATCGATCGTGAGAACGCACGGTGGGGCCATCCTTGCGGATCATTCCAGGTCCGAGTGGAATTTCCTGAGAAAAATACACCAGAAAGAGGCCGAAAAAAGACGCATCGCAAAAAAGATTGTGTCTCTCATAGAAGACGGAGACACAGTCATACTGGACAGCAGCAGTACCAACTATTACGTAACTTACGAGTTGAGGCATGCGGACTTTTCCTCCATAACCGTGGTCACCAACAACGTCTTCATCGCGGCGAAGCTCATCGAACAGGGCGTTGAGGTACTCGTGCTCGGCGGTGTTGTGAGAGAGAACAGTCTCTCACTCGTTGGACCCTGGGCCCTCAGGTTCCTGGAGGAAATCAACGTGGACAAGGCGTTCCTCGGTACCACGGGCTTTTCCATCGAAAAGGGTTTCATGACACCAAGCATCGTGGAGGCGGACGTCAAGAAGGCGATGATCAAGAGTGCTTCGAAAGTTTACATCGTGACCGATTCAACGAAATTCCACAGGAGCGCGTTCGCTTCTTTCGCTATGCCGGAGGACATCGATGGCGTCATAACGGACATGGGCATTCCCGAAGAAGTTGAAAGATTTCTCATCGAAAAAGGTGTTCAGGTTTACAAAGTATGAAAGGAGCTGGTTGGATGTCTGATTTTCTTCAGCGCTTCGAGCGATTGACCCAATTCAGGATGAAACCTTACGCTTCGTCTGTGAGAAAAACCAGAGACGCCACCTTCTTCCTGGTCCGGGACGATCGTTCCAAGTACCTCGTGGTGATCGGCAAGAGGGGAATATGTGAGCGTTTCGAAGGACAGAAGATCGGAGAGATCGAACAGGACGACGTCCTTCTCTGCCCGATGAACAATGAAAACTGTGAAACCCTCACGGAGTTTCTTCCCTCACTCAAACCAGCGACCTGCACCATGAAGCTGTCCTTCGGTTTTGGAGACAGGCTCGGTGTCGCCACGGCTGCCCATGCTCAGTGTGTGAACAAAGAAAAGTGTTTCCCCGTGTTCGCACAGCAATCGGTGAGGGAAATCACACGAACTGAACGAACGTGGTCGGATGTGCTGTACAGTGCCATTTGGGGCGTGTTCGAGAGCGGTTACGATGGGCTTTTTGGCGCGGATGCGGATCATGTGAAAAAGATCGAAGATCTGGAGAAGGCCGCGCGTGTTGGCTACACCATGTTCACGATCGATCCGTCGGACCACATCAAAGATCCCGCGAAGTTCGATAGAAGAGAGCTCGCAAGGTTTTATGAAGAACATCCTTTGAGACGTGCTATAGAGACGCGTTACGTCGGGAAGAGTTTCACAATCCTCGGAGAAAGATTGACGTTCGACGAGGAAGAATTTGCTGAACTGTTCGTGACCTACATCGACGCGATCGATCATGTGGAAGAATGTTACAAGGCGTTGAGAGCTACCATCGGTGGAAGTTTCGACCTCGAAGTTTCGATAGACGAAACGTCCCTGCCCACGACACCACTCGCGCACATCTTCTTCGTACAGGAACTGGTGAGACGCGGTGTCGAATTCCAGACGCTCGCACTGAGGTTCCCCGGTGAGTGGCAGAAGGGCATCGACTACATAGGTGATATCGATCTGTTTGCGGAAGAACTCGACAAGCACGTCGCCATCGTGAAAATGTTCACAGGTTATAAGCTCTCTCTGCACTCCGGTAGTGACAAGTTCAGCGTTTACCCGATCCTGGCAGAAAAGACGGAAGGAACGGTTCACGTGAAAACCGCAGGAACGAGCTACTTGGAAGCCATCAGGGTGGTTGCGAAATTTGCACCGGATCTGTACAGGGAGATTCACAAGTTCGCTCTTTCCAGGTTTGAACAGGACAGAGCCTCTTACCACGTTACAACCGATCTTTCCAAGATTCCGGACGTTGACAGTCTCAGCGATGATGAGCTCGTTCATCTTCTCGATCAACCAGACAGCAGACAGTTGATACACATAACCTACGGTTCTGTTTTGACTGCGAAAAAAGATGGCAAGAGCCTTTTCAAAGAGCGTATAATGAAAGTGTTGTTCGAACACGAGACTGACCACTACGCGTTTTTGAGAACTCATTTGGGAAAGCATCTGAAACTCTTAGGAGTATGAAAGGAGTGTGAGTGGCATGAACGAGGCCTACAAGCTTTTCAGTCTCGAAGGTAAGGTTGTCGTCATCACCGGTGGGGCAGGCATCTTAGGATCTGCGATAGGTGAGGGCATGGCAAGGTTCGGTGCGAGCATCGCCATATGTGACATCAGAAATTACGAAGAGAGGGCGAGCCAGTTCAGAGAAAAAGGTCTGAACGCTAAGGGTTACTACATGGACGTGATGAACGTCGAGAGTATCAAAAAAGCGCACGACGAGATACTCAAAGATTTTGGAAAAGTCGACGTGCTCATAAACGCTGCGGGTGGAAACATGCCCGAAGCCACAACGTCGCCTCAGCTGAGCTTCTTCGACATACCCCTCGAAGCACTCCAGAAAGTGGTGGGTCTGAACCTGTTCGGAGGCGCGATACTACCGTCTCAGGTGTTTGGAAGGACGATGGTGAAAAACCCCGACGGCGGTTCGATCATCAACATATCGTCGATGTCAGCCTTCAGGCCACTAACGAGGGTACTTGGATACTCCGCAGCCAAGGCTGCCGTGAGCAATTTCACGCAATGGCTCGCCGTGCATCTGGCTCTGGAGTACAGCAAGAAGATCAGGGTGAACGCGATCGCACCAGGTTTCTTCCTGACGAACCAGAACAGATACCTCCTGCTCGACGAACAGGGCAACCTTACACCGAGAGGTAAAGCGATCATAGAACACACACCCATGGGTAGGTTCGGCGATCCTGAAGACCTGATCGGTGCCTGCGTGTGGCTCGCTTCGGACGCTTCCAAGTTCGTCACAGGTGCGGTCATCCCAATCGACGGAGGCTTCAACGCGTACGCCGGTGTGTGAGCAGAGGTGTTTGGAATGAAATACGTAGAAAAGTTGCAGGACAGACTCAACGAAACGGAATTGAAACAGCTCGTCGAGTCGACGCTACCTGACAGAAAGCTCGAAAAAGTCTTGCTCATCCATCCAGATTACACGCGCGTGGATTTTTCACACGTGCTCGTCCCGATCATCTACAGAGAATTGAAGAAGAGGGGATTGAAGGTCCTTCACACGCTCAACGCGAGTGGAACACACAGAGCCATGACGGAAAAGGAGATCAGAAAGAAACTGGGCCTGCTCGAAGAAGATTTGGTCATGTTCAACCACGAGTACGCGAATCCCAACGCCCTGCTTTACGTGGGCGAACTGAGCGCCGAATTCGTCAGCGAGAAAACGATGGGAGACCTTCAGCAGCCCTTCCCCGTCACGCTCAACAAACTCTTCTTCGAAAAGTACGATCTCATCATCGTGCTGAGTGGAACGTCGCCACACGAATCGACTGGCTTTTCCGGTGGGCTGAAGTCCATCATACCGGGCATCGCGGGCCCCGACGTTGTGGGACTTTTCCACTGGGCCGCGGTGCTGATCGGTATCCCCAGACTGATCGGACTCGTGGACAATCCGGCTCGAGACGTGATCAACGAGGCGAGCAAACTGGCTTTCAAAAAGGTACGATCTGACGTCATTTTCTACAACATGGTCTACGAGGAAACCGATTCGGGTGTTGTGGCGAAGGGATTGTACTCTGGAGAAGGTTTCGAAGGCGCCCTTGAGGCTTACAGACGCGCAGCTGAGGCGAGCAAGCAGGTGCACATCGTCTACATAGACAAGCCTGTCAAGCGCGCCGTGCAGGTCATAGATGAGAACTACGACGAGGTTTGGACTGCAGGTAAAGGGTCTTACAAACTGCAACGGCCCGGCGTGATAGAACCAGGTGGTGAAATCATCATCTACGCACCGCACATAAAAATATTCCATTCCAACAAACAGATGGACCAGGCCATAAGGCAGATAGGCTATCACTGCAAAGACTACGTGAAGGAATTCCTGAAAAAACACCCCAATTTCGACAGAAACGTTGCGGCACACGTGATAAACGTGCGTGGCGATGGGAAGTACGATCCGATCACTGGCAAGGAAGAGTTCCTGTTCAACGTCACGCTCGCCACGAGCATAAGCAAGGAAGATTGTGAGGCCGTGTCGCTGGGTTACAGACCGTACCAGTCGATACGGCGTGAAGATTTCATGGACGAAGATTCGCTGTGGATAGAACACGGAGGGAAATTTCTCTACGAACTCCGTAAAGGACAATGAGTTTCATTCTATGAAAACCAGCATTTAACATTGGCGCGCAATAATATCTTGGCTCAAAAAGCACGCCTTCCGATCCCGAGCCTCGGTGCCCCGTCACGGGGTCGGCGAGGGAGATGACGAAGGCGGAAGTTTCAACCAAATCAGGAGGTGTTCTGATGCCGGTTGTCACGATGAAACAGCTGCTGGAAGCAGGAGCGCACTTTGGTCACCGTACCAGACGCTGGAATCCCAAGATGGCGCCGTACATCTACGGCAGCCGAAAAGGAATCTACATAATCGATCTGCAGAAGACGCTCAAACTCATCGAAGAAGCGTGCGAGTTCGTTCGATCCAAGGCGAGCGAAGGCGGAACCATGATCATGGTCGGGACCAAGAAACAGGCACAAAAAGTCATCGAAGAAGAAGCCAAAAGGTGCGGAGCGTTCTACGTCAACAACAGGTGGCTCGGCGGTCTGCTGACGAATTTCAAGACGATCAAGTCGAGGATCGACAAGCTCGTCGAGATCGAGCAGATGGAAGAGAGCGGAGAACTGGCGAAGCTGCCAAAGAAAGAACAGAGTAGATTGAGGAAAGTGCTCGAAAAGCTTCGCAAGAACCTCGGTGGTCTCAAGGGCATGGAAAGACTGCCGGACATCGTGTTCGTGGTTGACCCGCGCAAAGAAAAGAACGCGGTGGCCGAGGCAAACATCCTTGGTATACCGGTCGTTGCGATCGTCGATACGAACTGCGATCCTGATCCCATCGACTACGTGATCCCGGCCAACGATGACGCGATAAGATCGATCAAACTGATCGTTTCGAAGATTGCGGACGCCTATCTGGAAGGTAGAGAAGGTGTCTCGTTCGCAGAACCCGAAACACAGCAGCCCAAGACGGAAGCAGCCGAAGAGAAAGAAAGCGAAATAGACATCTCGGACCTTTTCGAGGACACCGATCTCGAAGAGGAGGAAGAATGAGGGGGGATCGGTCCCCCTCTTTTCTATATGAAGGTGTACTTCAAGACTTACGGCTGCCAGATGAACGAGAACGACACAGAAGTCATGGCTGGAATACTGCTGAAAGAAGGTTTTGAAATCGTCGATCAGGTGGAACTTGCCGATGTGGTCATACTGAACACGTGTGTGGTGAGACAGAAATCTCAGGACAAATACCATTCCGCGTTGGGCCAGCTCGTAAAGTTGAAGAAGGAAGGAAAGATAAAACTCGTCGGTGTGGCGGGTTGTGGTTCCAACCTCGAAGGAGAAGAATTGATAGCACTCGGTGCTGACTTCGTGATCGGCTCACGTTCCATAGTGGATATAGCCGATGTGCTGAGACGCGCCGCCGCGGGAGAAAAACCCATCCATCTGGAAGACAGAGTGCCCCTGCTGAACGCAGACTTGCCGAGGTTCCGTACCGTGAAACACCACGCATGGATAACCATCATCCACGGCTGCAACAGATTCTGCACCTACTGCATCGTACCGTACACGCGCGGTCGTGAGCGTAGCAGGCCGATGAGCGACGTGCTGAAAGAGATCGAGAAGCTGATCGCTGAAGGCACCATCGAGATCACGTTCCTCGGCCAGAACGTTGATGCGTACGGGAAAGACTTGAAAGACGGTACGAGCCTCGCGAGACTCATCGAAGAAGCGAGCAAATTCGAACAGATCAGAAGGATTTGGTTTTTGACCTCTTATCCGACCGACATCACCGACGAACTCATAGAAGTCGTCGCTGAGAACCCCAAGGCCGCGAAGTCGTTCCACATACCCGTGCAGTCCGGCAGCGATCGCATCCTGAGAATGATGAACCGTCGCTACACGTCGGCACAGTTTCTGGAACTCGTGGAAAAGATACGTTCAAAGATTCCGGACGTTTCTGTGAGCAGCGACGTCATCGTTGGTTTTCCAACCGAAACCGAAGAAGACTACAGGCAAACGGTGGATCTGGTCAAGAGAGCGAAGTTCGAACGCCTCAACCTCGCCGTCTATTCTCCCCGGCCGGGCACGGTGGCCGCGAAATACTTCAAAGACGATGTGCCTAAGAGCGTGAAGATCAAAAGATTGAACGAACTTCTGGAAATTCAAAAGCAGATCAACGCAGAGCTGAACAGAGCTTACCTCGGCAGGTCTGTCGAGATCATCGTCGAAGGTAGAACTAAGGATGGTTCGTACTACGGCCGGGACATCAGGAACAAGATCGTGATCTTCACGAGTGATGAAGAACTCAGAAATGGTGAGACCGTTCGCGTCAAGGTGGAAAGAACGACGGCCGGTCCGGTCTACGGAAGGAAGGAATAGAAAATGCGGGCCCTGGTGGGCCCGCCAAAGCCGTGGGGGGGTGTATCTCAAGGGGGATAGGGGGGTTCCTGTGTTCAGTTTCCAACTACATTGTAAGGGTTACAAGTTACATTATCTATCAGTTTATGTTCCTGTGTGACAACGTTTGTGTTAACAAATCTCTGACCAAACTGGTCTAGCTTTCCTTCCACTATTATCGACGTCCCAACCCTTCAAACGGTTCAAACCCTTCGAACCTTCTCTGCGATGAACCGATCGAGCACATCTTCGAGATTGGGTTTTCCTATTTCCTGCAACTCGTACCTCACCCTTACGGCAGGTTTGTTGAGTTTCATCACCCTCCGCAGATCGATCGGCGTACCGATGATCACCACATCGGCTTCGGCTCTGTTTATCGTTTCTTCCAGTTCCCTTATCTGTTTTTCTCCATAACCCATCGCCGGCAGTATCAAATCCAGGTGCGTGTACTTCTTGTAAGTCTCCAGAATGGAACCTACAGCGTAGGGTCTCGGGTCGACTATCTGTGACGCGCCGAATTTTTTCGCCGCCACGAATCCTGCCCCATAACGCATCTCACCGTGCGTTAGAGTTGGACCGTCCTCCACCACTAAAGCCCTCTTTCCTTTGATCAAACCAGGATCTTCGACGAATATCGGTGATGCCGCATCTATCACTGTGGCTCTCGGGTTCCACTTTTCGATGTTCTTTCTCACCGTTTCTATCGCCTCCGGTGCGGCGGTTTCTTCTTTGTTGATGACTATCACATCGGCCATCAGAAGGTTGGTCATTCCTGGATGGTAAGAAACCTCGTGACCAGCCCTGTGCGGGTCTGCAACCACGATCAACAGATCGGGTTTGTAGAACGGAAAGTCGTTGTTACCACCATCCCACAGAATCACGTCTGGGTTCTCAGCTTCGGCACTCTCCAGTATGGCCTGATAATCAACTCCAGCATAGATCACAGACCTTCTATCTATGTGGGGTTCGTACTCCTCCCTCTCCTCGATCGTGCACTTGTGCTTGTCCAGATCCTCGTAAGTGGCGAACCTCTGAACCTTCTGCGCCACGAGATCTCCGTACGGCATGGGATGTCTTATCGATACGACCTTCAGGCCTCTGGATCTGAGTATGTCGAGAACGCGTCGCGTCGTCTGGCTTTTACCACAGCCTGTTCTCACGGCACAGACTGCCACAACCGGCTTCTTCGACTTGAGCATCGTGTGCGTCGGACCCATGAGTTTGAAATCTGCGCCCGCCGCGAGAACGATTGCGGCCCTTTCCATCACGTACTGGTGCGACAGGTCGCTGTAAGCCAGGATCACCTCGTCCACGTTGTATTTCTTGATCAGCTCGACGAGCTTGGACTCCGGTTCGATGGGTATGCCGTTCGGATAGAGCCTCCCTGCGAGCTCCGGTGGGTAGACTCTGCCTTCGATATCGGGTATCTGTGTTGCCGTGAAGGCCACAACTTCGTATTCTTCGTTGTCCCTGAAGTAAACGTTGAAGTTGTGAAAGTCTCTACCTGCTGCGCCCATGATGATGACGCGTTTACGCACCTTCAACACCTCCTACCGGTTCATGATTCCTCGCGCCTGGATTAATATACCAAGTAAGCTCACCTTTGTCACGCACGAAACTAACTGTGTATCGTCTTCGACGAGCGATTAGTTCCTGGTCAGATACCAGTTTTTTGAGTATGCTCACGTATGCGCGAGTATGCTTCGCCGTGTACTTTTTGATATACTCTGTTCAGCGAGCGAAGAGGTGATGAACGGTGCACTATCTTTATCTGCTGGTCACACTCCTGTTCTTCTCTTCCCTCGAGGTCGTCACCAAACCCATATCTGGAAGAGTCGATCCTTTCTTCCTCACCTTTTTCAGATTCATCGTTGGTGGAACTTTTTTGATCCTGCTCGCCGCCCTCTCAAAGAGAAGAACAGAGCGTAACGATTTCCCCAAACTCGCACTCGTTGGATGCCTCAACGGTGTAATATCGATGAGCCTACTCCAGTTGTCCGTGAAATATTCGAACGCCTCCACCGCAGCGACACTGGTCGCCATGAACCCCCTGTTCGTGGGTGTTTTTGCCCAGCTCCTCGGGAAGGACAAAATCAGCAAGAAGAAGTGGCTCGCGATGGCGCTCGGTGCGCTGGGTGTCATCGTTCTCTCTTCTGCGAACGTTTCTGGAGACAGCACTTTCGGTATAATCTGTGGAATTTTGGCAGCGATCAGCTTCGCGCTGTACACCGTCCTGATGAAAGACTTCTCCGGCAAGTACGGCGCACTGCTCGCCACGGCTGTATCCACCTTCTCTGCCGGCGTCGTTTACGGCCTTCTGCTCGCCGTCTCTGGTAGACTTTCACTGCCGCACTTGACCTTGTCTGAAACTTTTATCCTGCTCTATGTGGGTGTCGGCGTGACGGGTGTTGCCTACGTCACTTTCTTCAAGGCCATTCAGCGTTTCGGTCCCGTGAAGACCAGCGTGATCTTCTACCTCAAGCCGGTCGTAGCGAGCCTCTTGGCGTTCTCGTTGCTGTCTGAAACGATGAACGTTCAGAAGATCGTCGGTACCGCGATCGTGGTGGTGTCTTTATTTTTGAAATGAAAATGTGGTATCATCGTAAACGAGGTAAAATGGGTGAAACGAGCACTCGTAGTTTGCTTAATTGTTTGTTCCGTTTCTTTCGCCCTCTCCATAAAAGTGGGCATCTACGACAATCCACCGCAGGTGTTTCTCAAAGATGGCCAGCCTGCGGGTCTGTACATCGAAGTACTCCAGAAGATCGCTGAGGAGAACGGCTGGAAATTAGAATACGTCTTCGCCACCTTCCCGGAACATCTTGAGAATCTGAAAGACGGTAAGATAGACCTGCTCGTCTCCATCGCCTACACACAGGAAAGGGAGAAGCTATACGATTACAACACGGAAGCACTGTTACTGAACTGGGGGGTACTGTGCGTTCACAAGAGTTTTGACTACGGGGACATAACCGACCTCGCCGGCCAGACGATCGCGATCTCGAAAGGCGACGTGTACGGCCAAGCGTTCATGAAAGAGATACAGCGTTACTCGGTGTCTGTGAACTGGCTTGAAGTACCGGATTATCCAGACGTGCTGAGAGCAGTTCAGGAAAAACGTGCCGTGGGCGGTGTGGTGAGCAGGATATACGCCGCGCAAAATCACCAGAAATTCGATGCGAAGATCACCGGAACGATCTTTTCACCCGTTGAACTGAGATTCGCTTTTCCGAAGGGAGCCGAGCTGAACAGCGTTCTGATAGAAAAAATCGACGAGTACCTGCGAAAACTCAAAAGCAACTACCAGAACTACAACGAACTGCTCGCGAAGTACCTCGGTGTGGAGAAAGGAGTCGTTCCTGCCTGGCTGGCGACACTGTTCCTGATAGTCGGTGTGGGTCTGGTACTGTTCGCCGCCTGGTCGCTGAGTCTGAGGGCTTTAGTGAAACAGCGGACCAGACAGCTACAGAAGGCGAACGAGGAGCTGAAGGAGTACAACGAAGAGATCTTCGCACAACAACAGGAACTTGCCGCGTTGAATGAACAACTTCAAAACGCGTACACCCAGCTCGAAAGTTCGATGAAGAGGTTCAGCAACATGCTGGGCTTTCTTTCAAACGTCTCGCCAGAAACACCACATGAAGACTTCTATTCGAGCTTCCTGTTCGCCGCACACAGGTTCGAACCTGTTGCCACCACGGTGCTGATCGACGATGATGAGTGTTACGTCCTCGAAGATGGCACCATCAAACGAACGAAATTGAATTGCTCGCTACAGCTCAACGATGAGGAACTCGTCGAACTGGCGAAGGAAACATTGTCACTACCCCAGACGAAGGCTGTGTGTTACAGATCGAAAGATACGGGAATTTCCCTTCTCTTCTTCTACAACGATTCTTCCTCGAAGATGGTAGAGGAAGATCTCATCAAAGCACTCTATTCGGTGCTGAACATGTACGTGAAGCTCAAGAGGCACGAAGAAACTTTAGCTTCGTTGAGTGAGGGGGTTGCGCGTGCCTTCCTTCAGGCGCTCGAGTTCCACGAGCAATACACCGCAAAGCATTCCGAAACGGTTCGAGACTACGCCGTCAAGATGGCCAGAAAACTTGGACTCACAGAGCGGGAAACCCAGCTCATCGCGTGCGCCGCTTTGGTGCACGATCTTGGCAAGCTCGCAGTTCCGAGTTCGATCCTGAACAAGCCTGCGAAACTTTCGGCAGAAGAGCTCGCGCTCGTCAGGCAGCACCCCGTGATCGCGGCGAACATATTGCAGCGCATCAAGGGTTTGGAAGAGGTAGCCAAGATAGTCCGATACCACCACGAAAGGTGGGACGGCAAAGGGTATCCAGATGGTTTGTCCGGTGAGGAGATCCCCATTGGCTCCAGGATCATAAGCATCGCTGACGCCTTCGAAGCGATGACTTCAGACAGACCTTACAGGAAAGCATTGGGTATTGAGAAGGCGGTATCCGAACTTCTGGACAACGCTGCTGAACAGTTCGACCCGGATCTGGTCGAAATCTTTCTTGAAATACTCGTCGAAGAAGGGGTGATCGTTCTTGAAAGGTGAAAAATCTCGCGTGGCCCTGTCCATGCTCTTCATCGTGATACTCATCGTACTTTTGAACGCCGATCAAATGGTGATGTCTCCGAACATAGGCAAGATCGAGGAAGAGTTCGGTGTGGACGATGCACAGATAGGGCTCGTCGGTGCGGTGTTCACCGTGATAGGTGCGGTGATCAGCCTTGTGTGGGGTTATTTCGCGGACAGATACAGTCGAAAACGCCTGCTGATCTATTCCATACTCGTTGGGGAAATTCCTTGCTTCATGACGGCGTTCTCCATGAATTTCGGACAGTTCTTCTTCTGGAGAATACTCACAGGCATCGGTGTCGGTGCGTCCTTCCCGATCGTTTTCTCCTTAATCGGTGACATGTTCGATGAAGTGAACCGCGCCAAAGTTGCGGCACTCATGGGCGCGGCGATCAGTGTCGGGAACATTCTGGGCATGATCGTGGGCGGTTTCGTGGGTCCTACCTTCGGATGGCGCATACCTTTCGTGCTGGTCTCACTGCCGAACGTGGTGCTGGCCATCGTGGCACTGTTCGTCCTTCAGGAACCTGCGAGAGGAGCCTTCGAAAAAGGCATAGGAGAGCTGGTCAGGGCGGGATACGCGTATCCCAAGATGCCGAAGCTCGAAGATTACGCCAAGCTCGTGAGGGTGAAGACGAATCTGCTTCTCTTCTTGCAAGGTATAGCTGGGACCATCCCCTGGGGTGCGATACCTTACTTTCTCGTCGAGTTCTTCAGAAGAGAAAGGGGACTCTCTGTGGAGCTCGCGACTCTCGTGTTCATCGTCTTCGGTGTCGGGAACATACTCGGTACCATCGTTGGTGGCTGGATCGGTGCGATGCTGTACAAAAGATCGAAATCCACCGTGCCTCTCTTCTGCAGTTTGACAACGGCGATCGGAGTCTGGTTGACGGTGCTGACATTCAGTTACTCGAACACCACCAACTCCGGGCTTTACGTTCTCATGCTGCTCGGATTGCTCGCCTCGCTCACCGACAGCCTCACCGGTCCAAACGTGAAGATGATGCTGCTGAACGTGAACGAGCCTCAGGATCGGGGCAGGATCTTTTCTATCTTCAACCTCACCGATTCCTTGGGTACGGGTATCGGAAGATGGATAGGTGGCTTGCTGTCCGTCGGGCTCGGGTCTCTCGGTGCAGCGATGAAGGTTTCGGCGTACTTCTGGCTGATCTGTTCTTTCTTCCTTTTCCTACTCGTTTTCAAATTCGCCAAGGACGTCGAATCGCTCGAGTCTCGCATGGAACTTCTGGCCCAACAGATGAAGGGATGAGGGGGTGTGAAAGATGTTTCCAAAGGATTTTCTCTTCGGAGCGTCGATGTCAGGTTTTCAGGTCGAGATGGGTTACGCGAAGGGCGATACCGATGCCAACACGGACTGGTTCGTGTGGGTGAGAGAACCTGAAAATCTCATCAACGGCGTCGTGAGCGGACATCTGCCCGAGTACGGCGTGGGTTACTGGTACAACTTCCCCACGATCCACAAACTCGCAAGCGATTTCGGAATGAACGTTCTTCGAACGAACATCGAGTGGTCCCGCATTTTTCCCAATCCCACGTTCGACGTGAAAGTTGGAGTCGAACGGACCGAATCTGGGATCGTGTCGGTGCGGATCGACGAACGGGCCCTAAAGCAACTGGACGAGCTCGCCAGCAGAGAAGCGGTGGAGCATTACCGTGAGATCTTCTCGGACATGAGAAAGAGAGGTTTGAAAGTTTTCGTCAATCTCATCCATTTCACGTTGCCTGTCTGGTTGCACGATCCGATCGCCGTGCACAGAAGACAACCGACCGATAAACTCGGATGGGCGAGTGAAAACAGCATCATCGAATTTGCGAAATTCGCTGCGTACGTCGTCTGGAAGTTCGACGATCTCATCGACATGTACAGTACCTTCAACGAGCCGAACGTTGTGAGTCAGATGGGCTACGTAATGAGCGTGTCCGGTTTTCCGCCTGGAATCTTCGACACAGAAAAATTCTTCAGCAGCTTCGTGAACCAGATCGTCGCGCACGCGCGTGCCTACGATGCGATGAAGAAATTGACGAAAAAGCCGATTGGCCTGATCTACTCGGCATCGGTGTACGAATCGACGAACGGCGACGTCGAACTCGAAGAGAGCGTGACCCATTTCATGAACTTCTTCTTCCTCGACGCCCTGCACAGCGGGGCCATGTTCTTCCAGACGAGGGAAGATTTGGCGGGCAGACTCGATTTCATCGGACTGAACTACTACACGCGTACCGTGATCCAGAGATCGCCGCAGGAACTGAGCTTCGGTCCTGTGAGTATGAATTGGTCCATTGTGCCGGGCTACGGTTACGCGTGCCAGCCAGCTGGTTTCTCGAAAGATGCGAGGCCCGTGAGTGACTTCGGCTGGGAAACTTATCCCGAAGGTCTGCTGAAACTCCTGCGTGCCTTCAGCGAACGTTACGCTCTGCCCATCTATGTGACCGAGAACGGAGTGGCCGACGCGCGAGACTGGCTCAGGCCTTACCATCTTGTGGCACACATGTACGCCGTCGAGAAGGCGATCGAGGAGGGTGTGAACGTCAAAGGGTATCTGCACTGGTCGATCGTCGACAACTACGAATGGGCGAAGGGTTACCACATGAGGTTCGGTCTGGCCGAGACGAACTACCAGACGAAGTCGTACACCCCGAGGCCTTCGATGTACATCTTCAGAGAGATCGTGAAAGATCTGTCCACGGAGAAGTTCAGAAACTATCTGCAGTCGCCGTACCAGATTTGGAAACAGGACGTTTGAAGCGATCGAAGAACAATCTCAACGAGTTCAGCGCGCACAGGACCATCACACCCGTGTCGGCGAAGACACCCTGCCACATCGTGGCTTTACCCGTCGCGGCCAGGAATATGAACAACACCTTCGTACCGATCGCAAAGACGATGTTCTGAACGACGATACTCCTCGTTTTCCTTGAGATCGAAAACAGTTCCCAGACCTTGATCGGCTCTGCGTTCATCAATACAACGTCGGCGATCTCCATCACGGCGTCGTTCCCGAGCGAATTCATCGCTACACCGACATCGCTCCGTGAGAGTGCGGGTGCATCGTTGATGCCATCACCCACGAAGACCGTGGTACCGTCTTTCATGATCTTTTCCTCCAGGAGCGTCAGCTTGTCCTCTGGTTTCAGCTCTGCGAAGTATTCAACGTGTTTCAACTCCTCCGCAACGTCCCGCACCGCACCCTTTCTGTCTCCACTCATGACGTACACCTTCAAACCTGCCTTCTTCAATTTACTGACCGCTTCCTGTGACGTTTCTTTCAACCTCTCTCTGAAAACGAGCGTACCTGCGTATTTTCTGTCGATGCACAGATTGACCATTTTCGCGTCGCTTCTGCAAACGCTCTCAGGATGATCGATGTTTTCTTCATGCAGGAATCTGTCGTTACCGAGGTGCACGAGCCTGTCCCTCACGATCGCCTTCACTCCGAGGCCCGGAAATTCCCTGGCTTCCTTTAAAAGTTCCGCGCTCACCCTCAGCTCTCCAGAAAGCGCTCTCGAAAGTGGATGGTTCGAACCCAATCCTGCGTGCGCCGCGAAAAAGAGAACTTCGTCTTTCGAAAAACCGTTGTGAGGTTCAACGCGCACGAGCTTTGGGTCAGTCTCGGTGAGTGTTCCGGTTTTGTCGAAGACGACGTTCTTGGCGTTCGCGATCGTGTCAAAATACTGTGCACCTTTCACGAATATACCCCTTCTGGAAGCTTTAGCGAGTGCCGCCGCGTAGGTCAGAGGTACGCTGAGCGCCAACGCACACGGACAGGAAATCACGAGCAGAACGAGAGATCTGTAAAGAGATTCGGAAAAGCTGAGTCGTGCGAAGAGAAAGAGTACCACCGTCAACGTGATCGCACTCACGACCACAGCTGGCGTGTAATACCTCGCGAACTTCGTGATGAACCTCTCCGCCTTTGCTTTCCTTTCCTGAGCTTTCTGAACCAGTTCGGTAACCTTTGCCATCGATGATTCTGAGTACTCTTTCAAAATCTGGACCTTCACGGTGCCGCTCTCCACAATGGAGCCCGCAAAAACTTTTTCGCCTTCGAACACGGACTGTGGCAGGTGTTCCCCCGTCAGGTGTGACACGTTGATCAGGGCCGTTCCTTCCACCAGAACACCGTCGCTCGGCACCTTTTCACCGGGCCTCACCAAAACGATGTCTCCAGGCTTCAACTCTTCCACACGAACTTTCTTGATCGCACCCTGCTCGATCTTCCACGCGTACCTCGGTGATTCACTGAGCAATCTTCTCATTTCCCTGTTCGACCGCTCGAACACGTAGTGCTCTATCAACTCGCCCATTCTGTAGAGCACCATCACCGTGGCTGCCTCCGGGAACTCCTTCAGAACGATGGCGCCCACGCTCGCAACGCTCATCAGGCTGTTTTCGTCGAAGAATTTCGACTTTGAAAAATTCACCAGCGCCCTCTTCAGCACTTCCCAACCTGATAAAAGATAAGCCACCATGGCGAGCCAGGGTGTCTTCGCGAACACGGAGACCAGAAGGATCACACCGGAGGCGATCAGCAACACCAGATCCCGAAAATGATGTTCCTCTTCTTCGTGGTGAACGTGACAGACGCTGCAGTTGTCCAACGTACACTCACTCCTTCGCGTGCTCGAGAGCGGAAGAGATGAGCTCGAGCACGTGTTTGTCTTTCAGTCTGTAAACAACCTGCTTGCCAACACGCTGTGCATCCACGAGGTTCGACAACTTTAAAACTCTCAGCTGGTGGGATATCGCGGAAGCGGAGAGTGAAAGTATGCTGGACAGGTCACAGGTGCACAGATCGGATTTGGAAAGCGCGAGGAGTATTTTCAAACGCGTTTCGTCGGCGCACGCACGGAGCAGTTTCACCATGTTCTCGACGGTCTCTTTGGGTTCGAACTCGCGCTTGATTTTCTCAACGAGTTCTCTGCGTTCATGTTTCTCGCCACACGTGTTCTTCACAAATCCACCTCACTTTTGAACAACTGTTCAATTATTATTGTACCACAAAAACACCCACCGTACCACTTCTGTGGGGAACTTTTTTCAGTGGACCAACCAGGTTCTCACGTGCTCTATCTTCGTCCTTTCGCTCAACGGCCTTTCCGCGAGATCCAGCTCGATGGTCTGGCGAACTGTTTTCATCGAGGGACGAGAACCGTCTGGACAGAACAGTCTCAGGATCACGCCTGATTCAGCGGGCTTGAAGGTGGAAACAAAACCTTTCTCGATCTGGATAGCTATCTTCTCTGGAATTTTCTCGAACCTTCCCTGGACGGCGAACGGAACAATGGTACACCGTCTGGCAGCTTCGTAGATCCTGTCGATACTGTAATCATCGTGGAGCACGATCGAAAAGCTCACCCTGTGCTCGCCCAATCCCTGAGCATTCGGTGTTTCGAAACCGGGCCCCGCGTGACCGGGCCGTGTGATCAGATCGTTCCTCGAAAGCCAACCCACACTCCTGAGGATCGTCAAATGCAAGCCAGACTCGTCCACGAAGACTTCTCTGAGCCCCTTCGGGACGATGGTCAATCTGTGCTCCGGCACGCTCACGAACCAGTAAGTGGGAAACTGGTTTTCAGGCAGTTCCGCCCAGGAAGAACAATCTTCCTCGAACCTTTCGATCTTCCTCTCAACCGGCCCGAAGTAACCGTCCGTGATCAATTTGGTCAGACCTTTCAGAGGGAACACGACGCTCAGCCTGTGGTCCTTCGCCGCGTTGGTGAAGTGAACGTCCACATCGACCCTCTTCTCGTCCCGGTAGAAGGTGTAGACGAACCTGAACGGTATCGTGACGGTCTCTTCAGACCTGCTCCTTCTATCTTCAGCGATCCTGGCAGGAACGTTCATCGAAAAGGTCGCTTCTATTTTTTTCACGAAGGCTGAATCGAGCAAGGTGCGAACTTTCGCGACACAGTTCCTCGAGTCGTACTTCTCCCGACACACGTAGCTGTAATTGTATTCGTCTCCCACATCTTCAACGTCTTCAACATAGCACAAACCATCGAGCAGTTCTCCACCGTGCTCGACCTTCAGCGTGGCGTTCTCCAGCACCTCGAAGATGGGTGTGAAACTGCGCGGCTTTTCATCCTTGCCTGTAACGAATCTGAACTGTTTGAAGGACAGTCCTTCGACGGATGTCTTTGCGAAGCATTTGTACCAGCGACCCTGGCCTGCGAAAACGCTGCTGGTCGAACGGTGAGCGTAAAAATCCACGAGCAGGTTCGTATCCATCTCGAAGCGGTCCAGAGGAACCAGGACAGATTCGACTTCGCTTCCCTCTCCATCTACCAATTTCCACTCACCTTCTGGCAGACACACGTTCAACTCGATCACACCGTCGTACTGCCTTTCTGCAGGATTGAAAACTGTGATGCCATGTTTGTCGATCATCCTTCCACAGAGATCGAGCAGAGTTCTTACCAAGAGCGCACGGCCGTGGTTGATGGCCCTCCTCAATCTGTCCTGAACGTTGCCGTGTACCTCATCGACGCTGCAACCACAGATGCTGTCGTGTGGATGACACTGCAGAATCAGTTTCCAGCCGTACCACAAACTTTCCTGTGGCACCGCTTTTCCTTCCAGCTTCGCTACAGCAGTGAGCGGTTCCAGATAGTGCAGATACAGCTTTTCAGCCTCGAACTGTAGAAGTTTTTCCCAGATCCTCGCCGAAAGCACGTCCTTCAAAATGGGTGCGTGCCTTGGGCTCCTCAGCTCTCCGATCAACTTTTCTTCAGGCTTCTTCAAATGTGAGACGTATTCCTGGAGCGAAGCGTGAACGAACTCGAACTCTTCGTTGTGGATCTCTTTGAGGATTTTTCCCACATCGCGCCTGGGAATCTCGTGGTCCGTTCCATTCATCAAGAGCGGTGGATTCTCAGGATCGAGCTCTGCCAGATTCTTCGCTTCCTTCAGCAGTTGGGATTTGAACCTCTCTTCGTCGTGGTCCCAGTGCGCCGCGTTGGAGTAACTGTGAACGAGATAGACCGTGTCTATCGATTCGCCTGTCGGTGAACTCCATAGAAAAGTTGTACCTTTCACGTTGTTCACTCCGCGCCACACTACTGCCCAGTCCATCCCGAGGCCCTTCAGCACCGTGGGGGTGTACGCGTTGTGGCCGAACATGTCTGGCAGGTACGCGATGCTGCTCAGAGGAAGATCGAACTTCTTCGCAAGCCTCTGACTGTACAGATAGTTCCTTATCAACGATTCGCCGCTTATCAAGAACTCGTCCGGAAGTACGTACCACGGTCCGACGGAAATCTTTCCTTCACGGACGAGTTTGAAGAACTCTTCCTTGATCCCGTCGTTCTCGATGAAGTCTTCTATCACGACCGTCTGACCATCCAGATGGAAGTGCTTGAAAGAATCTTCAGACTTGAAGATGGACATGAGCTCGTTCAGGAGGATCGAAAGCCTCTGCCGGTAGATTTCAAACGTCGTGTACCATTCCCTGTCCCAGTGCGTGTGCGTCACGACAAAGACTTTTTTCATGAAGGATCACCTCGAATCAAGAAGATTGGGTTGACTATCAGGGCGGGTCTAACTTCGCTTTCGAATCCCATCAGGATCAGCACATCCTCTGGTTCTTCTACATCGATCTTCTTTTCAAAGCTTCCACACACATCGAATTGCTGTACTTCTCTCTTTCTCACAACGAGCAAGCTCAGTCTGGGCAGGTTTTCCACCCTCAACACTACTGATCCTCTATGGAAAACCGTATCACCGGCACTCTTTCCGGAGACATCTATCTTTATCTCTCCAACAGAGGACAGGTACACTCTGCCAGACTTGATCGCCCACAGGATCTCCGAAAGTTCCATCCCTCTCGCCGACACGTAATTCGCCATCCAGTCCGATTCGTCCCGTTTGTGAAGATCCCTTCCTGCCGTAGCCGTTATTCTTTTCCCGCTCCTCACCGCCTTCAGCCAATTTCCAACCGCCTCGTAGTTGAGTTCAACTCTGGACAGGTCCGCGTTCCAAACTTCTACGAAGTCCAAACTGAAGGGATCAAACGCGTATGTCCATTTGCATCCCACACACACGGGGTCTCCCATCGCAAACGGATGAGCCACACCAACGAGAGCTCCCTGACCGTGTACCTCACGAACGATCGTAGAAAAATCTTTTTCCTGACCCTCTTCGTCTTTCCAGTCCACGAAGGTTTTTGCACCCAAAACGAGCGCGTGGCCTTTGAAGGTGTTCAATTCCTGACCCGGGAAACCTACAGCTCCAGCCACACTGCCCAGTTCTCGCCAGCCCGAGACGTTGCTGTGGTCGGTTAGAAAAAAGAAATCGAAACCCTTCTTCTTCAAAAATGTCGAAAGTTCTTCCACACTGAGCAATCCATCGCTGTGTCGTGAATGCGTGTGGAGTTCACCTTTGAATGTGTGGAACTCCTCGTTCCCTTCGACCACGATCTCGAGTTTGTAACGAACATCGCAGAAAAGTTGATGGTTCTCGAAAAACACCGTCCACTTTCCAGGAAGGGGTTTACCTCTGACGGCGGCTTCACTTGCATCCAGGCCTACGACGAAGTTTTTCGTACCTCTGTCGTACCTACCCATGAACCTTCCGAGCGAGTCGTGAAAGAGAAGATTCACATGGTTCTGGAGCGGACCAATAGACGTGGGGGAATATTCAAAACGTACGATGAGTTCACTTGCATTAGTGGGCACGTCGAAGATGATCTTTTTCACTGTTTTGCTTTCGCAGAGTTCTATTTTTCCTTCGAAGATCACAGTTCATCTCTCCTAAGTATCCGCACACCGTTCTCATCGAACACGTGCAACTTATCTTTCCTCAACCTCAAGAATACTTTATCACCAGTCTTATAGGGTACATCTTCGAAAACCAAAACTTTCACGGAACAGCTGTTTATCTTCACTGTCACGATCGTTTCAAAACCGAGTGGCTCGACCACGTACACTTCACCGGCAATCTCTCCGTTCTTTGCATCCAAAAGTACGTTCTCAGGTCTTATGCCTATGAATCCCTTCCCTCTCGGAAACGCGACCAGGGATAGTTCCGAAAGGTCGATCCTTCGGCCCTCCAGAACACACGTTGAACCATCGAAGTAACATTCGATGATGTTCATCGGTGGATTACCAATAAAAGATGCCACGAAAGTGTTGATCGGTTTATCGTAAATCTCTCTCGGTGTACCTACTTGCAGCACACGGCCTTGGTTCATCACAGCTATTTTCGTTGAGAGTGCCATCGCTTCGGACTGATCGTGCGTCACGTAAACAACGCTCGTTCCAAGTTCCATACTCAATCTCTTGAGAAAACTCCTCGCTTCTATTCTCAGCTTTGCGTCGAGGTTACTCAAAGGTTCGTCGAGGAGAAAAACGTTGGGCGTCTGAATCACCGCCCGTGCCAGCGCTACTCTCTGTTGCTGACCCCCACTGATCTGTTGAGGGTATCTGTCGAGCAGTTCAGAGATCTGCAGGCTCTCCGCGACGAAGGCGACTTTCTCTCTGACTTCGTCCTTGGGAACCTTTCTCACAACGAGAGGATAAGCGATGTTTTCCCTCACCGTCATGTGAGGATAGAGCGCATAATTCTGAAAGACCATCGCCACGTTTCTGTGCTTAGGAAGCTCCATCGTCACATCCCTACCGGCGATGTATATTCGCCCCTCGTCTGGAAACTCGAGGCCTGCGATCAACCTGAGAGTCGTCGTCTTACCGCAACCGGATGGGCCGAGCAGCGTGAAAAAGTCTTGCTTTTCTATCTGTAAGCTCACACTCTGTACGGCAACGACATTCGAAAATCGCTTCGTTACATTCTCCAGCACGATCCAGGACAAGACTCTTCCCTCCTCAACCTTTGATGCCGCCGTAAAAGGAAAAACCGAACTTTCTCTCAATCAGTACGTATGTGAATATCACCGGTAACGTGTAAAGGAGCGAGTACGCTGATATCATCCCGATGTCCGGGACACCCACTTCACTGAAAAAGGTGTATATCGCCACAGAAACGGGATATTTACTCGTGGACCTCAACAGGACAAAGGGTATGAGGAAGTTGCTCCACGATTGCGCGAACACGAGCATTGCGATGACTATTATGCCCTTGCTCGATAGCGGCAAGAAAATGCGGAACATCACCTGCATGGGAGAACTGCCATCGACGAGAGCAGCCTCTTCGTAAGTTCTCGGAATCGAGTCGAAGAAGTCCTTCAAGATGAACAACGCCGTCGGCATGATGCCTCCAGAAAGCGTGAGAATCACGCCGAGCTCTTTGTTAACAAGGCCGAGTCTGAGATTCAGCACGAATATGGGAACCATCGCAGCCGCACCGCTGACCACGCTCGAAAAAAGCACCAGTACATACAAAAGGACGTTTCTTCCCCTGAAATCGTGCCTGGAAAACACGTAAGCTGCGAACAGAGCACACGTCGTCACGAGAACGACCACTGACACCGAAATGATCAAGCTATTGCGGAAGGCGTTGATCGCCGTCTTGTTTTGAAAGACTCTCACAAAATTGTTCAGTGTGAACCCATCGAAAGAAATGAAGAGAGAAGGTCTGACGGAAAAGGGCGTTACGAAAAGCCAGACGATCGGAGAAATGAAGAAAGCAAGTATAGGAGCAAGCAATATGTAGGAAACGATTCTACTGAACCTTCTTGGATCTTTCATGCCTTTTTCCTCCTCGAAAGGCTCAGATAAAACATGGCGAGCGCGAAGTTGATCAGAAGCGCAATGGTTGCGATCGATGCGCCATAGCCCAGCTTGAAGTACCTGAAAGCGGTTCTGTAGATGTATATCGACAGAAGTTCTGTTCTGAACGACGGCCCCCCGCCCGTGAGCAAGTAGGGAGTGAACACGTTGAAGGTCCAGAGGGTGATGAGAATCAGATCTGTTAAGATGTATGACTTTATGTTGGGGAATATGATGTCTTTGAACTTTCTCCAAGCGGAGACACCAATGACGTCGGCCGTTTCGAGATAAGACGGAGGAATCGTTTCCAACGCAGCTGAAAACAAGAGCATCGAATAGGCCGTACCACGCCAAATGTTGAAAGTGATGATGGTGGGCAACGGATACTCGTAAAACCAGTTCACCTTTCTCAAACCCAGAACAGAGAGCAGCATGTTCAGTGTCCCATAATCTTTGTCGAGGAAGGCGATCCAGAGGTACGCCACCACGACCTCGGGAATGATCCACGCCAGAATCACAACGCTTTGAACGAAACTTCTGAGTTTCCTTTTTCTGTAAGTCAACAGTGCGAGCGAAAGTCCGAGCCCTGCTTGACCAACGATCGCGGACCCAAGAACGAAGAGCAAGGTCACCCGTAGCGCGTTGTAGAAAAATCTATCGCTCAGAACCTTCGCGTAATTTTCAAAACCAACGAAATCAGGATTTCGTGCCTTTGCCCCGGTGAGTGTTTCGTTCGTCATGCCGATTTTCAAGACCCAGAGACCTGGCAGGATGAGAAAAATAAAGATCAGTGCGAGGGCAGGTATCAACAGAAGGACAACGACTTTCTTCCCCATCAACGATTTTCTCACTCGATCCACCCCGAAAAGGGCGGGCAATGCCCGCCCTTCGTCTTCCTCACGGTTTCTCTATGACATTTTCTTTCCCAACGATCCTCGTGACCTCTTTTGCAAATTCCTCGATGGCTTTATCAACGCTCATCTGACCCGTGACGACTCTCTCAGTCAGAAGCTGAGCCTGGAAGGAAATCTCAGGATACACGGGGAACGCCGGTCTGAACGTTGTGTACTTGACCAGTGCACGGCTCGTCTCCGCAATGAATTTATCCTTGTTCACAGTCCAGCAGGAATCTGCGAGATCGGATCTCGGAGACACGAAAGGTTTCATTTCGAAGTAAGACAGCTGCGGCTCGATGTAAAGTAATCTCTTCAGCACCTCCGCAACCAGTTTTGGATTCTTGCAGTTGATGTTAACAGCAAAACCCGTACCGCCAGAGATAGAAACAAACTCCGGATCACCCGGCTTACCGCGGCCTGGCATCGCAGCCCATCCGATGCGCTCGTCCCTATCTGGGAAGCCCCAGGACGGGTTGTTGGGATTCAACACGGACGTGTAGAACCAGGTTCCTTCAACATACATGGCGATCTTTTCCTGCCTGAACAGTTCAAACGTTTTCTCTCTCGCGCCGGCCGAAACTTGCAGAGCCGCATCCCCAAGCTTCTCGTCAACGTAGATCCGCTTGTAAAAGTTAAGGGTGTCACGCAAAGCGCTACTCTTGATGATCCACTTTCCGGTTTCCCAGTCGTACAGGTTGCCACCCGCACCGAGCAGGACCATGAAGAAACCCTGCATTGTCGTTGCTTCACCCATTTCTGTACCTGCGTTCAGCTGGATCGGTATCACACCGGGCAATTTTTCCTTGATGATCCTCGCCGTTTTGATGATGTCTTCCCAGCTCCTGGGCTGCCATGGTATGGGTATTCCAGCCTTCTTGAACAACTCCTTGTTGTAGTAGATCATCCTCACATCAGTGCTTGCGGGTATCAGATACGTTTTACCTTTGTAGCTTCCCATCGCTTTCATGGAGTCATAGTAGTACTTCCACGCCGGTATCTCAGCGAGGATGTCATCGATGGGTCTCAGATATCCCGCCTCAACGAATTCCGGGACCCAGAAACCATCGATCCAGAGTATGTCTGCTCCACCGCCACCTTTGATGTCGAGGACGATCCTTGCTTTGAAATCTTCATCCCTTATACCGGTCTGAATCAGTTCGATGTCTATTCCGAGTTCTTTCTCGATCTCTGGTATGTACTTTTCGAACCAGTCAACCACCTGGGTGTTTTTTCCACCCTTGATCGCGTTGGCGATGATTGTTACCTTCTCACCAAAGATGAAAGCAGCCATGGCTAACACGAGGACCAGCACCAGCAACCTCTTCATAAAAACACCCCCTCACGAATGCGGGTGTTCCATGCACCCGCAAGAATTTCTCACAACCAGTTTCGTCGGAACATAATGTTTCTTGATCGGAACGTCTCCCCAGCTCAACAGTGAGAGCAGTATCGCCGCAGCCTTTTCTCCCATCCGTTCGGGGTATTGTCTGACAGTCGTTAGACTTGGGCGCACGAAATCGCTGAAGAGTAGGTCGTCGAACCCTACCACAGCGATATCTTTCGGAACGTTCATTCCAAGCATCTGTAGTCCAGATATGACCTCGACGGCCAGAAGATCTGTACACGCAAAAACGGCGTCAAAACTCTTCAGCGCCTTGCATTGTTCTCTTACGCTACCTCTGCGTACTTCGATCAGTGTCAGGCTCGCGTTCGACTCGCTACAAGCTAAACTGGCTCCGCGAAATCTGTCTCTTACACTACTCACTTTCGTCGTCTCCCACGTGACGAAAGCTATCTTTTTACACCCGTGCACGTCGATCAAATGTTTCGTAACATCGTAAGCCCCTTTCTGGTTGTCCGATTCGACCGAATATCCATCCAATCCCTCCACCGTCCTGTCTACGAAGACAATCGGTCGGCGTTCTGTGAGAAGCTGCTTGATTAGCTCGTTCTGCGACATGCTCAGGTGTGGAAACACTATGAAACCAGACACATTCAGTTCCAGGAATTTTTTAAACTTCTCCCGCTCCGAAGAGCTGTTTTCGTCTGCGAACTGAACCACGGCGTGGAAACCCAGGCTCGAGATGTGTTGTTCGATGCCTTTGAGTATCCCAATACTCAGAAGATCAGAGGCCGAACTGAGAAAAACACCGATCAGGTTCGATGTCTGTCCCATCTCTTCCTTCTTCTTCACGAAGCTTCCTATACCTTGCAGCCTGTAAAGATAACCCTCTATCACCAGCTCGTCTATGGCTTTTCTGACCGTAATTCTGCTCACCTGAAACATGTCCATTAACTCTTTTTCAGACGGGATCCTGTCGTCTGGCATCAACTCTCCTGTCTTTATTTTGTTCAGCAGGTACTCCTTTACCACCCTGTACATGGGTTTCTGTCTGGCAGCACTCATCATGACATATCATATCATGTTATTGCAAAAGTGTCAACTATTTCGTCAAATATGTTCCACGTACGCTAAGATCGTGTTTCTCACGTCGTCGAAATGAGGCGGGCAAAAAGCGGCGCTCAGTTTGTCAAATTCCACCAGTACGTCACGGATAAATCTTTCTCCCTCTCTCGTCTGGTACGCCCGTTCTCCGGTAAAAGTACGTGTTGATGACGTCCCTCCATTCTTTTGCATGTTCCAGCTGCATCGTCAATCTCTCGAGCACACGTTTGTACCTGACCGGATCGATCCTGCCTTCGAGTTCCTGCCATTTTCTCACGAATTCTTCGACTTCTTCAACTCCTTCGAAGTGCAGATCGTACATCGCCTGGATCAGGGTCTTACCGGATTTCAACCTGTGATCGTAACGGACCCGATGGAAAAACAGAAGGAGATCTTCCGGACACGTTTCTATGCTGTCGAAGATCTCGCGCCAGGGTGAGCGATACTGGAGCGTGAAACCTGTTCCTCTCGACGTTCTATCGACCCCGATCGCCTCCCAGTTTGCCCTGTGGTACGTGCCCCACTTCGAGTATTCGTAACCTTCGGGATTCGGACCGTAGTGATGGTTCGGATTCACCATCCAGCCGAGCCCGAACGGGGTCGTGTACTTCTCGTAAGTTCTGTGAGATTTCATCAGCATGTACTCGATGTTGTTCATCACTTTTTCATCGTTACCGAAAGTCAGAACAATCCATTCCCTCACGATCTTCTCCACGCGCTCATCAGGGTCCCACGCGAGTCTTCCAAAAGTGTACAGGTTGGCCTGCGCAAGATCGTGTCCCGTCCAGTTCGGATCCGTACCAACGTTCGAAACGCCAGCCACACCGCAGAGCTTCCTTCCGAAGAGCGTACCGTCCACGATCCTCTTGACGAAGGATCCCTCTCCCTTCGCAAAGGTGTCAAAGTCGAGCACTTCCTTCCAGAACGTTCCAAGATAACACAGATGCACCTGCTGACCGGTGTACTCCTGCGTGATCTGAAGTTCGAGTATCTGGTTGGTCCGCTCCAGTGCCCCGAACAGCGGTGAAACGGGCTCCCTCACCTGAAAGTCCATCGGTCCAAACTTGGTCTGAAGGATCACGTTGTCGCTGAACTGACCATCGAGAGGCTTGAAGTTGTCGTAGGCCGCCTTCGCCCTGTCAGTTGAATGGTCCCTCCAGTCCTGCAGACAGTTGTAAACGAACGTGCGCCAGATCACGACGCCCCCGAACGGTTCGAGCGCTTCAGCCAGCATGTTCGCCCCATCCACGTGCGTTCTACCGAAGAAGTGTGGACCTGGGTTGAATTCTGAATCTGCTTTGACGAGAAAACCGCCGAAGTCTGGTACGAAGCTGTAGATCTTCTTAGCCTGATTCTTCCACCAGTCTCTTACTCTTCGATCCAGCGGATCTGCCGTTTCCAGACCGCCGAGGATCATCGGTGAAGCGAAATTCACACTGAGATAGATCTTTATGCCATAATCTCTGAACAGGTCTGCCAGCGCTGACAGCTTCCTCAGATATCTTTCATCGTCGATCAGTTTCACAGCTTCATTTCTCACGTTCACGTTGTTCAACACCACGCCGTTGATACCGATCGAAGCGAGCAATCTGGCGTAATCCCTGGTCCTTCGGTTCATCACGATGCGACCGCTTTCGAAGAAAATCGATCTTCCAGCGTATCCTCTCTCGACCGAACCGTCCATATTGTCCCAGTGGTTGATCATCCTTAAAGGCATCGCCGGCTCAGAGATCACGTTCATCGTCTCTACGCGTTCACCCAGCCTAACGCGCTTGATGAGTTCAAACACAGCGTGGACAAAACCTGACGATCTTTCCGCCCCAACAACGAGCGATTCCGTGCCACGAACGTTCCTGTGGAGAATGAAGAAACCTTCTTCGTGCAACTTTGGCGTCTCAAAGAGTTCGGCGAGTTTCCCGATCCGACCGAGCACTAACGCCTTTTTCTTCTTGAAGCTGTGTTCGATCGAAGGTTCAAGATCGAGTGCACACTTGGCAAACAGTTTCAGCTCGGTGAGCGCAGTCTTCACCTCTTCACGATCGGCGAGCAGAACGATCCTTTTGAACCATTCTCTGTACCAGGAAAGTTCCTCCTCTGGCAGTTTTTTGTATTCGAGCCAGCACATTTCGTACTGATCCATCTTCATCACCTCATCGATCGATCCTTTCCAGAACCAGAACGTCCTCAGCATCCAGAACCAACTTCTCGGAGAACAATTGACCGCTCAGAATGTCCCGCCACCTTCCTTCTTTCAAACAGATCTCTTTTCGCTCTTTACTGAAATTCATGACGAACAGATAAGTTCTTCCATCTTCGCTCCGTCTTTTGACGATCTCGAGGCCGTCGGATGGTCCATCGCAAACAGTTTCAATACCGTGTCGTTCGATCACGTAGCGCACAAAGTCGTTACAGAATTCCTGTGAGGCACAGGCCGCGATGTAGTACGCTGTGCCAGAGCCATACCCGTTCACTGTTACACAGGGCTGGTTCGCATAGATACCATCTACGTAAGTGCCAAGCACGCTTGCTCCTTCGACCTTTATCAAACTCTCGAGCAGTTTCACAACATAGCTTTTTCCCATGAAGGTCATTTTTCTTTCTTCGTCCGGTGGGAAGGCGTCGAACTCCTCGATCCGCACTCCAAAAACATCGTTCAGTGACGCCAGATAACCTCCCAGCCACGCGAGGTTGTTCTCGTCGACGATTCCACTCATCGTTGTGGCAACGAACACTCCACCAGCTTCAACGTACTCTCTGATTTTTCTGGCCGCTTTCTCGTTCAGCATGAACAGTGCCGGCGCGAAGATGGCTCTGTACTTGCTGAAATCCTGTTCTACCGAGAGGATGTCCACACCAGTGTTCATCCTCAGCAGGGCTCTGTAGTACTTCTCAACTTCCTGAAGGTAGGTGAAGTCGATGTTTGGCCCAGGACTGTCCTCCAGCGCCCACCAGCTGTTCCAGTCGAACAGAACGGCAGTCCGCGAGTGAACCCGCGTGCCAAGGATTTCTGGTTCGAGCCTGCTCAGATCCTGTCCAACACGCTTGACAGCTCTGAAGACCCGGGTCTCGTTGCTGTTGGCATGTGTTATCACGGCTCCATGGAAGCGTTCACATCCTCCCCGAGACTGGCGGATCTGAAAATAGAGTGCTCCGTCCGCACCGTGGGCGATGGTTTGAAACGTATGTAGCCTCAGAGCCGATTCAGATTTCTGGTGGTTGTACCATTTCCAGATCGCCTGCGAGGGTGATTGTTCCATGAGCAAGACAGGTTTTCCGTCTGCGGCTCCCCTCATGAGCGCGCATCTCAACGATACCTTCGCGTGGTCTTCGGTGTAATCCGGATAGCTGTCCCAGGATATCACGTCCATTTTTCTGGCCCAGAGGAAGTAATCGAGCGGTTTGAAGGTGGCCATGAGGTTCGTGGTGATCGGTACGTGCGGCGTGTGCTTTTTCAAGGCCTGGTATTCCAACTCGAAGCATTCGAGCAGGCTCTCGTTCATGAACCTTCTGTAATCCTGATAGATCGCGGGATTGATCGACTGAAATCTGTCCTTTCTGAACAGCAGAAGGTTCCGTGCTGTCGGTACAGTGATCTCTTCCCAGTCGTAGATCGTCTGACCCCAGAACTGGGTGTACCAGCTTCTGTTCAACTCTTCCAGCGAGCCGTACTTCTTTTTCAACCATTCTCGGAACTTTCGTTCGCACACTTCACAGTAACAGTAGTTCGCGTACTCGTTGTTCACATGCCAGAGGATCAAAGGTTTATAACTTTTGTACCTCTCAGCCAGTTTTTCGGCGATGTTCGCAGCGAACTGTCTGTATTTTTCGCTGTTCGGACAGAAGTTCGCCCTGCCCCCAGGGGTTCTTCTGTGACCGTTCACATCGACCGCCAGGATCTCGGGGTACTTTCGGGTCATCCACAACGGAGGAGCAGCCGTCGGTGTCGCCAAACAAACGAGGAAGCCTTCTTTCTCCAGAATTTCGAGTGCTCTGTCCAGAAAGGAAAAATCGTAGCTGTTCTCGTCTCTCTGTATCAAAGACCAGCAGAACACCCCTACGGTTGCGATGTTCATGTGCGCCTCTTTCATCCACTTCAAATCCTTCCTGAAGATTTCCTCGTTCCACTGTTCCGGGTAGCACTCTCCACCGTACAGGAACTCCTCTTGTCCAGGCATTATCAAGGCACATCACCACCTTCAAGATTTTAAAAAGGGCCTACCGTCCGGGTAGGCCCCCAGATTGAACACACAAAAGGATCACTTCTGCTTGATGAAGAACTGCATGGGCATGGCGTTGAGCGGGCTTCTGAGCACGTCGTCGGTCACGATCTTTTCCGGAACGTTTCTGAAGTTGTTCTTCACCACGGCTGGAGACAGATCTTCACCCACCGTGCCTATGAGCCACAGGTTCTCTCTGTGGATCTTCGTAACTTCCCTCATGTATTCTTTGATCTCTTCGTCGCTCGTGGCTGTCTGTATCTTGAGCCACAGATCCACGAGTCTTATCACATCTTCAGGCGGGACCTCCGCATCGGCTGGAGGTGTTTCACCCTTCAGATACGCCTGGATCCAGGTGGTCCATGGCGCGTACCACCAATCACTGTACACAGTCACGCCGGGGAAGGTGAGCATCGGGGAAGCGAGCGGTTGGGCTGCTCTGTCGAACGCCCACACGGCCGCATCGTATTCGCCGGTACCCATCCTGGTTTCGAGCAGGGACCTTTCGATGTTGTTCACTTCGATCCACACACCTATCTTCTTCCAGTGCTCCTTCACCATCGTCCAGATGTCTGCGTGCATCTGTCCTGTGACTTCGACCGTGAACCTCAGCGGTCTTCCATCCGGGAGCAGTCTGTACTCGTGCTTCGCATCCCACTTCAGACCCATTTCATCGAGCAGTTTGTTCGCCTGGTCTGGATCGTAATCTGCGTAGGCTTTCTCCCACTCGGGATCGTAGTAAGCTGAACCGCTGACAAACGAAGCCTGCCTCGGTTTGGCCATACCGTTGAACAGTACTTCGCTGATCTCTTCCCTGTTGATCGCCAGAGACAGGGCCCTTCTGAACCTCACATCGTTGAACACCTGTCTCAGAACTGGATCGGGATGTGCCGGGTTCAACGACACCCTGCTGACGGACCCGTTGGCTGCGATCCAGTTCAGAACCCTGTAATCGCCTTTCTTCTCATTCTCCTTGAGCAGTGTGTAGTTGCCGGCTCCCGACGCGAGACCACCTATGTGCCTCCACTGCATGTCGATTTGACCGGACACCGCTCTCAACAGGATGATTTCGTTGTCTGTCACGTATTCGTGTCTGATGTAGTCGATGTACGGCAGCTGGTTACCCTCGATGTCCACCGCCCAGAAGTACGGATTTCTCTCCAGCACGTAGAAGGGTTCCGACGGATCGGTGATGGCTTTCCAGGTTCCCAGCACCGGCAGTTCCACGTTCCTCACGATGTTGTTCTTCTGGTTGAAGAGATCGACCCACGTGTTGACGCCGGCAACTTTCCGCATCTCTTCCTGAATCTTCTCCATGGGTGTGTACTTCGGATGGAACTGCTTGAGATAATGTTTCGGAGCGCCAGTGAACCCGGTGCTGTACGCTACCTGGAGCATGAACAGTGCGTAAGGCTTACCGAATTCGAATTTGATCGTGTAATCGTCGATCTTGGTGACCTTGGTTTGCACGCCACCGATCTTGAACCATTCTGGCTTGGTCGGTGTGAGCTCGTCGTTCCCGACGATGTCCTCAACCCAGAAGAGGATGTCATCGGCTGTGTAAGGATGTCCATCCGACCACTTGACGCCTTTCCTCAGATAGAAGATGTATATTCTTCCGTTCTCGAGTATGTCCCACGCCTTGGCAAGACCGGGCAGGAAGGAACCACCTTCCATGTCCCAGTACACCAGATGCGGTTCTACGATCTTGTAGATTCCCCACTGGTCTGCCAGACCTTTCCAGACTCTCCTCCACGTTCCACCGAACTGGCCAACCTCTTCGTGTGGTATGACCACCAGAGGTTCTTCCGGGAGTCTCTGTTCAACTGGTGGCAACTTTCCCTGCTTGACAAGCTCCGTCAGCATCGGAGACTCCTTGTACTGCGTGATCTTTTTGCCCGTCAACTTCTCCATCTCCGCAGGCGTCGCGTACACACCCCAACCGAAGGCCCAGACCACGGCCATTGTCAGGACTAACATCAGCAGCAGGCGAACCTTCATGAAAATCCCCCCTTCTAAAGTTGTCGCACACTCCTTAGAGAGAGTTTTTCTGCGAAGTGGCAGGCCACATAGTGTGGGACTTCCTCCGAACCAACGTTGCGGAACTCCGGTACCACGGTTCTGCAGACTTCTTCCGCGTACGGACATCTCGGATGAAAATGGCATCCGGGTGGTGGGTTGATGGGGCTCGGTACCTCTCCCTCGATAGGTTTCAACTCTCCAGCCGCATCCGGATCAGGTTTTGGAACCGACAGTAGCAAGGACTCAGTGTAAGGATGCTTCGGCGAGTTGAACAGCTCCTCCGTGTGCGCCAGTTCAACGATCCTTCCGAGGTACATCACCGCTACCCGGTCGCTCACGTGCTGGACGACGCTCAAATCGTGCGAGATGAACAGGTACGTCAGTTTGAACTTTTCCTGAAGTTCCATGAGCAAGTTGAGAATCTGAGCGCGAATCGACACATCCAATGCGGCCACTGGTTCGTCGCAGATGACGAGCTTCGGCCTGAGAGCCAGCGCCCTGGCGATGACGATCCTCTGCCTCTGACCACCGCTGAACGCGTGGGGATACCTGACCATGTATTCCGGTCTGAGGCCAACAGCTTCCAGCAACTCGGCAACTTTTTCCTCGAGTTCCTTACCCTTGGCTATTCTGTTCACGAGCAGAGGCTCTCCGACGATCTCCTTGACCTTCAAACGCGGGTTGAGGGACGTGTACGGGTTCTGGAAGATCAGCTGCATGTACCTTCTCAGAGGTTTCAGCTCTTTCTTCGACAGTTTCGCCACGTCGACCATTTTCCCATCGACGTTGAGCAGTATCTCTCCTTCAGTTGGATCGATCGCTCGCAGTATGCAGCGCGCCGTGGTCGTCTTACCGCAACCGGATTCTCCCACAAGGGCGAGCGTCTCACCTTCGAAAAGATCGAAGCTTATTCCATCGACCGCCTTGACATAACCCACAACTTTTTTGAAGAGACCCTTTTCGATCGGAAAGTACTTTTTCAGATTCCTCACTTCGAGCAATTTGTGTCCCGTTTTCAACTCACTTACCTCCATACAGGAAGCACTTCACCCTGTGTTCTTCTCCAACTTCCACTTCGATCGGTTCCTGTTTATCGCAGAGTCCTTCGATGAAACTGTCACACCTGTTGTGGTACCTGCAACCAGCGGGAAGGTTGTAAGGGTCCGGCACGATCCCTTTGATGGCTTCCAGCTTCGTCTTCCTTTGAGCCAGCCGCGGTATGGATTTCAAAAGTGCGCGCGTGTAAGGGTGCATTGGGTTTCGGAAAAGATCTTTCACCCTCGCCGTCTCAACTATGTGACCGAGATACATGACTGCCACCCTGTCGGCGATCTGAGCGATCACGCCCATATCGTGTGTGATCCACATGATGGCCGATCTGTACTCCTTTTGAAGCTGTTTCACCAGGTACAGAATCTGCGCCTGGATCGTCACATCGAGCGCCGTGGTCGGCTCGTCGGCTATCAGGACCTTCGGATTCAGCGCCAGGGCCATGGCGATCATGCACCTCTGCAGCATCCCTCCCGAAAGCTGGAACGGGTACCGATCCAGAACCTGTTCCGGATTCGGTATCCTGACCTTCTCCAGCATCCTCAGAGCCAACCTTCTGGCTTCTTGCTTTGACATGTTTTCGTGCAACGTTATGGCTTCGATCATCTGGGCACCGACCGTGTACACCGGTGCGAAACACGCCGCCGGTTCCTGAAAGATCATGGCCATGTCCTTTCCCCTTATGTTTCTCATTTCTTCTCCATCGGCATCCAGTTTCGCCAGGTCAAGAACACCCTTCTCGTTCCAGAACAGGATCTCTCCGTCCACTATCCTGGCCGACTTTGGCAGTATCCTCATGATGGAGAGCGCCGTGACGCTCTTGCCACAGCCCGATTCGCCGACGATACCGAGGACTTCTCCCTCGTTCAGCTGGAGATTGACACCGTCGACGGCTCTAACCTTGCCTTCAACCAGTTCGAAGTAAGTCCGCAGGTTCCTGACCTCTAAAACCTTCCTCATGCCATCCCCTCAAGTTTTGTAAGGATCCGCCGCGTCCCTCAAACCGTCGCCGACAAAATTGAAACACAGGACCGTCAGTATGACGAAGAACGCGGGCGAGAGAAGCCACGGATACAAAGCGACCGTTCTTATGTTCTGAGCCTCCTGTAGCAGCACGCCCCAGCTTATCGCAGGAGATCTGAGACCCAGTCCAAGGAAACTCAGGCCCGTTTCACCCAGGATCATGCCAGGTATCGCGAGCGTTACAGAAGCGATGAGATGGCTGGTGAGCGCTGGCAACATGTGTTTGAAGATGACTCTGAACTCGCTGGCACCTGCGAGCCTCGCCGCAACGACGAAGTCCTCTTCCTTGAGTGCGAGGAACTTGCTCCGAACGACGCGTGCCAGTCCCGTCCAACCCACGAGAGAAAGGATCACAGTGATACCGAAATAAACCTTGATCTGTGACCAGTACCGTGGCAATGCCGCAGCGAGTGCCATCCACAGTGGTATCGTGGGGATACTCCTGATGAACTCGATCGATCTCTGCACGAAATTGTCCACCCAGCCACCGTAATAACCCGAGATCCCACCTATGAGGATGCCCAGCAACATGCTCAGAAAGACTCCAACCAGACCTATCGTGGTCGATATTCTCGCTCCGTACAGCACGCGAGACAGAACGTCACGACCCATTCGGTCTGTCCCGAGCAAGAACATCGTTCCCCGTTCGACACCGAAGAAGTGTATGTTCGTCTTCCACACGCCCCAGAATTTGTACTCATCGCCTCTCACGAAGAACTTGATCGGGTAAACTTTGGAAGGATCTTCTTTGTATATCTTTCTGAGTGTCTGTGGGTCGCGTTCGACTTTGAACCCGTAGACGAACGGCCTTGTGAGCTTTCCATCCTTGAAGAAGTGTATCCGCTGTGGAGGGGCATACACGTACATCGAATAGATCTTCTCGGGATTGTAGGGTGCGAAGAACTCACAGAAGATTCCAAGAATGTACAGCACGAACAGAACGATGAGTCCAAAGACGGCGAGTTTGTTTTTCTTGAACCTCCACCAGATCAGTTTCCATTCAGAGGCAAGGTATATCTCTTCGGTCTTGATTTTTTCCTTTTTCTTCCCCACCATCGTCGATACCTCACTCGAACCGTATCCTGGGATCCAGCCAGGCGAGGATGATATCCGAAATGATCGTTCCAACGATGGTGAATATGCTCAAAAACATCACCAGACTCCCGGCAAGGTACATGTCCTGGGATCTGAGTGCATCGAGCAATATCACACCCACGGTCGGAAGGTTCAGGACGATCCCGGTCACGACCGCTCCAGAAACGATTTCAGGCAACACCCATCCCGCGGTGCTCGCGAACGGAATGACCGCGACACGAAGCGGGTACTTCCAGTAAAGTTCCTTCTCCGGTACACCCCTCGCTCTCGCCGCGACCACGTAAGGTTTTTCCAGCTCGTCCAGCAAATTGGCCCGCAGGATCCTTATCAAACCAGCCATGCTCCCGGTACCTATCACGATCACGGGCAACCATATGTGCTTCAACAGGTCCACGAATTTCGCCCAACTCCACGGAGCGTTCGCGTACTCCGGTGAGAACAGACCGCCCAGGCTGACACCAAACGTCGTGTAGACAGCCCAAAGCAGTATCAGGGCGAGCAAGAAGTTTGGTGTTGCAAGCCCAATGTAACCGAGCACCGTGAAGGTATAATCGCCTATCGAGTACTGGTGTATACCAGAATAAACACCGATGAGAAAGCCGAAGGCCCACGCGAACACGGTCGACAGCACAGAGATGAGCACGGTGTACCAGAGCTTGGGACCTATGAGCTCGCTGACAGGCTTTTCCCACATGAACGAGTAGCCGAAATCGCCCTTCAGCACACCCTTGAACCAGATGAAGAATCTCACCAGGAGTGGTTTGTCGAGCCCGTAGCGAGTCCTCAGCACTTGTAGAGCTGCTTCATCGATCGCCTCACCGCTCTGCTTCAGGTTCATCACGTAGACTGTCAAATAATCTCCTGGCGGCAACTCGATGATGATGAAAGAAACCACCGCTATGACGAAAAGCAATGGTATCGCAAACAGGAGCCTTCTCAAAAGGTACGTGAGCATGGATCAACCCCCATTTTTTCTTTACCGGCCGGAATTATCTTGACACAATCGTTATGCTCATGTCAAGGTTGTTCGCGCAGATCTTTCCAACTTTAACCAGAACAACGCGGTTTATGGAACAGTTTTTTCGCTCGTTCCTCACTCTTACTCTCTTGCTTTTCCTTTTTCGCGATTTTACATGTCAATCTAACTCGATTCATTCCTGGTTAAAGCTCAGTGACTGTGCTTTGAACTGAGGCTCAACGAAGAGAGCACGAGCAGGAGACCGAGCGCAGGTTTGATGAAATATTTCACATACTCCGCCCAGCCGAGCCTGTAACCCAGTGTGAAAAAGAACGGACTCTGAAACAGGGCGATCAGGAGCAGCTGAATCCCGGAGAAGATGAAAAAGCGTGCCAGCAACTTTTTTGAACCCTTCTCAGATGCGCTCCTGTAACGATCTTCGAAGTAAACCATCATCCCTATGAGGACCACACCAAACACGACCATGAAAAACTTGCCCAGGGCGTTCATGAGCTCCGGTTTCATGCCAAACAGAGCCGCGACGGTGTAAAAAAACCTGTACGCTTCGAAAAGCGTGTAGAAGCAAAGCAACACGTTGATCAGCAGGAAAAGGTAGACCAGCGTGCGCCTCAATTCTGCCCCTCCTTGAACATGTCCTTCAAAGTTGAATACAGTTTTCTGAACGTCTGGTAGAACTTTTCATATCTATCGCCGTTCTTGCGATCTGGTCTGGTCGATTCCTTCAGTTTGAACCACTCTCTGGATATCTTCCTGACGTCCAGGTTGAAATAACCTGAACACGCCAGCATCGCCGCACCGTACGAAGCGCCTTCGTCCACGAAGGGCTTTTCTATCTCAACACCCAGCGCGTCCGCGATCATCTGGTTCCACACTCTGCTCTTCGATCCTCCGCCAGCGATGCGCACGCGCTTTGGATTCAACCCCAGTTCTTTGAGTATTTCGAAGGAATCCTTGATTCCAAACGCCACACCTTCGAAGATCGCCCGCACCACGTCCCATTTGGAATGGAAGGAGGAGAGTCCGAAGAACACACCCCTCGCGTGTGGATCCCTGTGCGGAGTTCTTTCACCGTTCAGATAAGGCAGAAACAGAATTCCGTTCGATCCGATCGGCACCTGCGCCACCTGTTCGTTTATCTCATCGTAGTTCTCACTCAGGAATCTCTCTTTGAACCACTCCAGCGAATACGTCGCCGTCAGCATCACACCCATGTGGTACCTCACGTTCGGCACGGTGTGCGCAAAGAAATGAACCCTTCCTTTCGGATCGAAAGAGCCTGTGAGCGTCGGTGCGACCACCGTCCCAGAGGTTCCCAGGCTCACCATCACGTCACCCGGTTCGATCACACCGACACCGAGCGCCGCACACGCGTTGTCCGCACCACCCGCGACGACGACTGTATCTTTCAGGTTGAGCTCTTCAGCGATCTCGCGTTTCACCCTGCCAACGATTCCGCTGGAAGGCAAAATTTCAGGAAGGATCTCTTTCTTTATTTTCAGAACCGAAAGCACATCGTCGTTCCAGCACATTTTCGAAACGTCGTACATCGTTGTGCCCGACGCGTCCGAATGCTCCGTCGTGACGTTGCCCGTGAGCATGAAATTGATGAAGTCCTTCGGAAGCATCATCTTGTGGATCTTCTCGTACACTTCGGGTTCGTTCTTTCTCAACCAGAGAAGTTTCGGCAGCGTGAAGCCTGTGAGGATCGGGTTACCCACCATCTTCAGAACCTGTTCTTCGCCTCCCAGCAGGTTCGTCGCTTCCTCGCATTCAGCGTAGGTTCTCTGATCGCACCACAGTATCGCATCCCTGAGCACACGGTTCTCTCTGTCGATGATCACAAGGCTGTGCATCTGCCCACTCGTGGCGAGGGCTCTTATCGTTCCACCGATCCTCGAAGCTTCACTCGAGAGCGCCTTCAGCACCTTCACAACCGCATTCCACCAGTCGTGAGGATCCTGCTCCGCCCAGGCTGGCCTGGGTGTCGAGAGGGACAACTTTTCACCGTGTATCGCCAGAATCTTCCCCTCAGCGTTCACCAGTAAGCCCTTAACACCCGTCGTACCGAGATCCAGACCGACGAACAGTTCCACGGCCATCACCTCACGTCACGTTTTCGATGATGTTTTCCACCGCGAGGACCGCAGCTCCAACGAGGTTCGAACTCACGGTCCCAAAGATCGAGGGCCTTATCTTCAGCTCTTTGGTTGCGTCTTTCAGCGCCCTGCGTTTGACCTCTTCCTCGATGATCCTGTAGAAATATTCGCCGAGGTCCTGAACCTCCCCACCAAGGATGACGATCTGTGGATTGAGAATGTTCACGATGTTGACCACACCGATCGCGATGTTCTCGGCGAGTTTCTCCAAAACTTTCCTGCCGTCCCGTTGCTTTTTCAAAGACGCGAACTTCTCGATCGCGTTCTTTCCTTCGAGCTTACCTTCGTAGTGCTGTATGGCCCAGTTGATCGAAGCGAACAGTTCCCAGCAACCTCTGTTCGAACAGTGACAGCGTTTGTCCGAACGCATGTCCACGGTCATGTGGCCCGCTTCACCGGCGGTGTAAGTTGGGCCGCGGTAGAGTTTTCCATCGATCAGCACTCCCGTACCGACACCTTCTCTGATCACTATGAACACTGCTTCCTTCACGTCCTTCATATCTTCTGAATGGTACTTCTCCGCCAGCACAGAAAGGTTGGCCTCGTTGTCCGCCAGGATCGGAATGTCAAGTTTCAGAAAATCGTTTATCACCACATCGCGCCAGCCGAGGTTCGGTGCCATGAGGATCCGGTTCTCTTCCATGTCCACCATGCCGGGCACCGAAAGCGAAACGCGGTTGATCTTCTTGGTTGCAGAGTACCTGTCGAAGACCTCTTTCACTTTCGCGAAGAACTTTTCTGGGGCTTTCGGAGTCTCGAACGATCCACCGAGTGTAACGGTCCCGTCGAAGTAACCGAGACCATATGTGGTCACGTTCACGCCAACATCGAAGACGAGACTGATGAACGCATCGCTCTTGATGTCAAGCAGGATTCGGCGCCTTCCAGGGGAATTCTTTCCCTCGGAACCGACTTCCTGTACGAAGCCTTCCTCTATGAGTTCCTTCGTGATCCTCGTGACGCTGCTCGGGGTCAAACCCGTGATTTCGGAGATCTCCGATCGTGAAAGGGGTCGGTTTTCGTGGACTATCTTCAGGACGTTTCTTTTATTGAGAACCTTGATCCACGGCGAGTTGTATTTCAAGATCTATACCCCCTTGTGGGAAAAGATCTCTTTCAAAAATTCTATCTTCTTTTTCGTCTGGTGTGATCCCCCTCCCTCGTGACCGGCGAACGGATAGATCTCGATCCGCTTGGGACCCGCGTAATGATTGTAGGCGGCGAAGATCGTCGACGGTGGGCATATGTCGTCCATGAGGGCAACGGAGAAGAGCGCCGGACACTTCGCCCTCGCAGCGAAGTTCACACCGTCGAAGTAAGAGAGGGTCCTGAAAACAGTTTCCGTTTTATCTGGATGGATCTTGCAGTACCTGCTGATCTCGGCGTACGGTGTGGTGTCCACAAGTTTGACGGCGCGCTCGAAATGGCACAGAAACGGTACGTCGCAGACCAGTCCCTTCACCCCTTGAGAAAGAGCCGCGGCGGCGAGCGCTATGCCGCCGCCCTGGCTCATACCCCCCACGGCGATCCTTTCTGCGTCGATTTGTTCGAGATGCCGAACGGATTCAACCGCCATTACTGCGTCCGTGAATACCCTCCTGTAGTAGTAGGTCTTCGGGTCGAGTATTCCCCTCGTCATGAAACCGGGATACTGTGGCCCATAGGAAGGTTCATAATCCGGCGTATCACCTTTGAGCCAGCCACTGCCCTGTCCCCGCGTGTCCATGACGAAATGCGCGAAGTTCGCACACGCGTACAGCAACCAGTCGTACGGGTAACCCCTGCCCCCACCGTAACCGATGAACTCAACCACGCACGGCAGTTTCTCCCGGGCATTTTTCGGGAGGATCAACCACGCCTTGATCTTCTGCCCCATGTACCCGCTGAACGTCACATCGTAAGTATCGAGAAGATCCAGCCCAAAGTCCACCTTTTCCAATCGTGGTGGTTCGAAACGGCTCAGACTCTCCTCCATGGTCTGACGCCAGAAGTCATCGAAGTCTGGTTCTTCTTTTCTTTCCGGAAGGTACTGTCGCAACTGTTCTAAGGGCAGATCGTACTGAGGCATGTCAGAATACCTCCACTTCGCTGAAGAACTTCCTCATGGTCGGAACCTTTCTTTCCTCACCCGTGAGCTCGACTTCACCAGAATGCTTTATGTCCACAGACGAAGCCCCGACCATGAACCTGTACACACCTGGTTCGACGACGAGTTCCATGCGTTTGTTGTAGTACGCCAGCACGTCGGTGTGTACCTTGAACGTGACCGTTTTCTTCTCACCGGGCTTGAGGTGCACCCTGGCGAAGCCTTTCAGTTCCTTCACCGGCCTTGTGACCGATGCGTACTCCCGGCCAACGTAGAGCTGAACAACTTCTTCTCCTTCCACGTCACCCACGTTTTTCACATCGACCTTGATGACGATCTGACCTCCCGTCGGAACCTTGGCGGGTTGAATTTTGAAGTTGCTGTACTCGAACTTCGTGTAGGAAAGTCCGTGTCCAAACGGATAGAGCGGTTCGACAGGTTCGTCCACGTAGTCTTTGTGCCAGTGTGACCTTCCACCCGACGGTTTCACGTAATGGAAGACGGGAAGCTGACCGGCACTCCTCGGGAAACTGATCGGAAGCTTTCCAGAGGGATTCACCTTTCCGAGCAACACCTCCGCGATCGCCTGTCCTCCAGCCTCACCGGGCAACCAGGCTTCCACTATCGCGTTGACTCTGTCTACAAAATCACTCAGCGCGTAAGGCCTGCCCGTGATGAGCACCAGCACGATGGGTTTGCCCGTCTTTGCGAGTTCCGAGAGCAGCTTCTCCTGCAAGCCTGGCAGTCTCAGATTCGCGCTGTCTCTCGATTCGCCAGATGTGCAATCTTTTGTCAGACCCGCTCTGTCGCCCAGCACGGCCACAACCACATCGCACCGCTCCGCCAGCTTCACCGCTTCGCGAATGTCTTGTTCAGTTCCTTCGAGCACGCCGCAGCCTTCCGCCCATTCCACATCGACGCCTTCCTGTTTCAGCGCATCGTAGACGCTCATGATTCTGGAAAGCTCCTTGTTGACCATTTCCTCTACCTTCTTGAGGTTGAACCTCGGCGCGTTTATGTCCGCGAAGTTCACCGTGTCGAGCAGTCCCCTTATGTGCGTGTAGTAAGAATAATCACCGAACAGGTTGCGTACGTTCTTCGCGTTCGGCCCCACCAGTGCGACTTTGAGCCCTTTCTTCAGCGGCAACGTTCCATCGTTCTTCAGAAGGACGATCGACTTTCTCGCCGTTTCGAGCGCAAGATCGTAGTGCCTCGGAAGCGATTCACAGTCTTCCACGTACGGATTTTCGAACAGTCCGAGCTTGAACTTCATCAAAAGCACCCTGTAGACTGCTTCGTCGAGCACAGTTTCAGAAAGTTCTCCAGTTTCGACGAGCCTCTTAAGTTCGCGGTAGCAATCGATGCCTGGAAGTTCTATATCGATGCCCGCTTCCAGGGCGAGCTTTGCCGCCTGCGCTTTGTCCTTCGCAACTCTGTGATAACTCCTGAGCACGTCCACCGCGAAATAGTCAGAAACGACTATGCCTTTGAAGCCCCACTCTTTTCTGAGCGTTTCGGTCAAAAGTTCTTCCGAACATGCGCATGGAACACCATCGATCTCGCTGTAAGCGTTCATCACGGACAGCACGTTCGCACACTTCACTGCCGCTTCGAACGGTAGCATGAACACTTCGCGCAGTTCTCGTGGACTCACGTTGCTCGGAGCCCAGTTCCTGCCGCCTTCCGAAGCACCGTAAGCCACAAAATGTTTCGTGGTGGCCACAACACCATTCTCCTGTATCCCCTGCACGTAAGCAGTCGTCATGCGCGCCACGAGATAAGGCGATTCACCGAAAGTTTCTTCCGTCCTTCCCCACCTGGGGTCTCTCACCACGTCCGCAACGGGTGCGAGACCCTGGTGAGCCCCCACCTTCCTCAGATCGCTACCGATGGCCCTCGCCACGCGGTTGACAAGTTCAGGATCCCACGTGCTCGCCATCGCTATGGGTTGCGGGAAGTTCGTTGCTCCCAGGCCCATGTACCCCGCGAGACACTCCTCGTGTATCATCGCTGGAATGCCAAGCCTGGTGTTTTCAACCAGGTACTTCTGAATCTGGTTAACGAATTTGACCACTTCCGCCGGTTCCAGGTTCGTCGCCCCACCGGGTCTGGTTATCTGTCCTATGCCGTGTTTCAGCAGCTGGTTGGCCCTCTGCTCGGAGAAGTTTCCCTTTTCGTCGAGCAACTCGTAACCCCAGACCGACCCGAGCTGTGCGATCTTTTCATCGAGAGTCATCCTCGAAAGCAGATCCTTCGCCCTCATCTCCGCCGGGACATCGGCTCTCCTGTAAAGCTCCATATTCCCAACCTCCCTGAAAGATGCCTTCAGCACTATCGATACCGTGATGATCGAAGCAATAGCAACCAAAACCACCCAGTAGCGTTTCATCTGTACAGGAAACATTTCACCTGGACCCCATTGACCTCAAAATAAGGAGGCGATTCCTTCTTGCAGATTTCCATAGCGTTCGGACACCTTCCAGCGAACTTGCACCCTGTTCTCAGATACTCTTCGTGCTCCTGATCCGCGAGGACCACCTTCGTCGTCCAGCGTCTGGATGGATCGGGCTCTGGCACCGATTCTCGGAGCAGACGCGTGTAAGGATGTTTCGGCTCCTGCAACACTTTTTCTGCAGGACCGAGCTCGACGATCTCGCCGCGGAACATTATCGCCATTCGATCGCTCACGTAGTAAGCTGTGGCGAGATCGTGTGTGATGTACAGCACGCTCAAACCGTACTTGTCTCTCAGATCTTTGAACAGGTTCACTATGGACATCCTCAGAGACGCGTCCACCATGGACACGGGCTCGTCCGCCACGAGCAGTTTCGGATTCGTGAGGAGTGCCCTCGCGATGGAGATTCTCTGGAGCTGTCCTCCGGAGAACTCGCTCGGATACTTTTCACAGAATTCCTCGAAGGCTATACCCACGGCCTCGAGCTTTTCTTCTATGATCCTTCTCGCTTCTTCTCGTTCTTGAGCCACACCGAGATTGAACAACGTGTCGTAGAAATAGCTCTCGACCTTTCTGAGCGGATTGAAAGTGGAGAACGGGTTCTGAAACACCGCCTGTATCTCTTTCAAAAGCCGTCTTCTCTCCTCCGTTTTCAGATTGTCTATCCTCTTTCCCTTGTAGTGGATCTCTCCCGATGTTGGCTCTTCAAAGCCAAGGATGATCCTCGCGGTCGTCGTCTTGCCACATCCACTCTCTCCGGCGAGCGTGAATATCTCCGCCTCGTTGATCTCGAACGTCACGTTATCAACCGCGAGAATCTTCAATCTCGAAAAAATGCTTCCTATGGTGAAAACTTTCGTCAGTCTCTTCACTTGCAACAGGCTCATCTCTTTCCCTCCTGAACGAGCCAGCAGGCTGCCATGTGGTCTTTTTCACATTCGATGAGTGCTGGCGTTTCCTCAGTGCACCTGTCGAAGACGTGTGGGCACCTCGGGTGGAACGCGCAACCGCTCGGGAGCTTCTCCAAAGAAGGAGGACTGCCTGGGACACTCTCTCTCCTCATTCTGTCTCCAAACTTCGGCAGGGAACGTATCAGATACCTGGTGTAAGGATGCGTGGGATTGTTGAAGATCGCTTCGGTGGGTCCTTCTTCGATGATCTTACCCGCGTACATGATCGCTATCCTGTCCGAAATGTTGGCGTGCACGCCCATATCGTGCGTGACCAGAATCAGCGTGTTCCTGTTGGCCTTCTGAATATCCCTCAGAAGCTGTATGACACCCCTCTGGGTCACGACGTCGAGCGCCGTCGTCGGCTCGTCTGCCATGATCACCTTAGGTGACAGGACCGTTGCCAGTGCAATGGTCACCCTCTGCCTCATGCCCCCAGAGAGCTGGTGAGGATAGGCGTCCAGCAACGTGACGGGCAATCCGAGCTCCCTTATGTGAACTTTCGCCATTTCGTATGCTTCGTCTTTCGTTTTTCCTTTCACGTGACTTTCAATGAAATCCTTGAAGGTTTCCTTTATCTTCACAACCGGATTCAGCACGCTCATGGAACCCTGTGGAACGTACGAGATGAATCTCCAGCGAAGCTTCCTCCTTTCCTCCTCGCTGAGTGAATACACGTCCACGGCCTGCCCGTCGACGAAGTAGTAAAGCCTTCCACCGAATATCTTCTGTGGTGGCTCTATCGCAGCGAAGATGGCTTTCAAAAGCGTGCTCTTGCCACATCCACTCTCTCCCGCTATACCATAGATCTGATTCTCACCGACGGACAGATTCACATCGTCCACGGCTTTGATGATTCTCTTCCGGCCGAAGATCTCCAGCACATAATAAGATTTGAGCTGCTCCGTCCTCAACATTTCCATCGATCTCACCTCAAGCCTGTCCTATTCTCTGTATCCTCATCCTCGGGTCGAGATACGCGCTGATACTGATCGATATCAAATACAGCGCTATGAAGAGGAACACGGACGTCACCACCGGTGTCAGCACCCACCACCAGTACCCCAGAAGGAGTGCCTGGTAGTTTATCGCCCACTGGAGCATCGTTCCGAGCGTGGGCAACATGAGGTTTGAAACTCCCAGAAACGCGAGAGTGACCTCCATACCTATCGCCCAGGACATGTTTCCTATGAGCGTGGCGAAGATGAGCGGGACCAAAAACGGAAGGTACTCTTTTGAGACAACCGAGAACGCCTTCAAACCAGAAAGAACGGCGGTGTATGTGAAATCCCTTTCTCTCAAACTCAGAACCTGGGACCTTATGACTCTTGCATCCCACGCCCAACCGAACACTCCAAGCAACAGTCCGAGCATGGGCAGGCTCATCCTTCCCTTCGTTATGGTTGCCACGAGGACGATGATGATGAACAGAGGCACCACGAGGAAAGTATCACAGAGAAACGTCAAGATCCTGTCCACGAGACCTCCTTTGTACCCGGCGATCACACCTATGATGATCGCGATGACTCTGGAAATCAAAGCGGCGATGAGGGCCATGACGAGAGAATTCCTCACGGCAAAGGTGAGCTGCCAGAAAATGTCCTGACCGAGGGAGTTGGTCCCCAGAATGTGTGGCCATTTTGGAGGTAGATCGCGCATCAACGGATTGCGTTCGTAAGGACCGTACGGGGAGAAGAACGAAAGTACGGAAAGGAACACTAGGACCAGGAGCACAGAGAAACCGAACGCAAAGCGACCGTCTCTGAGAAGGTCTTTCAGCACACGCATGCTTTCACTCCTTCCTCATCTGTATCTCACTCTCGGGTCGAAGAGTGGATAAAGCAGGTCTATCAAAAGAATGCTCGTCGTAACCAGAAGAATGGAAAGCGTGCTCGCACCCAGCAAGAGATTGTAATCGCCGGAGAAGATGGCACTGTACATGAGCATTCCGATGCCCGGATATGAGAACACTATTTCGGTGATCAAAGCACCACTGAATATCTGGCCTAAGGACAGTGCAAGACCCGTTATCTGAGGAAGCATCGCGTTCCTTATGACGTACTTGCTGACGATCCTGTTCTCCTCTATTCCACCCATCTTCGCGTACTTGACATAATCTTCCGACCTGACCCCCTGGACGATGAGTTTCATGCCCTGGAACCAGGCGAACGTGCCGATCAGCACCAGAGACAGCGCCGGGAGAAACGCGTACTTGAGAAGTATCAGCACGTTCTCCAGGGTGAAAGTGAACTTCGTGCCTATCCTGAAGCCTCCACCGATGGGGAAAACGGGGATCACGTAGGCCAGCAGGATCAGGAGCGCGAGTGCTAAGATGTAGTAAGGCATGGGTCTTATCACCATCGCGATGCCGTCGAGCACCTTACCCCAGTTTCTATCGGAATAGTACCCCGCGAGTCCTCCGAGAATGTTTCCGACGATCCAGGAAATCAGGGTGGTCACGAGGAGCAATCCCGCCGTCCACGGCAGAGATTGTTTTATGAGTACGATGACAGGTGTTGGAAATTGAAAGTACGACGGACCAAAGTTTCCCGTGAAGAGTCGCTTCCAGAATCCCACGTACTGCTCCCAGAGGGTTCCTTCAAGACCGTAGAGCTGTCTCAGAGTTCTTATCGTCTCCTGTACTGCCGCCGGGTCCCAGTAAGTACCCTGTGAAGACAGACGGTCTATAAAGCTCTGAACCGGGTCTGTAGGGAGGAAACGGGGAATGAAGAACACCATGGTGATACCCAGCCAGATGACGAGAACGTAAGTCACTAAACGAGGAAGGAGATAACGTTTGACGAAGCTCAAAACTTTCAACCTCCTTGTCTGCGTTTTTAAAAGGGCCGGGGTCGCCCCGGCCCTTCATCAAGGATCAGATCATCACTTCTTTCCTGTCGGTTTCAGGAACGGCAACATGTACTTGAAGTTCGGCCAGTGTGGATAAGGCTGTGCGTACATGTTCTCAGCACCCGGGAAGTTCGTCCAGTAGTATTCGTCCCACGCGATGACGCCAGGATAGTTGAAGGTTGGTATCGTTGGCATCTTCTCGACCAGGATCTTGAGAGCCTCGATACCGAGCTCGATCAACTTCTCAGTATCGTTCCAGTCAGTTACCTGCAGTTCTTCGATGATCTTGTCCATTCTCGGATCGGTGAAGCGTGCGTAGTTACCCCACGGTGCACCTTCACCAAGCGCTGGTACGTACGCAGAATAGTACGGCGTGAGTGTTCTGGACAGATCCGGATGACCACCCCACGGCTCTGCAGCGGGCCAATCTGTCGACACTTCGAACTCACCCTGCGCGTTCTGTGCAATTTCCAGCGACTGTGCGACAACGTCGATACCGAACTTCGTCCACGCCTGAACGGCAGCGAAGGCGTTCCTCTCAGCTGGCCCAGCAGGGTTGTTACCCGTGTTGATCGTGATCTTCCAGAGCTCGCCGTTGGGCAGGCGCCATTTTCCTTGCGCGTCTCTGTAGAAACCGTTCTTCTTGAGGAGCTTCTCCGCAACGTCGGGTGCGTACTTCCACCAGCCGGGTCCGAAGATCTTCTTGATCTGTTCAGGATCGTCGGGTACAGGATAACCTCTCTTCTTCGCGTACTCTGCGAGCCTCAGACCCGCTGTTGGATCGTAAGGTTTGAACTTTTCACCGTTTCCAAGATCGAGTTCGAAGTTCATCAGCCACTCTTCCATGCGCTTGTAGTACCACTCGTAGTATGCTGGCACGAGCGGGATGTGTATCGGTGACAGCGTGACGGCTCCGTCGAACGCATTGGCGGCGTATTCGACGATGTCGATCGCCAGCGTGAGTGCCCATCTGACCTCAGGATTGTTGAAGGGTTCTATTGCGTTGTTCAAGTGCAAACCGGTGACGCACGGATCGATGTTCACCGTCCACGGGAAGTCTTTTCTCCACGCGCGTGCGGTCTTGACCCTCCTGAGAACCACCTGCAGGGCCTCGTAGGAGAAGTCAGAGATGTCGAGGTTGTGTTGCGCCATGGCAAGCACTCTCTTTTCTGCAGCGCTGTAGAACACCATCAACACGTACTTCGGTTGTGGCATACCGTACAGCATACCGGTGGGTGTTCTCTGCCAGTCATCTCTCCTCTGCCACAGTATCCAGTATCCGCCTGGATCGTAAGAGTGGAGCACGTATGGGCCTGTACCGACTGGTGGGTTGAAGTTGAAGCTCAGAGGATCTTCAACCTTTTCGAATATGTGTTTCGGGAGTGGTCTGAACGCTCCCCATCTGTCGACGAAGTTGATGTGGAACCTCGAATTCGGTTTCTCAAGTTTGATGAGCACCGTGTAGTCGTCGATCTTGACCATCTCTTTCACCTGCTGCATCTGGGTGTGATAGCCGAAGCCACTCGTTTTCTTGGACAGTTCGATCGTGTAAATCAGATCGTCTGCGGTGAACGGCACGCCATCGCTCCAGTAGACACCCTTCCTCAACTTGATCGTCAGTTGCGTGAAGTCTGGACTGTACATTGGAGGTTCTGCCGCCAGGGCGTTGATGACCTCTCCAACCGCGTACTCCATGCACCACAGCGGCTCGAGCAACAGGTTCTGAATTCCCCTGTCGTTCCAGACCCACGTCGCCCAGATGTTGAAGTTTCCAGGGTTCGCAGCCCTTCCCGTCAACCATTGAGCGATGAGAGTTTCGTTCCTTGGAATGCCTGGAGGCAACTCCTGCGAGAGGGAAAGACCTGCGAACAATGCCAGCACCAAACCGATGAGGAGAACCTTCTTCATCCACGCTCACCCCCTGAATGATGTGATGCTTTTTTTCCTTTCTGGAAGTATCTTAAGAAAACACCGTTTAAAAATCAAGGCGCGTTTTCCGGGATTTTCGGTGATCGCCGGGAAATATTCCCGGTTTCTGTCACTTATCTCAAGGTTTCTTGATCTTTGATGAAAAATCACGAAAAACCGCCGCTTGTTACATGGAGCTGAATAAATTATCCTTAAAGATGGGGGTGAAGAGCGTGAAAAAACTGCTGGTTGCGTTTCTGTTGTCTCTTTTGACATTGGGACTTGCATCGAACGGATTGGAGGGAGAAACTTTGAGATCCTTAGCGGAAAAGTTGGGAATCTACGTCGGTTTTGCGTCGATCAACAACTTCTGGGTCCTCGCAGATGGCAGCACGTACATGGAGGTTGCAAAGCGAGAGTTCAACATACTGACGCCTGAGAACCACATGAAGTGGGACAGCATACACCCGGAGCGTGACAGGTACGATTTTTCGAAGGCCGAAAGACACGTCAAGTTCGCGCTCGAGAACGGCATGGTCGTCCACGGTCACACCTTAGTCTGGCACAACCAGCTCCCACCCTGGTTGAACAAGGAATGGACGAAAGAAGAACTGCTCCAGGTTCTTGAAGAACATATAAAGACAGTCGTGGGATATTTCAAAGGAAAAGTCAAGATATGGGACGTTGTGAACGAGGCGGTCAGCGACGCTGGGAGGTACCGGGAAACGATCTGGTACAAAGTCATAGGCCCGGAGTACATAGAAAAGGCCTTCATCTGGGCCAGGGAAGCGGATCCAGACGCCACTCTCATATACAACGACTACAACATAGAAACGATCAATCCCAAGTCGAATTTCGTTTACCAGCTCGTGAAAGAGCTCAAAGAGAAGGGCGTACCGATCGACGGCGTGGGCTTTCAGATGCACATAGACATCAACGGGATCAACTACGAGAGCTTCAGGAACAATTTGAAGAGGTTTGCCGACCTGGGACTCAAACTCTACATCACCGAGATGGACGTGAGGATTCCCAAAAACGCCACGCAGGAGCATCTACAAAAGCAGGCCGAGATATACGCGAAAATATTCGAAATCTGCCTCGAAAATCCGGCGGTCGAAGCCATACAGTTCTGGGGCTTCACCGACAAATACTCCTGGGTGCCGGGCTTCTTCACAGGCTACGATCACGCTCTGATTTTCGACAGAGACTACAATCCCAAACCTGCGTACTTCGCGATAAAACAGGTTCTTGCGAAGAAGCTGGAAGAAAAGCTGAAGGGTAAATGAAGTGAGCTTCTCATTTTCTCGCCCCGCTCCCGGCGGGGCTTTTTTGCTACAATCGTGAGAGTGAGGTGACAACATGCCACTCGCCGTTTACGATGCGCTCTGTCCAAACTGCGGTGGCAGGATCGAAGCGGAAAGGCTCCAGGAGGGTCTGGCCTGCGAAAAGTGCCTCCCGGAAATCGAAAAGGGAGACCTGTGTGAACTTTTGAAAGAAAAAAAGTTCTACAGCTTCGTGTGCGAGCTTGCAGAGAAAGAGCGACAGTTTGCGGAATTTTTTGAAGAAAGGGTGGGCAATCCTCCGTGGTCACTGCAGAGGCTCTGGGCGAAGCGCGTCTTTCAGAAACAAAGCTTCGCCATCGTTGCACCCACGGGTGTGGGAAAAACCACCTTCGGTGCGGCCATGGCGAGTTTCCTCGATGGCAAATCTTACATACTCGTTCCGACGCGGATGCTCGTTGAACAGGTGAAAAACAGATGCGAATCCTTCACGAACAAAAGGGTGGTTGCCTACACAGGCAAAGAGAGCGAAAAGAAAAAGATCGAGCAGGGCGACTTCGACATCCTCATCACCACGAACATGTTCCTCGCGCAGAATTTCGACATACTCGAAGATAAAAGGTTCGAATTCATCTTCGTTGACGACACAGACTCGCTGCTGAAGTCAGGAAAGAATGTGGACAAAGTTCTGAGGCTACTCGGCTTCGATCAGTCCCACATCGAACTGGCGTTGAAGAATCAGCTCGAAAGCCCACCTGAGAACACGGCGGTGCTCGTCGTGTCTTCCGCGACCTTGAAGCCCAGGACGAACCGCGTGGTGCTGTTCAGAAGACTTCTCGGTTTCGATGTTTCGCCGGTTCGGATCTCGGTGAGGAACGTTTTAGACAGTTTCGTCGAGGTGGAAGACGAAAAAACGGCTCGCGCGCAGCTTCTTGATTGGATCGAGAGGTTCGGAAGAGGCGGGCTCGTTTACGTGAGTTCCAGATTTGGCAAAGAGGGAGCCGAAGAGCTCGTATCGTGGTTGAAAGAACACGGGGTGCGGGCGGTCAGCTACGAAGACTTCGACCCAGAAAGTTTCAGAAAAGGAGAATTCGAAGTCGCCGTAGGGATCGCCCTGCCCAACAACAGCCTGGTCAGGGGGCTCGACCTGCCAGACACGATCCGCTACGCGATATTCTTCGACGTTCCCCACCTCACCTTTCCGCTCAAACTCGAGAACGAGAACGTTCAGCGCTCACTGCTTCTCGCATTGAGAAATTTTGTGAACGACGAGCGGATCGAAAAATATTTGAAGGTCCTGTCCGGACGCGTTTCACTGGCCCAGAGACAACAGATCGAGAACTTTCTTGCAGAACTTTTGAAGAAGAACGAAACCGTCGAAAAGCTCAAGAACTCAGAGGACATATTGATAGAGGAAAGGGAAGAAGGACTGTACGTGAGCTTCGCGGACGCCGCGACGTACCTGCAGGCTTCCGGTAGAACCTCGCGCATGTTCGCCGGCGGCGTGAGCAGGGGGATAAGCCTGATCGTCCACTGGAACGAGAGACTGTTCAAGAACCTCAAAAAGAGGCTCAGACTCTTCTTCGACGATGTCGACTTCATCGACGCGAAAGAAGTAGACTGGCAGCAGGAACTGAAAAGGGTCGACGAAGACCGTGCGACGATCGTGAAAGTTCTCTCATCAAAAGCTGCGACGCAGATCTCGGTGAAATCGACCCTCGTGGTTGTGGAATCGCCGAACAAGGCGAGGACCATCGCCCGCTTCTTCGGAACACCGCAGATGAGGTTCGTCGACGATGTTCTGGTCTGGGAAACGACCACGGGTGATCGGCTGATCGCCATCACCGCATCGCTCGGTCACGTCTTCGATCTGGTCGAGGATGAGGGCATCTACGGCGTGGTTGAGAAGGACGGCGAATACGTTCCCGTCTACACCAGCATAAAGGTCTGCGAAGAGTGCAACGAACAGACGACCGCACAGACCTGTTCGAAAAAGCATACCAAGATGAAGGACAAACTGAACCTGGTGAACGCCTTCAGAAAACTCGCCGTACAGTTCGACGAAATATTGATCGCCACGGACCCGGACGCGGAAGGTGAAAAGATCGCCTACGATCTGACCATGGCGCTGAAACCCTTCAACGGAAACATCAGGCGCGCCGAGTTCCACGAGGTAACCAAGCCCGCGTTCAGACGCGCCATAGATGCCCCGAGAACGATCGATCTTAATTTGGTGAAGGCTCAGCTGGCGCGCCGGATCCTGGACAGGTGGGTCGGGTTCTCACTGTCCAGCAAGCTGTGGCGCGCTTTCAAGAGGTACGATCTGTCCGCCGGCAGGGTCCAGACCCCCGTGCTTGGATGGATCATCGAACGGGACGAGCTCGCGAAGCAGAAGAAGGCCGTCGTCAGACTCTTCGCGAAAGATGAGAAAAACAACGGCGTGTGGCTCAATCTCGAGCTGGAAGATGCGAGCCACGTGAAAAACCTGTTGAGCAAACTCGCGGGAAAGAAGATCGAGCTCGTCGAAAGTTTTGAGGAAGAAATACACCCGCCCTTACCGTACAACACCGCGTCCTTGCTGAGCGAGCTGGGTGGAAGGCTCGGTTGCTCGACCCTCATGGACATCCTTCAGGAACTCTTCGAACAGGGTCTGATCACCTACCACAGAACCGACAGCTTCACCGTCTCGGAGATCGGGATAAAACTCGCCGAACAGATCATCTTTGAAGAATTCTCCAGAGAACTCTTTTTCCCGCGAAGGAATCCATCCGCCGGGGCGCACGAGTGTATCAGGATCACGAAGCGTCTGAAGCCTGAAGAGCTCAGGCTCTGGATCGAGCTCGGAAGGGTGCAGCTGTCCCTTCCGAAACAGGCCCAGCTCGTTTACGGTGCGATCTACAGAAGGTTCCTCGCCTCTCAGATGAAGCCCGTCAAAGTGTTGAAGAAAAAATTCAGGCTCGTGCTCGGTTCACAGACCTTCGAATGGGAACTGATCGATGCAGTTCTGGAACACGGTTTCGATCTGATCATGCCACTGAAGACTCAGCACACCGAAAGCGATGTGACGATAGTTTCAGCGAACGTGAGGTTCGTCCCGAAGGTCCTTCCGTTCACACAGGGAACCCTCACGAAGCAGATGCAGGAAAGAGGGCTGGGCAGGCCCTCAACCTACGCGAAGATCGTTCAAACCCTGCTCGATCGGGGCTACGTGGTCCAGAAAGGTGAGTACCTCTTCCCCACCGAGCTGGGTGTGAGGGTCTTCGCCTGGTTGAAACGGCATTATCCTGCGTTCGCCGCCGAGTCCCTGACACACGAGCTCGAAGAGAAATCCGACCTCATAGAGCGCGGTGAGATGGACTATCAGCAGCTCATCAGATCGCTCAGGAACAGTGAACTTTTCTCCTGACGCGTGCTAAAATACTATTCACACGGTTCTGAATCGAGAGGTGTTAAAAGATGCTGTACGTGGCCGCGGCAGTTTTTCTCGGCTGGATCCTCGGGGCGAACAACACCGCGTCCATCCTTGGACCCGCCATCGCCACGGGAGTGTTTCATCATAGAAAGATCACGCTGATCGCTTCCATCTTCGTCGTGCTCGGAGCGCTCGTGAACGGTCATGAAGGTTTGAGAAACGTTTCCTCGCTGGGTTCAGCTGGCCCGTACGACGGTGTGATCGTGCTTCTCTGCGCCGGTATTTCGATGTTGCTTCTGACCAGACTCGGCTTTCCCGCCTCGGCCTCACAGACGGTTTTCGGCGGCTTGGTCGGAGTTGGCCTGGTAAGGATCGGTGTCGAAAGTATGAACTGGCACACGATCGTGAAATTCATGGTGAGCTGGATCTTGACACCCTTTTTCGCCGCCATGATCGCTTTTTTCATTTACCACGTACTCGCACTCTGGTTTCGCACCATCCGCAAAACGCACCTGCAGGACCTCTTCATCTACGTCACATCGTGGCTCGCAGGCCTGTACGATGCCTACGCGCTCGGTGCCAACAACGTTGCCAACGTGACGGGCCCCGTGCTGACTCACTTCAACTCGATCGAACTCGCGGCTTTTCTCGGAGGTTTATCCATAGCCTTCGGAGTCCTCACCAGCAGCAGGCGGGTCATCGATACGGTCGGAAAACAGATCGTTGCGCTCGATCATTTCTCCTCAGTCGTTGCGATGCTCGCGCAGGCGACCACCCTCTTCACCTTCAGCTTCATCGGAGTACCGGTGGCCGCATCCCAGGCCATCGTGGGTGGTGTGATCGGCGCAGGTTACGCCAGGGGCGTGAAACTGTCGAGTGGAAAGACCGTGCTGTGGATGGTGAGCGCGTGGCTCCTCGCCCCGATAGTTTCAGGTGCGTTCGCCGCGTCGCTGTGCAGAATTCTCTGATCGGGTTGATATAATTCTTTTGATCTTTTGATATAATTCTTTTGATCTTTCAACCTTTCGGGAGGTGAGCGTATGAAGAAGTTGTTGATCTTCGTACTGATGTTCAGTCTACTCGGTATGGTCCTGGCGGAAAAGTGGCCCGCGCAGTTGAGGTTCGTCTCTGGACCGTCCGGTGGAACGTGGTTCGCCCTTGGTGGTACACTCGCTGGAATGTGGACTCAGAACGTCATACCAACGACCAGCGGCACTGGTGGTGGAACGTCTAACATCGTCACCATCTCCAAAGGTCAGGCCGACATAGGACTGACCACGCTTTCTGTGTTCAACGCGGCTGTGAAAGGGATCGACCCGTTCAGCGAACCAATTAAGGGCACGGTGCTGTTCGCGAACCTCTACAGACAGTACGCATACTTCATCATGAGGAAAGACTACGCGACCAAGAACAACATCAAAACCCTCGGAGATGTCATCAAGAAAAAGCTGCCGATCAGGTTCGCCACCCTTACGCCCGGTACCGCTTCCGAACTCGTCATCAGGTTGCTCTTCGAAAAGGGCTACGGCGTGAGCTGGTCGGACATCAAGTCCTGGGGCGGTAGAGTTTCGTTCGCATCCTACACGGACGGCGCGAACCAGCTGTGTGACAACCAGCTGGACATGTTCGCGTTCCAGATAAGCAGGGTCGCGTCGGTGATCATGGACATCGAAAGCCGAACGGACGTCGTCATACTGCCCGTGGACGAGGAAGCCATTCAGGCCCTCGCGGATTATCTCGGCACGACCAAGTTCTACATCGAACCGGGAGTGTACAAGAGCGTTACCGAGCCCATCCCGACCGTTGGTGATTACACCTGTCTCGTGATCAGAGAAAACCTGCCTGAAGACCTCGTGTACAAGCTCGCAGAAGCCCTCTGGAAGAACAAAGAACAGATCGCCAAAGCCTTCGCCGACATGGCCGAACTGAACCCGAAAGAAGCCGTCGCCGGGAACGTCCCGACGCATCCCGGCGCCCTGAAGTTCTGGTCGGAGCAGAAGTGAATCCCGAGGGGGCTTTTGCCCCCTCATTCTGACGGGGTGATGAGGATGCGCAAGCTCCACGGGGCAACGTACTACTTCGCGTTCTTCTCGCTCGTCGCGATGGCCATCTTTCACATATACACCGCAGTTTTTGGCACCCTCGAAGCTTACCTGCAGAGGAACATACACTTAGCCTTCGCCCTGCCTCTCGCGTTCATCTTCTATCCTGCGACGAAGAACAGCCCGAAGGACAGAGTCCCCTGGTACGACTGGCTCCTTGCAGCACTCGCCCTGTTGCCGAGTCTGTACGCCATCGTGAACTACGAAACGATCATCTACAGGATGGTCCAGGTGGACGAGGTTACACCCGTTCAGATCCTGCTCGGCACGATCCTGGTGATCACGATCCTCGAGGCAACCCGAAGGATCGTCGGTCTGGCGCTGACCATCCTCGCAGCGGCATCGGTCTTTTACATGTACATAGGCCACCTTCTGCCGGGCGAGTTCAAGGGCATGTACGTCACTCACGACAGGATCATAGAGCATCTGTATCTGACGGGTGAGGGAATCTTCTCCACGCCACTCGGAGTTTCCGCCACGCTCGTCATGATGTTCCTGATCCTCGGCGGTTTTCTCGAGCACAGCGGTGTGGGTGAATACTTCATGGACCTGTCGAAAGCCCTGGCCGGTAAGGCTGTGGGAGGACCCGCAAAGATCGCGGTGGTGAGCTCTGGATTGTTCGGAAGCATCTCTGGCTCAGCCGTTGCGAACGTGTACGCGACTGGCACCTTCACCATACCGATGATGAAACAGCTCGGCTTTTCCCCCGTTTTCGCGGGTGCGGTCGAGGCCGTCGCGAGCAGCGGTGGACAGATCATGCCTCCCATTATGGGAGCTGCAGCGTTCATCATGGCTTCGTTTTTGGGAATTCCTTACAAGCAGGTGATGATCGCCGCCCTGATTCCTGCCGTCCTTTACTATTTCTATGTGTTCATGTCGGTCCACGCGAGGGCCGTCAAGCTCGGCTTGAGGGGCCTTCCCGACGAGATGATCCCCAGCGTGAAGTACGTGTTGAAAAAACTCTACGTGCTCGCACCGATCGTCGTACTCGTCATCATGATCATGAGAGGTTATACTCCAATGAGATCAGCGTTGACAGCCCTGATCGTGAGCTGGCTCGTTTCTCTCCTCGATAAGAGATACCGCATGGGTCCGAAGAGAATTCTGAACGCTTTGTTCGACGGTTCCAAAAACATCTTCGTCGTGGCGATCGCCTGTGCCGCTGCGGGTATCGTCGTGGGCGCCGTCACCCTGACGGGCATCGGGTTCAAATTGGTCAGCTTCATATTCAGTCTCGCTCAGAACGTTCCCTTCATGGCGCTGATCATGGTCATGCTGATGGCCATAGTGCTCGGAATGGGTCTGCCGACGACGGCAGCCTACATAGTCGCTTCTGCCCTGGCTGTTCCTGCGCTGATAAATCTCGGCTTCAAACCTTTGGCATCGCACATGTTCGTCTTCTACTACGCCGTCTTCTCAGCGATCACACCACCCGTGGCGCTCGCAGCCTACGCGGCCAGTTCGATCTCCGGAGCGAAGCCTTCCGACACGGGTTATCAGGCGTTCCGTCTGGGTATGATCGCCATGATCATCCCGTTCGCGTTCATGTACGATGCCGGTTTTCTGCTCCAATCGAACTGGTTGAACAATCTTCTTGCGATCGTGGCGGGTCTGGTTTCTGCGATGGCGCTGAGCTACGCGATCGAAGGCTATTTCAAAACCAGGCTCACACTCGCGATGAGATCGTTGCTGGCCGCGCTCGGAGTTCTGGTGCTCCTGCCTGTGCTCTGGCTCAGGATCGTCTGCATCTTGGCCTTCGTGCTGGTCTACACGATGTTCACGATCAAAAAAGCTTGAAGGCGCCGCGGGCGCCTTCTTCATTCAGCTCTTCTGTACAAAGACTTTGAGTTTCTCGAAGGCTTCCCTCGCCACCTCGCACGCGCTCAGCTGCCAGTAGCGCTCGTTGAACAGCTCCACACTCACAGGACCAGAATAACCTATCTTTTTCAAGGTCTTGAAAAAATCCCTCAGCGGCAAGATCCCGTCGCCCGGCATGAGTCTGTCAGAGTCTTTCACATCTTCGAGCTTCGGCAGATCGTTGACGTGCACGATGACGATCTTCGAAGCGTCTATCCGTTCAAGATCTTCCAGCTTCGAACCACCCGCGAAGAAGTGGCACGTATCGATTATCAGACCGACGTTGTTTTCACCAACCTGCTCGACGATCTTCCAGGCGAGAACGAGCGTGTTCACCGAACAGTCTGGAAATCCGAGGAACTCGAAACCGAGTTTCACGTTGAACCTCCCCGCGATGCGTGCCATCTGTTTGAGCACCTCGACGGATTCCTTCACGACCGTTCCCTCATCGAGCCTTTCTCTGACAAATCCCGGCACGACCACGATGGCTTCCACGTTCAACGTGTTCGCAAGTTCGCACAGCCTTTCACACTCTTTGAACTTTTCTTCTCTGCTCGAAAACGTCGCTTGCTCGATCGAATTGATCGTCACGGGTTTCAACGCGTTCTGCTCGAACAATTCTTTCACCACTTCGACGCCGTCACTCTTGATCGTGTCAAACAGCTTGCTCTTCCATATCTCGAGCATCTCGAAACCAGCCTTCTTTGCACAAACGATGTCTTCGGCAAGGCTCGCCCCCATCGTCGTTGCCCCGTTGAACGCGAACTTCAAACGCTTCACCCCCAGCACTATCATAGCTCAGCAGGTAGAACGATCGCGGAATCTCACTTCCAGACGATCGGAGCCTGAGAAAGGGTGTGCTAAAATTCGAGATGGATCATAAAAAAACGCTTGGGGGAAGATGGGTGAAGAGATACAGCTCCTTTTCGCTCTATCTATCGAACTACATCGCCTTAGCGCTCATCTATCTGATCCTGACCAGATCGCTTGCAGGTTCAATCCTGACCGCCATCACCGCGTGCATTTCTCTGTTTTCCTTCAGAGTCTTCGACAAAGAAAATCTGAGCGATTTCAACCAGCTCATCGTGAGATCCTTCATCGCGCTGCTGTTTGCAAACATCGTGAACTACGTGATCGCCCGTCTGATCTATCTGTCCTTCTTCGGTGGAGTAGGTAGAGTGAGGCTGGCCCCACTGAGCGTGCACACGATCGTTTCAACCTTCGCAGTATCACTCCTCAGTTATTATCTTTTCAAATTCCTCAAAAAAAGAGTTAGGCCAGGAAACTGCGCCGTGATCGGCCGCAAGGACGAACTCGATGAACTGCTCAGAGAAATAGAGCAGAAGAGCGATGAGTACAGATTCGTTCAGTTCATCGAGAGCGAGGAAGATCTCAAAAAGATTCGAGACGATGTGACGGGCGTAGTCGTGGCGGATTACTCGATGTACGAATCGCTCCGATCACGCCTTTCCACAATGAACAATCTTGAAATCGTCTTTCTCCCGCACATCGCCGAGAGCGTTTTGAAGAGAATCCCACTCGCCCTGGTGGACAGGTTCAGAGCTTACTACGAAACTTCTTTCAACCGCGTCGTGGAGAGCGCACCGAAGAGAATTCTGGACGCTGTCTTCGCCACCGTGGCTCTGATCGTCACATCACCCGTGATGCTGATCATCGCCGTTATGATCCTTCTGGAAGACGGAAGGCCTGTGATCTACAGACAGAAACGTGTGGGCAGAGACTCTAAGGAATTCGAATTCATAAAGTTCCGCTCGCTCAAGCAGGAAGGTTTCGATCCGTCCGATCCGAACAGAAACATAGAACAGAGAATGCTCAAAATCGGCAGGTTCATTCGAAAGTACAGACTCGACGAACTGCCCCAGCTATGGCTGGTGCTCAAAGGCACGATGAGCCTGGTCGGACCCCGTCCAGAGATGGTAGAATACCATCTGCAGTGTGCAAACAAAATACCCTACTATCTCTACAGGCTCAAGCTCAAACCCGGCCTCACTGGCTGGGCACAGATAAACTATCGGCACACCACTACTTTGGAAGAGTACAGAACCAAGCTCGAGTACGATCTTTACTACGTTAAGAACAGAACCATATTCATGGATCTAATGATAATTCTTCAAACGATAGAGGCAGTCATCTGGAGGAGAGGAGCCAGGTGAAGAAAAGAGTTCTGCAGATCATAACGCGGTCGGACTGGACTGGAGCACAGAAGGTGCTGTACACGATCGTTTACGGTCTTAAGATGTACTATCCAGAACTCTTCGACGTCGAAGTTGCAGCCGGAAAGGAAAATGGAATGCTCTTTGAAGAACTGGAAAAAATGAATGTCAAGTACCACGTGATAGAAAACCTGGTCCGTGAGATAGACCCAGTCAGGGATTTGAAAGCCTATTTTGAGATAAAAAGACTCATAAAGCATGGAAATTACGACATAGTTCACGCTCACTCTTCAAAGGCCGGTTTTCTGGCGAGGATTGCAGCGAAGAAATGTGGCGTGAAGAAAGTGATCTACACATACCACGGTTTTTGGGGAATAGAACAGTACAGCGGTCTTAAGAAAAAGCTTCTGATCTGGGCGGAACGCTTCGCAGCGAGGTATTCAGATCACCTTGTCTTTCTCTGCAACAGAGAGAAAGAAAAAGCACAAAAGTACAGAATCGGAAAACCTTCCCAATACGTGATAATTCCAAACGCGATAATGCCAATTGGTAACATTCAGAAAGGGAAACTCAGAAGGGAACTTGGAATACCAGATCACGTAAAAATTGTGGGCAATGTTGCAAGGCTTGATAGACCAAAAAATCCTATACGATTTCTCCAAGTCGCAGAAAAGGTTGTTCAGGAAAGAGATGACGTGATATTTGTATGGATAGGTGGAAGTATAGTTGAAGACTTCTACGCCAAACAGGTTCAGCAGTATCTTGATGAAAGACCTTGGTTGAAAGAAAAGGTAAAAATCCTTGGCTTCAGAAAAGATGCTATAGAACTGATGGCAGATTTCGATGTGCTTTTACTCACGTCTGACAATGAAGGAATGCCCCTTGTTGTTCTTGAAGCACAGCAGCTTGGAATACCTGTGGTGAGTACAGATGTGGGGTGTGTGGAGGAAATGGGAACTTCTGTGGTTTCAATGAATAGTACTAAGGAATTGATTAAATTGGTTGAAAATATTCTGTCAGGTAATGTGAAAAATAAGCTTAATCCGACAGGTGACTTTCGAGATTTTGTAAAAAAATACGTGTTCACTTATTTGGGGTGAGATATTCATCATGAAGATAGAAACAAGTCAAGATTTGATTTATGAAAGGTTTTTGAGACAACAATATAAATTCCGATACAAGATCTTTTTGATTTTTGTCTGCGTTTATGCTTTTCTTTCAGGTTTCGTCTTTGTTGAACCATCACCAGCAGAAATTTGGTTTTTGTTGCTTTCACCTTTCTTGTTAATGAATTTCGTCACAACCCGGAGTGCTATTTTCTCGTTTTCCCTTTTATTTCTACCTTTTTTGTTCTCAACATTTGTTGGCGCAATTTTGGGATTATTTAATCCAAGATTTTTTACTATTGATCTGTATCTCTTTGGATACTTTTTTATCTTGGTTTCGTATATCAGCACTCTGCATAATCAAAAGTTAGATGCTCATGAAGTTTTGGAAAGACTTATGAAGTACTGGGCCTTAGCCGGTGCGGTAAACGTTTTGTTTGGTCTGTATGCTTATGTATCTGGAAGAACAACATTTTTCGGTACCAGACTTATAAGATTTGGAATAAGGCTTACCGGTTTTTTTAAAGACCCTAATGTGCTTGGCCCATTTCTTGTTCCATTAGCCGTTTTCTTCTTAATGCGATACTTTAGAAGAGAGGGAAACTCATTTACAAATCTACTAGCATTTCTTTTCTTTAGTTTTGGTATCTTACTAACTTTCTCACGCGCTGCATGGCTCAATTACCTAACAGCGATTTTGATACTCCTATTTATGATCATAAAGGAAAGAAAAGTAACGATTAGAGTAGTACTGTTTATTTCAGTAGCCATAGCTACTTTTTTGATCTTTTGGTCAATAGCGGAGAGAATCAACATTATAGGCATAAATCTTAAAGATTTCATAATTACAAGATCATCTCTTCAGGAATATGATTATGACCGTTTCAAAGCTCAACGTGAATTTGTAGATATAATGAGACAGGCAAGTGTTATCTTTGGTTGCGGTCCAGGTAATTATGAAAAATTTGCGGGTATGGCAACTCACTCTCTTTATGCGCGTTATATCGGAGAAAGAGGCTTTTTTGGTTTCTCATTTTTTGTAGTTTTTATCATACTGATCTGGCGAAAGGTTTTTCACTCCTCAATCAAAACATTCTTGATACCGGTCATTCTAGGTCAATTTGTAAACTCTTTATTCATTGACAGCCTACATTGGAGACATTTGTGGTTGCTATTTGTAATCTCTTATTTACGATAAAAATTTATTCACCAAACAATAAGCAGTTCTTTTGTGAGGTGATACTGCTTGAATCTTTTTAACATCATTGTTATCTCACCCTATTCCCCAAAATGGTCAAATATAGCTTCCATAAGATGGGAAAAGTTGGCTAAATATCTATCTGAACATCACAGAGTAACATTAATCACAAGTGCCTTTCCTGAAAAAGGCTATGAGCGCTCTTATGACATTGGAAATGCAAACCTGATAGAAGTTCCGTTGAAATTCTATTGGAAAAATCCCTACACACTTTCAAAACAAAATACACACGAATACAATAGTCGAATTTCTTTTCTGCGGAAACTAAAAGCAGAACTGCGGGTTCCTTTAGAAAGAGTTTTTCCAATATCATCAGGTGGAATGCTTTATCACGATATGAACTCTTATAAGAGGGAAATAGAAAAATTAATTTCTAAAGAAAAAACAACAGTGCTTATAACCACCTATGATCCCTGGTTTACACTTAAATTAGGAAATTACTTTAAGCGAAGGTATGAGAAGCTATTTTGGATAGCAGACTTTAGGGATCCTTCGTTTGGAATACATGAAAGCAAGTTGTCAAATTTGCCACTTTTTAGGATGCAAACTAAAAAAATTCTCAGATTATCGGATCTAATCACAGTTGTTACAAAATACATGCAACAATCTTATTCCGAATTAACATCAAAAAAGGTTATTTTTCTCCCAAATGGATATGATGGGAGTTTGCACTTTGGAGAAAGCTCAAACAAGATCAAGAAAGAAAACCATCTTTCCATAGCATACACCGGTAGCTTGCATCCTAGAACACGAGAAATTTCATGCTTCGTAACTGTTTTGGAAAAAGTAACGACAATCTCTCCGCAGGTCAAACTTAATTTCAACTACGCTGGACTTCAAGCTGATATTGTTGAATCAGAATTTTCTAAAAGGAGGTTGGGGAAACTACTCAACAATCATGGATTTTTAAAAAGGGATCAAGCCCTGGAGCTACAAAAACAAGCAGATATTTTACTGTTAATTGCTTACACTGGAGATGATCCTGAAACAGGAAAATCCATAAGAACTGGCAAGGTATATGAATACCTTGCTTCTGGTAAACCCATCCTTGCTATAGCTCCGAGGGACTGGGAGTTGAAAGAAGAAATAGAGTGCGACGGTGTATCAAAGGTCTTTGATAAAAATCAAATAGATGAAATGGCTCAATATCTAGTTGACTTGGCAAGAAGACAGAAGATTGAAATCAATTTTCAAAAGCGAAAAGAAGTGATTGAGAAATATCTCTACAAAAATCTTGCACTCCAGTTGGAGCGAGAGCTGGAAAGCTTGGTGAGGGAAAGGGAACGTGATCAGTTGTGAAAGTGCTTGCTCTCGGTGAGCCTGTTCAGAAATCTTGTCAAACAGGCATTAAGCAAGTCCAATGCGTTGATAGCAATCTGAGGACAGCAGTCTTCATATAATTCAACAATGACTTGGAGGTAAAACTGAATGAAAACACTGGTTATAACCGACCTTGCTCCAACTGTCCCAAATCCAATTTCTGTTATCTTCATTGTTTGAAAATACAGCGCTAGAGTTCTTAGGGATAAACTTCGATTTCATCCCGTTGGGGACTGTGTGGTGCATTAACATGGCTTTGTCCTTTCCGTGGCAAAGTTTTCAAGAGTTAGGACTGTATTTCAGAACCTGGTAAATTTATTAGTGCTAATTCTCACTGTTTCTTACATATGTATGTACTCATTTTCTTACGGAGGAGCTTCTGGAATGCACTAGAGAATTCATGTACAGTTTCCCAGCTCGCTTCCATTATCACAACTTCTGGACAAAAAACAGAAAGATTTATGGTGAAAATTCTTCTGGTTCTTTCAGCTGAATTAATAGCAATGCTGAAGAAGTACGAGTCAGTAAATGTATTTGGAAGGTGATATTATATGACGGTTCTATCCCTAGTTGGTGCGCGTCCCCAGATCATAAAAGAAGCGGTACTGAATAAAGAATTTCAGAAAGCCGGAATAAAAGAAATCCTTGTTCATTCTGGCCAACATTACGACTACAACATGTCGGATGTATTTTTCAAGGTGCTGGATATAAGGCAACCTGATTACAACCTAAACGTGGGTTCTGGCACGCATGCAGAAATGACAGCTAGGATCATGATCGAGTTCGAAAAAGTTCTCGTCAAGGAAAAACCCGATATCGTCTTAGTCTACGGTGATACGAACACCACTTTAGCTGGATCGCTGGTGGGCGCGAAGTTGAAGATACCTGTCGCGCACGTTGAGGCTGGATTGAGACAGAAACCGAAAGACATGCCTGAAGAGATAAACAGGATAGTCACCGACCATGTTTCGAGCTTGCTCTTCTGTCCAAGCCAGCTCGCTGTAGAGAATTTGAAGAAAGAAGGCATCATTCAGGGAGTGCATTTCGTTGGTGACGTCATGTACGAATTGTTTTTGAAGATGAAACCTTACTTCACATACGAGCTGATCGAACAGCTGGGCTTAAAAGAGAACAGCTACATTGTGTGCACGATTCACCGAGATTTCAACACCGATGTGAAAGAAAGCCTTGAAACTATTTTCAAAGAGCTTTCAGAAATTGCTAGAGAAATGAAGGTCGTTTTTCCAATCCATCCCAGAACAAGAAAAAAGATAACCGAGTTTGGACTTTATGATTATGCAAGGAATTTGACATTGATCGATCCTGTGGATTATTTGGCCATGATGGGGCTGGTCGAGAAAAGCCTTTGTGTGATCACAGATTCAGGCGGGCTACAGAAAGAAGCGTACTGGTGTGGGAAAAGAGCCATAGTCGTGATGCCAGATACAGGCTGGAGAGAACTGATCGAGTGTGGGTGGAACAGGCTCGCTGAACCAGGAAAAATACGCGAAACCCTTGATGAAGTGCTGAAAAGTGAGAAAGTCGACTATCCCAAGAATGTTTATGGTGAAGGTGATGCGAGTCAAAGGATCGTCAGAATACTGCAGATCTGTGAAACGGATCACAATGCTGGTGCGGTAAAACCCTGGAGGTAAAATCAAATTATGAAACTCCTTGTTGTAACCAATCTCAGTCCTTTGGATTCAAATCCAAACGCCGGGATTTTCGTTGCTCGGAGATTACAGCACTATAAATCTTTCGGGGTGGATTTCGATGCCATCTCGTTGGGGCTAAAGGATGGTAAAATAGTAACAGCAATCAAGAAATTACTTCAAAGACCTAGCTATGAACCACTGGAAGAACACGAAGGAGTGAAGTTCAAACCTGTTCTGATCAATCGAGACTTGCGCATGGTATTGATGAACAAAATTTCTCGAAGCTATTTTGTGAAGATCGCTGATCAATTTGCCGAGGCTATTGAAAGATCGTTTGATCTCAGAGAATACGATTTGATTCACGCTCATGGAATGTACAATGTTCCAGCAGGTCTGATAGCAAAGATCCTGGCAGAAAAGTATGAAAAACCCTTCGTTGTCACTCTCCATGGAAGTGATGTCAATATTCTCATGCCACGCAGAAAAGAGATATACGTAAACGTTCTTGAAAAAGCATCAGCCACCATATTCGTCAGCAGAGCGCTTCTTGAAAAAGCAAAATCTATGGGATTTTCAGGAAAAAACGCTGTTGTGATCCCAAACGGCTACGATGAAACCATATTCAAACCTATGAACAAAGAAGCTGCAAGAAAAGAACTTGGAATACACAAAGAGGGCTACAAATACGTGGGCTTTGTGGGAAATCTCATACCGATAAAAAGGGCAGATAAGCTGGGAGAGATATTCCATCTCATCGCAAAAGAGATACCAGAGATCTTCTTCATCGTGGTTGGAGACGGACCGTTGAGAGAAAAGATCGAAAAAGAAACAAAAGGCTTGAACATCGTCTTCACAGGAAGAATTCCGCAGAAAGATGTGGCAAAGTACATGAATGCGATGGATGTGATGGTACTTCCAAGCAGAGAAGAAGGCTTCGGTGCTGTTGTGATAGAAGCTCAGGCTTGTGGCACATGCGTGATCGGAAGCAGCAACGGAGGGATACCAGAAGCGATAGGATTTCCAGAGTACGTTGTCAAGGAAGGAGATCAGTTTGAAGAAAGATTCGCAAAAAGAGTGGTTGAAGTTCTAAAGGAAGGATACGATATGAACAGAATTCTAGAGAGAGTAAAAGAATTTACTTGGAAAAATATAGTGGGAAAGGAAATAGATGTGTACAGGCGAGTGGTGCAGAAATCATGAAGCAATATCTGAAAGGTTTTCTATCCTTTTCGTTAGGCATCTGGCTTCGTGCGATAATTGGTTTTCTTTCTACTCCTGTTATCAGTTATTTGATCGTACCCGAAGAGTTTGGACGTGCTTCAATGTTCACAATAGTATATAATATAGCTCTGTTGCTTTCCCTTCTTGGACTTGATCAGAGTTTTGTGAGGTATTACTACGAACAGAGAGACAAGAGCGAAACTTTCTGGAATTGTTTAATGCCCTCTGTTATTTTTGGAATGGGAATTTCAGCGGCTTTCATATTCTTTGAAAGACCTTTGAGTGTACTTTTGTATGGAAAATATTACCGATGGATAGGTTTACTTTTTGCATTATCACTGCTTACTGGAATTCTACAGAGATACAATCAACTCTCCATCAGAATGCAGAAGAAAGGAATTTTATTTTCTACGCTGGACGTCGTTTCTTCGCTGGGTAATTTTGGAGGAACAGTGTTGTTTGTGTTAGCCGTTTCGGGAAGTTTTTATGCAATCGTATTTGGTCAGATGTTTGGAAACATCTCTGCCTTAGTAACTGGATTTCTTGCCGATAGATCCTCCCGTAGATTCTCTAGGCTGAACTTAAACCTCTTGAGATCTTTCCTGAAATATGGCCTTCCCTTTGTGCCTTCTTCTCTCCTGTACTGGCTTTTCTCATCGATAGATAGGATATCCCTGAGACAATATTCCACTTTTACAGAAATAGGTCTCTACAGCGCCGCGTTCAAGATTGTCTCGGTAATGCAGTTACTACAAAGTGGTTTCACTACTTTCTGGATACCCGTTGCCTATGAAAAATATGAATTGAACAACGATTCGAAAGAGTTTTTCAAAAAGGCGAACACAATGGTCAGTGCTATTTTGTTTGTAGCCGGCATTTTTGTTCTTGGATTTAAAGATCTCATATTCCTGCTGTTCGCTAAAAGTTATAGGGAAGCATCGTACATCGCACCGTTTTTGATACTCTATCCAATCATGTACACGATATCTGAAACCACAGTTTTAGGCATCAACTTCTCCAAAAAGACCTACTGGCACATCATCATTACGGGTTTTTCCGCTCTTGCAAATTTCCTTGGTAATACGTTGCTTATACCTTTGCTCGGTGCAAGAGGGGCTGCTGTATCAACAGGGCTTTCCTACATTCTTTTCTTCACACTGAGAACAGTCATCGCAAAGAAGTACTATCCTGTTGATTTTGATCTTAGAAGAATTTATCTGTGCACCTCTCTGACAATCGTCGTTGCTACAGCCGGTACGTTTGTAAGAAACCATCTGTTCTATGGCATCCTTTGCGCTCTGGCGATGCTTGCTATCTTACTGATTTACAGGGATGCATTTTCTTACATAAGGCATCAACTAAGAAAAAAGTGATTTGAAAGAAACGAACAGGATACCAAAGGACTGTTTACATATATTAGAGGGAAAAATTCTCCGACATCAAAAAATCATCTCAATCTGACGGATATTAATTTTCCATCCCAATGCCCGCTTTTATAAATCGGAATCACATTAAACACCAAAGTAATCTATCGAGTACACCTCCGCACATCACCATACTGTCCAGCATAATTTTCTCGAATGAGAGTTTTAACTACCACACTTGTGAAAATTCCGGTGGAGAGATAAAGAATTACGAAGACAAGGTAAAAGTCAGAGGGAAAACAGACAGCCTTTCACAGTCCCATCAGATAGCAGAGTCTTTCTTCAATTTTTTATTGTATTATCATCCACTCCCATTCTGATGTATCATATATCAATAATCTCCACAATAGAACTAAACTCAAAATACTGAAAATCTCTAATGGAAGTTCTTTGATGGAGAAAAATCTGAGCTGTATGCAAATGATCTGTTTCCACTTTACCGAAGAAGATAGATTCTTCCGCACAACGTGTTCAGTTTCCAGCGCTTAGCCTCACTGTGATGACCAAGGTTCTTTTATTCCAATTGATTCCTCTTATAAACCTGCGAAATGAATTTTCACATCATCATCTTGCCAGAGCATTATAATCCAGACTATTATATTTTGAACTATAATTTCAACTCAATTGGTTCTGAGAGATCGAAGATGAGGATCTTCTCAGCACCAAAAGGAAAGTACCTTTTTGCGTGCCATTTGTAACCACAGAAAAGTTCTTTACCTCCCAGTTCCAAGACAATCGATATCTATCTTTTTCACAAAATTTTCAACAGGGTTTGTTTTGTAGTGTCCGTTTTCATTTTGATGTATCATATATCAAAACAGAATTTAAAAGTACGGAAATCATTAGCAGAACTTCATCAGAGAAACCACAGTTTGATTTGACCTATCCACAGGTCAAAATTTGACCTACTTGCAGGTCAGTCTCCTTCGAACACGGCAAAGAAAAGCCACGCGGGGATCGCTACGATATTCCCATCTTTGAAAATTGTCTCCCGGGTGACGAGAATTCCTTTTTTGAAGACTCTTTTCATTCCGAGGTAGTCAGATCTATGTATCTTGTTCTGGTATTTGACTTCCACCGGTATCAGGGAATCTCTGTGTTCGAAAACAAAATCTATTTCGTTTCCACGGTCCGAATACCAGAAAAACGGTCCGCTGTAAAGGTTTGTTCCATTTTGCAAGGTCTTGCCGTCTCCGAGGAGATGTCTGAGAGTTACCATTTCTATGATTTGAGGAAGCTTGATCTGTTTTCCGCTGATGTCTTCAATGATATCAGCTACAATTCTATCGATGGGATACGTCTTCTTCTGTTTCTTCAATCTGATAGTTTTTCTGGAGATATCCACGAAAAACATGTTCATCAGGATGAAGCTGTAACCAAGATATTCGAAATACTTCTGAATCGTGTCAACACTCTCTATAGTACCGCTGAACATGTCAACAAGGGAGTTCCATGAAAAACGTTGTCCCACTATATCCGGAAGTTTTTTGAAGATCTCTATGATTTTAATCCTTGATCCCAAGTATTTTTCCGCGTCACCCAGGATGAAATCCCGGAAAATTCCTTTTGTGATGTCGTCGATCCTGCCCTCTTTTAGGAAAACATCTATCACTTTTGGAAATCCACCTGTGTTCAGGTATTTCAGAAAGTATTCCTTCAGAAAAGAGTTCTTGAGATACAGAATTCGAAGTTCTTCCTCACTTTGCGAGAATATATCATCCACTGACATTCTTTCCACCGAGACTCCCAGACTTTCCAGAAATTCCCCGAAGGTGAGAGGAAGGTACACCAAATCTTCACCGTAGCCTTTTTTCCTGGGAATCTTTCACTTGATCTCTTCAAGTCGAAGACGGAAGAACCGGTGAGTATGACAAGGGAATTTTCAAGTAAACCGATATCTACCAGATATTTGATGGATTTCTGCCAGTCCTCCGCCGACGTTATCTCGCCTATGAAAAGATACCTCGTCTCACTCGCTCTTCTTTCGAAAATCTGAAAATAGACCTTCAGCGTTTCTATCAGTTCGAACCTATCTTTCACCGCATCGCACGTGAAAAAATGTTTGAGGGCTTCACACCGTCCTTCAAGAGCTTTCTTATGTAGAGCTTCAGGAAAGTGGTTTTTCCTATCTGGCGAGGTTCCTTATTGTGTATATCCTAGGTTTGTTCGGCGGAATCTTCCTAAAGAGATTTTCTGGGAAGTATTTGAATTTGCTGTTTTCAAACATCGATATGTGCCAATCAGTGTTTATAACCTCCAGATCTCGCCACCACGGATTCATAATGTAAAGCTCGTCCATCCTCACTGCGAACCACTTCCTGGAGAGATATCATTTCATTTCACCATATTCGTGCGAATTTTTCTATTTCATTCGATAAAAACGTACGATTTTATCGAATCCGTTCGATAAATACCGACGTGTTTAGTTTTCAAGTCACGTCTGCCCATGAAAGTTGTCGAGTTTGTCTACTGCGTCGAGATGGTAATGAAAAATCAAGTAACACAGAGAGGATTCTATGAAACGAGCAGTAGCCAATCTTTTGAGTGTTCTGGTGGACAGACCACTCAGAGAAGGCGAATCGGGATATCTGGTGAACAGAAGACCTTAATTCAATAATCGAGCACTTCAACGCAAGAATTTCATCTATGGAATTTCCTCAAATATCTTCTTTTCTGTAAACAACCACTCCGTTTTCGATCATCTTTGCGATGGTCTTTTCTATCTGTTTGTATTCACTCAGAGAATAGACGTGGGGTTCGAGACCTTTCAATCTGATAGTCTTTTTCACCATTTTGTAGGCATCTTCTCTGATTGGATCGTCATACACCACGAGGAGATCGATATCACTGAAAGCGGTGAAGTTTCCTCTCGCATAAGAACCAAAAAGCACTACAAGCCTCACAGGAAGTACCTTCAAAAGTTGTGGAAGGGAGTTTCTGATTATCTCCAGGACCTTTTCCTTGTCATATTCTGGATAGAAGATCCTCGCAGAACCTGACGATCTTCTCGGCATAATTCACCAACCTTTCGGCTTCGATTCTGGAATATCTGTTACTGGGAGATCCGGAAGGAAGGGCATCCGGGTACCTGGTGGGAATGTAGGCTTTGTCCAGTTCGAGAGCAAAATCCATGAGTTCTTCAGGGATTTCAAAGTGTCTGGAGAGTTCTTCAAGCAAATCCGCTACAGAATATCCCCATGCTTGCGCACCCATTCTCTGAAACACAGCTTTCACAGCTTTTTCTGCTGCCTGCTGGGAAGAAAAGCATGCCCAGTTGTAGAAGCCGTGCTCCAGATCGTGTTTTGCGTGCTCCAGATCATCTTTTGCTGCATCCAGCCAGTCTTTACTTCTCTCCAAATCAATACCACCTTTCACTGAGAACTTTTATTTATTGTACTCTGCCGGTTTTAAAAACCATGGCCCTCTTCAACACCTGTCGTCTCTCTCGATAATACCAGAATAATGCAGATATTTTTCAACTTCCTCCTCTGAGAGCTTGTCCAATCCTTTTTCCAGTGAGAACAACCGTAACTTCTCAACAGCCGTTTGAACTCTTATTTTTTCCATGAAATCCAGAACTTCCTTTGGATCTCCATCGATTTTCATGACAATAGCCTTTGGTTTCCCGTTCACCATAATACTACCCTGCCTTATAGAAAGCTTTCTGCTTCAACCCGTAATGGCTCGTAAAACTCTTTTGGGTTCCGTCGCCTCTGAACTATTCACCACAAGGACGCTGAATCCGTATTCATCTCCATTCTGGAGAAGACTGCGCCTTGTTTGCGATGTTCGATAAAAACGTACGAATTTATCGAACCTGTTCGATAAATACCAACATGTTCAATGTTCTGGGCAGGAAACCGACTCTGAAAGGAGCAAGTTCGTCAGTAGTGTCGAGACGAAATTTCAGTTATCGAAGAGGTTCTCCGTTTTTTGTAAAGCCTGGCGGGATTTCCTGTCGCCTCACGGAGGTTCAGGGAAGAAATACATGATGATGAAAATCTTCAACAGAAGCCTTCGGCAAAACCGTTGTGTAAATTTGACCTTCTGAAAGGTCAAAAGGTCAATGTGTTACAATAAGCGTCTCACCAACAGGGTTGTCGAGCCCGTTGAAGACGGCGTGCCCTCACCACAGCATGCCGAGCATCCACAGAGGGATGACATTTCTCAAAGGAAAGTCGATATCGTCTCTGAGTACAAAATCACTCGATTTGGAAGACTTCTGCCTACCTCCGACCTCCAGTTTCAGACCTTCAAAGATGAAATCTGCCTCATGTTCATTCTTCGCAGCCCAGATCTTTCCTTTCTCTTTCAAGGTGAACACAGTGAAAGCTTCTCGAAAGTTTCCAACCTCTCCTTCAAAAACGTAATAAAAAGCTGGATCGGCGAAAAATATCTTTGAACCTTTTGAGTACGGTCTTTCAACCTTTCCCTTCGGCACGATGTTGATCAAACCGACCTGTTCCATGGCCCTGAGCAGCTGATAAAGTTTCGGTTTTCCTATCGACCATTCCTTGCACATGGATTCAACGTTGATGGTTGGAATCTCTGAATACAAGAGATGACTGATTATGGCCTTCATGACTCCGAAGTGGTTATCGCTCACAGCACCAACGAAGTGGGTGATATCGTAATATATTGTTTTTTCAAGGATGTTCATCATCTTTTCTCTGAAATTTCCCTCAGTGTAGAACGGTCTTGTTCCTTTCTCACGGTAGTCTTTGAAGTAGTTCATCACATCAACCTGTCTCATCACCTCAGTCGCGTAGCCCAAAAGATCTTCTGAAGGAAAACGCAGTCTGTCTATGACCTTGCCCGTTTCAAGGTAGATATATTCTCTCAGGGACATCAGGGGGAGTTTGATCAGCACGAACCTTCTTGAAAGGTCCACCACGGTTTGCCTCAGTATCACCGAGCTACTGTCGCTGGCCCATACGATCCTGTTGGGAAACGAATCGTAGATGTTTTTGAGAATGAGGCTCCAGTTTGGTAGAGAATGGACTTCGTCTATGATGATGCCGTGATAATTCATGAGGATCTGTTCGATCAAACTGTGTAGAGGACAACTCAAAAGTAGCGGATCGTCGCCGGAGATGTAGAGTAAGTTCTGCTTTTTTGCCATGAAGAGCAAGAAAGTAGTTTTGCCGACACCCCTTGGACCATACAGCAGGATCGCCCTGTTTTGAAATTGTTCTTCTAAATCGTCGAAGTAAAGCCTTTTTCTTTCCGGCAAGAAGCTGATCAGCCTGTTCATACGCAGTTCGAGTTTTTCAATCATCCGATCCAGCTCCATGTCGCATTCCCCCGCATGTTCATACTTCAAAACTGATTACATCATAGACCGTTTTTGTGTGAAACGGATTGTGGCAATTTTTCCAAATATCGTTTCGATACGAAACGATTCAGGCTTAAAAACGTTTCACAGTGAAACGGATTTAGTCGTTGCTGGACGCAGGTGATTCATCGGCATGGAAAGATATAATAAAACTGAAATCGTCGGGTCTCAAAAACCGTCATCGTGTTTCATCTTCATGAAGGGGGGAACTTCTGTGAAGAAGGGCTTGCTGGTGGCGGTACTGCTCTTTGCGGTGTTCATCTTCGCATCGTTCGAGAAAGAAATGAACCAGCTGTTTTACGAGGCGAGAAGGGACAGAGACGTGGCAAAGATGGAATGGATAATCAAAACGATCGAAGCCAGAAGTGATTTGAAGAGTAACTCACTTTTGCTCACGATACTGGCGGACTGTTATCTGGAGTACGGAGACTGGGGCGTTTCGAAAGAACTGAAGGAAAAGACCCTCGAGCAGGCGAGAAAATACGCGGAAGAAGCTCTGAAGCTGGACGGCAACAACGGTAGGGCGAGCTACGTAGCCGGTGCGGCGATCGGAAGACTGGCTCAGTACAAAGGAATCGTCCAGAGCCTGTTCATGCTCGGTGATTTCGACAAATACATAAACAGGGCGATCTCTCTCTTGAACGAAAACGATGAAGAACAGAGACTGTACAAAACCTTCGCCCTGATCGCTTCAGGAATGAGGTACAGAGACGTTCCCTGGCCACTGAACGATTTCAAAAAATCTGAAGAACTGCTTCTCGCCGCGGCACAGCTCACACCGAACTATCCGAACGTATATCTGGAACTCGGTTTTCTCTATCTGAAGACGAACAAGAAAGACAGGGCGAGAGAGATGTTCCAGAAAGTCGTGGTGGGTGAGCCACACCCACTGTTGGTAGGAACACACAGAGAAGCTGTGAAAACGGCTCAAGAAGAGCTCGAGAAGTTGAAATAGCGGCCGGACCTTTTAAAGGTTCATCCTTCTTTGAATGTATTTTTCGAACAGAGGATCGGTTATCAGATACTTGCCCCTGGCTATCTTTTCGACGATGCCGTACTCGCTCAGAACCCTGATCGTTTTGTTCACGATCGCGGGGTTTGGAATCTCGTACTTTCTCAAGGCGTCCTGGCTGAATATGTCCTGACCTTCCATGGAGAGGAGTGCGAGGACGTTCTTCGCGTAGCGATAGCCGAGCTGGTCGATGAGCGCATCGTAGCTGTAAGCTTCACGGTCTAAAAGAGCTTCGAAGGATTCACGGACGATCTCAACCGTTGCAGTGTTTTCGGTTCTGTTCCAGACTTCGAAGCAGAGGAGCTGGAAGAAGTAGGGATGACCCCGGGTGAGCTCGTAGATGAGATCGGCGGCGTCGTCGCTCAGGTTCTTGTGAGAGTTTTTGAACTTACCCTTCGCGTACGCGATGCATTCGTCTTTTGGAAGGTAGGTCTCTATGTCCAGTCTGAGCGCGGAGCGGAACAGCGTGCCGGAGTTGTGGAAGAAGAGTTTTTCGAGCATGTGCCGCCTCGAACCGGCGAAGATGAAAGACACTCTGTTTTCGGATTGAAAGAAGCTTCGGAGACTTTCTGGAAGGTTCGCGTGGATCCTCTCGTACTCCTGAAATTCGTCGATTATCACGATCACTCTCTTCTTCAACGTTGAAGCCAGGCTGGAAAGGAGATTGTAAGATTCGTTCAGCAGCGTTTCGTCGTCCACCTCCGGTGAGAGGCTGAAGGTGACGTTTTTGAGCGCGACCGTGAACGAAACGTACCTCGCGAGGTTTTTGAGATATCTGCTCACGAATGCCACGGGATCTTTCGCCTTCAGAATCTTGAAGGACCTGTCTATGATCTGCATCGCGAAACCTTTGAGCGAGATCACTCCGAAAAGGTCCACGTACACGACCGTGTGGGGCGTCTCTTCAGCGAACCTGTGAAGAAGCCAGGTCTTGCCGAACCTTCTCGGAGCCAGAAGGACCAGATTGTTCCCGCTCTCGCTCACCTGCTTCATGTACGCGAGCTCTTTGTCTCTGTCTATGAAATGTTCCCTGCTGTACTCTTTGCCCACCTTGAACGGGTTCATAACGTTCGCCCCTTCGTTAGAAGCTTTGTCACGCTGTGATTCTACCACGGATGGATTGTTTTAAACCATACGGTTTAAAAGATTTTGTACTTATCGGTTAGTAACCAGAGCGGCAAAATGTTCAAAAGGGAAAATAAAAGGGCGGCAAAAGCCGCCCTTCAGAGAGAATGTCTTCAAGATTTCAGGATCGCTTTGATGTCTTCTTCTGGATCGCTGATCAATCTGAGATCGTAGCTGGTTTTCAGGATGTTCAGTATCTCCTCGTTGATCCAGGCAGGTAGCACCGGACCGATGTATATACCCTTGATACCCAGCGCGAGCAGCGTCCAGAGAATGGCCACCGCTTTCTGTTCCATCCAGGTGAGAACGAGCGTCAGCGGCAATTCGTTGATTGGCCTGTTGAAAAGCTGTGACAGAGCCTGGGCTATCTCGATGGCGACGATCGTGTCGTTGCACTGTCCGACGTCTATCAGTCTCGGAACACCGTCTATTTCACCGAAGTCGATGTCGTTCAGCCTGTATTTTCCGCAGGCAAGGGTGATGATGACGGTGTCCTTCGGCAGCTTCTGAGCGAACTCTCTGTAATAGCTGCTTTTGCGCATGGGCGTATCGCAACCGCCTATCACGAAGAAGTGCCTGATCTTTCCAGATTCGACCAGATGCTTTATTTTGTCCGCCAGGCCCAGCACTGATGTCACCGAGAAACCGGTTGTGATTTTGTAGTTACTCGGCCTTTCTTCGAGCTCGGGCAGAGAGAGCGCCTTCTCTATGACGGGAGAATAATCGTAACCGTCTATGTGTCTCACGTTTGGCAGCCTCGCGATGCTCGTCGTGAACATCCTGTCCCTGTAAGCCTCTGTGGGTATGAGGACACAGTTCGAAGTTCCCAGGATGGCCGCCGGAACCTTCGCGAACAGGACTCTCTGGTCGTGCCACGCACCTCCAAGGTTTCCTGCGAGGTTTTTGAACCTCCTCAATCGTGGATAACCGTGCGCGGGCAACATCTCCGAATGGGTGTAGACGTACACGTTGGTTCCTTCCACCTGCTTCAAAAGCTCCTCGAGCGCCTTCAGATTGTGACCGGTGACGATGATGGCATGACCCTTCTTCGTTCCGGTTTCCACCTGTGTCGGTGTTGGTTCACCGTAGGTTTCTATGTGGGCCTTCTTCAAAAGCTTCATTACCTTGTAGTTCATCATGCCAGCCTCGAGGGAGAGCTGAACATAACTTTGGGCGTCGAAATTCACGTTTGTGAGAGTTGAGTAGAGAGATCTTGCGAAGAACGCGTCGATCTCTTCGTCCTTGTAACCGAGTTCTCTGGCGTGGTAGTAGTAGGCCGAAATACCATCCAGAATGTACAGGAGGTTGTCCTGAAGCCTTGTCACCGTCGGGCTCTTACCGCAGACGCCAACCTTCGTGCATCCTTCGTTGTTCAGAGCCTGCGAGCACATGTAGCAGAACATGTCCATCCGAAAACACCTCCCTTGGGAATTTCTTCACAAAAATGATAGCACAAAATTCCGACCATTTCAATACGTTTTTGTGACGCGCCGTGATAATCTTATGGTTGAAGGTGTTCTCAGGAAGTTTCGACAGCGCGTTCAGCCCGTCGCACTATGGTGAAGTTAGAAATTCGTGCCAGAACGAACAGAAATTGAGTGGGACGCTCTCGATCATATTGGTTATGAATACAATCTGCATCCAGAACCTGGAACACGTGAACTGTGAGGTCGAGGAGAAGAGTGAGGGTATCGATCAGGCCGAATGGGTTGAAACACACAGGCTGAGCACACCCGACAAAGAATCTCACTTGCTTCGAGGCGTCGCCGAAACGTCAACGGAGAATGAAAGAAAAGAGGGTGCGGGACGCACCCTCATATTTTGTACCTCGCAACGACTTCCTTGAGCACGCGCGCGTTTTCTCTGATAACCTGAACTTTGCCCGTAACTTCTTCCGCTGAGGCACTGATTTCCTGCAGCCTCGCGTTCACTTGCTTGATACTGTTTGTGATCTCCTCCGCACTCTTTGAGTTTTGTGTCATGGCGGTGGTGATCTCGTCCACCGCCGCAGTCTGCTCCTCTATCGCCGCGGCTATGTTCTGAAGCATCTCATTTATTTTCTGGACAGCACCCACGATGGAGTTCAACTTCACATCGGCTTCGTCAGTCAGTCTGGTACCTTCTTCGACACGCGCGGTGATTTCGGAAGACACTTTTCTGGCATTCTCGGCTATACTCCTGACCTCATTCACAACGTTCCTCACGTTTTCTGATGCTCTCTGGCTCTCTTCGGCGAGTTTTCTTATCTCGTCAGCAACCACGGCGAAACCTCTACCTGCTTCTCCCGCTCTTGCAGCTTCGATCGCCGCGTTCAACGCCAGAAGGTTCGTCTGCTCCGCTATTGTGTTGATCGTTTCAACGAAGCTCGTGATCTCCTCAGCTCCCTTCTGGAAACTCTCGACGACCCTTTCGACATCCTTTGCGGTTTCCGATATCATTCGGGTAACTTCTATGACCTTCTTAAGAACGTTTCCGGCCTCTTTCGCGAGCTGCGCGCTTTGATCAGCAAAGTTCGCCGCCTGCTGGGCACTGTCTGCAATATTTTTCGTTGCACTGCTGATTTCTTCGGATCCCGCCGTAGTTTCCTGAACAGAAGCAGAGATCGATTCCACCCGAGTGGAGACGCTGTCCATTTCCTTCGAAATCCCAAGAATTTGATTCGCGATTTCTTCATTACAGATTCTTCGATGTTACGATTATGCTCAGAACATCTCTCACGATCGGGAGCAC